>SESG01027286.1_pt1 | contig 69819 bp, 68 predicted proteins | sample 3171421 | NCBI WGS metagenome assembly SESG01 (sample SAMN10866946, study PRJNA518727) | freshwater metagenome | biome: subpolar coniferous forest; feature: holomictic lake; material: water; isolation source: holomictic Lake 227, 6 m and 8 m depth | place: Canada: near Kenora, Ontario | collected...
CAACCTTCCCATGTGTATGGCCGATATTGGTTAGGCTGTTGAATAATCTGAAGCGGCACAGCTTCACTTCGCGGTAACAGACCATTTTCATCCACTTCACCACAATGCGATATAATACCGTCCCTTACGGCATATGTTAAATTCAAATTCCGGTGATTCCCCTCAGGATCTTCAAGCGTTTCACAATCATCAACAAATCTTAAGCTATTCTTTTCATGCCAGAAGTAATCACCCGTTTCTTTTTTAACAATCTCCTTAAGAATTGTTTCGCCTGCATGACCAAAAGGCGCATGACCTAAATCGTGGCCCAAGGATATTGCATTTGTTAATTCAGTATTTAAATCCAAGTATGTAGCGATAGTGTTACTGACTGCCGTCACATGGTTGACATGCTCAATTCTCGTGCAAATATGGTCATTGGTCGTGGCGAAAAATACTTGCGTCTTATGCTTCAACCTTCTGTAAGCGGTGCTATGTAAGATTCGATTATAATCTCTAGCAAAAGGACTTCTGATATCGTCTTGTCGACTATAGAGGGCCGAGAGTCTATTGATGGCCGTCTCAAAATTTGGGTGCAGCCCTGTCATCGCTTGTTTCGAAAAAGAGTCTCTGTTCATGTCATTCCTCACGGTATTATCATTGCGCTGCAAGTATGTTAAGAAAAACGCTGTCAATTTGGTAACATTTTTTCATGCACACATATCGTACACTACCGCCTGTTCGACGATGGTATCGGCCAGTTGGATTTGGGTTGTTTGAGCTTCATTAAGACGATCTTTTAGCGAATCGCAGAGAGCCATCAGTTCATCGACTTTGGCGACGATGCGATGTTGTTCGGCGAGTGGTGGGATTGGAAACACTAAACCTTTTAGCGCTGTTGCGTTTACATTCGGTTGTCCTGTTCCCATAGAGTTTTTATATAATTGCTGCCAATAAAGTTGACTGCCAAGATAAGTTTTAATAAATGGTGAATACATACCTTCAATTCGCTTAACCCGAATAAGATAGGATGCGAAAACCGCTTTGACATCAATATTTTCAACCAAATATGATTTACCAATAGTGCCTCCAGTTCGAGCGATCAAAATATCCTCATTTTCTAACAGATAGTCATTGGCTTTATCTTCCTCAATTTCGCAGCCAGGTACGGTTTCCCAATTGACAGAATCATTTTGAATATCGGTAATACGAAGCAATCTTATACCAGAATTACCATGCTCTGCGGAGGCTGTATATCCGTAATGGATGTTGGCCGATAGATTACCTAATCGTGTCCATTCCCACCTCTCGGGCAACTCAAACGGATTTTCATTTTCACTTATTTCTGGCAGTGGTTCCTGCTTTTTGATTTTCCCTTCTTTAATCAGTCGTGCTTTTTCTTTTGCTATCCTTGCCAATAGAACGCTGGCGGGTTCATCTTTGGGATCTTGGGGGACGAGTTTGCCCATGACGGCGAGTTGCAGGATGGTCTGTTTGAGCTGGTTGATGCTTTGTTCTGTGGTGAACAGAACGTTGAAGTGGCTAGCGATGAGTTGCCATGCTTCGGCAAACTCATCTTGATTAGCCACATTGGTAAGTGTGGCAAGCAGCGCTTCCACCAGGGTTTGATGCGCTGCTTTGCTGTCGGTCTGTTGCTGTTCCAAGTGATCACAGATCGCCATCAGTTCATCAACTTTGGCGACGATGCGGCACTGTTCGGTAAGCGGGGGAAGGCCAAGTGTGATGAGCGCCAATGAACCCTGACTCAACGCAGGTATTGATGTGCCTGCTTGATATTTCGTAAAATCGATAGAAGTCAGGTACAAATACAAATATTCACTACTAATTCCGCAAGTAGGTGACAGGCCCAAGCAATTATTATCAATTGCCGTAGGTCTCACCAAGATTCTCCGTTTATTTGTGGCTATTGCACCACCAATTTTGGGAAATATGACTGTTCCTTTCGAGTGTACGTAAATCTTTAATCTATTGGCAGACTCCTTACTTATGGTGTTTGTGGCGGTCAATAAAAATTTATCATTTCCAGGTAAATTCATATCACTAACTTTTGAAAAGAGAATACCTTCACCTTCAACACCTTGTTCATTTAAGGGGAAACCAGAGCCTATAGCCCAATAACCAATATTGCCCAATTGAATAACACACCATCCATCCGGCAATTCAAAGGGCTTTTCTTCTTCCGTAATTTTCGGCAAAGGTTCTTGTTTCTTCAGCTTGCCTTCTTTAATCAATCGAGCTTTTTCTTTGGCGATTTTTTCCAGCAGAACACTGGCGGGTTCGTCGTTTGGATCTTGCGGCACAAGCTTGCCACGCACAGCCAGTTCCAAAATCAGCTCACGCAGTTTCTTCATGCCATGCAAGCTGGAATTGGCAGAGTGGTTGCCACGGCCTGCGCCGCTGGTCTTCTGTGTCTGTGCTGAAGTCCAGATATCAATATTTTTTGTTATAAGATTTTTCATTTCTCAGTTTTTAATTATAAAGCCTAATATTCTTCCTTAAAAAAACCCCCCTTGCCCCCTTTAAAAAAGGGGGCATACTAATTTATAATTTTCTGTTCCTCCCTTTTCTAAAGGGAGGTTGGGTGGGATTTTACACATAATCACATTTAACTAAGTTCCGGCATCATTTAGCGCTTTGGCCAGAATATCCTTAAGCTGATCCCGCAGCTTTGAGATTTCCTGCTGTTGCTGGGCATACTTTTGCAGCAGCACTTCAGGGTCGTGATTGATTGATTCGCCTACATGGGGGTTCTTAATATCCAAGTTGTAGTTGCGGGCTTTGATCTCGTCAATGGAGACTTTCCATGCCTGTTCGGTTTCTATTCTTTTTTTAAAACCTTTGGCTTCGCTCCCCCACCATTCGATTTCCGGTTGAAATTCTTCAAAACGGATAGGTTTGGTCTTGTTGTAGCTTTTCACTCCTTCCGGGTAAGGGTGCTCATAATACCAGATGTGTTTTGTCGGCTGGCCCTTGGTGAAAAACAGCAGGTTGGTTTTGATGCCGGTGTAGGGGCTAAAGACGCCATTGGGCAGACGCACGATAGTATGGAGATTACATTCTTCCAGCAGCTTTTCCTTGAGCCTGGTTTTCATACCTTCGCCAAAGAAAAAACCGTCAGGCAGAACAACGGCGGCGCGTCCCTGGTCTTTGAGCAAATGAATAATCAAGGTAACAAACAGATCAGCAGTTTCCCGCGTGCGGAAAGTGGCCGGAAAATTATTTTCAATTCCGTCTTCTTCCATGCCGCCAAAAGGCGGATTAGTGACAATCACGTTCACACGATCCTTGTTAGTATAGTCGCGTAGCGGGCGGCTCAGCGTGTTGTCATGTTTGATATTTGTGGGCGTATCAATGCCGTGCAGGATCATGTTGGTCATGCACAGCATATAGGGCAGTGATTTTTTATCAACGCCGTGAACGGATTCTTGCAGGATTTCTTCGTCCTTTGGTGATTTGACAAACTTGGCCCGCTTGTGTTCGATAACGTTGGCAAGGAAGCCGCCGGTGCCACAGGCCGGATCAAGCACGTTTTCTTCCAGTTGCGGATTGACTCGATCCACAATAAACTGCGTTACGGCGCGGGGCGTGTAAAACTCGCCGGCATTACCGGCGCTTTGCAGGTCTTTGAGGATTTGTTCATAAATATTACCGAAGGTGTGGCGGTCGCTCTTGACATTGAAGTCTATCTCAGAAATTTTATTGATGACCTGACGCATCAGGGTGCCGGATTTCATATAGTTGTAAGCGTCTTCGAATATGTCGTGCACGACCATGGCGCGTTTGCCGCTTTGCCCCTGAATATTGAGCTTGTTTTTGAGGGTTGGGAACAGTTGCAGGTTGACAAAATCGGCCAGTTCGTCGCCGGTTATGCCTTCCGGGTCTTTAGCCCAAGACCGCCAGCGCAGGTGTTCAGGCAGTGGGGATTTATAATTTTTTTCCAGGAGTTCAAGCTCTTCTTACCGGTCATCAAAGATTTTTAAAAAAAACATCCATACCATCTGGCTGATGCGCTGAGCATCACCATCAACACCAACATCCTTACGCATAATGTCCTGGATGGATTTTATAATTCCTGAAACGCTACTCATGCTGATTTCTCCTGTTTAAACAATTCCTGCTCTAGTTCTTGTACAGCTTTTTCGTAATTGGCTTTTCCACCAAATATTTTGTTGATAATTTCCATGGGTGTGCCCATATCGCTGAAGGGTTTTAGTTTCAGGACTTTGGCATTTTCTAGGCTCTCAATACCTTCATCTGCGTAATTATCAAGAAGCGCATCGAGCACTGCTCTGGCCTGTTCGCCGTACTTGGTAAAGTAGTTGCATTTTTTAACATTGCTGGCTCGTTCCTTTCTGGTGAGCGGTGGCTGATCATAGGCGATATGACAAATAAGATCAAAGTCGCCATAGTCACGGCCCACTTCTTCTGCAAGATTTTCCAGGATAATGCCGTGCTCTTCCAGCATTTCGATTATAGCTTGCTTCTTCTCAGCAGTGTTCCATCGCCGCAGAAATTCATCCAGAGAGGCAAACTCTGATTTAATTTGCTTACGGGAGAAATCACGATAAGATTCGGTAATCAGTTGCCCGTCGGGACCATAATATTCGACACGCTCGGCAATTATTTTGACCGGCACGCCATTAATTATATATTTTATCGTGCCACCAGGTTCAACACCATCACCGCCGCCATCTGGTCCATCCGGATCAGGTGGGACTGGATCATCGCCATCATCTGGTTCGTAAATAACAACCGGATCACCATCGAAATCAGGATCTCTAAAAAGTTCGGTAGCCTTTTTGAAATCCATAATGGTGAAGAAGTATTTGTTGAATTCTTCTTCTATGCGCGTTCCCCGCCCGATAATCTGTTTGAATATGGTCATGGAATTGATGGTTTTATCAAGGACAATGACCTTGCATGTTTTTACATCAAGCCCGGTTGTCAAAAGTTCCGAGGTCGTGGCAATTACAGGGAATCTGCTTTCCGAATCTGCGAAGTTATCGAGTTCTGCCTTGCCTTCAATGCTATCGCCGGTAATGCGCATGACGTATTTAGGATTATCAGTGGCAAGTTGCCCTGCGGCATTCACAATGGCTGCACGCATGCGCTCGGCATGGTCTATATCTTCACAAAAGATAATAGTTTTGGCAAACGGATCGGTAGCGGTGAGTAGCTGCATAACCCGCCTGGCAACCAGCTTTGTTCTTTGATTAAGGATAAGGATGCGATCCATATCTTTTTGATTGTATGTGCGGCCTTCGATTGTCTGCCCCAAATCATCGGTCATGCCGGGCGGAGGCGTCCAGCCGTGTATGTCTTTGTCAATATCAATACGGACAACCTTATAGGGAGCAAGAAAGCCATCGGCAATTCCCTGTTTGAGGCTGTAGGTGTAAACGGGTTCGCCAAAGTAGTTTATATTGGAAACATATTTTGTTTCCTTGGGCGTGGCGGTCATGCCGATCTGAATGGCGCTGGAAAAATAATCAAGGATTTCCCGCCAGGCTGAATCATCGGCAGCGCTACCCCGATGACATTCGTCAACAATGATCATATCGAAAAAATCAGAGGAAACGTTTTTGAAGATTTTGTCTTCTTCGTCCGGTCCTGTGATGGCCTGATAGAGACCCAAATGGATTTCATAGGACGGATCAATTTTGCGGTTTTTGATCTTGGTCATGACCTTGCCGAACGGTTTGAAGTCATTGACCAGGGTTTGATCGGCCAGAAAATTCCGATCCACTAAAAATAGAATCCTCTTGACAACTCTTGCCTTCCACAGACGCCAGATGATTTGAAATGTGGTGTAGGTTTTGCCTGTGCCTGTGGCCATGACCAGCAACAAACGCTTTTGGCCTTTGGCGACCGCTTCCACAACCCTATTGATTGCTTCAACCTGGTAATAGCGCGGTTCTTTGCCTGAGCTATCCACATGATAGGGTTGCAAGACAAGATCGTCTGACTTATCTGCAATACCTCGAAATTGCTTATAACGTTGCCAGAGTTCTTGTGGCGGTGGAAATGCTTCCAAGGAAAACTGTGTTTCGATATCCTCCCCGGCTGCGGGGAATTTATTATGTGACGCAAAGGCATCGCCGTTGGAACTAAACGCGCTTGGCACTTCAAGTATTTCTGCATATCCCAACGCCTGCTGAATTCCCTGGCTGACCGTATTTTTATTGTCTTTTGCTTCAACAACCGCAATTGGGACGCCCGGTTCCTGATACAAGACATAATCCGCAAACTTTTTCTTTTTCTTGTTTCGCGATGACATGTTGCCCCTGACGATAACGGGGCCGGGTGTCAAAGTAACTTCGCGTCTGATCTGATTGACAGGATCCCATCCGGCATTTTTGATTGCAGGGGTTATAAACAAATCGCAAATATCTATTTCACTGAGTTCTTTTTTATTTATCTTGTCCAAGATAACCCCTGTGTTGCGGATGTTTGTCTTTTAACCATAGCACATCTCATCATTCATCAAGCATTAATTTTTTTGGTGAATGTTTAAGCTTTTTTAATTGGTTTCGTTCAACATCACTGATGCTTCTGCTTGGTGTGCGTAAATCTTCCGGCATTGTACCACCCACGCGTTCAATCGTGCCTCTCACTTCTCTGCCAACGATAAAGTGGATTTCATTAGCGGCATCCGCGGATGCTGCTTTATCTTTTTTTAATTTTTCTTCAGTTTGAGATATTCTAAACAAATTTGCGATCAATTCTGTGCTGCTCATAAAGTCAAGAATTCGGTCGTTTTTCTTTAACCCTTTCTTTTTATGAATATCCTCGACTTTCATTCCGCCATACAGACCCATATAACCAGCGTTCTGAAAAGCGGCATAGTCTTCATCGCTCATAACACCTGCATTGTGCGCTGCTTCGGCAAGCATCTGGTTCCATTGTTTAATATCACCCCTTATTACCAAACGCTTGTTATCTTCATCCAGTTGATTAAAGTAGTCCGCTACCTCCTGTCGTCTGGTTTGAATGGCAAAATAAGTTTGGCCTAATGCAATAACCTCTTTCCGTGGATCTCCATTTTGAACAATCAAATAACAGGCATAACGAGTGAGTTTGAATTCAATAACTTGCTTAATGGCAGATTTTGGCATCGCGATCGTTTTGCTGACCTCAGCAAAATGATCAGAAATAGCATATCCACTGTTTTTGCAAGAAAGCTTTGCCCGATCTAATACTTTAGTAAAATTTCGCCATTGGACGTACTCAAGCACCATTGCAAGTTCACGGGCATACCAAAATTCATGACCATCCTCTGCAAGATGCTTTATTGCTTCAAATGACTTATACTCTTTTGCTATCAGATTACTCATTTGCTAAACCCTATTTTCTTCAAATGCGTCTCCACTTTACCATCAGGTGTTTCTGTTTCATTAACAATTATCGGCACGGGATTATAGGAATAACATTCTCGTATGCCAATTGAATACTGACAGCAAAATATGCTGTGTGGTGTATCAGTTGTCTACGATCATTTGTATACTTCAAATACGATTAATAGGGTACTCTCGTTACCTTAGAAAAACTTTACAAGTTCTTCCTGTTTATATACATCGAAATTGTCCTTAAGAAGGTCTGCACTAAAAGGTTTGCCGTGCGACGGAACTATAACTTTTACCCCCTCGCCGTAAACCATACGCCATGAACGGTAAACCTGCGCGACATTTTCATTGAAAAGAGTTAGCTGAGACGCGCCAGCCCAGTTTAGAAAGTTAGAGGCCAGATCCCCGCAGAGAAGATACGTATCATCAACAACCACTGATATTGAGTCGTTTGTGTGCCCCGGTGTGTACAAAACCTTCAGATTGCGCCCGGTATCAGAAGGAAGATTCATGGCTGTTTCTTTCAGAAGAATATCACTGTTGCGCATAGTAAACGGCGGAAAGGAAAGATCCCATTCCGGCGTAATTATTTGCTTAAAGCGGAATAACCCGTAAATTCTGCTGTTAACGATGCCGCCGCCATTTGCGGTATTGTTTTTACCGGACGCGAGCAGAGGCACCGAACGTTCATGCGCTATAACTTTTATATTGCTGTTGTTTTTAAGCAGAATATTTATGTAGCCTGCATGATCGTCATGATGATGCGACAGCAGGCAATACCGGATATCCGAAATAGAAATATTTCTTTTTGCAATCGCTGACGCAAAGCTTGCGTAATCAGCGGCATACCCTGTATCAAACAACAGATATCCCTGCGGCAGTTTCACCAAATATGCAACAGTAATTCCCTGATCAATCGGAATAATCGAAGCCGGTAGCTGCCGCAGGCTGTGGTGATCTGAATAATAGATGTACGCACCCAGAGCGGCTGAGATTATTACTACAAGTACGGCCAATTTCATTTTCTTACCGTTTAACAGACTCATATTATAACCTTGATATTTAAAGATGGTCAACCCGCCGAGGCGGATTGGCCATGAAAAACTAGAATAGTTACTCCGTCTTAACTGCCGAGGAACGTTTAATAAGCCGCTATCTCTGCCCAAGGAGTTTGCGAGCCACAACTACCCGCTGGATCTCATTGGTGCCTTCGTAGATCTGGCAGATTTTTGCGTCGCGCATGTGGCGTTCTGCCGGGTATTCCTTGACGTAACCGTAACCGCCGAAGATCTGGACGCATTCAATTGACGCTCTCATGGCGACATCGGAGGCGAAATATTTGGACATGGCCGATTCCTTTTCAAAATCGTGGCCATTATCCTCCAACCAGGCAGCCCGAAGCAAAAGAAGCTCTGCCGCGTCAAGTTCCGTCGCCATATCAGCCAGCTTAAACTGGATTGCCTGATTGACCGAAATGGGCTTGCCGAACTGAACACGCTCTTTGGCATAGGCTATCGAATCTTCCAGACAGGCGCGCCCGATACCGCAGGCCTGAGCTCCGATGCCAATCCGACCGGCATTGAGTCCCGCCATCATCTGTTGAAAACCCTGTCCATGTTTGCCAAGTAAATTTGCTGCCGGCACTTCCGCATCTTCAAAGACGAGTTCCGAAGTTCCGGAGGCTAGAATTCCTAACTTCTCTTCAATCTTTCCCACTTTAAAACCGGGGGTTTCCTTTAAATCTACGATGAGGTTAATTACTCCCTTATAACCGAGGGATGAATCGGTAGTTGCAGCCAGAACGCAGTAACGGGCGACATTGCCATTGGTAATGAAGGTTTTGGTTCCATTGACAATATACTTATCACCTTTCAATTCTGCTTTGCAGCGCAGAGCCGCCGCGTCTGATCCGGCTCCAGCTTCTGTTAAACCATAACAGCCTTCCACCTCTCCACCTGCTACAGGTTGGAGAAATTTTAGCTTCTGTTCATGAGTTCCGAAAGTCTTAACCGGGTGACCGTAGAGGGTGTTATTCACCGACACGATAACGCCGCAACTGGCGCAGGCCTTGGAAATTTCGATCATGGCCATGACATAAGTTACGTTGTCCATACCAGCGCCGCCGTATTCCGTAGGAACGGATACTCCCATAATTCCCATTTCGCCAAGCTTACGGCAGATCTCTTCGGGGTGACGATGAGTGTGATCCAATTCCGCGGCAATCGGTTTGATCTGGGTTTCGGCAAATTTACGTACCATGTCCTTAACCATTAACTGTTCTTCTGTTGGTGCAAAATTCATTTATCTTACCTCCTTAATATTATTGATGAAGTTAAACTTCATGTATATCAATTTTACAGGATGCGAGTATAAGGAAAATGGTATTGTGTGTCAACGTAATAATATTAATAATGTGTTTTGATGGTTTGACCTTGATTTTTGGATAATAGTCTGTTTAGTTTCACAAAAGATCACAGCATAAGGAGGCAACATGCTCTGGAAAATTTTATCTGCTTACTTACTTATTGCTATGGGAATAACTTTCCCCATTTTTTTCGTTATAGCGTTTATGATTTGGCTTCTTACAATTCCTTTTGATAAACATCTCAGGCTTCTGCATTACTATACCTGCTTTTGGGCATCAGTCTATACATGGATAATGCCGACCTGGTTTGTGAAAATCGAGGGCAGAGAAAAATATCAAAAAAATACTACCTATATGATTGTCTCCAACCATCAATCGCAGCTCGATATTCTGGTGCACTTCCGGCTTTTTTTATATTACAAAATCGTCTCCAAGGCCGAGATTTTCCGTGTACCGTTTATAGGCTGGAATATGTATCTTAACCGTTATATTAAGCTTGTTCGAGGTGATAAGGAAGCCGCGAAAAAAATGATGATTGTCAGTGAAAATACACTGGCGGCAGGAGAGTCTGTGTGTATTTATCCAGAAGGAACACGCTCTCATGACAATGAGATCAAAGTTTTTAAACCGGGGGCTTTTATCCTTGCTCAAAAAGCCAAAGTACCGATCCTACCAATAGTTGTAAACGGTACCGGCATCGCCGTGCCAAAATGGAAAATGGATACCCAAGGCATTCACCGGATAATTGTGCGAGTGCTGGATGAAATCCCTTATAAAAAATTTGCCAATCTTTCAGTTGAAGAAACCGCCGAGATGGTCCGCCAAATCATGATTGTCGAACTTGCCAAACTAAAGACCGACATGATGTGAAATGTAGATTATCCCCCGCCAGCGGAGGATAATTCGATGTGTTATCCAGGGATTTTATTTTGCCCCAGATCTTTTCCGTAAATCCAGAAATAGATTGTCCCTGCAAGTCCGCAGGCAAATGCTGTAAGAAAATTAGCTTCGGGGGATATCTGCCAGAGAAATGCGCCGCCAAAGGCACCGATTGCGACAATGACATCTCGAATCAGATAATATAACCCGAACATTCCCGCTTTTTTATCTTCCGGCGCCAGATCCATAATCAGGGCCTTGCGCGTCGGCTCGCCAAATTCCTTCAAGCCCCGGATAACGAAGGCTATTACCATCATCCAAAAGGATTGAGAAAATAGAATAACCAGCGGGAAAATAGTGAAGTTGAAAAAAGTAATGACGACAAATGGTTTCTTTGTGGAGCGATCGGCGAGATAGGCTACCGGTATATAGACTAAAACTGCCGTGATCATTTCAATAGCGGTAAGCAGCCCGAACTGAGTTGCTGTAATTCCCTGATTTTTGATGCACCAGACCACGACAAATGCATAAGGAATCTGCTCGGCAAAACGAATGAGGATGTCAGAAGCAAGAAGATTTTTGAGTGCCGGGCTCATATAACGCCAGAGAAGTGAAGGCCTTTTTTCAGCATCGCCCTGTGCGCTATCCTCCTCAATCATAACCTGTTGCAGGACAAGTGAAAGAAGCCCCAGAAAAAAGGCCCCCACAAAAGCCAGGCGCACACCTGTTTTGTCTCCGTAAATGCCGATGAGAACCCCGCCGATGATTGGCCCTAAAGCCATTGGCAGCCGTCGAACCAGCGAATGCATTGTCACACCCATCGTCCGCTTATCCTGCGGCATAACGCGGGAAACAAGGCTCATTGTGGCTGGAAGCGATATGGCCGACCAGGAAAGAAAGAAAATCGCACCGATGATCACCGCCTGCCAGTACGGAAAAATAATGACTATACTGTAACCGAATAAGGCAATCAGGTTGAAAACCAGCAGCGCTTTTTTGTAGCCCAGACGATCACTTAAATATCCGCCGGGGAAGGAATAGAGGGCGGAAAGCAGATTAGTCATGCCGCCCAGCAACCCGATGGTAAGCGCGCCACCGCCTAGCGCCATAAGATAAATCGGCAAAAAACGCTCGGCCATTTTTTCTCCCAGGCCGACCAGTATGACCATAGTCAGTAAGGCCACCATGCTCTTTTTCAGACCGAAAAACTCAACTATTTTTTGCCGCCAGAGCATAAACATATCACCTCTTTTTGGGCTGTTCAAAAATGTTCAGATGCAAGGCGCGCAAAAACCGAACCGCGAGACGTATATGGATATACGTTGAGCGGTGTGGTTTGCAGCGCAATACAGCAGATGAGCGTTTTTCAACAGCCCACCAGTCCCAGTTTTGCCTGTCTGAGCTGTGTAATCTTTTTTTTGAAAGCCATCATTGCCGTCAGATCAGATCGAAGATAGTTATACCGCGTATCAATTTGCAAACTCAACTTTTCAATAATTGCGTCCATATTTGATTGAAATTCCGTGGTCAAGTCCATAAAGTTTATCGCTTGAGATACAGAGTGAGCATTCCCTCGATCCAAACCCTCCGCTGCCGTGTATGCAATTGTCCGGATAGTTTGCAACGCGGCATCCTGCTCTGCTAGCTCGGCTTGCAGCAATTCCGTAGTTGCGATATTATCATCGCGATTAGTGCGGATCAACAGTGCAAATTGCGCTGCCATTGCTCCTGTTGCTACCCCCATCATGACAATATCTTCGATTTCGCCCATGGCAATAACCATCTCCCGATATGCCGTGCCTTCTTTTCCCAAGATTACCGTATCCGGCAGACGGCAGTTGTTCAGTATAATACTGCCGTGAGGTGATGGCTTTAAAAAATTAAGCTTCAGTCGCACGCCAACTGTCAATCCCGCAGTTTGCCGTGGGACGAGAAAGGCGGTAAAATGTCTTGGACTTCCTTCTTCCGTTACGGCAATGACAATGAATAGGCCTGCTATCGGACCGTTTGTCAGATAAGTTTTCTCACCGGTGAGAATGTAAGATGAGTCATCCTTTATGGCTGCAGTTGTCATATATTTAGGGTGTGCGCCACGCTGCGGTTCCGACACAGCAAAGGATGTTGTCAGTTTTCCCAAAGCCATCTGCGGCAGAAGTTGATGCTTTTGTTCCTCCGAACCGAAACCTCCGATAATAAATCTGGCGACGATTTGCTGATAGAGCCAGGATGTTGCAATTCCAATATTATAGCCATTTTTAACCAGCGCTTCTGCGGCCTCAGACAGGTTAAGGTATCCGCCGCCACTGCCGCCGTAGAATTGTTCAATGCCGATTTTAAACAGCCCGGATTCGGCCATTTTCTCCCAGAGGTCATGGGGAAAATCATCCCTTTCTGACAAATCATGACGCGAAGCAATATTCTCCGCGGCAAAGCGTGAGATATCTTTTATAATTTGTTCTGATAGAGTTGCCATAATTTTAAAGAACCAGCTCCTCGATAAAAGCAATCAATTGGTTGACATTGCAGCATTGACGTACTTCATGGCAGTGCTGCATATATGTTTTTATTTCGCTGTCACCCGTTCCCCAGATTTGTTCGGGCTCTGGATTGAGCCAGATGACTCGGCGGCACTTTTCTCTCATCTGCCCCAGGATGGCATCTTCCGGATGAGTATAGTTGGAACGCCCGTCGCCGACAATAATCAGAGTTGTCTTTTTTGTCAGAAGATCCATGTAGTCGCGCTGGAAATGACGCAATGTAACGCCATAATCCGTGGCGGCGTTATAATGAACATCCGCCTCCTCCAGCACAAACCTGATGGCCTCGTTAATCTCGTTTTCTTCAAAGACGGCCGTAACATCAGTCAGATCATCGATGAAGACAAAACTATTGACCTTGTCAAAACACTCCTGCAGGGAATAGAGCAGGTTCAGCAGAAAACGTGCTGCTGCCCAGACTGAGCCCGATACATCGCACAGAGTCACTATTTTGCTGCGGCGCAGAGGTTTGCTGCGGTATTTGATTTCAACAGGAACACCGCCGTAACGGGCAGCGCTTCTGATGGTTCTTTTTACATCCAGATTTCCTCGATGCTTGACGGCAAAACGCCGGCTTACGTTATTTTTCAGCTTACGCACCAGCTTATCGATAGCCTCTCTCGTCTCCGTAAGCTCCTGGTGGGTGAATGAAGAAAACGGCCTTTCGCCAAGGTCTTTCAAACGTTGTTCGTAAGCTTTAACTTTATTTGTGTTTTGATCGCCTGGTCGTGGTTCATAAAGCAGAATCGAACGGGCAGCATTTAGCCGTTCAGTAAAGTGGAGAGCAAGGTCAGTACGCGCGGTGCTGTTTAGATCCAATGATGGGTCCTGCAGTAATTGTGCGATTGCAGATGATGTTGATGTAATCTGCATTAGAATGTTAAAACGATCGCCAAGTTGACTTAGATTGAATCGTGTCGGTTGCGTTTCGAAATCCGATGCTGTCCGGATGCGCCGCATCTCCTTTAGAAATTCCAGAGGATTGCCGGCAATGAAATCGACAACTGCGTCAAACATCGAGTTGTCCTGCGGTTTTTTTCTGAGAATGTCTGTTGCCTGACGAATTTGCAGGGCAAGTGCCGCTGATTGCGACATGTCTGCCGGATCGACTCTCATTTCATGAAAGAACAGATGATAAAGGCGGTCGAAGTGATTAACCTCGCGCATGCTCTTGGCAAAGTTAGCCCTCAAGGTTGCCCTGAACTGGAGCTCGTTTGTGACTTCGATCAATTGCAACTGGTTTAAGCAATCAAGAGTTTCCGCAGTAGAGATCCGCAGGCCTGCAGCACGGCAGCACGAAACAAATTGTTGGATTAGTTTGACCATATTTCAACTAATGCTCTTGTAAAAATTTAATACTCGTCATAACGGCGAAAGAGACTGTGTAGCAACCATCACTTGTTATTGCGGGTGCAGGACTGCTCGGTACAAGGCATCACGGGTATGAACCCCAAAGCAAGCTTTGGAAGCAGATTCCGCAGCAAGCTGCTGGGTATTATACCCTCCGCTGCGCGGGATAATTCGACTTGCAATCTTCATTGCACTTTGTTTCTGAAGCTTGAGTCTCATTAACTTACCAATTCCGCTACGCTGTCGGAATTGGAGTTTCACAATAAACCTTAATACAGAAACATCGGTTTTCCTTCTACGTGGCGCACTTTGGGACGGTATTGTTCGATATTGTAGAGTTCGTCCACATCCACTCGTTTGATTCCCCGGTAAATTTCACTGACGGGAACGCTGGTATAATTACCATCCCGCAGGGCGACCATGCGATTGTCCACCTTCTCAGCTCTGGCTATTAACTTAACGGCGATGTTGGCAAAGTTCACCGCGACCATTAAATCCAGGCTATCCGGGACACCCGAGCGCATCAGATAAGATATTTGCTGGCAGAAGCAATCCTGGCCGGTGATTTTTTCCACCGCTTCGCTGGTCATCAGCCCGATGCCGCCCAGTTTCCGGTTGCCGTAGGCATCGGCCTGGCCGTAATCGACTATTTTTCCTCCGGTCATCTTGGCACCCTCGCTTATGGCAATCATGGCGTAGTTGCTGGGATTGGATTTCTTATCCTTTAATATGAGATGAGCCAGTTTTTCCGGATCAAAGGGGACTTCACTGATGATCGCGCGATCTACGCCGGAGAGGTAAGAGGCAAGAAGGGTGACTTCGCCGCAGTTGCGGCCGAAGAGTTCAATGATACCGATGCGTTCATGAGAGCCTGCCGATGTGCGCAGCTGGTGAATAAACTCCACGCTGCGCGTTACAGCGGTAGAAAAGCCAATGCAGTAATCCGTTCCAAAGACATCATTATCCATCGTTTTAGGGATGGCGATAATCGGCACACCTTCCTTATTCATGCGTTCAGTATAGGATAGAGTTCCGTCACCGCCAATGGCGATGATGTTGTCAAGGCCAAGTCTGGAAATATTTTTTAATATCCGTTCTGTTAAATCAAAAATAGTGTCCGGTGTCGGTGCTCCGGTTACAACTTGTCCACGTAAGTAATCGCTCATGTCTTGAAGACGAACCTTGCTGGGAGTAATCCTGCTTGTATGCAGAAAAGTGCCGCCGGTACGATCAATAGTTCGCGTGTTTTGTTTATCGAGCTTTAGAAAACAGTGATCGAAACTTGCCGGATCGTCAGGATTGTATTCAAGAAGCCCCGCCCATCCACGACGGATTCCCAGTATTTCCATCCCCTCATCTATTGCGCTGCTGACAATTGCTTTGATACAAGGATTCAGCCCCGGAACATCTCCGCCTCCAGTTAAAACTCCAATTCTCATGATTAATCCTCCGTGAAAAATGACTCCTTTGGGAAATTTATAACAATTGCAGTCAGTTTAATCAAGGACAAATCTTACTGGGTGTGAAAGTTTTGTAATTAATGGTGCGTGCCACCGGGTAGCGAGTGATGGAATGCAAAATTGGTCGGTACCCCGAAAAATGCAGACACTTGATTTACAGACGGCGATTCAGATAAATGGCGATTTTAAAAAAAAGCTGAACTCTAACTTAACATATGTTATAATTATCATGTAACTTTGTCATGTAAAAAATAGATAAAAGTAACGGTCAGAACAGTTTTTCGATAGGAGGAAGGACATGCACAATGAAAAAATGGTGAAACTAAGGCAATTCCTGATAATTCTAGCGATGTTGATTTTTACTACAGTTCTCAATATCTTTTTAGAACATTTCATTCAGCCGTCTTCTTTGGTATTTGTTTTCCTTGTTCCCGCGATTGCAGGTGCAATCTTTTTTGGAACATGGGCTTCAGTATTGTCTTTTGTCGCCGGTTTCCTTATATTTGATTTTTGCTTCGTCGAGCCATATTATTCACTTCATATTTCCAACCCTCAAGATATCTATAACGTCACTGTCTATTTTACTGTTGCCACTCTTATTACTTATCTCATTAACCTTGTTCGTCATCAGAATACATTTCTGAAAGACAGATTGGATCGAGTTTCACTCATCGAAGATATGAGCAGAGATTTTCTTTTGCTTACCCCTATTTCCAACCAAAATCATACAGAGTCTCTGCGAATAATGGTATTCAGTCAATTGGGTCAACTTGCTTTAAAATATACAAAGACGATTTTGGATGTACCGGCTATCATCTTTTTCCGCGAAGAAGATGATAGCCTTAAGGTTTGGGCAAAAACAAGTGTTGACCTTGAACTTACTAAACAGGAGAATGATTCTGCTACTTGGACATTTAACAATGGCGAGGTATCTGGTGCGGGTACATACACTAATTTCGATGCGCGCTTCTATTTTATTCCTATGAAATCACTGGAGGAGATCATTGGTGTGCTTGGAATCTTATATAATTCCAAAGAGCTTTTTCCGGAACAGCGCCGCCTTTTGGGAACCATCTCTAATTTGACAACAATGGTTGCAACAGGTTGGATGAATATAAAATTCAATAGGGCTTGATGCTTAATACCATGAAAAAAGTAATTGAAACACGTACTGGTTCAGAGCCCAAAAAAGACCGAAGAAAAGAATGAACTAATAATCGACAGGGTCAATTTTACCCTGTATCATTATTTTAGTCAGAACCCAGGCGATATTGTAAGCGGCTGTTTGGATGCGGCCACTGAAACCCATTCCCCATGCTTGTGCGTAAGGATTACCGGCCCTGCTGTTGACATTGATAATCGCTGTAAACAGCTTCTGTCCGCTGGCGGCATCGGTAAAGCTTACATTGCACACATATTCATCAGGCTGGCCGCTGAAATAATTCCATTTGACAAGAATTTTTTTAACAGCCACATCAACTGCAATTCCTTTACTGACAGATTCATCAGGCTTAATCGAAATTACCTTTTTGCTCTCCACGCCCGCCTCTTTCAGTAGTATCGGAAATGAATCGGCAAATGCTTTGGGAACATCCTTACTGTCGACCTTCCATTCATCCACGGTATTGTAACCTAGATCTTTCGGGTTAATAGCGCTGAAATCCAACGTTCTTACTTTAAATTCCGCTGCGGATTTAATTTGCTCGGAAAGACCGGCTGATTGTTCGATAGTGTTATAATAAGCCGCAGCGCCGCAGGAAGCAGCAATACCCCATATAAAAATACCTGCCAACAAAGATACTAATTTTGGATACATTTTCATCATCCCCGTCCCCCTTCTTTTTAAATGTTAAGTAAAAAATTATTAATGAAACACCTTTTACTTTTGATTGTATTTGCCTTAATTCTACCAAATATTATTCCCACATTCAAGCACAAACCTGACATGTCCGGATAAAGATTATAACGTCATTTAGTTTAATATACTTTTTTACTGGCACAATTTTTGAAATTAAAAAACCCTTGTCGTATAGACAGCTTCCTACTAGCAACAGATTGACGCCATCGACGAACATACAGGACTGCAATCAGTTATAAACACAATTCACGCATGACGACAAGCCTCGATAGCACACATTTTGTGGCAACATTTCCTGTGGCAACATTTCCTTGACATACAAGAGTGCCTTCCCTATACTCACTTCCAATGAAAGCAAGCTCTTATAAAATACTGGTGCAAAGCGAGCCTGGCTTTGCCGAACTCCTCAAACGCCATAATGTTACCATCTAGGAACCAACTGAGTTGAAATTAAACTAATTAGATGAAATTCATCTACGGATGTGATCAATTAATGATACTGGCTATTGGTGAAGTTCTTTTCGACACGTTCCCTAATTATCGCAGGATAGGCGGAGCACCTTTCAATTTTGCCTTCCACCTTTGTAAACTGGGCTTTGACGCGCGTTTCTGGAGCCGGGTAGGTGAAGATGACGATGGACGCGCCATTCTCGACTACATGTCTGACAAAGTAATTGATGACTCCCTTGTCCAGAAGGATAAGGTCAATGCGACTGGCAATGTCCTGATATCCCTCGGCAACGCAGGAAACGCAGATTACTCGATTCTTCCGGATGCCGCTTACGACAGCCTGGAGTTGACCGATGCGATAGTGAAAACAGTGGAAGAAAGCGATCTCATTTATTTCGGGTCTTTGATGCAGCGGACTCCGCGAGGTTTCGCCACAGTCCATAATGCTCTGGCCAAACGGAAAAGCGGGTCGCTGCTCATGTATGATGTCAATATTCGCAAAGGCTGCTACAGCCAGACGATAATTATCGAAAGCCTGAGAAAATGCGATATTTTCAAACTCAATGAAGGTGAGCTAAAGGAGATCAGCGACATGTGCTCACTTAAGGGATCCGCGGATAATCGCATCAGGCAAATCATGGATAGCTATGCCATCAATATGGTTTCGCTTACCTGCGGCTCAGGCGGAAGCTATTTATACAGTCGGGATGCCGGGCGTTGTTATGCCGGACCGGAGTCCGGCATAACCATAAAAGATACGGTGGGGGCGGGTGACGGATATTCAGCCATGCTATGCGCCGGACTGTTAAGAGGATGGAAACCGCAGATAATTGTAGAAAAGGCTTCACTCTTTGCAAGCAGGATATGTGAAATCGAAGGTGCTATTCCTGAACAGGAGTCTTTCTACGCTGAATCCCTCTGACAACAGGTATGAGGAGGTTTTTGGATGTTAAATAGAAGTAATAGTTGTTTTGTTTAGGAAGAGAACGAAATGTCATTTGAACCAGCGTATCATTTTACGCCTCCGAAAAACTGGATGAATGATCCTAATGGTATGGTTTACTATAAGGGGGAGTTTCATCTATTCTATCAGCATTATCCACATGGACTTAATTGGGGGGCAATGCACTGGGGACATGCGGTGAGTAAAGACCTCATTTCATGGAAGCACCTTCCTATCGCACTTTTTCCGGATAAACATGGAACAATATTTTCGGGCAGCGCGGTTGCTGATATTGCCAACACCTCCGGTTTTGCATCCGGCGATGAAAAAGTTCTTGTTGTCATTTTTACTTATTTTAAATGGGGACTCCAGCGTCAGGGCATTGCATACAGTACCGACTGCGGGCGCACATGGATTCCGTATAAAAACAATCCAGTCATAAAGAACCCGTTTCGTGTGCATTTTCGTGATCCGAAGGTCTTCTGGCACAAGGAAAGTGCATTGTGGGTTATGGTTCTTACCGCCGGAAACTGCATCCGGTTCTATACTTCATCTGATTTAAAAAAATGGAAATGCATAAGTGTTTTTGGCAGAAAAGAGGGTTCGCATGGAAGTGTCTGGGAATGTCCCGACCTTTTCCCTCTTGCAGTTGACGGGAACACTCAGAATGTTAAGTGGGTTCTTTTGGTCAGCGTAAAACAAAAAGCGCCAAACGGCGGATCAGGCACGCAGTATTTTATCGGCAGCTTTGACGGTACAAGGTTTATAAATGATAATAGTCCAGATACCATTCTTTGGCTGGATTATGGAAAAGATAATTATGCGGGTGTTACCTGGTCAGATGTTCCAGGAAATGACGGACGCTGTTTGTTTATTGCCTGGATGAGTAACTGGCAATATGCGGCAAAAACACCCGCTGATACGTTTCGCGGTGAAATGACTTTGCCACGTGAACTAACACTGTCACAGAAATCCGGTCGGGTAAGGCTTGTACAGAAAATTGTACGTGAAATTTATTCGCACTTTGAAACTCCCTTTTACGAAGAAGAAAATCTATCCATAAAGTGTTCACCATATATTGTACCGGAAAAATTTAATTCCGGCGCATTTGTGCTTACGGTGCGTGTTAAAAATAGTGCCGCACGTTTTGATATAGTGTGTTCAAATGATAGAGATGAAAACGTCCGCATAACATGCGATATGCTACATAAAACTTATTCCATAGACAGAACATATTCCAGTTCATCCGTTTTTAGCTCTCATTTTTTTGGTGTTCACACAGCGCCATTTTTAGGGGAAGAGTCCGGTTCTATTGAATTTGAACTCTACTTAGATCGCACATCGGTTGAATGTATCGCTTGCTGCGGACTTTTATCCATAACGGAGCTTGTATTTCCGGCAGAACCATTTTCGCGAGTTGAGCTTTCTGCGCCGGATAATGTTGTTTTAGTAGAAAAAATTAAACTACGAGGTGTTCACCATGAATCAGTTGCCGCTCGGTAAAAAATTTGCCTATTCCATGGGAGGGTTTGCGCTCAATATTGCAAACCTTGCAATATCGCAGTGGCTTATGAAGCTGTATGTTCCGTCGCTTGATTCGGCGCTCATAAGTCCTTTTCTTTTCTCACTTATCTTTCTTCTGGGGCGGGTTACTGACGGAATCACCGAGCCGCTCGTAGGATATATCAGCGATAATTTCCGTTCTAAACGGGGGCGACGTATGCCGTTTATCATAGGAGCGGTTGTACCGGTAGCTCTCGTCTCATTTCTGCTTTGGGTTCCGCCATTTCCAAACCAGTACCACTGGATAAACGGTGTATATATTTTTGTTATGGTGCAGCTCTTCTTTATTCTCTGGTCAACACTTGCAAACCCGTACATGTCTCTTTTACCTGAAATTACGACCGATCTGAAAGAACGTGTGAATATTTCAACAATGCAGGCCGGATTTATTATGCTCGGAACGCTCGTTTTCGGCGCTATGGGTCCGGTTAAAGAAGCGTTCGGTTTTAAAGGAATCGGTGTTGTTGTTTTTGCAGCGACTATTATTGCATTTTTGCCCACAATTATTTTTGTAAAACAGAAACCATCTAATGCTGAGTCGGTTTCAAAAGAAAAATTCCGGCTGCTTAATATTTTTTCATGGGCAAGGACAACTTTCAAAAATAAACCGTTTGTGCATCTTCTTATGGCAACATCCCTTTACTGGTTTGCGCTAAATATGATTATCCTTCTCATTCCTTTCTGGTCGGAAAACATTTTGCACATCACCGACGATAAAGTGATCTTTCTGATGATTCCTATTTTGGCAGCAAATATTCTCTTTTTCTTTGTCTTTAATGTATGCGCGCACCGGTTTGGAAAATACATTACGTTTCTTGTCGTTTTGGGTGGTTCAGCCGTGGCAATGCCGCTTTTGGCTTTAGTTGGTGTATTTCAGATAGGAACAGCGATGTTTGAAACACAGTGTGTTTTAGCAATATTCGGTATATTTATGTCGGGCTTTCTCATGCTTCCGATGGCATTATTTGCCGATGTGGTAGATTATGATGAAAAACTAACCGGTTTCAGGCGCGAAGGAATTTACTTTGGCGTTCAGTCCATTTTTCAAAAGATTTCAATCGGATTTTCTGTTGCCTTGGCGGGAACGCTTATGTATGCGGGTGGTCAGAATAAACCGACAGAATTTGGTCTTAAAGGAATTGCTCTTGCCGCCGGTATTTGCGCGTTACTTGCATTTATTGCTTTTTTGCGATATCCGCTTCGCGATAAAAATGGGGTAATTAGCGAGAGAAAGTAAAATAAAAGGTAATGCGCACAAACAAATCGGGCGATCATAATGTCCACTGTCTCCGCTGCTATCTGCGCGAGGAGATCTGCGTTTGCTTGATCCTGCCAACGGTGCAAACGCGGGCTGAGTTCCTGATCCTGCGGCATATCCGGGAAGACAAGAGCACCAGTAACACCGGACGGCTGGTGGCGCTGGCTATGCCGAACTCACGGATCATATCCTGCGGTGGTGGAAGTCGCATTGGACTTTCATCTCTCGATGAGGAGTCGCTAGGCGCTCCGGGCACGTACCTGCTATGGCCCGATGGTACCGGCGTCCGGTCGGATCTGTTAGAACTAACCCCACCTGCTCGAGTGGTAGTTATGGACGCGACCTGGCGGCAGGCGCGACGACTATATAGCCGCACGCCTGTGTTGCGATCGATACCGCAGCTGGCACTACCTATGCCCACCCACCGTAAGGACAGGCTGAGAAAGCATCATCGTCCCGACGGGATGTCAACGCTCGAGGCAGTGGCCGCAGCGGTTGCCAAGCTTGAGGGGATTGAAGCGGCCGAACCGCTGGAGAGGCTGTACAACGAAGTGGTCCGGCGTGCGCTCACCTTGAGACATGGAGCAGCAAACGCCAGTTTGGAGCAGGAGTGAAAGCACCTACTAACCATCACCAATCATGGTTTTCCGTCAGCTCCTGAGGACATGAGGTTTCCCTTAATCGGTATTCTTCGCGCAGTGGCGACAATGATTGCTCTTGACAAAGGTTAACATGCAGCCATACATAGAACAGTTATTTTTTACAAAACAATTGATGGGAAATTTCCGGTGGCGACAAAGAAATTAGGGGATCGATTGACAGCGATCAATTCCGAAAGTATCAATAAACATTAAAGGGGAATTATGCAAAAAACTAAGATTGTATGTACCATAGGGCCGGCCTCGGAAAAAGAGGAAGTGCTGGAGGCGATGATTCAAAATGGAATGAATGTTGCCCGGCTTAATTTTTCACACGGCTCGCACAAAGATCATCTGGAAAAGATTATCCTGCTGCGGAAATTATCGGCAAGGCTGAACAAGCCGGTGGCTATCCTTCTTGATCTGGCCGGGCCGAAAATAAGGATCGGTACAATTCCCGATCCAGGCATTCTGCTGGAACCCGGGCATAAATTTATTCTGACCAATCGTGACATAGATGGGAGCGTAGATGCCGTCTCGCTTACCTATAAAAATTTGCCCCTGGAAGTTAAGCTCGGAGACAGGCTGCTTCTGGCCGATGGTTTGATGGAACTTGTTGTTGAGGAAACAGGAAAGTCAGACATTATCTGTAAAGTTGTGACGGGCGGAATGCTTACATCACACAAGGGAATTAATTTGACGACTGGCACGATCCTGACATCATCGCTTACCGAAAAAGACCGTATTGATCTTTTATTCGGCCTGGAAAATGACGTTGATTTTATCGCTCTGTCGTTTGTCAAAACGGCGGATGATATAAAAATGGTCAAAGACATTATTGCCGCAAAGGGCAAAGACACACCGGTCATTGCCAAAATTGAAAAGCACGAAGCCCTTGATCATATTGATGCCATCATGGAAATATCGGATGGCATCATGGTTGCGCGTGGCGATTTAGGCGTGGAAATACCGCTGGAAGATGTGCCCCTGATTCAGAAACGCCTGATCCATAAAGCCAATATGTGCGGCAAACCGGTCATTACGGCAACGCAGATGCTGCGCTCAATGGTGAGCTCACCCCGGCCAACCCGCGCGGAAGCGACGGATGTTGCCAATGCCGTCCTTGATGGAACAGACGCAGTAATGCTTTCCGAAGAAACGGCATCAGGGAATTATCCGGCAGACGCAGTGATGTACATGAGCCGTCTGGCCACGGTTGCCGAGTCCGGTTTCCCTTTTGAAAAGTTTTTGTCAATGATTCCGGGAAAAGATATTTCCGAATCGGTTGCTCACGCCTCATGTGTTCTGGCAAGCCACCTGGAAGCCAAAGCTATTGTTGCCCATACGCAGTCCGGTAGGACAGTACGCTACATATCGCGCTTTCATCCTAGGCAGACGATTATCGCGCTGTCACCTAATGAAAAAACGGTGCGGCGTCTGGCGCTTAGCTGGGGTTGCCTGCCCCGTCTGATCAAAGATCCACGTGATACCGACGATATGATTGAAAAGGCCGCTCAGTCCGCCAGAGATGCAGGCGAGGTAGCAATTGGAGACTTGATAGTTATTACTGTAGGCCACCCGTTGTGGGTATCAGGGACAACTAATATGCTGAGGGTGAAGAGAGTAAAATAGGGTTTCTATTTTTTTGTTTCCCTTAATTTATTTAATTCTTCTTTATATTTTTCCGCTTGGGCCTTTATCGCTTCTATTTCCGCTTGGGCTTTTTCCAGTTTTTCCTCATTCCTTAATCTTTCTTCGCGGATTTTGTCCTGTATTTCATCAATGCCGATATAAACCGCAAGCGCTCCACCCAAAAGCAAACTTATCGGAAATGCTCCTCTGATGATAGTCATAAAATCAGCCCACCAAAATATTAAGCTGACCAATCCTAAAACAGCGGCGATAACCCCTCCAATTAGTAATGACATAATCGAACCTCCGGCAAAGATGAAAAGTTTGGTTAAAAATATTTATACCAAGTTGCTTTCAAAAAATAAAATATGCTTTTTTGAAAGCTTACTTGGTATTATGCCCGGTAAATCAACCTTTTAATGTTTGAAAGCTTACTTGGTACCATCTATCTTGAAGTAATTTTTATCACGAAAAAAAAGCTTAGGCAAGTTGGAAATGGATATTGGAAATGGATGATTCCGCAAGATCAAAAATATTGCTTGATTTAAAGTAACTCATCGTTTAAATACAACAATTCATTTAGGATATAAGAAAAGGTATGTGGTGAAGGTTTATTATGATTACACTGGATTTTGCCAAAGGTGATGGCTTGGTTCCTGCCATCGTTCAAGATGCCGAAACTAAAGAAGTATTGATGATGGCTTATATGAATAGTAAGTCTTGGGAGGCAACACTTGCGACCGGTAAGGCAACTTACTGGAGCAGATCGCGGCAGGCGCTGTGGATGAAAGGTGAAAGTTCGGGAAATGTCCAGCTAGTAAAGAACATTTTTATTGATTGTGATAATGATACGATCTTATTGCAAGTCGAGCAATTGGGCGGCGCGGCCTGCCACACAGGGCATAAATCATGTTTTTATAGAAAGCTTGATGGCGGAGATTTTGTTACCGTGGGAGAAAAAATTTTTAATCCAGAGGAAGTATATAAATGAGTGTCTTGAAATTAGGGATTCCCAAGGGGAGTCTGGAAAATAATACAGTTGATTTATTTAAAAAAGCCGGCTGGCGTATATCTTATGACAGCAGAAGCTATTTCCCTGATATTGATGATCCGGAAATTAGCTGCACACTGGTGCGGGCGCAGGAGATGTCGCGCTATATCGAAGACGGACACCTTGATTTAGGGTTGACCGGTATTGATTGGATTCTGGAGAATGAATCTGATGTTGTTGCCGTGCAGGATTTGATTTATTCCAAGGTTTCCACCAGGCAGGCTCGCTGGGTGCTGGTGGTTCGTGAAGATTCACCTTACAAAACAATTGAGGATATGGAAGGGAAGCACATATCGACCGAACTGGTGAATTTTACCAAAAAATATTTTGCCGAGCGCAAAATAAATGTTCATGTTGAATTTTCCTGGGGAGCAACGGAAGCCAAAGTGGTGGAAGGTTTGGTGGATGCAATTGTGGAAGTCACGGAAACAGGCTCCACAATTAAGGCAAATAAATTACGAATTATTCATGATTTGATGAAAACAAACACGCAGTTGATTGCTAATCGTCAGGCCTGGAATGATCCATGGAAACGAAAAAAGATTGAACAAATCAAAACCTTGCTTATCGGTTCTCTGCGGGCAATGAATAAAGTGGGGCTGAAACTTAATGTTTCTAAAGAAAATCTGGGGAAGGTAATGTCGCTGCTTCCTTCACTCAAAGCTCCGACAGTTTCCGGATTGTATTCGGAAGAATGGTTTGCTGTGGAATCTGTTATTGATACAGGTGTCGTGCGGGATTTGATTCCGGTGCTATTGGATGCCGGTGCCGAAGGCATAATTGAGTATCCTTTAAACAAAGTAATTTAATGCCAAGTTGCTTTCAAAACCCCGCTGTGCGGGATAGTTCGACCAACCATTTTCAGAATCTAAAACCTGGGTCTCACTAAATAAAATATGAATTTTTGAAAGCTTACTTGGTATTATGCCCGGTAAATAAACTTTTTAATGTTTGATAGCAAATTGGTATAACTTGCAGAGAGGGCGGCTATGGCAAGAAAAGCAAAGATTGTTCGTAAAACAACGGAAACGGACATTGCGCTGGAAATTGATTTGGATAAATCTGCCGGCAGTAAAATATCCACAACGATTGCCTTTTTTGACCACATGCTGGAGCTCTTTGCCAGACATGGTTTTTTCAAGCTTGTTGTCAAGAGCAAAGGCGACACGCAAATTGACGATCATCATCTGGTGGAAGATTTAGGCATTTGTCTGGGGCAGGCCGTAGGTCAGGCCTTGGGTAAGAAAACAGGAATCAACCGTTATGGTTCGGCTTCTGTGCCGATGGATGAATGCTTATGCCGGGTGGATTTAGATATTTCGGGACGTCCCTATCTGATTTACAAAGTTAAATACGAACGCAGAAAGATTGGCGGCTTTGATCCGGCTCTGGTTAAAGAATTTTTTAAGGCTTTCACCGATCACAGCGGCATTACGCTGCATATTAATCTTTTATACGGTAATAATAGTCACCACATTATCGAGGCGGTGTTTAAAGCTTTTGCCCGCGCCTTGCACGATGCCGTGAACTTGAATGCTAACATTAATGGAGTCCTCTCGACTAAGGGAAGTCTCTGAAGAAAGGTAAGGTGCAAAATATGATTACTCTATTTGGCAAAAAAACTGGTTATCTTGCGGGATTTATTTTGGTTTTACTTCTTGTTTTGCCGTTTTCAGCGCAGTGCGCGGAAACTGAGGAACCGGTTGTTAAACGTATTGCTGTTGTAGATTTTAAGCCGTTATTGCCTGAAGGAGGGTCAACTGTGGTCGTTTGCCCGCTTTGCAGCGCGGGGTTTTCCAGCGGTAAAATTGAAAAGGGAGCGGAAAAGCTAGTTCAGGAAAGTTTTGTTGACAAATTGCAAGATTTTAATCAATTGAAAGTTCTTCCACCGGAAAAAGTGATGGCTGTCTATAACCGTATTGTCGCGGAATCGCTAAAACAACCTTTAGTGGATGTTTTAATAAAAGCAGGCGCTGAATTGCAGGCGGATATTATCGTTGTCGGTTATGTGTACCGATATGCAGAGAGGGTAGGCTATGACTTCTCCGCGGAACGACCGGCTTCTGTCGCCTTTGAAATTCGACTGCTGAATGCCAAAGACGGCAGCACACTCTGGCGTGGCGTATTTGATAAAACCCAAAAATCATTAATGGAGGATATCTTTCAGGCATCATCCTTTTTTAAAGGCGGCGCTAAATGGCTTACCGCAAGTCAATTGGCGAAGCTTGGGATGGATAAGATTTTCGAGACATTTCCAAGTTTCGAAAAATAATATTACTGTGTAAATGACATTGGTTGTGAAACTCCAATTCCGAAAGCGTAGCAACCTAAAGGTCATCTGCGACGCAGCGGAATTGGTGAGTTGAACAATCCCGCGCAGCGGAGGGTAATAAGACTCAAACTTCAAAAGCGAAGCGCATTGAGGGTTGTTAGTCGAATTATCCTGCAAAAGCAGGGTATAATACCCCGCAGCTTGCTGTGGAATCTGTTTTCAAAGCTTGCCTTGGTGGTTATACCCGTGATTTCTTTTGTTCGGAATCTTCAATGATGCCTGATTCCGGACTTTCTTCTATCATGGAGTGCGAATTTGATTATTATTCCGGCAATTGATATCAAGAATGGTCAATGTGTACGGCTGGCTCAGGGTGATTTTAATCGTGTTACGGTATATGCGGATAATCCAATTGATATGGCTCTGGCCTGGGCGGGGAAGGGCGCCGAGCTTATTCATATAGTTGATCTTGACGGCTCCGTTGCCGGGCTTCCCCGTAATGCCGCAATCATTCTGGATATTGCGAAAAAAGTAAATGTCCCTGTTCAGGTTGGCGGCGGGATAAGAAATATGGAGACGATTGATTATTACCTCGAAAATGGAGTTGCCGGTGTTATCCTGGGTACGGCGGCGCTGCAGGATGAAGAACTTGTCCGCGCTGCCGGGAAAAAATACGCGGGAAAAATCATCTTGGGCATTGACGCATTAGATGGCATGGTTGCCATACAGGGCTGGACGCAAAAGACGCAGCAAAGTGCTGTGGAGCTTGCGGCGCGTTATGAAGGCTGCGGGATAAGAGCAATTGTCTATACAGATATTAAGCGCGATGGCATGGAAACAGGCGTCAACATTGAAGCTACAAAGGCATTGGCAATGGCTGTCCGCATTCCGGTTATTGCGTCAGGCGGCGTGGCAACAATTGCTGATGTGGAAAAACTTCTGGCCCTAAAAGGGTGCGATTTTAGCGGAGTCATTATCGGCCGCGCTCTTTACACAGGTGCTATTTCTCTGACAGAAGCGATTGCCAAATGTAAAAAAGCATCGTGATGAAAAAAAGGTGGTGGCAATTATGGCGGATTGTATTTTTTGTAAAATAGCTCAAGGGGAAATTCCCTGCGGCAAAATTTATGAAGATGATCAAGTTTTAGCATTTGACGATATTCAGCCAATGGCGCCGGTGCATGTAATTATCATTCCTAAAAAGCACATCGCAACACTTATGGATCTTGACGATAAGAGCATCAATGTTGCCGGTGATTTGATGTCCGCGGCGCAAAAAGTAGCCCGGATCAAAAACATAAGTGAGCGAGGGTTCCGCACAGTAATTAACTGCAATGCCGAAGGTGGTCAGGTGGTGTTCCATCTGCACATGCATCTTCTCGGTGGTAGAAAACTGCAAGACCCTTTGGGTTAAACAAAAGAGGTGAATATAATGGATATAAATACCAGATTAAATGATGAAATGGTGATTGCTGCAAAAGCCAGGGATAAGGTCAGGCTTTCGGCTATTCGCATGCTGAAAACCGCATTGCATAACAAGGAAATTGATTTGATGCGGCCTTTAAACGAAAGTGAAACACTGCAGATTATTTCCGGGATGGTCAAGCAAAGAAAAGATTCCATTGAGCAGTTTGCCAAAGGTGGAAGGACTGACCTAGTGGAAAAAGAAGAGGCGGAACTGAAAGTTGTGCAGGAATTTATGCCGGCGCAAATGTCAGATGACGAAGTTGTAAGTATTATTCAAAAAGCAATTGCGGAAGCCGGAGCTGTTTCGGTCAAGGATATGGGCAAGGTAATGAAAATACTGATGCCGCAACTAACCGGCAAGGCTGATGGTAAAATGGTTGGCGAAAAAGTTAAAGAGCTCTTGTCTCAATAGAGACTCCTATCCTCCAATGATTTGGCTAGAAAAGAAATTAAAATTTTTAAAACAGGCAAGAATAGTCAGTGCGTTTTGATGACAGCAAGATTGAAGAAATTAAAAGCAGGATAGACATAGTTGAGCTTGCTTCCGAATACCTGACTTTAAAAAAGGCAGGACGGAATTATAGCGGGCTTTGTCCTTTTCATCAGGAAAAAACACCTTCGTTTACCGTCAATCGCGAAAAGCAAATGTTTTATTGTTTTGGCTGCGGCGAAGGTGGCAATGCTATTACTTTGCTGATGAAGATTGCCAATATGACTTTTCCCGAAGCGGTTAAGTCTCTGGCGGAAAAGACGGGGGTTATTTTACCGCTTAGGTCGGTTAATAAAGATGGCAGTCAAAAGGATTCTCTGCGTGAGGAAATAACCGGTTTGAATTTGAAAGCGGCGCAGCAGTTCAGCCGCAATCTTAATTCTTCCGCGGGTAAAGGTGCCCGCGAATACTTGCAAAGTCGAGGTATTTCCGACGATGCCATCAAACATTTCCGGTTGGGTTTTGCGCCGGATACATGGCGCTCTTTGACAGATTATATTGAAGGTATTGGTTCATCCTTGAAATTAGCCGAGCAGGCAGGCCTGATAGTTGCCGGCAAAGAGGGAAGCTTTTACGATCGGTTTCGTGGTCGCCTTATATTTCCCATAGAAAATATCTTTGGTGAAATAGTTGCATTTGGCGGCAGAGTTATGGAAAAGGGCGAGCCGAAATATTTGAACTCGCCGGAATCGCCTGTTTATATCAAGGGGAAGAATTTATATGGCTTGAACAAAGCGAAAGAGGAAATACGTAAACAGAAGTTTGCGCTTATTGTCGAAGGTTATTTAGATTTGATTTCTCTGTGGAACGCGGGCATCTGCAATGTAGTTGCCACTTTAGGTACCGCGTTGACTCGGGAGCACCTGGAGCTTTTACGCCGTTACACTTTGGATGTTGTCGCTCTTTTTGATCCGGATGAAGCAGGGAAAAAGGCGCTCGATCGCAGTCTGGAACTGTTTCTAAGTATGAACATGCACGCGCAGGCGTTAATCCTGCCGGAAGGCTGTGACCCTGATGATTTTGTGAAAAAATACGGTAAAGAGAAACTTGATAAACTAATCGAGTTAGCTCCGGCGATTAGCGATTACTATATTGAAAATGTTTTGGGCAACGGTAAGACATTTGAGGAAAACCGGGATTTGGTTAAAACCGCGACGGAATTCATCGGCAAAATTGGCGATGAAATTGAAAGGAACCTTTTTATAAAACGTGTAGCGGAAAAATTGGGCATTCCTCAGGAACTACTAAAGAAGGAGATCCATAAAAAAGATGTCCAGCTAAAACCTAAGGGGGGCAGTCAAAAGAAAACGATTGATGCTCACATTGATCCCGTGGAAGTGCACTTGATCAGGCTGCTTTTGGAGTATCCGCAGAAAACAACTTATGTGGAAAGCGAAAAGGTGTTAGATTATTTTTTGCATCCGGAGTTGAAACAGCTAGGGGAAAAAATTGTTGAAACCTATAGGCTGTTGGGTTTTGTAGATATAAATGTTATACTGTCCGCTGATGATGACAGGCCTTTGCGGGAGAAAATGCATAAATTAATTATGGAGGCACCACCGACAGATGATGCGGTGGTGGAAAAAAACTTTACTGATAATATAAGAAAAATTAAAGAAAAGTGGTATAAGGAACAAAAGCGCCAAGTCCAGTTTAAGTTGAGTCAGGCACAAGAAAGCGGCGATGAAGAGTTGGTCCAACAGCTGACTTTTCAGAAGCAGGATTTAATGAAAGAAGAAAAAGAACTACATTAACAAATAATAAAATTTGGGAGATGCCAAATGGCGAAAGAAATAGAATCCGATGAGTTTAAGAAATTAATTTTATTGGGCGAAGAAAAAGGGTTTTTAACTTATGACGACGTCAACGATCTGTTGCCGTCGGATGTGACTTCTTCCGATCAGATCGATGATATTATTATGCTCTTTGGAGAAAAAAATATTGACATCATTGATACTGAACAAGGTGATAAACTTCTGGTGAAGAAAACGGCGGAGGAAGTAGTCCCTGTGAAATTTCCGGAGGCGCTTTCGCTGGTACCGGGTGTAGGAAAAACCGGCGATCCGGTAAAAATGTATTTGCGGGAGATGGGGTCGGTCTCGCTTTTAAGCCGCGAAGGTGAAGTGGAAATAGCCAAAGAAATTGAGCAGGGAGCGCGCGAAACCATGTGGGCTATCTTTCGCTTATCTGTTTCGATTAAAGAGGTGTTCAATATAGGCGAAAAACTACTCACAGGGGAAATTAGAATCAAGAGTGTTGTGGATAGTATTGAAGATCAAGAAGGAGTAATGGAAGAAGATGAACATAAAGAAAGAGTTTTAAAACTTATTGATAGAATCAGGCTATTTGACGATCGTAATCAGGTATTGCGCGAAAAGCTCAAATCCAAAACTATTAGTGCCAAAAAGAGCGAACCGTTAACGGCCGAGTTAGAAAAAAATACTAAAAATATAATCACCCTTTGCCGGAAAATACGTTTCAGCAAAAAACAGATGCATCGTTTCGTCGCTCGCCTGAGATTTTACACGGATGAAATTGAGAGATCCGAAAGAATTATTAATCAATATAAGAAAGAAACGGGCTTAACTCTGGCGCAATTGGAGAAGGTCTGGGTAAAAATAAAGAAATCAAAGCAGGACGAAAAGCGTGTGGTAAAGGAAACGCGCGTATCTGTCGATGTTTTGCATAAGAGCCAAACTGCCATTGTTGAAGCGCAAAAAAAGATAAAACATATCGCGAAAGAAGTAGAAATACCGGCGGCTACTTTGAAAATCGTTGTTGAGTCTATTGAAGAAGGTGAAGTTAAAGCGGAAATAGCAAAAAGGAAACTGGTGGAAGCGAATTTGCGATTGGTTGTAAGTATTGCCAAAAAATACACAAATCGTGGTTTGCAGTTTCTGGATTTGATTCAAGAAGGCAATATCGGTTTGATGAAGGCTGTGGATAAATTTGAGTATCAGCGTGGCTATAAATTTTCTACTTATGCCACCTGGTGGATCAGGCAGGCCATTACCCGTGCTATAGCCGATCAGGCGCGGACAATTCGAATTCCGGTGCACATGATTGAGACGATCAATAAACTGATTCGTACTTCACGTTACCTTGTCCAAGAGTTAGGTCGAGAGCCGACTCCTGAAGAAATTGCCAATAAAATGGAATATCCATTGGAAAAAGTCAGAAAAGTTTTAAAAATTGCCAAGGAGCCGATCTCTCTGGAAACTCCTATCGGTGAAGAAGAAGATAGCCATCTGGGTGACTTTATCGAAGATAAGAAAATAATGTCTCCATCGGAGGCTACGATCAGCATGGATTTGGCTGATCAAACGCGTAAAATTTTATCGACACTTACCCCGCGAGAAGAAAAAGTGCTGCGGATGCGTTTTGGCATTAGTGATCGCCCCGGAGCATTTGGAGAAGAAGAAGGCGCTCCGCTGGATTTAATTGAAACATTTATCAGTGAACCGGAAATAGTTGAAGTTCTGACGCCGAAAAAGATGAAAAGTCTTTCCAAAAAACGCGCAGCAAAATAGTATGTAAATAATTTTACACTTTAGTGGTGTTTTAGCTAAAGTAGAAGAATATTATCGAAAGTAGGAACAACCATGATTAAAATTATAATCTTTTTTATTTTTTCGCTGATAATGCTCAAAATTTCCTGGCCAGATATTGAGGATGAGCCGCAACCACTATCTGTTCCTGCGGGGAGCAGGAGCCCAGAGCAAAGCAGGAATAGCTTCATTATTTATACATTTCAGGAACTTAAGAGATTACTTCGGTCGCTATACTTTCGAGCATTGACGTTGCCGCAGATTATTACCTCCGAAACTCACGGCCGCAAGTTTTACCGTTTTTTTGCTCTTGAATTTATGTTTCTCTTAATTCTCGTCAATTTCGGCTACTGGATGAAAAACCCCTTTACATTCTTTAGACTAATAACCTGGCTGATTCTTTGCGGTTCCTTCGCTCTGGCCGGGTACAGCATCTATCAGCTGCTTTTGTTCGGAAAGCCAAAACTAAGCAGCGATATTGAGATACCAACCAAATTCACGGCAGATGAAATCTACAAATATATTCGACGCCCTCTTTACACCTCAAGGATAATTTTGAGTATTGAGACGACTACCGAACTGGTAACATCAGGTATCTACAGATACATTCGCCACCCTCTTTACAGCTCACTGATACTTTTGGGCGCGGTAACATTAATTAAAAACCCTTCACTTCTGGCAACAAGCCTGTTTAGCGTGGCTACGGTTTTTCTCTACGCCACAGCGCGAGTTGAAGAAAAAGAAAACTTAATTAAGTTTGGCGATGACTATGCCGTATATATGAAAAGATCAAAGATGTTTTTTTCCGTTTCCATCTTTGAAAAAATTGTAAAAGAGGAATGATTTTTTTGCAAAGGTTGTGCTGTCTGGAAGGCGCGCTTTAAATTATGGAACCTACGGTTTACAAAACACATAGTAGCGCTACCGAGATCATGCGAAAGCTGGATCAATGCAGAAAACATTTAAAGTCGGGAAATCTTTTCTCTTGTGTCAGCATTTTCCACGACACACTCGATGCCTACATTAATGCAAGGGGAATTATTGAGGCAGATAGAATGAAAGTAATGGGCGCTCTTAATGATTTTCAGCAACTGCTTGCATCCTCCCGGCAGTTTCAAGATTTATACGGCACATTTTCTTTCCGCGTTAATGACTTCCCCACATCCTTAGATTTCATCGCCCAACTAATTGCAATAAGGGAAGAGGACATAACAGCCTTTCTTTTGAATAAAGAAGTTACTTCAATTTTGAGTCAGGCTAAGCTAAGTAAAGACGATCGGGACACGGTAAAGATGATGGTGTCGCTGGTAGAAAGAGGTGAGCAGCTGACGCTGCGGGAAATGGTCGCCGAAAACGACACATTGGCATCTCTGGTTCTGACTTATTATAATGATACTGGTATTAATTGCCGCGTTTCAGGCGATATAGACAAGGCTATCACCTCCTACAGGAAGGCCATTTCCATCTCCCCTAATGATGAACACCTTTACTATAATATCGCCCGCGCTTACATAGAAAAAGGCAAAAAGAAAGATGCCGAAGAATGCATCGGCCAGGCGCTTGTGGTTAATCCAAAATTTAGAGAAGGGCTTAAGTTGCAGCAGTACATAAAAAATGGGGAACACTCATCCCAATTTTAATACCAAGCTGCTTTCAAAACCCCGTCGCAGATACCCTTCAGGGTGCTGTGCGGGATAGTTCGTCCAACCAGTTTCAGCTTCTGAAACTGGGGTCTCACTAAATAGTTGAGCGAATGGTCATTTTTTCAGACGCGGATCAAGTGAATCACGAATCCCTTCACCGAGCAAATTATATCCGACAACCGTAATCAGTATAGCCAGCCCCGGATAAAGAGAAAGCCACCAGGCAATATCAATGTTGGCGTAACCGGAAGTCAAAATATTGCCCCAGCTTGGCGTTGGTGGCTGCACACCGATACCCAGAAAACTCAAGGCCGATTCGGTCAGAATCGCGCCGGCTATACCTAATGTCGCCGCGACTAATATTGAGGCCATGGCATTAGGCAGTATGTGCATAAATATAATCCGCAAATCGCTTGCCCCGATTGTTTTTGCCGCCTTCACAAAATCTCTTTCCCGAAGCGTTATAAAATCAGCCCTCACAAGTCTTGTCACACCCATCCAGCCGGTAAGTCCGATGATGATCATTATGTTCCAGATGGAAGGTTCTAAAAAAGCAATTACAGCAAGAATCAGAAAAAATGTGGGGAAGCAAAGCATGATATCCACAAAACGCATGATCACCGCGTCAACCCAGCCACCGTAATAACCGGCTGTCGCGCCTAAAATCGCGCCGATAATAATGGCCAGTCCTGTGGCTGCAAAACCAACCGTGAGAGAAATTCTTGCGCCCCAGATCATCCGGGAAAGCACATCCCTGCCCAGTTGATCGGTGCCGAATAAATTGTTCCAAGTGGGAGACGCAAGCACATTTTTTAAGTCAATCTGGCCCGGGTCGTAAGGAGCAAGTAATGGTGCCAAAAGGGAAACAATAAAAAGCAGCAAAACTATACCGCTGCCGGTAAGCGCCAATTTGTTTTTATAAAATGTTTCCCAGAAGTTCATTTTACACCATTAACGTATGCGGATTCGTGGATCCGCCAGCGCATACGAAATATCGGCAATCAAATTGCCAAGCAAAGTTAAAATCGCGCCAATAAGCAAAATGCCCATTACCGTTGGATAGTCCCGCGCCATCACCGACATATAAAAAAGCTGACCCATACCCGGTATTGCAAATATCGTTTCAAAAATAACACTGCCGCCGATCAATCCCGGAATGGAGAGCCCCAGAATTGTTATAGCCGGTAGCAATGCATTGCGTAGAGCGTGTTTATAGATGACATCTCTTTCAGACAAGCCTTTGGCGCGAGCCGTCATTATATAATCCTGTCTGATTACTTCCAGCATATTGGCCCGCATGTAGCGCGAAAGTCCGGCAAGACCGCCAAATGCGGAAATAAATACCGGCAAAACCAGATGTTTTATAAGATCAACAAATTGCGCCCACGGTGTTAGATATTCATAATTTAAAGACCGCAGACCCGATATGGGCAGCCACCCCAGATGAATGCCGAAAAATATCATCAAAAGCAAAGCCAGCCAGAAAGTGGGAACGGCAAAACCGATAAAAACCAGCACGCCGGTGACCTTGTCAAAAATAGAATCCTGATGGACAGCGGAAAGCACACCTATGGGCACGGCAATGGCAATAATAATAATCAGTGACAAAAATTCTAAAATAATGGTTATCGGCAGCCTCTCCATAATTTTGGCAGTAACAGGCCGGTGATCAGAAGAAAAGGAAATACCCAAATCTCCACGACTGAGTTTTTTTAGCCATGACCAATATTGCTCATGAACAGGTTTATCCAGCTCATACATGTTTTTGAGTCGTTCTTTCATCTCTACTGTGGATTTCGGATTCATCTGGGTCTGCAAATCGGTCGGCAACCCCGGCGCGAGATGCATCACAAAAAAACAAACAAGAGTAATTCCCAAAAGCAGCGGAACCATGAATAGAATTCTTTTTAAGATATATCCGGACAACTTGTCTCCCTAAACTAACTAAAATTCTAAATCAAGATAATCTAAAAGAGCCTTATCTTTAATGTTGTTGATAGTCTGAAAAAGGTCATTCTGAGAATGCGCCTCCAATGTCACTGTTGGCTTAGCTTTGATCTCCCGGAGAATCTCAAAAAACCGGATAAATGGAAACGTTCCACAACCTACCGGAAGATGCTCATCAAACCTGCCGTTATTATCGTGAATGTGCAAATGCCCTATATACTTTCCCATCTCGGCAATCCAGACACTGAGCGGCGCAAAAGAAAACACGTTAAAGTGCCCCGTATCGAAGCAAAAACAAATATTATCTAAAGGAAGAAGCTCAAAGAGACGACGCAAAATACTTGGTTCCTTTTCATAAACATTTTCCAGAGCAAGAATTGTCCCTACATCACCTGCCAACGTGGCTATTTGCGTCCATGATTGAACGCTGTTTTCCATCCACACATCATCGCCAGAGGTATAGTAACGATCATCAAATGAAGGATGGCAGACGACTTTTAGCGGATGAAAATAAGGAACTATTTCAAATACCTGTTTAATTCGGTCAATACTTGCCTGTCTAATTTTATCATCCAGCGCCCCGGGCCGCAAATCCATGAAGGGTGAATGGAAAGTTACTTTTAAACCTTCATCAGCCAATATTTTAGCTTCTTCAGCACACTTCTTTTTATCCAGATTTTGTAAGGCTGAGTAGTTAAAATATATTTCCAGATTTAACTTCTGCTTCACAATCATATCCAGATATGTGGGCAGAAGATGATAAGGCATATGTGCGTGAACTCTTTTTACAATATCCTGCATGTTTTAATCCTGATAGAATTTTTTGAAGAAATATTTATCTATCATAGCCATTCATTTTTCTCAATAACCACTTGCAAAACAAAACCGTAGATATGCCGCATTCAAATGCGTGATTGTCAAACTGCCTTAATTATGGCATAGAGAGAAAAAGAGGCTTCAGTCTAAATACCTTATAAAGGAGATTTAATTGCCAGTTAAAAAAAATGAATCCGCCCGTCGTCTGCTTTTATGTATCAACGGCACATTACAAAAAAAGGCGAAGGATGTTGTCGCTTTGAATGTCAAAGAAATATCTTCTTTTACCGACTATCTGCTTATTTGCAGTGGCGCAACTGACAGGCAAGTACAGGCAATATCCGTCGCCATTCAGCAATACTTGAAAAAAGAAGGTATCCGGCCTCTGGGGGTGGAGGGGGAAGCCAATGGTCAGTGGATTCTGCTCGATTACGACGACGTAGTAATATCAATCTTCCAGGAATCAATAAGGTCATTTTACGCTATTGAAGATTTGTGGAATGCCCCGCGCATGAACATTGCTGAAAGTACCACAGAGGTAAAGAGGCTCAATAAGGGAATGTCGTGAGTCTAAAGGAAACACTACGCGATATCACGGATGTTATTTTCCCGCCCCGGTGTCTGGGGTGCGATGAAATATTACCGAATCTTCACTTGCAAACATTTTGTTCCTCCTGCAGAGAAAAAATTAGATTTATAACAGGCAGCCACTGCCCGATTTGCGGTATGGCTTTTTTCGATAGCCCCGCCCCGGATCATTTATGCGGAAATTGTCTGGAAAAAAAACCATCCTTTGACCTTGCCCGTGCTGTTGCTTGTTACGAAACGCTTATTTTGGATGCCATTCATCAGTTCAAATATGGCCGCGATATATCTACCGGCTCCGCACTCGCTGAATTCATGGCTGAATTTGATTTTCCGGATTTTGATTTCACCGATTATTCTGTAATTATACCGGTGCCTTTGCATATTGGGCGGCTTCGAGAACGCGGCTTTAATCAAGCCTTAATCCTGGCTAAAGCCATAGGGAAAAAGTATAGTATCCCTGTAAATTTTTCCTTGCTAAAACGCAACAAATCTACTTTAACGCAGACTGGTTTGGATAAGAGTCAAAGAGAAAAAAATATAAAGGGCGCTTTTGTCGTGACCGATAATGCTCAAGCTAAAGGCAAAAATATTATTCTCATTGACGACGTATATACTACTGGCGCCACTCTTAACCAATGCGCCAAAACTTTGATCAAAGCCGGAGTGGGCAAAGTGGCGGTATTGACTCTGGCCAGAGTTCTCTAGGAATATTACGGAGGGTTGAATTTGAATAAAATATTAGACAGAAACACTTTAAAAAATAATCTGGAGGTACTGCGTAAGGAAGGTAAAAAGATTGCCTTCACTAACGGCTGCTTCGATATCCTGCATGTCGGTCATGTCCGCTATTTAAGAGAAGCAAAGAAAGCCGGGGATATTTTAGTTCTGGCTCTCAACAGCGATTCGTCCGTAAGAGCCATCAAAGGAGAAGAAAGACCGCTGGTTTGCGAAGAAGAAAGGGCGGAAGTCCTCGCCGCGCTTGAATTCATTGATTATATTACTATTTTTCCCGAGTCAACACCGCTGGAATTGATTAACCACCTGAAACCGGACATACTGATTAAAGGCGGTGATTGGGCTGCAGACAAAGTTGTGGGTCGGGATGAAATAAAAAAATGGGGTGGCCATGTGACAATTATTCCGGAAGTCGAAGGAAAATCCACAACAAACATCGTGGAAAAGATAAAAAAAGTATATTGTTCTGGCAAATAGATGTTTTGGTTCCTCTAAATTTTTCGCTTTACAAACATTCATTCATTAGGTAATAGGTGGTACAAATTCTGCATTACATATTAAGGAGTGGTGCTATTGGAAAAACAAACAACTTTGAAGCAGGAGAAACTGGAGTCATTCCGTAAATTACTCATCCAAAATATAAATGAGCTGCTTAGTGAGGCGGGCAAAACAGTTTCGGAAATGACCAACGGCAAAGAGAATTTTCCAGACCCCAATGATAGGGCATCGCTGGAATCAGACCGTAATTTTGAATTACGTATCCGCGACCGCGAACGCAAACTAATCGTAAAAATGCAGGAAGCGATTAAAAGAATAGATGACGGCGTTTATGGCATCTGCGAATCCTGTGGCGGGCCGATTTCGGAAAAAAGACTAACGGCCAGGCCGGTGACTACTGACTGCATCGATTGCAAAACCAAGCAGGAAAAACTGGAAAAACTTAAAGGTGAATAGGCTGAAAAACATTTTTTACTAAAAGCGCCTCACCTTTGAGGCGTTTTTTTTGGTCTGATACCGGGAAACAATTCCATTTTTTAACCAAAGATGATAGCACTACTGCATGTATATAAACGTTGCCCTCAACATTCCCGCCGATAAAGTCTTCACTTATGAAGTACCTGATACTTTAATTCAGCAGATTCAAATCGGCAAACGAGTCTTTGTCCCCTTTGGCCTAAGAAAGCGCACTGGGTTCATTGTCGCCATTGACGTTCCCTGTGACCTCACCAAGATAAAATCAGTTATGGAAATACTTGATGACGAGGCGCTTTTTGGCGATGCTGATCTTGATTTTTATCAATGGATTGCCACTTATTTTATGCATCCACTGGGCAAAACTTTAGCTGAGCTGATTCCCGCAGGTTCTGAAAAAAAGGATTTTCTCTGGATCACGTCTCTGGATTTGCCTGCTAGTATTTCCGTATCGCCCGCGCAGGAAAAACTTCTTACATTATTACAGCAATATCCGCAGGGTATTTCTTTGCACAATCTTACCGAAGAAAGCGGCCTGAAAAATATTTCGGCTATCGTGCAAAATCTTCATTTGTCGGGGCTTTTGCTAATCGAAGAAAAGAACAAAAAACAGCTGTCTGTGCGCAGCGAAAAAATCGTTTCTCTGGGAAATGAAAATATTACTGGAACAAAACTAACCGGCAGACAGGAACTGGTGGTTGAATTTCTGCAGAAACACGGTTCCATGTCTATCGGCAACTTGATCAAAAAAGCTAATACATCCAGTGCCGTGGTCAATAATCTTCATCTCAAAGGCATCATTAAATTTACCGCAAGCGAAGTAATCCGCAGAGCTTCGTTTCAATCAGCAATTCGCCGCGCCGCAGAAAGGATTACTCTCAACAGTGAGCAAAATCAGGCACTCCAGGATATTTCTCAAAATCTGGGGAAGAATATTTTTACACCGATATTGCTTCATGGTGTTACTGGCAGCGGAAAAACAGAAGTTTATTTAAACGCCATAGAAAACGTGATTGCTGCCGGTGGATCGGCAATTTACCTTGTACCGGAGATCGCCCTGACACCGCAATTGATCTCCCGCATCGCCGGCCGGTTTGATGAGCAAAATATTGCCGTACTCCACAGTGGCATCGCGGAAGCTATCCGCTACGATCAGTGGCGCCAGATCAAACGCGGCAAGGTTAACCTGGTTATCGGCGCGCGTTCGGCTCTGTTTGCTCCTTTAGCCAACCTGCACTTAATCGTTGTCGACGAAGAACACGATGCATCCTATAAACAAGATGAAAGATTATGCTATCATGCCCGCGATCTGGCTGTTTTAAAAGCAAAGCAAAGCAAAGCCACTGTCATCCTGGGCTCTGCTACACCGGGCCTGCGCTCATATTTTAACGCGAAGACAAAAAAGTACCGCTATCTGGAACTAAGGGAGCGCGTTAATAACAAACCATTGCCCAAAGTAGAAATAATTGACATGAAGGCGCAAAAAGAAAAACTGGGTAAGGCGCCGATTCTTTCTGACGCGCTGATTACCGCAATTGGCGAAACCTTAAGCAGAAAAGAACAGGTATTGTTATTTCTCAACAAACGCGGCTTTGATACATTTCTTGTCTGTGCCGATTGCGGCCATAATTTCCGCTGCCCAAATTGCGCCGTATCCCTGAAAAATCATCTGGCCGAAAATATTATCAAATGCCACTATTGCGACTACACCCAAAAAGCATTGCCGCTGTGCCCTTCCTGCAAGGGCAGCCGCGTGCTGACTTATGGTGTTGGCACACAAAAACTGGAAAAGGAAATTGAATCGCTGTTTCCGTCCGCCCGTCTGCAAAGAATGGATTCCGACACAACTGCCCGCAAAGGAGCGCAGGAGCAGATTCTTGCCGCGCTGGAGAAAAAGGAAATTGATATTTTAATTGGCACACAAATGATTACCAAAGGGCATGATTTCCCGTTTATTACTTTGGTTGGCGTTATCTCGGCAGACACATCTCTAAACATTCCTGATTTCCGGGCATCAGAGCGAACTTTCCAGATGCTGACGCAAGTAGCAGGCCGTGGCGGTCGCGGGGATGCCCCGGGCAGAGTCATTATTCAGACTTTTAATCCGGAACACTATGCCCTGAAGCACGCGCAAAGTCACGACTACAAATCATTTTACGCAGAAGAAATCGAGTATCGCCAGGCGCTACAATACCCGCCGTTTGGCCGGATTATCAATGTGCGTTTATCTTCGATTAAAAAAGAAGCACTGATTGCGCGGGCAAACCTCATCGGCAAGCAGGCGAAAAAACTAGCAGCGCGTCTGTGTGGTGCAGCAGAAATTATCGGCCCGGCAGAATCACCACTGGCTAAAATTCGCGGGCACTTTCGCTACCAGATGCTGATCAAAGGACAAGATGTAAATGCCTTGCATCAAATCGCGCGGGAACTTTTAGAGAAACATACTGACAGTGCAGTGAAGATTACGGTTGATGTTGATCCGGAAAGTTTTATGTAATTAGTGTTTGTCATTCTTGATTGTGAACTTCAGGTTATGCAAGCGTAGCGAGACACGGGGATCCAGTAAAAAAGGGGAACCTATATGGTCCCCCTTTTTGTTTATACTGATTTGAAATTCCCCTTAAACGGCGAATCCCTCTTCGCTGATGTTCATTGCACTCTGCTCATCCTTTTTGAGGTTATCCAACTTCGCCGGTACGAGGCCGGTAGTGCGGTTGATAAAGAATTTGGCGCCCTGGATTTTACCGTTATAGAAGGCTTTATCCCTATCGTTTGTCGCATTGGCCAGACCCTTGGTTGCGGCATTGGCCATCCAGATGTGCAGCCAGCCCACCACAGCGTCAGACAGGCAATTGAGGAAATCGCAAGCGCCAATCAGCGGAACAAAGGGCGCCGTTTTCATCATCTTGGCAAAATCCATAGCGGCTCCCGCACAGGCATTGAGCGCGCCTTCGACGATTTCCGCATCGGCTTTTAAACTGTCATTAGCCTTGGCTTCGGCAACAGCCGCCTGGGTCAGACCCAAAAGGTTCATGAAATACAAACCCTTTTTCATGCCGAGTTTGCGTCCCAAAAGATCCATCGCCTGAATGCCGTTGGTGCCTTCGTAAATCAGGTTGATCTTCTGATCACGCATCATCTGCTCGACCGGATATTCACGGCAGTAGCCGTAACCGCCGTAAGTCTGGACGGCGTCCGAACATACTTCCATGCCTTTCTCGGTGCCGTAGGACTTGACCATCGGGGTGAGCAATTCGATCATGCCATGCCAGTATTCTTTCTCCTGTTCGTTCTGCTCGAGACCGGCGTTGAATTCACGATCCATGGCATAATAGCAAAGCAGAGCCAGAGCGCGGATGCCTTCGGTGATGCTCTTCTGTTTTATCAGCATGCGGCGCACGTCCGGATGCTGAATAATCGGCACCGCCTTGGCATTGGGATCCTTCATGGCCACGGCAATGATGTTCGAGCCCTGGATGCGCTGTTTGGCATAGTCGAGCGCATGCAGATAGGCCGACATGGCCAGCGATACACCCATCATGCCCACGCCCTGGCGCTCTTCGTTCATCATCTGGAACATGATTTTCATGCCTGCGCGCTCCTCGCCCATGAGGTAGCCGATGCACTTGCCGTCCGTACCGAAGTTCAGCGTGCAGGTGGAGTTGCCGTGAATGCCCATTTTGCTTTCAATATTGCCGCACTGCACGTCGTTGGGTTCTCCCAGCTCGCCCTTCTCATTGAAGCGAATTTTGGGAACCATAAAGATAGAAATTCCCTTCGTTCCTTCCGGATCACCTTCGATGCGGGCCAGAACCGGGTGGATGATATTCTCCGTCAGGTCATGGTCGCCGGCCGAAATGAAGCATTTGGTGCCGGTGATGGAGTATGTACCGTCTGCATTCTTCTTGGCCGTGGTTTTCAGTATGCCCAGGTCTGATCCGGAGCCCGGCTCGGTCAGGCACATCGTGCCGGCCCATGCGCCGGTGAACATCTTTTCGATGATAATGTCGCGCAGAGGATGCTGAAAATGGTCTTCCATCAATCGTGCCGCACCGTGGCTCAGACCGGTGTACATGACAAAGGCCTGATTGGTCGCCAGAAACATATTGGCAACCGCCCCCCCGATAATAAACGGGAAGGACTGACCGCCAACTTCGGGCGAATCGGCTGTGGTCATCCAGCCACCTTCACAATACATTTTCCAAAGACGGTGATAGGCTTCCGGCGCAAAAACTTTTCCGTCCTTGAACACCGCTTCAACCGGTTTGCGATGAACCTCGTCCGGATATGTAGGGGCTATTTCGGCCTCGGCGAATTTCTGCGCCTGATCCAGCACCATGTTGCACATATCCACGTCATGATCTACATAACGGCCTTTGCCCAATATCGTTTCACCGATATTGAAAACCTCATGCAGTTGGAATTTGATATCCCTTTCGTCAATCCACAAACTTGCCATACGATCCTCCTTATTTTTCTTTTATATTTTAGAGCTAAACCGCTCTAATTATCCCAGAAGATTATTTATTTTATCACATTTGAAATCAAATAGTTGCGCAATCACGTTTGATCAGTTTTTATATTTACTCACGAATGTCTTTTTCGTGCTTTTTCGAGCTGCAAAATAGCAGAGATTCCCGGAAAGGGCAATCAGAAAACTAAATTAAAACACTCTTTCCTCGGTAACATTTATTGTGAGGCAATGGGATTGCAATTATTTTATGCAAATCTGTTGCCTATCAGTTTTAACTCTCAATGCCGAAAAGAAATTGATCACGGCGATAAACGCGCCCAGAAGAAATACATACTGATAACCCCATTTAATCCAGACAAAGCCGCCTAGAAGAGCGACGCTGATCGAAAAAATGTGATCAATGGTTACACCCATTGTCAGTGTCTGGGCGACATCTTCTGGCACTACCGCTATTTTTTTCAGATACGTCGCTCGCGCCATGCTTACCGACATCAGCATCTGATCAATAATATAGCAGGTAAAAGCAATAAACATCGCTGCTGTTTCGGTAAATACGACTCTGGCAAAACCATAACCGATGCAGACGAAAACAAGAATTACCGCCTCGGCGGTCAAAATAAATCTTTCCCCTAACTTATCAATTGCTTTTCCCAGCATGGGTTTGAAAAATATGCCAATGACTCCGCCTATCGCCAGAAGAATGGCCAGAACCTGCGTTTTCTGCCTAAATACTGTAACCAACACCCAGGGCGCGAAAGTTAAAAATATCTGTTTACGCGTTCCATAAAGGATGTTGAGCCAATAATACAGCTTGTATTCCTTACGCAGCTTGAATTTAGTTTTTGCCGCATAAGGCTGATCCTTTTGCATCATAAATATCAAGATCGCCACGGTCAGAAAAGCCACAAAAGCCACCGCGTAAGAAATCCGGAAATTAAGATTAAGATATTTGAAGCCGATAAAAATGGCCAGAGAGCCAATAATTGCCGAGACGTTGGCAAGCGCGCTAAATTGCCCAAGCCTTCTGCCGGTTTTGCCATCAGTCGCCAGTTCCATACCGATGCTCTGACTAAGCGGCAATAACAAATGCTGACCGACACTGAAAATAAAAAGCCAGACAATCATTATGGAAAAACCCGGTGAACAAAAGCCAATCAGCAATATTCCGAAAGCGCAAAGCAAATTGGCCACAAAAGCCTGCCTTCGAGAACACAGAAAAAACAAAAGGGCAGAAATAAAGATAACCAGAAAACCGGGCAACTCCCGGGGCAATTCCAAAAATCCCCGCTGGAAATCGGTAATAAGGAAAGTCTCATTCAAAAAATTATTAAAAGTGGAATCGACAATGCTCTGCGCAAACCCGAAAACAAAGGTTGCCGCTAAAAATAGCCGGAAATCAAGCGGTAAGGCTTTGATTTTATTTATTGTATTACTAAAAATGGCGCCAGTCCTCCCTCCATATTAACTTGCAGTTACACTTTATTGACGAAACGAAATAAAAGCAATTAATTTTCATCTTGCGTTGGTAATTCTTGACACATTTTTTTTATTTCCCTATATATATTCTGGAAAGGAAGATGAACATTCATGGCCAAACCACGCATTTTATTTATGGGGACTCCTGCCTTTGCTCTCCCGACACTGGAGTTGCTTTCCAGTACTAATTACCCTGTGATCGGAGTTGTTACCCAGCCGGATCGTCCTGCCGGCCGTGGCCAGAAAGAAATTGCTTCGCCTGCAAAGCTCTTGGCGCAGAGCTTAGGTCTGCCTGTTTTTCAGCCGCAAAAGGTTAGAGACCAATCTTTTTTAGATATTTTTTATCAGTTAAAGCCCGAAATGGTTGTCGTTGCAGCATTTGGCCAGATTCTGCCAAAGTCCATCATTGAATTCCCCAAACTTGGCTGCCTCAATATCCACCCATCGCTGCTGCCGAAATACCGGGGTGCTGCGCCGCTCAACTGGAGTATCATCCGAGGGGAGACAAAAACCGGAGTGACCATCATGCTGATGGATGAAGGAATGGATTCCGGAGATATTTTATTGCAGCAGGAAACTCCTCTTGGAACCACTGAAACCTATGGCCAGTTGCATGACCGTCTGGCGAAGGAAGGAGCGAATTTACTGATGACGGCTATTCAACAGGTAATCGCCGGCAATGCATTACGAAGGCCGCAGGATTCGTCAGGAGTCACCTTTGCTCCACGTCTGACTAAAGAAACAGGCCGAATCGACTGGCAGCAAAGCTGCACAGATATTGTCAATCTCATTCGCGGGCTTTGCCCCACTCCCGCTGCTTATTCTTTTTTAGAAGGGCAGGCATTAAAAATATTTACGGCAGAACCTAAATCAGGCAAGCCGAAAGAAACACCGGGTACGATTGGCGCGGATACATCACAAAGCCTGTCGGTTGCGGCAGATGATGGCTATGTGATCATAAAAGAAGTGCAACTTGCCGGTAAAAAAAGGCTGCCGATAAACGAATTTCTGCGCGGATATCGTTTACAGCCGGAAACTATTTTGCGGCAACGGGTATGAAAAAATCAATTCGCCATCAGGCTGTCGATATTTTGAATCAGATTCGCGCAACCCAGGCTTTTGCCGGGGAGCTACTTGATGAAAGCCTCACATCAAACTCATTATCCGGAACGCCGGATGGGCGGCTGCTTACCCACCTTGTCTATGGAGTATTGCGCCTTCAGGGTCATCTGGACTGGATAATATCAAAACTATATCGTGGTAATTTCGCCGGGATGGATGAAGGCATCAAGAATGTCTTGCGCGTCGGCCTCTATCAACTTAAATTCAGTGACCGCCTGCCTGCTTTTGCTGTCGTTGATGAAGCGGTTAAATCCGCCAAAATAATTGCCCCGGCACAAAGCGGGCTGACTAATGCCATCTTGAGAAACTACCTTCGCCAGGGCGATAAAATATCTTTCCCTTCATGGAAGAAACAGCAGGCTGAACATATCGCCGCCTTTGATTCGCATCCGCTCTGGCTTGTTAGAGCGTGGCTCAATATTTTCGGCAAAGAAGAAACTATAGCCCTTTGTAAAACCAATAATGAGATGCCGCCTTTAACAATAAGAATCAACAGATTAAAGACATCGCAAGAAGAGCTGCAACAAAAGTTAAAAGCAGAAGGATTCAGTTATGCAACGACAAAGTTCTCTCCGGACGGTATTGTCTTAACGGATTCTACCGGGCCTATTCAAAAGACAGATTTCTTCCGCGAAGGACTTTTGCGTATTCAGGATGAAGGGGCTCAACTTGTTTCTTGTTTGCTAAACCCCAAACAAAGCGAAAATATTTTGGATGTTTGCGCTGGCACAGGAGGCAAGACAACTCACTTGGCTGCAATAATGAAGAACAATGGAAGCATTCTTGCCATTGATCGCCACGAAGGAAAACTTGCTGAATTAGGAAAAGAAATAGACCGGCTGGGGATTAATAATATTCAAACAAAGTTGGTTGATCTGGGCGTCATGCTACCTGATGAACTTGCAGAAAAGTTTGATCAGGTTCTTGTGGATGCCCCCTGCTCCGGTACCGGCACGCTGCGGCGCAATCCAGAAATAAAGTGGCGTATTCAAGCAAATGATCTGAAAGGCTATGCGGCAACGCAAAAAATAATTTTGCAAAATGCATCAGGCGGAGTTAAAAAAGGAGGTCGTTTAATTTATTGCACTTGCTCTCTCCTGCCTGCGGAAAATGAGGATGTTATCACGCAATTTCTTGCAAATAATCCTCACTTTACTTTAGCCCCTATCCCCGAAACAATACAAAAATCTCTCATTGATAAGAGTGGGTTTTTCCGCACTTATCCTCATATACACAATATGGATGGTTTTTTTGGAGCAATATTGCAACGGCAGTAAGGTGGAGAAAGCAGTGCCGGATTTAAATTGACGAATTCAATCAAATAATGCTAATCCACTTTCCTGTTTTTTGGGGGAGGCACATAAATGTTCATAAAACAATTGCAAGTCGGCAACATGGCTGTTTTTGCCTACCTTGTCGGGGATACAGTCACAGGTGATGCTTTAGTTATTGATCCCGCTGATAATGCCAAAGAAATTATTGCGGTAGCGAAAGAAAACAAACTGAAAATTAATTATATAGTCAACACTCATGGTCATGTTGATCATATCGGCGGCAATGCCGATATGCAGAAGCTGACGGGGGCCAAAATAATTGCGCACGAAGATGATGCTTTGATGCTTACCTCCACCCCGGCGATGATGCTCAAGATGTTCGGAGCGAAACAATCGCCGCCTGCCGACATACTGGTTAAAGACGGTGCGATAATTTCTACCGGAAATATTGAACTCAAAGTTATTCACACACCCGGCCACTCTCCAGGTGGCATTTGCCTGTTCACTCCGGGATATGTCTTCACCGGCGATACTCTTTTTGTGGAAGCTGTAGGAAGAACCGATTTGCCCGGCGGTTCATGGCAGACAATGTATAATTCCATTCAGACAAAACTATTCACACTGCCTGATGATACCAAAGTAATGCCCGGCCATAATTACGGGCGGACACCTACTTCCACCATTGGCCATGAAAAAAAGCACAATCCGTCAGTTCAATAAAGGAGCATATCTCTTATGACAAAAAGTATCCAGCAGACAAATTTCCCCAAATTAAACTTTATCAACCGCGGTAAGGTTCGCGACCTTTATGCCGTGCAGGATAATCTGCTGATTGTCGCCACCGACCGCATTTCCGCTTTTGATGTGATTATGCCCAACCCGATACCCGGCAAAGGCATAATTTTAAACCGTATGTCCACTTTCTGGTTTGCGCAAATGGAAGATATTATCGGCAATCATATCATATCTACGGATGTAGCCACTTTTCCTGCCGAATGCGCTCCCTATGCCACCTCTCTGGAAGGAAGAAGCATGCTGGTTAAAAAAGCCAGTCCCCTGCCTGTTGAATGTATTGTGCGCGGCTATCTTTCCGGTTCCGGTTGGAAAGATTATTCTCACAGCCAATCTATTTCAGGCATTGAGCTACCACCCGGTTTGAAAGAATCGTCCAGACTGCCCCGGACTATTTTTACTCCGACAACGAAAGCGCCTGAAGGTGAGCATGATTCAGCCATAACGCGAAGTGAAATGGAAAATATCGTGGGCACTGAATTAACCGACAAAATAATAAAAATTTCCCTGGCTGTTTATGAACGGGCAGCGGCAATAGCGCTTAAGGCGGGAATTATAATCGCTGATACAAAAATGGAGTTTGGGTTGCAAGGTAATGAGTTAATACTGATTGACGAATTGCTTACTCCCGATTCTTCCCGTTTTTGGCCGGCGGATGACTACAAGGAAGGCCGGGCGCAAAAAAGCTTCGATAAGCAATTTTTGCGCGATTATCTTCTTTCTCTTAAATGGAATCAAAAGCCGCCTGCGCCGGAACTACCTCAGGAAATTATCGAAAATACCAAAGCGAAATACGACGAAGCCTTAAAGCGTCTGGTGAAATGATTTACTGCCTGTTATTGACTTAGACGAAACCATGACTATATTAACAACTTGTAATCTAAAAGATATTGTCCTTTTGTGGAGGAACTCTTGAGTAATCGAAAATTACCTGATTATCGTTTAAAACAAAAAATATTGTATCTGGATAAAACCAGACCGGATGATCTGATCCAATATGGGAACTTATTTTATGAAGCGGGGGCATATTCCGACGCGCTCGATTTTTTCCAAAAATCAAATCACACCGAAGGTATTCAGGAGATTAAAAATATTGCCTTGAAAAGTGGCGATGTCATGCTCTTTCAACGTTCGGCCAAAGCAATGAATCTGGAATTATCACCCTTGGACTGGGAAAATGTAGGGAAAAAAGCGATGGAATTGAAAAAGTATTTCTTTGCCCGGCACGCGCTGGAGAAAGCAAATAATGAAGAAATTTTAAATTCGCTTGCGAACATTATGAAAGCGGAGGAACAAGAAATTAGCTCATGACAAAAAGGGATTATTACGAGATTCTGGGCGTAGCCAAAACAGCCTCGGATGATGAAATAAAAAAGAATTATCGCAAAACAGCAATGCAATGCCACCCGGATAAAAATCCGGGAGACAAAAAAGCGGAAGAAAGATTCAAAGAAGCAGCCGAAGCATACGAGGTGCTTAGCGACAAACAAAAAAGAGAGATTTATGACCAATACGGTCATGCAGGCTTAAGTAGCACAGGTTTTAGCGGTTTTAACGGATTTGACGATATTTTCACCAATTTCGGCGATATTTTTGGAGATGTTTTCGGATTCGGTAATGCGCGGGGGCGAGGCCGCTCAGCCGCGCGCGCCGGCGCTGATTTGCGCTATGATCTAAAAATATCGTTTCATGATGCAGCTTTTGGTTTGACCACAACTATTGATTTAGAGAAGCTAAACACCTGCTCAAAATGTGATGGCAGTGGCGCCGCCCCCGGTTCATCTCCCGAGACCTGCCGCACCTGTCAGGGCAGAGGTCAGGTAGTCCAATCCAGCGGCTTTTTCACTATCAGCTCTACCTGCCCTCATTGCGGAGGACACGGTAGAGTTATATCCAAGCCCTGCCCTAATTGCCGGGGCACGGGTAAAGAAAATATTGTAAAATCTGTACAATTAAAGATTCCAGCAGGCGTTGAAACAGGTTCCCGTCTGCGTCTGCGCGGCGAAGGTGAAGCAGGACTTCAGGGCGGCCCCAGTGGTGATCTGTATGTATTCTTGCATGTTGAAGACCATGATTTTTTTGTAAGATCAGGTAATGACATAATCTGCCGCGTCCCTATAACTTTTGTTCAAGCCGCACTGGGAGGGACAATTGAGGTTACTACTCTGGAAGAAAAAGAAAAATTAAAAATTCCCAAAGGCACTCAAAATGGGAAAACACTTCGTCTAAAAGGAAAGGGCATCCCCCATATTCGCGGTTATGGACGGGGTGATCAGATAGTGGAAGTGACTGTCTTGGTACCTACAAATCTCAGTAGTAAACAGGAAGAGCTTTTAAGGGAATTTGAAAAAGTAAGTAGTGGAGTTAATTGATTCAGCTACTCCCGATAATAGCTGTTGCAATACAGAAACTAATATGTTCTAAAAATGTAAATTTAAAAGTTACTGTAGGAGGAATCATGAAAAAAAATAATATCCGGCTTTTGATCTCAATATTTGCTCTCTTTCTATTTTCAGGTTGTGTACCATTGGCCGTTGTTGGCGGCGCGGCTATAAGTGCCGGTACAGGAACTTATTTTTATATCGACGGAGAATTAAAAACCGATTATCATGCTCCTTTTGACAAGGTGTGGAGTGCTTGCGAAAAAACGGTGGCTGATATGCGCGGTATCGAAGTTGCTCCTTCCAGAGAAATTGCTCAGGGTAAAATTACTACTTTAATCAATAATGAAAAAGTTAAAATCGATGCCAAATATAAATCTAAAGATTACACTACTGTATCTGTTCGCGTGGGATTAATGGGGAATAAGCTTTCTTCTCAGCTTTTACATGATAAAATTGCAGAGAATCTGGCCAAAAACTAAATAAATGAAAAAAATTATCCTAGGTATCCTGATTAGCATCATCAGCATCGTCTTGGTTTATTTGTCCGTAAGAGGAATTAATCTTCAGGATGTCTCCATTGCTCTGAAGAAAATTCAATTTATTTATGTTCTTTTTTTTATCATCCTTGTACTTATAATGCAATGGCTGCGTTCGTATCGCTGGGGCGTTATTTTACAGCCAATGGAAAAGATAGATCAATTGTCTCTTTTTTCCGTTACCTCTGTGGGCTTTCTGGCGATAGCCTCAATTCCGGCGCGTATTGGTGAACTGGCACGTCCTTATTTAATCTCTAAAAAAAGTTCCATAAAAATGTCTTCGGCCATGGGAACTATTCTCGTCGAAAGAGTTCTGGATGGCTTTTCCGTACTGACAATTGCTGTTGTTGTACTTTTCTTCATTGAGTTACCTTCGTGGTTGATCATATCCACTTTTTTTGTATTTTCTCTTACAGTTGTAATGTTGTGCTTTATTTTGGGATTAGTCTGGCACAGAGAAAAAGCTCTAAATATTGTTAATAAAATTCTCAGCAAATTTCACGGAAAATTTGCCAATAAGATAGATGAATTGATCCATCATTTTATCGATGGCTTTCAGGTTATTACTGATATTAAAATTCTCTTATATTTATTTTTTCTTTCAGCTTTAGTCTGGCTTGTGGATGTACTGGCAATTTATATGTTGCTTGTGGCTTTTGGCTTTAATTTACCGGTAATAGCATCATTTGTTGTAATGATTTTTCTCATCGTGGGCATAGCCATTCCCACAGCGCCGGGTTATCTTGGTACCTGGCATCTGGCCTGTGTTCGGGGCGTAATGCTTTTTGGTTTAGCTGAAGCTGAAGCGCTTTCTTTTGCTGTTGTGTACCATTTTTTATCTATGGCAATTGTGCTTGTGCTCGGAGTTATATTCCTGCCTTTCAACAAATTTTCCATCTCCGATATGAAAAGCCGGCTGAATTATAATTAAGACTCATCCTTGGTCGCAACTTTAAGACTTTTAATTTTCTTATGCAGATTACTGCGTTCCAAACCAATTGCCTCCGCGGTTCGGGAAATATTGCCTTCATTTTCTTCTAATTTCTTGATAATAAATTGACGTTCAAAATCCATCCTGGCATCTTTTAACAAGTCGGGAGATAATGCTACCGCATCCTCCGGAAGTGCTCCATTTTCTATTTTAGCATTGAGCAGCGGAATATCTTTAGCCGCTATTTCGTTGGACGATGTCAGAATAATAAGCCTTTCAATAATATTTTTTAATTCGCGCACGTTACCGGGCCAGTCATGCTGCGTAAGCAATGCCAGCGCATCCTCCGTTAAGATTTTTTGCGTTTGTCCTTCCTTAGCCGCGAAATCGAGCAAAAATCTTTCTGCCAGAAGCTTTATGTCTTCCTTTCTTTCTCGCAACGTAGGAACTCGCAACGGTATTACATGTAAGCGATAATAAAGATCCTGCCGAAAATTCCCCGCTTCCATTTCCTTTTCCAGGTCTTTATTCGTCGCAGCTATTACTCTGACATTCATATCAATGAGTTTATTGCCGCCGACACGTTCAAACTTCTTTTCCTGCAGAATCCGCAGAATCTTTGCCTGCGCCTTCAAGCTCATATCAGCTACTTCATCCAGAAAAATTGTTCCTTCATGAGCCAGATCAAATTTGCCGCGCTTCTTTTCTGTTGCACCGGTAAAGGCTCCTTTTTCGTGGCCGAATAATTCGCTTTCAATAAGTTCTTCCGGTATCGCCGCACAGTTGACCTCAACAATCGGTTTATGCGATCTTCGACTCAGGTGATGGATAGAACGGGCAACCAATTCCTTGCCTGTGCCATTTTCTCCCATAACCAGAATCCACGCGTTTGTCGGTGCAACAATACTGATCTTTTCTTTGAGATCTGATATTATCAGACTATTGCCCGTGAGTTCATATTCATGAGCAACCTTCTGTTTTAATAAAATGTTTTCTTCTTCCAGGCGCACGACATTAAGCGCGTTATTAATAATTATGATAACTTTGTCCAGAGAAAGGGGCTTCTCAATAAAATCAAAAGCGCCTAATTTAGTTGACCTCACAGCGGTTTCAATTGTGCCGTGACCGGACATCATAATTACCAGAACATTGGGATGGGCCGCTTTAATAGCTTTGAGCGTTTCCAGGCCATCAATTCCCGGCAACCAAATATCGAGCAACACAAGCTGGGGCATTTCTTCATCAACGACTTTAATTGCTTCTTCGCCGCTGCCAGCCACCAAAACCTGATAACCTTCATCTTTCAAAATTGCCTTTAGGGATTGGCAAATGCTTACTTCATCATCAACTACAAGAATCGTATCATTCATAATTGTTATTCATCCGTTTATTTTTTATTCTACATATAATTTACATTTCGGGAAGAGGTAACTGAAAAGATACTATCGTTCCCGTTGGTTTGTTATCTGCAACACTAACCTGACCATGATGATCAAAAATGATTGATCTGACGATGGCCAAACCTAAACCTGTCCCAGATTTCTTAGTTGAAAAATATGGCTCAAACATTTTCCTTTTATCACTGGAAGGGACTCCCGCTCCACTATCAGCCACAATTACATTGGCCATACGCTGCGCTTCTTCATAACTTACAGCAATGTCTATCCGTCCTTCTTTTTTAATAGCCGCAACGGCATTGTCCAGCAAATTAACCATAACTCTGTTTATTTGCTCAGCATCAATATTGAGCTTGGGTAATCCCGCGGCAGACTTAAATTCGAAAACAATATCCTTATGAGCATTTTGAAAGAGTAAAACAGAATCGGCAACTACTGAATTCAAATCATTAAGCGTTGGTGTGGTCACAGGCATCCGCGCGTAACGGGAAAACTCATTGACCAGATTTTTTAGCACTTCCACTTGATCAATTATAGTTTGCGTGCACTCCTTAAAAACCGACCCTTCTTCACCTAACTTGTCACCATATTTTCTCTGTAATCTTTGCGCGGAAAGCTGAACCGGCGTAAGCGGATTCTTTATTTCATGGGCCATACGCCTGGCAACTTCACGCCAGGCTGCCGCACGTTCCGCCTTTTGCAACTGAGTTAAATCTTCGAACACGACCACGCCGCCGGAATCATTACCTTCCTCGTCCCGGATCGCTGTGATCGTTACCAGAACACTAATAGCCCTGTCCCGAATCATTAATTCCAACTGCTTTTCTATCGAACTCTCATTATTTTCTTTCATTTCCAGTAAAAATTCATCCAAAAGAGCCAGTTGCTCGGACATGATCAGATTGCGGTAGTTTTTATTTAGAATCTTATCTGCCTTGATCTGAAGCATTTTTTCCGCGGCGCTATTAATTGTGGTGATTATTCCACTTCCATCCACGGATATGACTCCCGCGGAAACGTTGCGCAGAACGGTTTCCATATATTTGCGCCGCTGATCCAAACTTGTATTTGCTTCTTCCAGACCAGTCTTGCTTTTCTTTAAATCCATGGTCATTTGATTAAATGATTTCACAAGAAGACCAATTTCATCGTCTGCTTCAATATCAATACGAGTATCCAAATCTCCCTTCGTTATCCTGTTAGTAGCTAGGGCAAGATCCTGAATAGGAACAGTTATCGCTTTGGCCAGCGCGAGACCAAACCACGTTGCCAGAAAAATAATTAATAAAGTTACGATGGACAACGTAATTATGTAATTTAGTTTAATAGGTGTCTTGAGAAGTTTGATCTGGCCATACTGCTCCGATGAATCAGCAATGCTCCTTAGCTTATCTACAAAACCTTTAGGGATGCTGTAGCTTACCGAAACTCGACCGATTACTTCCGTAGGTACCGCATAAGAAAAAACAGGCACGACACCAAATACCGCATCACCGTTGCTGGTTGACTGAACCGTGGATACCTCTTTGCCGGAATAAATATCTTCCAGCATTTTAGGTTCAAGTTTCAACGCAATAAGTTCCGCGCTTTCAGTATCGGAAAATAGCATATTCTCTTTTTGGAAATCAAAATAAATCTCGACCTTGCCAACTTTATTATTCTTTTGACGCTGGGCAACAAAATTTTTCAGATACTCAACTCTGTCCCGCTCATAAAGACGATTTTTAGTGATATCCGCACTGATTTGATGGGCATTGTGCTTAGCCTGCTCTGCCATTTGCTGGTAATAAACTTGAGCCACTTCCAACGATCGGTTTAAAGCATCGCCAATCTTAATGTTGAACCAGAACTCCATGCTGTAAGAAAGAAAATTAATGGCAAACAAAAAAAGTAATATTGTTGGTATGAGCGATAAGCCGACAAAAGCAGCAACAAGTTTTGTCCTTAACTTGGAACCGATAATACCCCTGCGACGCTCATAAAAAAGCTTGACTACATTTCGGACAATCAGGAAAAGCAGGAGAAGTATCAGAATGACATTAATACTGGTGAGTCCATAAACGAGAATATTTGTCGACGGGGATACTTCATCTCTTTGGGCGAATCGGCTGGCAATTAAGGTGAACGCTATAGCCATTAAGCCAACTACTATTATAATGATACGTTCACGGCGGCGCTTTCTTAATTCCCGTTCATCAATGTAAGTATTTTGTGGTTTATTTTTCATTTTGATCAGCTTAATAAATAAAATTCGCTAATGGGAAATGATTGACTTTCAATAAGTAAATTCCTTCTTGTACCAGGCTGTTTCAAAGTCCCAGAAAGAAACAAAGAAAAAAACATATTCCATATATAAAGGCAGGCGCACCTTATCTATTTTAACTCTCATTTTTAAATAGTATTGGTTTCCATTTTCCAGTGCGGAAAGAGGCGCCGCAATAATTCCATTGAAATCAGCCATTGCCTTCTGAGCACTTTCAAAATCAGGAAAAATTACGGGATCAAGATTACCATTGGTATAGATGCTAAACGTTTTTTTGAGGTTGTCATATTTGATGGTACGTTTAATTTCTTTACTGATTATTGTCCTGTTCCATAAAAGGGATCTGGTCTGACAAACATCAAGTTGAAGTGTGAATACCGTAGGAACTCCGGCTAAAATGGCTGATTCCATCTCGGTTTTAAAGCAATCGCCACATCTCGCATATAAAAGGACATTTCCCGAATTATTACTAACCAAAATATCGGCAATTGTAGGTTGAGCTGCCTGCCCCTGTGCCGGGAAACATAGCAAAGCGAAAACAACAAATAGCGAAATTCTAACACTCTCGACAAAACCCTTTTTCATTATTAAATGCCCCTTAATCCAAGTCAACTGTATAGTATGTGAAATATTGCAATTATCTATACTAGGTAACATAAAGACAAAAATCAAGGTTAATTTGGGTTTCGGGTAATATTGCTAAAAAGATAAAATGCTTTAGATTTGAACAGCGTCAAGTATTCGAAATGACGGAATATTTAAAGAGATTAGTTTATGTTTTTCTTCTTCTTTACTGTCGCAACTGATGATTTCCCAGCAATCTTGCTTACGCATAAGTTCTTTAAGAAGAATATTATTCAATTTATGACCTGATTTGTAAGCGACAAAATGGCCGATTATTGGCATTCCCAGTAAAAACAAATCACCAATTGCGTCTAAAATTTTGTGTTTGACAAATTCATTAGGCATTCGTAATCCGTCTTTATTGATTATCTTTTCATCATCCAATATAATCACGTTGTCTAGTGATCCACCCAACCCCAACCCTTTTGCCTGCAGATATTCAACTTCTCTCAAAAAACCAAATGTCCGCGCGGAGCAGATTTCTTTTTCATATTTTTCATCTGAAAAATCTATGCTATATGATTGCCTGCCGATAGAGACATGTTTAAAATCTATTTCATAAGTAATTTTAAATTCCGCGGCAGGCAGTAAATCTGCACTTCCGTCACCATCTTTGACAAAGACAGGTTTCTTAATCACCAGGAGTTTTTTAGTTTTTCCCTGCATATGCGTACCCACTTCTTTTAACATATTAACGAAAGGGAGCGCGCTGCCATCCATGATGGGGATTTCAAAAGAATCAAGTTCAATGACCGCATTATCGACTCCCATACCGCTGAAAGCGGAAAGAATATGCTCAACTGTGGATACAGTAGCACCATTTAACCCTAGTGTAGTTGCCAATGTTGTATCGGATACTGTATTATAATTAGCAGGTATAGGTAAAGCATCGGGAATATCTTTGCGAACAAACACAATGCCTGCACCCGCAGGCGCAGGTTTAATTTTCATATTAACTTTGCGTCCGGTATGCAAACCAATACTGGAGCAAATTATTTCTTTTTTTATTGTACGCTGTAAATGCATATATCCCCTAAAAACAGTAAAGATGAAATTATTTCAGCAATAACTATACCATAACTATTACTTTTTTCTTTTTAAATATAAGTACATACAACAACTGCTTTTTCACCGCATATGAGTTTTATTGCGACTAAATGTTTTTGTCTGTGTGTGTATAAAATGCCACAGTCGATTAACTGAAATGATAGACTAATACTTATAGAAGCGTTCCTTTTCGCTGTATATGCAACCGCAGTAATTTTGGCGATACATTCCCAGTTCTTTAGAAATTTTTACACCTTCATCCCAGCCAGCACGAAAGTCCTGATAATGGAAAATAATTCCCAATTGCTTACCTAAAATTTCGCCAATTTCTCTAATTTCGTCGTGTTTCTGGTGCTTACTATAGAGCAATGTGGTTGTAAAACCGTCATAACTTTCATTTTGGGCAAGCAAAGCTGTGTACTTCAGGCGATCTTGCAAACAATAATCACATCTTTCATTTTCTTTAAAAGCTACTTGGCGCAGAAATTCTTCCATTGCATAATCTTCAGGCCAGATGATTGGCAAAAATGACTTTTCAGCATAATCCGATAGTGCTTGCCTGCGCCTCTGGTATTCCTGATATGGGTGGATATTGGGGTTGTAGAATGCGCCGACTACTTCATGCCCGGAAGTTCTCAATTCTTTGAGCGGATAAATCGTACATGGTCCGCAACAAATGTGCATTAACAGTTTCATTGAACAGAGTCGCCTAGAGTAACTTGATTTTAAAAGAGGTCTTTTTGCCCGTTTGCGGCCTTAAGGCCAAAATGTTCATAAGCCTTGGCACTGGCAATTCTCCCCCGTGCAGTCCTCTGCAGATAACCTTCCTGGATCAAATACGGTTCATAGACATCTTCAATAGTTATTTTTTCTTCACCAATGGCCGCGGCTAAACTCTCCACACCTACCGGTCCGCCATTAAATTTTTCAATCAGGGTTAAGAGCAGTTTTCTGTCCATTTGATCAAAGCCTTTTTGATCAACATCAAAGGCATCCAATGCCGCCCGCGCTATTTTCCCGTCAATAGTTCCATCTGCTTTAACTTCGGCATAATCTCGGACGCGTTTCAGCAAACGGTTAGCTATACGCGGAGTTCCACGCGCACGCCGTGCCAGTTCCTCAGCGCCTTCACCTGCCAGTTTTACTCCTAAAATGGCGGCAGATCTTTTGATAATGATCATCAGTTCTTTCGGCGTATAAAATTCCAGGCGGAAGTGCATACCAAACCGATCGCGCAGTGGCGAAGTAAGCGAACCGGCGCGTGTTGTTGCTCCAACCAGAGTAAATTTGGGGATATCCAGTTTCATGGAGCGCGCCGAAGGCCCCTGACCGATTAAAATATCAATGTGGAAATCTTCCATTGCCGGATACAATATTTCTTCAACAACATGAGAAAGCCTGTGGATTTCGTCAATAAAAAGAATCTCATGTTCCTGCATATTAGTTAAAATCGCCGCCAGATCTCCCGGTCTTTCGATTACCGGGCCGGACGTGACTTTGATATCCACACCCATCTCTTTGGCAATGATGTAGGCTAAAGTAGTTTTTCCCAACCCCGGCGGACCATAAAGAAGAACATGGTCCAGCACACCGCGACGCTTCTTTGCTGCTTCAATAAATATCGCTAAATTGTTTTTTACCTTTTCCTGCCCTACATAGTCGCTAAATTTCGACGGCCTCAGGCTACCGTCCATGATAAATTCTTCATCCTGGCAAAGTGGATTGATTAAAGGGTTTTTTGTCAGTGTATCCATATTTAGATTCCCTACAAGCGCAATTTACCCGGCAAGAATTTTCAATGTATTCTTCAAAAGTTGATCCATCGCCAGTTCCTGATCGGCTGCCTGTAATACCTTATCTAGCGCATCCTTGGCCACATTGCTTTTATAACCAAGATTAACCAGCGCGGAAAGCGCGTCTTCCTTGACTATCTCAGCCGCTTTTTGCTCTGTATCCGCCGCCGGAATATTTTCCGCCGCCATTTTTTTAATAACTTTTTCCTTTAGTTCAAGAATCAGGCGCTCAGCCATTTTTTTACCGACACCCGGAATGCTGACCAGTTTTCCCAGATTGCCGCTGGATATTGCCTGTAGTAAATCGTTTGCCGAAATACCGGAGAGAATATTCATGGCGATTTTCGGCCCGATACCGCTTACCGAAATCATCAACTGAAAAAGTTCCCGTTCCTGCAGTGTGTAAAAACCAAATAAGCTTATGGCATCCTGCTTAACATGCGTATGGATATGCAATGTTACCACATGTCCTAAATCCGGGAGTTCATAAAAAGTTGTCAGGGGGATGAAGACGCGATAACCGACACCTTGCGTATCCACAACGACGTGAGAAATGCCTTTATAAGCGATCTTCCCTTTGATTAAGGCAATCATCAGACCGGTTGCTCCTTTAAAAAATTAGCATGGCAAATGGCGACAGCCAGTGCGTCAGCGGCATCGGGAGGCGGCAGAGTCGGCAGTTTTAAGATAGCTTTAACCATAATCTGTACCTGTCTTTTTTCCGCCCGTCCATAGCCAACTACTGCTTTTTTCACTTCCAGAGGAGAATATTCAAAAACAGGTAGGCTACTGTTTACACCTGCAAAAATTATTACTCCCCGAACGTGAGCCTGCTTAATCAGGCTGCGAACATTTTTCCCGTAAAAAATATCTTCCAAAGCGATTGCCTGTGGGCCGTTATCAGCTATAACCGCAGAAAGTTGCTGATAGATGGAACTTAATACTGTGGATAAAAGTGAATCTTTTCTTAGTTTGATTTCGCCATGGAGAATATGCCGCAAATAATTGCCCTTTTTATCAATTACACCATAGCCTGTAATATGACTGCCCGGATCAATTCCTAAAATCAGCAATTTTTTTCCCGTAATAATCAGTTGAACTTGGTATTAACTTAATTTCTCCATCACATCATCATCTATATCAAAATTAGCGTAAACATTTTGCACATCGTCATTATCTTCGAGCTTTTCCATTAGCTTCAACATTTGTTCCGCTTTGTGCGCATCCAGTTTCACAGTATTGGAAGGTATCATTCCGATACTGGCTTCCAAATGCTTTATTCCTTTTGCGTCAATTGCTTTTTTCACTTTTTCAAATGATACCGGATCAGTAATAACCTCGAATTCGTTACCATCAATTATAACATCTTCCGCTCCGGCATCCAGCGCCAATTCCATCAGTGCGTCTTCATCAATGATTTTCTTATCTATAACGATGCTGCCTTTTTTATTAAAAATCCATGCCACGCAACCATTTTCACCAAGGTTTCCTCCGTGCTTGGAAAGTATATGTCTAATCTCTGCGACAGTTCTGTTTTTGTTATCCGTCATGATTTCAACTAAAACAGCCACTCCACCGGGGCCATAACCTTCGTAGGTGATTTCTTCATAATTAGCCGCGCCTTCACCGCCGCCCAGGCCTTTTTTTATTGCCCTTTCGATATTGTCCTTGGGCATATTTTCCTCTTTAGCAGCCATAATGGCTTGCCGGAGTCGAGAATTGCCTTCAACATCGCCGCCGCCAAGCCTTGCTGCCAGGGTTATTTCCTTGATTATCTTCGTAAATGCCTTGCCGCGCTTGGCGTCAATGGCTCCTTTTTTTCTCTTTATCGTGCTCCATTTAGAATGACCGGACATGATCTTTCTCCTGTAAATATTTTATGGCAAATCCTGTTTTTTTTATTAACATAAGGCAATAAGCTTGTAAAGTTAATTACATCGTTAAACACGGGACAAGAAGTTTATATATGAGTATCAATGGCGAGATTGGCCAATTTATCCGCATGGCTGTTTGCGGAGCGCAGAACATGCTTCACTTGAACAGCATCAAAAGAAGTAAGCAGGCTTCGTACCTCTGCCATTAATACTTTCAAGTTTTCGTTTTTCACGCGATAGGAACCGTTGATCTGATTGGCCAGAAGTTCGGAATCCAGATAAACCTCGAGATTCTTATGACCTTCAATAAGCGCACCCTTCAATCCCATAATCAGTGCTTTATATTCAGCGATATTATTGGTGCAATGCCCCAGATATTCTTTGCCTTCCCAAAGGATACTTCCTTCCACATTGGTAATGACAGCTCCGGCGCCACCAATTCCGGGATTGCCGCGGCAGGCGCCATCACTGTACAGTCTGCTTAATTTTTCCCCCATAATACTTAAGTCTACTTTTCCATATTATGAAAATACATTATCCGGTTGCAATTAGGGCAACTGAGCAATTCTGTCGTTTTCTGCAATTCATTATAAAGCTGCGGCGGAATACTCATGTGGCAGCCGTTGCACACCTGTTTCCAAACGGAAATGACACCAACACCATTATTTCTGTTTTTAACCTTTTCGTAACGAGTCAGAATTTCGGCAGAAACATCTTTTTTCAAATCAGCGCGCTTCTGTTCCCAAGTTACCGCGTCGGCATCAATTGCGTTCAGATCAGTTTCGATTATCTTCTTTTCTGCTTCATATTCTTTTTTGTGCTGAGCAAGTATTTCCTCATCTTTTTTTACCAGGGCAGAAAGCTTATCTAATTCCTCCAATATAGAAATTATTTCAGTCTCAATATTGCCGCGTGACGACTCCGCAGTATCATTTTCCTTGAGAATTGCCTGATATTCCTTATTGTTTTTGACCTCCAGAAGCCTGTCCTTGGATTTTACCATGCTCTCATTAATTTTTTTGATCTTGTTTTCACTTTCAATGTGCCGCGCTTTGAGTTCATCATACTTACGTTTGTTTTGCTCGATTCCGGTTTTAAATAAGTGAAACTCCTCATCGAGTTTTGCCAGCTTTTCCGGCAGTTTTACCTTCTTTACGGAAAAACTAACTAACTGCGAATCACATTCCTGAAGTTCGATTAATAATGATAAATTCTTTTTCAATAATTTTCTCCTTTTTTTAGATAAAAAAAAAGCACCTTTCAGGGGTGCTTTTTTATATAGACTGATTTATGGTCTTATTCTCTGTGCCGTTGGATGAGAAAACTCTAATTCCTTTACCGGCAGTCAAAACAATGGATGCAGTATATCTGCCCCTTCGTATAAAAAATATCCTTTTATTTCTCATTACTATTCTTTCAAAATGGTGGGCCCACCTGGACTCGAACCAGGGACCTACCGGTTATGAGCCGGTGGCTCTACCAATTGAGCTATAGGCCCAACATGCAACAAAATATGTTCCGAATATCGTCATTAATTTTTTGCTTTGTTATACCCAATCACAGAGCTTGTCAATACTATTTTGTGCTATTTTGCATGCTGATTTGCTGCGTGTCTTTTACATTAAAGGCAGATTAAGTCTTCGGGCTTGATTATGTTTGAAAAATATAATAGTAATCTGCTACAGCGATCTTAAGTAAAGGAAGGATTTTAAAAATGCCCAGAAAAGTCAATTCAGAATTGCTAAATCTCGACAGGCGGATAATTTCCCGCAAATTGCTAGCCGGTGAAATTACCGAGAAGGATTTGCATAGTTTATACAAGAAACTTCCTGATGTTGCTGATAATATTGCAGAAGAGATTGAGAGCCCTGAAGGCAAGTAGTTTCTTATGTTGATTGATTCCCATGCCCATCTGGAAATGAAAGAGTTTAATCCTGATCGTGAGGATGTAATTAAGCGCGCGCGGCAGGCGGGAGTTACTCATATTGTTACCGTCGGAACAAATCTGACGCTAAGCAGGAAGGCATTGGCGCTTGCCCGCGGGCATGAAAATATTTACGCGACCATTGGCGTCCATCCCCATGATGTAGCCAGAACCGATAATAAAACCTTTGATGAACTGCGCGAGATTGCCCACGATCCAAAAGTTGTTGCCTATGGTGAAATCGGTCTGGATTATTTCCGTAATATTTCCCCGCGCGAAAAACAGATCGAGATGTTTAGCCGTCAGTTGGAATTAGCCGAAGAACTCAAGCTGCCAGTGATTATCCATGATCGTGAAGCGCATGAGCAGACATTGAGAATGGTCAAGGCATCCAGTGTGCGCCGCGGAGTTTTTCATTGCTTTTCCGGTGATTATTCCATGGCCGTGCAATGTATTGACCTTGGCTATTATATTTCCATCCCCGGTGTAGTGACTTATAATAAAGCCAATACTATTCAGGATGTCGCAAAGCGTGTCCCCCTTTCTTCACTGCTTCTGGAAACAGACGCCCCTTACCTTACACCGGAACCACACCGAGGTAAAAGAAATGAGCCTTCCTTAATCGTTAATACAGCAAAAAAAGTAGCTCAAATCAAAGATCTGCCCTGGGAAGAAGTTGCCGATGCCACGGCTCGCAATGCTATGAATCTTTTCGGCATTAAGGCTTCCGATAATTAACAGAACATATCTAAAAAGAGGCGCCAGATGCCGGATATTAAACAAAAAGCTGTTCTCCTCTTGAGTGGCGGAATAGACTCCACCACAACGCTGGCTATTGCCCAAAAGATCGGATTTACAACATACGCGCTTAGTTTCCGCTATGGTCAGCGCCATGAGATCGAACTTAAATCAGCCGTAAATATTGCCAGAAATTATTCTGTTGCCAAACATTTGATCGTCGATATTGATCTGCGTCTTATCGGCGGTTCGGCGCTAACAGGAAATATTGATGTGCCCAAAAGCCGTAGTTTAGGTGAGATGGGTAAAGATATTCCGGTAACGTATGTTCCGGCACGCAATACAATTTTCCTTTCTTACGCTCTGGCCTGGGCGGAAGTCATCGGTTCCTCCGATATTTTTATCGGTGTGAATGCTTTGGATTACAGTGGCTATCCCGATTGCCGCCCCGAATATATAACAGCCTATGAAAAGATGGCCAATCTGGCAACAAAAGCCGGTGTTGAAGGCAATCAGAAATTAAAAATTCATACGCCGCTTATTGAAATGAGCAAAGCGGATATTATTTGCCAGGGTATAGACCTGGGTGTTGACTATTCTCTTACGCACAGTTGCTATGATCCGTCGGCTGAAGGCTTGGCCTGCTGCGCATGCGACTCTTGCCTGTTACGGTTGAAAGGTTTTCAGGAAGCGGGAATATCAGATCCGATTAAGTACAAAGGTTGAATGTTAATTTACATAGGCACAAAGTTGAAGTGGAGTGTGGCGAATGAGCCTTTGTCATTCCCTGCCAGCGAAGCGCGACACGGAATCCAGCATTTATTACTCTGTTTCCCAGCCTATGCCGGGACAACGTCTGACGGGATTGATAGCACTTTTTGCTATTTCCTTGCAGTCTCAACCTGAAGAGTGCAAGAATAATGTATCTGGTCAAAGAAATATTTTACTCCATACAAGGCGAGGGCTACTATGCCGGACGTCCGGCGGTCTTTTGCCGTTTTGCCGGTTGCAATTTGTGGTCAGGCAAAGAGGAAGATCGGGGTGCCGCTCTCTGCAAATTTTGTGATACTGATTTTGTGGGCGTTGATGGAACGGAAGGCGGGAAGTATCAAAATGCCACACGGCTTGCAAAAAAGATTCGACAATTCTGGCCGCACAAAGATGTAAAAGCGGCAAAGCCTTTTGTAGTTTGCACCGGCGGAGAACCGCTTCTGCAATTGGATGCCGTATTAGTCACCGCGTTGCATGAAGAAGGATTGGAAATTGCCGTGGAAACCAACGGCACGATAGCTGTGCCTGAAGGCATTGGCTGGATTTGTGTCAGCCCCAAAGCCGGTGTAGAATTGTTGCAGATTTGCGGGGATGAGTTAAAACTTGTCTATCCGCAACCGGGGGCCGAACCGGAGAGATATGCCAATCTCGATTTCCGGCACTTTTATTTACAACCGCTGGATGGGCCGGAGTTGGAAGCAAATACTAAACTGGTGCTGGAATACTGTCTTGTCCATCCACAATGGCGTCTCAGTCTTCAGTTCCATAAAATACTGAAAGTGCGATAAGGAATAAAAATGGAAATATACAAAGTGTTCAAATTTGACGCGGCGCATCGCCTGCCTAACGTCCCTGCAGGGCACAAATGTGCCCAGGTTCATGGTCATTCTTTCCGGATCGAAATTCATTTGCGTGGCAAGGCCGATCCGCCTGCAGGCTGGGTAATGGACTTTGCCGATATCGCCGCTGCCTGCCAACCTGTCATAGACAAACTGGATCATAAATATTTAAACGACATCGAAGGACTTGCCAATCCCACATCGGAAAATTTAGCCAGATGGATCTGGCAGCATCTTTTGCCGACTCTTCCACAATTAAGTAAAATTGTCGTTCAGGAAAGCCCGGAGTCTGGATGTATTTATGAAGGGGAAGAATAAGACAATGCCAATTCTAAATCAAAGCGTAAGTATATAGCCCTGTTTCTTGAAACTGAAAATCGTTATTTATCAAAGACCTCAACTTTCGCCTTTTTGTTGAGCTCGTCGATAAAGGCCTCCGTGGTCAGGCCATTTCCCTGCGTTCCCTTTACGATGAGTTTGGCAATCAGGATATCCTTTTCTATCCGTTTTTCAAAACTGCTAGGTGTCATGGCGTGATTTTTCAGAAAGGCATCAAAATCCTTATCAGAAAATTTCATACTTTGCTTGATTATAGTGATTCGCTCGGCGATCTCCTGTGGAGTTACGGTGATCTTTTCCCTGGCCGCCTCAGTTACCAGTATTTTTTCCTGGATCATTTTATTGAGCAACTGCATTCTCGTATTCGCCATGGCTGCTTTGCCCTCGGGGGTGGCGGAAGCCAGTTGAGAGTTTTGCCCGGACATTTTTTTATAGATGTCGATTTTCTGATCCAATTCCGCGATGGATATCTTTTCTCCGTTAACAATCGCGGCAGTTGAAAAGCTCTTCATGGGGTTAGGTAGGAGGCCTGTAAAAATCAGAATGGTCATGCCTCCCAAAAATACCAGAAAAACGACAAGAACCGCATATACCTTTTGCGTCCCCGGATTCCTATCCTTATCCTTCTGCTTAGCAGGAAGGGTAATTTCATCATCCTTTACTTCCTTGCCACATGATCCGCAGACCGCTGCTCCATTTGCCAGGGAGTTACCGCATTGAGGACATTCCGGATTTTCCATTTCTTTTACCTTCCTTTGTGTTTATAAAAACTCGTGTTTTTTGGGGCATTAAAAAGCGCTGCCATAACTATGAAGACCGGAGAGGATCAGGTTCACACCCAGGTAGCAGAACATGGTGGCTGCAAAACCTACGATAGAGAGTACCGCCGCCCTCTTACCCCGCCAGCCGCGGGTGATCCTTGCATGCAGATAAGCCGCATAAATGAGCCAGACGATGAGCGACCAGGTTTCCTTAGGATCCCAGCTCCAGTATGCCCCCCACGCTACATTTGCCCAGAAGGCGCCGGTTACAATGCCAATTGTTAAAAGCGGGAAGCCGATAGCGATAGTTTTGTAGCCGATCTCGTCGAGGGCGGAAGAGGAGGGAAGGGCGTCCCAAAAAGATCCGGCGGGTTTGGTGGAGCGCATCTCATGCCAGACCTTGAAAAAATAGAGGATACTGACTCCGAAAGAGACGGCAAAGGCGGCGTATCCGATAAAGCAGCTCACCACGTGAGAAATGAGCCAATTGCTCTTCAGAGCCGGCACCAACGGCTGAATATCATTTGGATTCAATGAGGCATAGGCCATGAGAAGAAAAGGGAAAGGGGCAACAAAAGCGCCCACAGTCCGGATCTTGAACTTTCTTTCCAGGACAAGATAAATCACCGCGATCATCCAGGCGAAAAAGACCAATGACTCATATAGATTAGTCAGAGGAGCGCGTCCGATCCCCATCTGGTAGGATTCGTACCATCTCATGCCGATTGCCGCGGTTTCCAAAACGACACCGCCGAGCATGGTGAGGCTAGCCGCCTTTCCCAGCGCCTCAGACCTAAACGCCAGATAAGAGACGTAAATTACCATCGCGAAAAAATATGAAAATGTGGCAATGCCGAACAATAAAGAATTGGTCATTAAGAAACCTCCTTCAGGTTCTGAATAATATGTTCCATCTCTCTGGCAAAGGTGTCGCGGTTTTTGTTTGCTGTTCCGCCGATATTCAATTCACTTTTCCCTTCTTTATCGGTTCTCAGGGAGATCCATAGTTTTTTGTGTGATAGAAAAAGAGCGATCATGATGCCCGCAATCAGCAGGATGCTGCCCAGCCACACCAGGATTTCTCCCGGGTCATTGTTGACTTGAAGGCCGGTATATTTCTTCAGTTTCAAGTCACTCACTCTTAAATAGTAATCACCGCCGCGCTCTTTATCATATTTGGGATGATTCAGCAGAAGCCACAAACCCACCGGATTTCCTTTTGCTGGATAGAGATTGACGCTAATTGCCTGGCCACCGTCTGTTCCGTCCGGCAGTTGGAAATGTTCCTGATAATCAACTGCCTCTACTTTATCAGGCATACCGGGAATATAAATCCTCCGGTTGAAGGGTGCCGTCACCGATCCTTTCACGGAGCCATCCCGGTTGACAACTTCGATTGAAACCTTTTCGGGCAACGCTCCATAGCTGGACTGGTAAAAGGTAACTCCCTCGAAAGTCAGGGGATCGTTCACCCGGATTGTTTTCCGGAGCACTTCCTTACCATTCTGAACAATGGAAAGATCGCTGCGATAATCCATCGGGGCGCCGCTGGGATAGAATTCGGCGTGGAATGTATTGCATCTGACCTGAAAATTCAGATGTTGAATTTTTTCGGCTCTGGTTTCCAACTGCGAAACAGCTTCCCCTTCGAAAATATTAACGTTTCCTTTGTAACCGAAAAAAGAGCCGGCTATCGCGCCCAGAAAAATGATCAGAATGCTCAGATGTGTCATGAAGAAAGCCAGACGGCTGTATTTTCCTTTTTCAAAAAAATAATGGCGGGAACCATCTTCCGTCGCGGTTACCAACGGTTTGCCGGAAAATCCATTCCCCGTGCACTCCAACATTTTATTTTCTACAACATCCAGCGGCAGAGCATACCGGATCGTTGTAATATTCTGTAAAGATTTTGAAAGTTTTTCGTCAAGGATGAGATCTTTTTTCTGCATCCCGGCCATGATTCCCCGGTAGCGGTCCATAGTGCAGGCGGTGATGTTCAGAGCCAGGAGCGACAGGCAGGCGACAAACCACCAGCTATGATACATGTCAAAAAGACCGAGCTTGGAAAAAAGGTCAACAGTCCCCGGTTGATAAAACCGGTAATATTCTTGCAGAGACTTATTTTGTTCAATCACTGTTCCGGCAATTAAGAGCGCAGAAAGGATGAGTAAAAGGATTATAACGAGCTTCAGGGAGGTCAGAAAACCCCAGATTTTTGAAACCCAATCTTTCCCGTCGGTTTTCGCATTTTTTAGGCGCTCCGCATCAGACATAAATATTCCCCTTCCTCAGCATGAAATATCTCACAGCTTCACTTGCGACATAACATCATTTTCCCCCGCATGCAAGGCTGCTGGTCATTGGAAAAAGGGGAAATACGGAGGCATGGCACTGATTCTCTTTATGGGCGATGAAACGATACTGGTCGATATGAACTGAAGCATGTTTTGACTTGTTCCATATAAAAAAGAGGCCTGGAAAATAATCTCTCCAGACCTCTTTGAAAGTATAAAATAGTTACTTTTAGTTTATCGTCGTCTTACTTTTTTCCATCGGAAACAATTAGTGTTCCTTCATGTTCCATTTCTTTGAGCCATTTGGGATGTTGCTTCTTCAACCAGTTACGGGTTACCCAGCCGGTAATCATCGCCTGAA
>SESG01012429.1_pt1 | contig 69415 bp, 60 predicted proteins | sample 3171421 | NCBI WGS metagenome assembly SESG01 (sample SAMN10866946, study PRJNA518727) | freshwater metagenome | biome: subpolar coniferous forest; feature: holomictic lake; material: water; isolation source: holomictic Lake 227, 6 m and 8 m depth | place: Canada: near Kenora, Ontario | collected...
CCAGCATCGTTATCCTTGCGGGGCTGCGGGCAGCAGCGCCCGGTGGCCGCTCGACTGTGGCTGCCTTGCCCGGCTTCCGGCTCTGGCTCGTGCCTACAGCCCATGGTCCGGGCCGTGCGGTGTTGCAGCGCTGCTGTCTGGGCGGGCAGGAGGCAGGTCGGGCCTGATTCCAGGAGGAGCCGGGCCGGAGTAAACAGCTTTTCGGGCGCTGGATTTTGGTTACGGCGGCATTTCGTTATTACTAATAGCAGATAATTATAACCGAGCGACTACGGGCCACCACAGAGGCACAGAGCGCACAGAGACTTTATAAGAGGATTTCTCGGCAGTCTCCAGCATCGCTATTCTTGCAGGGCTGTGGGCAGCAGCGCCCGATGGCCGCTCGAACGTGGCTGCCTTGCCTGTCTCCCTGATGAGTTCGCTGTCACGTAGTAATTGGGGACCGCGTCTCTTCAGTCTTGGTTAGAATAATTTGACCGCAGCCTGGCGACCCTTACGATCGAGCCACCCAAAAAGGAGTCCCCTGGGAGAATAACATCGAAATTATGCGAAACGGAGGAGAAAGAAGGCCTGAGACGAAGTTTAGGCCACTCTCGTCGATCCGATGTGGAGAGAACGGAGGAAGTCTGCGGTATCATAGATTGGAAGAGTGCTAATTATTAAGCTGCATATCGTAGTCTCGTTACAATTTGGGGAACTAATATAATTCGCTTCAGATGGATTCTGAATATAATACATGATTGTATAAACTGGTATATTATTAATATAGTTGATCATATACCAACCATTCTTATCATCAATTTCTATTGTATTGATAGGGGTGTCTGCTCGCCATATATCATTATCCGCGGCTCTAATCGAATCAGCGAAGCTCAGTTGATTAGTCTGATTCGACCGAATTATAGTCATTATCACAAATCCCTTGGTTGAGCTAATGTTAATCATATCGATTTCAGAGACGTGGGTGTCATTTCGATATATTTGGCTTCGAGGCATTGATACTTCATGTGGTTGACTCATGTTGAAAACCACGTCACAGGCATTCACATTCAATGTTTCTGCGGAAACTGTTGACATTTGTAGCAAAATCCCGAGCAGAATCAACTCAAATTTCATATTTTTTATAATGTACTTTTAGAATTTAAAGCTGTTCTATGGATTATTAAGGTTCAATGGTTGAAAGTGAAAAAGCCACTGTCATTCAAGGGGGCCACGACTCTTCTGTCATGGATAACAGTTTATTACGGTTTTCATTTGCTGGTCACTGCAGTTCAACCTTCTTCGTGAGCTTGTGCTCTTTTCTGTAAAAGATATCGGAGTTCAAAATTACAATAAAATATCTTTGTCATTACAGCACCCGAAACGCGGCCCGTGGGCCGCGCTTCTGGAACTGCTCCTCCCTCCTGTGATGTAGTTGTTGTTGGGTTATAATCGTGTTTATCCCGAGGCCATAGCATTATGGCATCGTGTCCGGGCGCAGGTGTAGCCACACCCGTCCGACACCATGCTACTACTTCCCATGATATAAAGCTTACTTCTTCTGCAGCCAGGGCATCATGGCCCGCAGCTCAGCACCGACGGTTTCAATGGGGTGCTCGGCTTCCATCTTCTCCAGGGACTTCTTGACAGGCATGCCAGCCTGGCTCTCCAAAATCCACTCGCGGGCGAACTCGCCGGACTGGATCTCGGACAGAATTTCCTGCATCTCGGCCCGGGATTCATCATTGATGATTCTCTGGCCGCGGGTCATGCCTCCGTACTCGGCTGTGTTGGAGACATTGTTCCACATGCGCATGAATCCGCCCTCGTAGATCAGGTCCACAATCAGCTTCAGCTCATGGCAGGCCTCGAAGTAGGCGATCTCCGGCTGGTAGCCGGCGTCCACGAGCGTCTCAAAGGAGGCCTTGATCATTTCCGTCACGCCGCCGCACAGATCCACCTGCTCGCCGAACAGATCGGTCTCCGTCTCCTCGGTAAAGGTGGTCTCAATGACCCCGGCCCTTGTGCCGCCGATGCCCTTGGCATAGGCCAGCGCTCTCTTCAGAGCCGATCCGGAGGCATCCTGCTCTATGGCCACCAGACAGGGCACGCCCTTGCCTTCCTGGTAGGTGCGGCGCACTAAGTCGCCCGGCCCCTTGGGCGCTATCATGACCACGTCCACGTTCTCGGGCGGCACAATCTGGAAGTAGCGAATGTTAAAGCCGTGCGAGAAGCCCAGGGTCTTGCCCTCTTCCATGTAGGGTGCAATCTGCTCTCTGTAAATCTTGCCCTGATACTCGTCGGGCAGAAGGATCTGAATGTAGTCCGCCTTCTTGGCAGCTTCGGCCACAGACATGACCTTCACTCCATCCGCCTCTGCCCTCTTCCAGGCCTTGGAGCCGGGAACATCGGCGGCGATGACATCCAGCCCGGAGTCCTTCAGGTTCTCGCCCTGGGCGTGGCCTTGATTGCCCCATCCCACTATGGCGATGGTCTTGTCCTTCAATACCCTCAAATCTGCATCCTTTTCATGGTATATCTTAACCAAATTTCATTCCTCCATATATAATAATAATAATCTTAAAAATAATGGATTCGAAGGCTGCCTTTCTGTTAGGCAGCCATCGAATCCTCAAGCCTTGACTACCCTCGCGCCCCTCACCATCGATACCTTGCCGGTGCGGGCTATCTCTTTTATGCCGAACTGGCGCAGCAGTTGCACAATGGCGTCGATCTTCTCCTCATCACCCGTAACCTCAATGATCATGGACCGGTGCGAGACATCGATGATCTTGGCCCGGAAGATGTTCACAATCTGCATGATCTCGCTTCGGCTCTCTTTATCCGCGTTCACCTTGATGATGGCCAGCTCCCTTTCTATGGACTCGCTCGGGTCCAGCTCGCTGACCCGAATGACGTTGATGAGCTTGGAGAGCTGCTTTATGACCTGCTCCAGGACATCTCTGTCGCCATGCACGGTGATGGTCATGCGCGAGTATTCGGGATTTTCCGTCGCTCCCACAGAGAGGCTGTCGATATTAAAGGACCTGCGGCTGAAGAGGCCCGCGATGCGCGTTAGCACCCCGGCCTTGTTCTCCACAATAACGGCAATGGTGTGCTTCATCTAGAACCCCTCCTGGCCCAGGATATCCTTTCTGCCTTTTGCATAGATCTTCTCCAAATGGCAGGACTGTGCATCATCGCACCACTCCAGATCGAGAATTTCGCCAAGCGTTGCTCCCGCCGGAACCATGGGCGAGACCTTCTCCGCCGGGTTGACTATAAAGTCCATGACCACCGGCCTGTCCGTGGCCATTGCGGTGCGAATGACCGATTCGACCTCCGAGGGCTTGGTGGCCCTCAGGCCCACTGCCCCGTAGGCTTCAGCCAGCTTCACGAAATCAGGGCTGGTGCGGCCCAGAATGGTGGCCGAGTACCTCTTCTCAAAGAACAGTTCCTGCCACTGCCGGACCATGCCCAGACAGCCGTTGTTGAGCACCGCCACCTTCACGGGAATTTCGTTAACGACAGCAGTTGCCAGCTCCTGGCTGTTCATGAGGAAGCTTCCGTCGCCGGCTACGTCGATGACATCGCACTCCGGCCTGCCCATCTTGGCCCCGATGGCTGCGGGAAAGCCGTATCCCATTGTGCCCAGACCGCCGCTGGATATGAACTTTTGCGGGTCCTTATGCACAAAGAACTGAGCTGCCCACATCTGATTTTGCCCCACCTCCGTGGTGATGATGGCGTCAGGCGCAATCTCGCACAGCTTCTCAATCACATACTGCGGCTTGATGACATTATCGTCCGAAATATAACGCAGAGGATATTCCTTCTTCCAGGCCTCTGTCTTCTCATTCCAAATGCTTCGGCCCTTGGGGCTGACCTCTTTTATGAGTCCCTGCAAGGCATTTTTCGCGTCCCCTACTACGGGAATGTCCACCCGCACATTCTTGCCCACCTCGGCCGGGTCCACATCGATATGAACGATCTTGGCCCTTGGTGCAAAGCTGGAGATCTTGCCTGTCACGCGATCATCAAATCGCGCGCCGATAGCCAAAATGAGATCGGACTCCTGAATGGCATAGTTGGCGTATTTTGTGCCGTGCATGCCCAGCATGCCCAGCGACAGAGGATGGTCCTCAGGAAAGCAACCTATACCCATGAGAGTGGTAGTAACCGGGGCATTGATCTTTGTCGCCAGCTCGATGAGCTCGCGATGCGCGGCAGCGTACTTCACTCCGCCACCCACGTAAATGACGGGTCTTTCCGCTTCCATGAGCGCTTTGGCTGCTTTCTTGATCTGCATCTCATGCGCCTTAACGGAAGGGCGATAGCCGGGCAGATCTACCTGTGGCCAGGTGAACTCTACCTCATCCACGGTCACGTCTCTAGGCAGATCGATCAGCACCGGTCCGGGGCGGCCGGTGCGGGCTATGTAGAAAGCCTCCCGGAAGACGCGCGTGATATCCTTGGCGCTTCTCAGCAAATAATTGTGCTTGGTTATGGGCAGAGTGATCCCGGTTATATCCGCCTCCTGAAAAGCGTCCTTTCCAATCAGCCAGGTGTTCACCTGTCCGGTGATGGCAACCATTGGTACGGAGTCCATGTAGGCATTAGCAATGCCGGTGACCAGGTTGGTGGCCCCGGGCCCGGAGGTGGCAATGCACACTCCTACCTTTCCCGTGGCTCGGGCATATCCGTCCGCCATATGCGCTGCACCTTGCTCATGGCGTACCAGAATATGACGAATATCGGACTGGTAGATGGCGTCGTAAAGAGGCAGCAGCACACCGCCGGGAAGCCCGAATACTACATCTACGCCCTCTCTCTTCAGGCTCTCCAGTACCGCCTGAGCACCAGTCATCTTTTGAGACATCTGGCTTTGTCCTCCTCTTCCAGCCGCATCAGCCGGTTGATGCCCTCCAGCACCGCTTCAACCGATGCCATGATTATGTCCGCGCCGGCTCCCCGAGCCGTTATCTTCCTGTCTGCCATTGCCATCGTCACCCATACTTCTACTAGTGCATTCGTTCCGCCTGTTATGGCGTCTACATGATACTCCTCTAGCCGCACATCCGCCACATCTGATATGGCCCGCCTTATGGCATTTATGGCCGCATCCACCGGCCCGACTCCGGTTCCCGCTTCCAGCTTCATAGCCCCGTTAAGCAGTATCTTCACCGAGGCCGTAGGCGTCACCGTATTGCCGGCCACCACTGTCACCTCTTGCAGCTTCACCTTCGGCTCCATCTGGATGGAGAGCACGGTGTCGGCTATGGTCTGCAAATCTGCATCAGAGACACGCTTGCCTTTATCGCCCAGTTCCTTTACACGGGTCACTATCTGAGCTAACTGCTGTTCGGTTGCAAGGAGTCCAAACTCGCGTAAGGCCAGTTCAACTGAGGCCCGGCCAGCATGCTTGCCCAGCACTATGCGCCTCTTCCTGCCCACGGTCTCCGGATGTATCGGCTCGTAGGTCCTTGTATCAGCCAAGAGCCCGTGCACATGAATGCCCGCCTCATGGGTAAAGGCATTCTCCCCCACAATTGATTTGTTGGGGGCCATAGGAAGGCCGGTCATTCGCGAGACCAGGCGGGAGAGCTGGTATATATCCTGGCATTTGATCCCGGTGTTGATTTTGTAAAGAGATTCCAGGGTCATGACCACTTCTTCCAGGCTGGCATTGCCGGCTCGCTCGCCTATGCCGTTCACTGTCACGTGCGCCTGGGCAGCTCCGGCACGAAGAGCCGCAATGGTGTTGGCGGTAGCCATGCCGAAGTCGTTGTGGCAGTGGACGCTGACCGGCACGCCTAATTGAGATAACCGGGAAAATATATCCCCCGTCACCTCGGGAACCAGCACGCCTACTGTATCACAAAAAGCCAGTCTATCGGCTCCTGCCTCAATTCCTGCCATGTAAAGGCTGACCAGGTAATCCTGATCGGCGCGGCTGGCGTCCTCCCCAGAGAGCTCCACAATGAGGCCGTGGTCTTTAGCATACTCTGTCACCTGCACAGCCTTATTTATCACCGATTTTCGGTCGGATTTGAGCTTGCACTCTATATGAAGATCCGATACCGGTACCACAAGATGGACGGAATCTACATCGCATGCTAATGCCGTATCAATATCGGCGGTCAAAGCTCGAACGTAGCTGCATATCTCCGCTTTAAGGCCAAAACCAGCAACTGCTTTTATCGATAGGCGTTCTCCCTCTGAGGTCATGGCAGAGCCAGCTTCAATCACATCCACACCCAGAGAATCAAGCCCCTGGGCGATGGCGAGCTTCTCGTCCATGCCGAGTGATACACCTGGCGTCTGTTCACCGTCACGTAATGTAGTGTCTAGAAAACGTATTTTACCAAATAAATCGATCCCACGCATTCATGCTCAATCACCCTCGGCCTCTCAGGCCGTTCTAATGCTGAGGTCTTTAATGATTGATAAAGCTAACGAGGGACAGGCATGAGAAGATATTTCGTTGAATGACGTTCCAAGGGGAAGCTTTAAACCGTTGCAATCAGATCCACTCTGAGAATGGTGGAGGTTTAGGATAGATGAAGTGCAAAAGATTGTCTCTTTCCATAGCTGTGCTCATTTGCCTGATGACAATGCCCTTTTTGCTCAGCAATACGGCATTTGCAGGGGTGGGATGCGGCACAAACCCACTGGGTGACACCTCTGGGGATACTGACTTTTATGTAAGCAAGAACCAAAACCAAGGTGGTTCCAGCGTATCGTCGATGACACAATCCAGTCCGGCAAAGGCCGTTGTGGCTCTAGGAGATGTTGCCAAGGCGAACAAAAATGCCACGATCCAGAGCATAAATCCGGACAAGCCCAGTCCCCAAAGCCCGGGATCTGTCATAGTCTGGAAGGTTGTGGCGTCCAATCCTGGTAATGAAAAGATGCTCTACAATTTTCGGCTTATGGGACCTGCGACCATTGGACAGCTAACAGATGAGACGGGCTGGATAGCCGAAAGCTTCTGGACCTGGAATACTACAGACAAAGATGCAGGAGAAAACCAGATTGAAGTGCAGGTAATGCGTGCCGGATCGGCTGGAATTGAGGACAGCAAAGTGCAAAGCTACGTTATTGCATCACCAGCAGTTGCCGCTGTTACATCGTCCAATGCTTCATCAACCTCCGTTTCCAGTGTAGCATCTTCCGCGGTGAATGGTCATCCGGAATCAAAAACTTCCGACCCTATTTTGGACAGGCCGAGACTTGCGCCCGACGAGAGGTCGCGCATAAACCCAACCGTCAGCGGGCCCAATATGAAGATGCCCGAAACAAAACCTACGCTTCTACCTCAGGCCGCCACACAGGCGATAGTAGAAACAGCCACGACTATGCCGGTACAGGTCGAGCCTGTGGAGCCCGAGTTTATGGAAGTGGATGGCAAGTGGACGGTAAAAATGGAGAACGATGGCGCTACCCTGAACCCCCTGCGCATCATTCAGACCGGAGAGAGCATCATGGGCATGGGGACTCTCAATGAGCAGAACACCAAGCTTCAGGTCCTCGTCAAAGGTTCTGTTTCCAAGAATAGCATGAGTCTCGATGTACAGACAGTAGTTGCAAAATTCGGTAACAAGATAGACAAGCGAATCGAGCTCGATCTGGTCAAGGTAGACAGAGTCATCTCTGGAAGCTATGAAATGTACTCAGGCGAAGAACTGATCGGCAAAGGAAATGCCACCGCCAGCAGATTTGCCTCTTAAACAAATGCCGTCAATCTCACCAAAGGAGGATCATAATTGAAGAGCCAGTTAATTGTATGCATGGTATTGATCTTAGCTATGCTCACCAGTCCGGCCTATGCAGGCTGCGGAAAATGGGTAATTCGAGATAATACCGATTTTCTGATAGATCCGATGTTCGACGATGCAGTGGCGTCCTCTACCGGGGGTAGTGCCACCTTAAATTCTGATGGCACTCCAATTGCTAAGAACGAGAGTGTAGAGACTAGCGAAAAAACGGCAAACGACAACGTTGTAGTTGAGATAAAGACCCCCACCATTGACCTGGCAGGAAAGTGGAGAGTCTTGCTGGAAAAGAGTTCTACAGAGCTGAATGCAGGAAAAGCCATTGATTTGATATTGATCCAGACCGGCGACCGGTTGCAGGGTTACGGCAACCTTCTTGAAGGGGGCTTGGATAGTCCAGCCACCGCCACAGGCTCCATATCTGATGAAGGCATAAGCCTGGATGTAAAATTGGTCCAGCAGAAGAAGGATTACAGGCTGGATATGGCTCTCGTCAAGAGCGAGCTTTTAGGCAGCTACGAGCTTTATGCGATGGAGAACCTGGAGGAAAACGGCAACGCAACCGCCAGCCGCTCCAAATCCTGAGCATTATTATTTGTGATACGGCTCGCGATGCATTATGCGAAAGCTTCGATAGATCTGCTCCAGAAGAATTATTCTCATCATCTGATGTGGGAAGGTCATCCTGGAAAAGGAGAGAATAATGTCCGCCCTCTCTGTAACCTCCGGCGCGAGGCCGAGGGGCCCGCCTATCACAAAAGCTATCTCACTCTTGCCTTCCAGAATATTCTTGTGCAGCCCTGCGGCTAGCCCGGGCGAGTCGAGGGCTTTTCCCATTCTGTCCAGCGCGATCACCGGGCCGCAATGCCGCTTCAGCTTTTCGAGAATGGCCAGTGCCTCTTCTTGCATGGCTAACTTCCCCTCGGCCAGGGAGGCCGTCTCTTTAATATGCGCCTCAGGCACCTCTACCATCTCCAGACGGGTATAGGTACGAAGGCGGCGAGCGAAATCTGCAGCCGCATCCTGCCAGTACTTCTCCCGAAGTCGCCCTACGGCGATGATGCGAAGAATCAGCTTCTAGCCTCCCCATTCTTCATATAGAGCAGGCCAGTGGTCGTAGCTCTCCAGCCGCCTTCTGTCCGCTCGATCACCAAAGCCTTTTCCAACATCTGCAAGTGATACTCGGCCAGAGCCACGCCAAGATCCAACTCCTTTGCCATCTGCTCATTGCTCCTCACTTCGCCGGCAATGAAGCTGAGCATCTTTCGCCGCAACGGGAGCTGCAGGACTTCCAGGGCGAAGCGGTGATCTTCGGCGCTCTCCCACCAATTTGCAGCTTCTGCAGAATTGGAATTAGCATCCTGAATATTAATAGTAATCGTCATATTAGAAGAAATATTATTTTATTATACCTGATGCCCATAAAAAAATATTTAAGTGAAGATCCATTTACTTATTATCTCCATGTATCTCACAGGCACTGCTTCCGATCTCGCAGACCCGGCAGACATCCCGTTCGTTATCCAGATGGCGGGTGGCCGTGGCCAGCACACTGGATGAGGCCAGGTTTCCTGCCAGAAATACGGCGGCGGCAATCTGGTCATCCGGAATGCCCAGATTGGAGGCGATGCGAATATGCAGTTTCAGGCAGTGGCTGCATCTCATGGCCGCCGACACGGCAACCGAGATCAGTTCGGTGGTCTTGGCATCCAGAGTAGAGCTTCTTTGGATGGCATTGTTGTGCATCACCTTGGTGATGAGAATCTCGGGATTGTCCTGCATGAACTGAAAAACATAGGGGATCTCGCCGTAAGTGATCTCCACTGCTTTTAAGATATCCGCTGCTGCTTTCTCCTTCCCCTTGACCAAAATGGCGTCCAGATCATCCTCGAAGCTCATGACCTCTCCTTTCCCGGGCCTTAGAAGACAAACCCGGTTTCAGATGCGGACAGTATCCTCACAAGTATATAGTCTTTCATACGGGACGGCTTGATGGTGGCAATCTCGCCTAGCGACACTCCCTCATCGAAGGTTACATCTTTTACGGCATCCTTGTACGCATCATAGGGCAGCTTCACTCGCACACCGGTCAGATTGAGGGCTATGGGAAGCGGCGAATAGGAGAACTCCACATCCGGCACCTGCTCGCGTATGCTGTCCATGACTCGAGGCGGCGAGGTGGTGAGCGGATCCTTGGCAATGGAGGAGCGCGTCTTGTCCAGGGCTCTGCCTACGGATTCAACGATCCGGTCTAAAGTTCCAATCTCCGTAGCCTTGCGGGCCCGGTGGGCCACTCTTCCTATGGACGAAACATACTCAAAGGCATAGGGAAGGTCTTTGGCCTCGATCTGTGGCCCGCCCGTGACCACCACCGGCACGCTGATGTTCCGGTATAAGCTCTCTTTTTTCTTGATGCACTCCTGGAAGTTGCCGAAGATGAATACGGCAGCATCATGCTCGTTTATCAGAGCGGTTTCATATTCATTGATCTGGGCGATCTCGCGACCAACGCCTCTGGCCAGTCCCAGCATGTTGGTCTTGGAGCCATGGCGGCGCAGGTACTCGGCTATGTCGCAAGCGGAATGAGGCAGATGGTGAATGGCCAATGTCGGCGTTACCACCGCCACCTCGGTTCCGGCCAGCGGCGCACGCACCAGTTCTCCGCGTAGCTCCTTGGCAAGTGCCTGCAAGATAGCCATATCTTCCGTTGGAACCAATATCAAAAGAATGATCTCGGTCTGCGTTACATTCTTTTGCAGGACGTAGCCTCCCAGGTCCTCTACCAGCTCCACGACCAGGTCGTGCTTGTACAACCCTCCCGTGAACATCACAGGTTCAAGCATTCTCCATCTCCCGGATCTTTTCTTTGATCTCAGATACCATTTCCGGCGTCAAGCTCTCCTCGGCGGCGATGAAAAAGAAGCTGTCTTTGGTCATAACGTTACGACGGTTGCGAAAGCCTTCCGGTGCCACTCTCACCAGGGCATCGGTCAGATCTTGCAGGAACTCTGCCTCCAGGTCCGCGACCATTAGCTCGGAAGGTGACGTATCCGAGGCTATGATCACAATGTCCCTTGCCGGTTGCTCTATCCTCTCCCTTCCGTAGCGCTCCCCCAGTACCCGGAGTAGATCAGCCATATGCTCCTCATCATTGATCTTGATCTGATAACCGCCCTGCACCTTCATAACATCGCCCACATCCTTGACGGTGAGCGGCGGAATTCCGGAGCGAAGAAGCCCGTATACCGCGAAGTACGGCTTAAGTATGTCCACGTAAACATAAAGCCTGCCGATGGACCGGATGAGGCCGAGGCCCTGCAAAATGTCCATGATGAGCTCCCGGTACTTCTTAGCCCCGAACTCCTCCTGGCCAGTGACCTCAATCTTGAAGACCTCCATGGGGTCCATCTCAGTCCTCCAGCAGCCCCGAAACGAGCAACGCAGCACCTACTGCCCCGATGTACTGAGCATACTTGGGAACCGTCACCATAACATGGAGAAGCTCTTCCATGGCTTTGGGCAGTCCTTCAATGAGAGAGGTTCCACCTACCATGATCACCGGCTCCTTAACCTCAACCTCTTGCAACTGCTGCTCGTAGACCTGCTCGGCCACAGAATGGCAGGCAGCCATGGCCACGTCTTCCGGTTTGCAGCCCAGGGCAAGGCTGTTGACCAGGCTTTGCGTGCCGAAGACTATGCAGTAGCTGTTCATGGCCACATTTTTATAGTCTCCTTTGAGAGCCAGCTTACCGAGCTGTGTGATATCGACACCAAGCCGCTTCGCGGTCAGCTCCAGGAACCTGCCCGAGGCTCCCGCACATATTCCGCCCATGGTAAAGCCACCGGGAATGCCGTCCTGCACGGATATGGCCTTGTTGTCCATGCCGCCGATATCAATAACTGTGGCGGTGCCCTTCTGGGCGTCAGCCAAAAAGACTGCTCCCTTGGAGTTGACGGTTATCTCCTCCTGGATCAGCCTGGCGTTGATGTGCTTGCCCACCAAAAAGCGTCCGTAGCCGGTCACGCCAATGGCGGCGATATCTTCTTTAGCCACGTTTGCCATTTTCAGGGCAGCTTGCAGAGCATCCTCGGCACTCTTCAAGACCTCGTTAGTGGGAACCCAGCCGGTGCCTATCACCTCATTGTCTCTCATCACTACCGACTTAGTGGTAGTGGACCCGGAGTCTATTCCTGCTGTTAGGCCCGTCTGCTTCTCACGAGCCAGGAGGCCACGGTACTTGACGGTGGTAACCAGTGCTTCCATCCGAGTAAGGAGCGTCTCTGCCGTCGTTCTCTCCGTGAAGGAGTAGCTCAAGACGGGAATCTTGGAGTGCTCATGAATGAATTTTCTAATCTCCGACCGGATGATGGCAGCCTCGGCGCAGCGAAAGCAGGTCATGACAATTACGGCATCAGCGAGATCGGGATTTTGCACGATTCGAACCGCACGAGCCATGGCTAAGTTGAGGTCCCCGGAGGAGACGGAAACGCCAAAAGTGTTCTCCACGTTGAGGATATCCTCTAAAGACACCTCCGGATAGATGATCTTTGCACCTACCGTTTCCGCGGCGCGATCGATCTCTTTTTGAATGCCGCTGTACTCCGAACCGCAGGAGAGCTGGGCAATGCGAATCACTTTAAACCCTCCAAAAAGGTCTTGATCTTCTGCACAAAGTGCTTGGCCTCATCATCGTTCGTTGGATAGGATAAATCGAGCACGGGAATTCCTTTGGTCCTGATGAGCAACCTCACCAGTTCATTGGTTCGAGAGCAGCCCGAACAGCCCGTGAGCCACCCCGGATCTTCTACAATGATCGCAGCCTCAGCCTCCTCAATGATAGGTCCAATCAGAGCCATCCGGCCCCGCACGCCGGAAGGGACATCCACAGCCGCATAACGTAGCCCCTTCTTCGGCTCCTCGGGAGTGAGATTCAAAGGCGGCGATTCGATCCCACTTGCTGTAACGAGGTTACGCACCGCTTCCGAAACCACAAGCGCCTTGTGGCCCATCCGCTCCACAAGGTCGTAGAGTATCATGCTGGTGGGAGGATAAACTATAACTTTTGCCATTGATTTACCTCAGGATAAACCATTTCTTACTATCTCTTCCAGCCTCTTGATAGGAAGAGGTTTCTTCTTTTCAGGAATGACCGGAACTATGCCCTCAAAGGCCAGTGCCCTGGAGATCATGGGCAACATCTTGGACTCGGACTCGATCATATAAAAGCCGGGCCTTGCTCCTCCGCCTCTGCGACCTCGGCAGCGCCGGGGATCACCTGGTGGAAAACCCCGGTCCTTGATGAATATGCCGGCAGGGTCAAGAGCCCGAATCTCTTTTACGAGTGCATTTATCACTTCTTCTTCGCCATTTATGACGACTCCAAAGCAGGTCTCCTTGACTGTGACATCATATTTCGAACCGTAAATCTTCATGGCGATATCTGAGGGAAGAATATTCGACTCAGAGGATGTTATCACATATTTGGTGACCAACATCATCGCACCTCCTTAATGTAAATCGTCTCCCCTTCCGACACATCTTTCAGCTTCTCCGGCTCCAGTACCCGGCCGATGATGTTCGTCGCCTCGAATTTCTCGCCGGACGGGCCGTAGCGCTTATCATCCACGAGCTTCATTCCCACCAGGCCGATCTTCTTGGAAACCTGGTTGGAAACAGCAATTGATCCAGCCGGTACGGGCCCAGTCGGCTTGTTTTCAGGCAGCAGTTCCTTTAAGTTGACGGCATCAATCTCCGGTTTGAAGAGCAGAGTATTCTCATAGACAAAATAGACCGGCAAGGGGCCCACAGGCCTCTCCTTAAGGCCGGTCACGTGCCGGAAGTAGTCCAGAGTCTTTGGTGCCAGATCATCGTAAAGCTGGACAGAGACCAGACGGGCGAGCGGGATCGAAAAAATGCGCACCTTTTTGTGCTTTAAAATCGCCATCGTCTCTCCCGGCTCCTGCTTCACCACGACGGCATCTAACCCTTCGTATCCTTCCACTTCTGTCTCGACGCCTCGTTCTTGCATCTGAACAAGAGCGTCTTTGAGGCTGCTGCCCATGAGCATGACACGCTCCGGCAACACACTGATTGTTATCAACTGGCCGGGACCTGCCAGCTTTATCATATCCATTCCGGAGGTGATCCTTGCCACCGCCGAGTGGCCTGGATTCGAGGTTCGGTCCTGCTTGTAGACGAAGATCCTGCCTAAACCTCGCCCGCCCGTCCTTACCGTCACAATTCCTTCCAGACGAGGCTCACGATGCTCGAAGACTATGGGCACGGTGAGCAACTGATCGGATGAAATATATGAGCTGGAGACGGAATCAACCTTGAAGCAGCCGTCCCGAGTCAGGGCCAGGAAAAATTCCGCGCCTATTGGTGCATCTTCGATCAGCTCTGCCTCAACTTTAGTGAATATCTCCATTCCCTCATCTAAAGGTAAAGTCAGATCAATTGTGGCCTGTTTCGATGTTATGTCCTGCCATTCCACAATGGGCTCGATGCTCTGTATTTCGTCGCCTGATTGCAGCCGGTCCAGAGTATTCTTGCCGCCCACCACGTGGCCGAGAACCCCACCATTCTTGGGTGTGCCATAGGCTGCCGTATGCCTCCTCTTTATGAATATGATCTGAGTATTCTTTCTGTCAAATCCGGCTGCACCAAGCACAACCTCCCAGCGGCTGTATTCCTGGGCATCGCGTTCAAAAGAGAGGGTGGAAGCAAATGGCCCGAAGGCTATGCCGTCCGGCGAGACCCATCTAACTGTTGATCCCGATATTTTGTCTAGGTTCTCGTGCCAGATCCTCTGCAGATCGCCATCAATTAGCTCTATTCTCAGTTTGCCCTTGCTGGTGTTAAGCCAATAGGAATTGGTCAGGCGGCTCTTCTCGCCTCGACCTTTCACTACTCCTACTATTGCGCCATTCGCAGGATTTGCGCCGGCTTTGCCCAGGGCATCCAAAAGCACTGCTCCGGGCAATAGCTCGATCTCTCTGCCATCGACGAATACTCTCAAATTAACTCCCCAGCAGCTCCTTCTCTTCCTCTTCTGTGATCTTGGCTAAGACTTCGCTGGGAAGACCCATGAAAATCGCCTTCCCGTCACGCATAAGCATGGCTCGGTCGCAGATATTTTTCACGAAGTCCATGTCGTGGCTGACGATGACGAATGTCTCTCCCAGCTCCTGACGGGCATTGAGGATGGACCTCGTAACCTCAATCTTGGTAATAGCATCCATAGTTCCCGTGGGCTCATCCAGGATTACTATTCTCGGCTCTTTTATCAATACCTGTGCCATGGCCACGCGATGTCTCTCTCCCTCTGAAAGCTCGTCCGGCATCTTGGCCAGGACCGCCTCAGCCTGATCCTCCGTGAATCCTACCGTTTCCAGGGTGTGAATGGCCTTTCTCTCCGCCAGCTCGAAGGGCAGGGAGAGGCCAATAGCCTCGGTAAGGTTCTCGATGACGCTTCGAGAGGGGTAAAGGGTATACTCCTGGTGGAGAATGCCGATGTATTTGGTGGCCCGCCCGCGACCATTAGATCCTAGCACGGTCATGTCCACCCAGTCGTCTCCTACCCGTACGAATATGCTGCCGTCGGTAGGTGTGATAATGCCGCTTACCATCTTGGAAAGAGTGGTCTTGCCGCCTCCGGAAACGCCGACCAGGCCAAAGATCTCACCCTCTTTTACTTCCAGGCTGACATTGTCAACGGCCTTCACCACGCCCCGGTCGATGCTGATATATCTCTTTGCCAGGCCGTTAGCCTTGATTATAGGCGCTCCCATTTCAACATCTTCACGCTTACCAAGCGTTCCAGCCATGGCCAGGAACTGAGCCGCGATATCTTTGGGCTTGCCTTCTGCTCTTATCTCTCCGTTATCCAGCAATATGGCTCTATCGGTCAGCTCGACCATGACATCTTCCCAGTGGCTGGTGATGACCAGGGTCATATTGAAGTCCTTGACGGCACGTTTTATGGATTCATGCACAACTTTGGCCGTAGCCGGATCGAGGGTTCCTGTCGGCTCGTCGGCCAGGAGAACCATGGGCGACTTGGCGAGCTGGCGGGCCAGGACGACGCGCTGCTTTTCTCCACCGGACAGCTCTCTGGCCACGTGCATCAGTCTGTGGGACAGGTTTACCTCATCTAAAAGGTCCGCTGCGCGGTGAATGCTCATGGTGTCTCCCTTCTCCTCCACGGCCCGCATGACGTTTGTTATCACACGTTCATCACCATAAAGGGCAAAGGTTCTTTGCAGCATGATAGCGATTCTGTTCACAATGTCGCGCCGAAGAGGATCGTTTATATCCAGTGTCACAAAATCGGCTTCTATTGGGCTCAGAACTCCGCCGCACTTGCATTTCTCTCCGGCATGGCTGGGCTGCTCTACGTGGCGGCATTTCTCACATCTGGCCACGTGGAAGATCACGCTTCCGCTCATGCCGGGAAATGACTCCACCCCGCGCAAGACATGCATCAGGACGCTCTTGCCGCAGCCGCTCCTGCCTAAGATTCCTACCGATTCGCCCTCCTCTATAACCAGATTTATATTGCGAAGAGCTACAACATCACCGAATCGAACTGTCAGATCCCGTATCTCGATAAAAGGTGCCAAATCTATCATGCCCCATAATTCTCACTTTAATGTAAGGTTGATCCGCTACCTAATCCAGGCATAATGCTACTTAAGTTTATCCGATACTTTGAATGGGTCTTACCGATAACGATTGTTATAAGATTCTCATTCAAGGAGTTCCCCTTATTAATCGCTCTTCTTCTTCCAACTTCAGAAATGCTTTTTTTCTTCTGCGATAAGTAACAAAGGTAATTACTGCCGCAATCACGATAGAGCCGAATAGGGCCGCCAGAGAGATCATAATTGATGAGAATACGCCTTCAACGATGCCTTTTCCTATAGCCAGTACGATTCTTGGCCCTGCTCTTTCCGAATACGACGCATTGACCTGATAGATGCCGGCGCGCGGAGTGGTAAAGGCCATGATGGACCGCCCGCTCCGACTGCCCAGACTGTAGGTGAAGCTGCTCTTTGCCGGATAGGTGGCCAAATCAATGCCGGTGGCTTTTTCTTTTACAAGGATCTTCAGGCCCGATATTTGCTCGCTCGTGCTGTAGAGCGTGCCGTTCATGTAGCTATTGTTCTCGTAGAAAATGATATATTCGCCCGGCTCTCTGAGAAACAGGTCCGCACCTCCGGGTGCTGCAATCTGCAAGAGGCCACTTTCTGCGTCAGTTATGCCGGAGTAGATGGATCCGGCAAATGCGGCAAATCCTAATACTATTACCAGCACGGCCATGCCATAATACCAAATGCCTGGCTGAACATTATTGCTATTATTCATGAGAGAGACTCCATTTGTTTATGTAAGACTGCACATCGAATTTGCTCTTTGCGCCCTTGTAGTTCATGTAGCGCACCTTGCCAAAGATTGCCCTTTCCTTCCAGGCTCGATCGTGAACGCCGCCCAGGCTCCAGGCAATTCCCGCATAGCCGTTTGCATCTCTGCCATCCAGTTCATACCGGTCGTTCAGGTAGATGGCGGCCCGCAGCGCCGCCCCGGGTGACGCCGTCCACTCCAGGATCTTTTTGGCCCAGTACATCCTCATGTAGCCGTGCATCTTTCCTGTTTGGAGCATCTCATTTTGGGCCGCATTCCAAAGGTCGTCGTGGGTGCGGGCCTTCTCCAGTTCTTGCAGAGTATAGAGGTATTCTCTTCGGTCCTTTTCATGCTCAGCTAAGCTCTTTATTGCCCAGGCCGGAAAGCCCCGCATATCATCATAATGCTGGTTGTAGTAGCAGTAGTTGTCAGACAATTCCCTTCGCACTATCAGCTCCTCTAAAAATGCGCCCGCATCTTTCATGCTCTTCAAAACCTCAAGGGCGATACGCTGAGTTGAGATCTGGCCAAAGTGCAGATAAGGAGAAAGGCCGGACTGGCCATCAATATTAGGATCATTTCTATCCCGTTCATAACCGGTCAGCTTATGCTCCAGAAAATGGCCCAGCAACTTCGCCGCTGCCCCCTCTCCCGGCACGAGCCATTTTGCTTTTGGCGCAGCACCTGCATCAGAATCTGCATCTGCTCTGAGGCTTCTTTCTGCTGCCGCCCAATCGTTCTCGATAGCGTCTTTCCAGGTGGGCGAATTTATTTCCCAGCTCTTTTGCAAGGTAGGGAATTCATCGAGAAAAACAAATAGAAGACGGTTCACTTTGGGACGGAAGCTGTAGGCGGCCCACTCCTGTTTTGGGGAGGCAAACCAGCAAGGAATGATATTGTGGGCATCTACCTCGTAAAAGGGAATTTCCGTCTCGACGGCGAGTGCAGCCTTCCATTCACGGCTTATGCAGAGAGGGGAAAAGTCAGAGACCAGGGCCGCTCCTCGCATCTCACTAAGCAGATGCGGGATCTCTTTGCCGGGATCGCCCAGGAGAAGGTAAAAGGGGATATTCAGGGCCTGCAGGTCCTTTTCCACCTCTTTTAGCCCTTGCAGCAGAAAACGGTACTGCCTGCCGGTCGCACCCAAAAACTCGGGAACCAGGCAAAAGGCCACCGCCAGATATGAGTCCTGCTTTTGAGCCAGTTCTTTGGCATAAAGCAGAGCCCAGTTGTCGTTAACACGCTGGTCGCGGCTCATCCAGTAGATCACAGGGCCTTTCTTTTGGCTCTCTTTCGTCAAGGCTCTTACCCTTTGGGGATTGACGGGCATAACCAATGATTACTGTTGCTATTACTATTTATATAACTATTTAGGAAGATTAAGGCTAAAGAAGTTTCAACTGTACAGCTCACGTGGAAACGTTGCGCAAACCGGATTTAAACCTCTCGAATTCGAGATGTTAAGGTACGAAAGGAAAATTAATGGCACTGCATAAATATCTTCCCCAATCACCGCATGCGATTCTCGATCTGGGCATTAGCTGGTTTCCCGCCGATGAGTCGCTGCGGGAACGCAGCATGGAGAAGCTCATATCGCCGTTGGTACCTATGCTCGGTCGCAAGGTGTTGGTGTTTCTGCACTAATTTTGAAAGATTCGATCCTCCAACAGATCTATCAATCAGAACAATTCATAAGTGCAAATCATGGGCAATGACATCATCAACCAGAGAGTGGTTCTGGAAGCTTTGCGAGAAGCCAAGCAGGCTGCCGAGAACAGCCAGGCCCAGTACGAGCAGGTCGTATCGATGATATCCGATATAGTCTGGCGCTATGATGTCAATGGCAAAGGCGAGCCAGTCGGCTCCTACATCTCACCGGTTGCGGACAGAATGCTGGGGTTGCCGGACGGCACCATCGGAAACAGCTTTGACAAATATTTTTCCTATGTCCATCCCGATGACTTGCCTGATGTGCAGAAGATAATTTCCGAAGGTTTAGGAACGATTGGCAAAGATAAAACCGCAGAATACCGGATGCGAAAGGCTGACGGCACGACGCTTTGGGTTCGTTCCAAGGGCACGGCTTATTCCCAGCCTGAGGGACGGGTCGGCATCTTTGGCACTACAAGCGATATCACTGAACGCAAGCTAACCGAAGAAGCGCAGCGAAACTCTGAGGAGATATACCGACTGCTTGTGGAAAACGCTAACGAAACCATCTTCGTTGCTCAAGAGGGCATGCTCAAGTTCGTTAATCGCACGAGTGGCAGGATAACCGGCTATTCGGAGCAGGAACTCACATCAAGGCCTTTTATCGAATTCATCCACCCGGAAGACCGGGATATGGTGGTACAGCGCTATCTTTCGGGCTTGAAGGGTGATCTTTACAAATCCAGATTTTCGTTCCGGTTGATAACCAAAACGGGAAGCATCCGGTGGGTGGAGATCGATGCGGTCTTGATTGACTGGAACGGAAAACCGGCCATTTTGAACTATCTTAGCGACATAACTGAGCGCAAACGGATGGAAGAAGCACTCAAGATAAGCGAGGAAAAATTCTCATCCGCATTTCGCTCTGCATCTTATGCCATCACCATTACCAAAGCATCAGACGGAAGAATCATCGAAGTCAATGATGGGTTTTTTGCCATCACCGGATATTCTTTCCATGATGTAGCAGGCAAGACTACCGTTGAGCTAAATCTTTGGGAGAATGAAAGTGAGAGAAATTTTATCCTATCAGAATTATTGAAAGGGAAAAGAATAGAGGGAATGGAATTATCCTTCCGAAAAAAATCAGGCGATATCGTTTATGGATTGTTCTCGGCTGAGATAATCATTATTCAAAATGAAAAATGTGTACTCACCAGTATTACCGACATCACCGAGCGCAAGCGGACGATGGATGCTCTAAGGGAGAGCGAGGAGCGCTACCGGCGGTTGTCTGAGGACATGCCGGTCTTCGTCTCGACCTTTCTTCCTGACGGCACAATAACTTACTTTAACGAGATGCTGGGGGCATGGGACGACGTGAACCCCTCCGAGATAATCGAGAAAAGCTTCTACGATTTCCTCTCCCCAGACGAGCAGGAGATAACCAGAGCACGGCTTAGCGCGCTGACACCGCAGCAGCCCATTGAAACCCATGAGCAACGCTATCTGAGGCCGGACGGCAGAGTTTTATACCACGAGTGGACCAACCGGGCCTTTTTCGATGCTATGGGCCGTCCCATCCGCTACCAGGGAGTCGGCCTGGACATCACTTCCCGCAAGCTGGCGCAAGCAGCACTGAAAGCAAGTGAGCACAAGTATCGCGTTCTCGTCACCACCTTGCAGGAGGGAATTTGGGTCCTCGATGACCAGATGCGTACCACTTTCGTCAATCCGAGCATGGCAGAGATGCTAGGCTATACAGTCGAGGAGATGACGGGTAAGCATCTGTTCGACTTAATGGATGAACCCTTCCGGAAGACGGCGGAGCGGAATTTTGAGCGGCGGCGTCTGGGGATCAAGGAAAAGCACGATTTTGAGTTCCAAAAGAAAGACGGCACCTGCATCTATGCCAGTTTGGAGACGGTCCCGCTCTTGGACGAAGATGGCAAGTTCGTCGGCGCATTGGCCGCTGTTGCGGATATCACAGAGCGTAAACAGGCCGAGGAAGCGCTGCGGGAGAGCGAGGAAAAATACCGACTGCTGGTAAACAACGCCAGCGAATCAATCATCGTGGCGCAAGACGGTCTGCTCAAGTTTGTCAATCCCACGGCGCTCAATCTTTTGGGGGTTTATTCGGAGCAGGAAATCATTGAACATCCATTTCCCGAATTCATCCATCCAGATGATCGGAAAATGGTGGTTGAAAATTATCGGCTAAGGATTGCAGGAAAGGCCGTGTTGCCCAGGTATGCCTTCCGGGTGGCAGCGCGTGATGGCATTGTCAAGTGGGTGGAAATCAATGCGGCCTTGATTGAATGGCAAGGCAGACCAGCCACGTTGAATTTTCTCACCGATATCACCGAGCGCAAGCTTGTGGAGGAGGCGCGACTGGAGAGCGAAAAGAGATTCAGAGCCGTCTTTGAGACCGCTATAGATTCCATCTTCATAAAGGATGCCCTCTTAAGGTACATTCAAGCCAATGCCGCTATGGAAAGGCTTTTTGGACTTCCTTCGTCAGAGATGATCGGCAAAACAGATGATGATTTATTCGGCAAAGAAGCAGGAGCGCATATCCGGGAGATGGATCTTCGGGTTCTGGCGGGCGAGATCATTGAAGAGGAGCACACAAAGCCGGTAAATGGCGTTTTCCATACCTTCCATGTCATCAAATCTCCCATGCGTGAAAGCGATGGAGAGATCACTGGGCTGTGCGGGATCGCTCGAGATATTACAGATCGCAAACATGCAGAAGAAGAACTTAAAAGGGCCAGGGATGCCGCAGAAGATGCCGCCCGCGCTAAGAGCGAATTTTTGGCCAATATGAGCCACGAGATTCGCACCCCCTTGAACGGCGTCATCGGCATGATCGGATTGCTGCTGGATATGGATTTGAATGCCGAGCAGCTTGAATATGCACAAATCGCTCGTTTCAGCGGTGAAATTCTATTGTCTCTCATCAACGACATCCTGGATTTCTCCAAGATCGAAGCGCGCAAACTGGAGCTGGAAACGCTGGACTTCGATCTGCGCTCTATGCTTGATGATATGACGGACCTCCTGGCAGTCGGTGCTCACGAGAAAGGACTGGAGTTGGTCTCTATGGTGGACCCCAAGGTGCCGTCGTGGTTGAGAGGTGATCCGGGAAGGCTGCGTCAGATTCTGGTCAATCTGGGTGGCAATGCAGTGAAGTTCACAAACGCTGGCAAGATAGTGATTCGCGCCTGCCTGGAGAGCGAAGACGAACGAAAAGTCACAATTCGCTTCTCTGTCCGAGATACAGGCATCGGCATCCCGGTAAATCGGCAAGATATTCTCTTCTCACCATTCTCTCAGGTGGACGGTTCGACAACACGCAAATACGGCGGAACTGGTCTTGGTCTGGCCATATCCCGGCAGCTCGCCGAGCTGATGGGGGGCGAGATCGGCGTGCAAAGTGAGGATGGTAATGGCTCTACATTCTGGTTCACCGCCGTGTTAGAGAAACAGCTTGCCAATCCTGGATCTGCCGAAGAGCTTTCTGGAATTGAGGGAAGAAGAGCGATATACGGCAGTATGGGCGGGCCTATTTTTTCCCAAACAGTCAAACGCAAATTGCGCATCCTGATAGCGGAGGACAATCCCGTAAACCAGAAAGTCTCACAGGCCATGCTGAGAAGGATGGGGCTGCAAGCAGATGTTGTGGCCAATGGTCTGGAGGCCGTCAATGCACTCCAGACCATTCCTTACGACCTGGTGCTGATGGACTGCCAGATGCCTGAGATGGACGGTTTTGAGGCCACTCGCGGCATCCGCCAGGAAGGATCGAAGGCACTCAATCCAGGCATTCCCATCATTGCCATGACGGCTCTAGCCATGCAAGGCGATAGGGAGAAGTGCATTCAGGCCGGAATGAACGATTTCATCGCCAAGCCGGTCCAGCAAAGGGAACTGGCGGAAATGCTCGCCAGTTGGCTGGATTTGACGATGAGCAACAACTTGCCGCCTGAGTTTGTCTAGGAAATCATCTTTCGGCAACGACACGATGAAGATTGTGGACGTGAGCGTGGGGGATGAAAAATGGCTGAGGTAAGAGGAGATTTTTCGCCATGAGCAAAGAAATAAAGAAAGCCCCCGGGGGCCTTCTGTCGCCTTTCGAGCGGATAAAGCGGACGAATGATGCGAATAACGAGTATTGGGAAAGCCGCGATCTGGCCGAGGTTCTGGAATACACGCAATACCGCAATTTCGAGGCCGTGATCGAGAAGGCCAAGCTGGCGTGTTTTAACAGTGGGCATCGCATTGAGGACCATTTTGCTGACATTAGCAAAATGGTCGAGATTGGGAGTGGCGCAAGCCGGGAAATTAAGGTTACGTTGCTTTCTCGTTATGCCTGCTACCTGGCTATCCAGAACGCCGATCCCAAAAAGGAAATCGTAGCGCATGGTGGGGCTTTACGGCGGACTGAAACAGGAAGACATCCACCGGCGAAAATGCTTGAAAAAGAGCCAGAAGATTCTAGATCACATAGGCAGCACGGAATTGGCGGCAAACCTGTTTCGTGCAACCCAGGCTGAGGAAAAACTGCGCAGGGATGGGGTGTTGGGGAAAGACGCGGCGAACCTGACACATCGTAAAGTCGGCCAAAAAGTACGACAAACCATCCAGGAATTGGGAGGCACAATGCCCGAAGATTTACCGAAGGCGGAAAGCATCAAGAAGATCCAGGCCAAAAAGCAAGAAGAACTTGAGAAGGCTGAGACGCCCAAAAGAAAGAAAATCGAGTGACCGGTATGGCACTGCATAAAGATTTTCCCCAATCACCGCACGCGATTCTCGATCCGGGCATCCGCTGGTTTCCCGCCGATGAGTCGCTGCGGGAAAGCAGCATGGAGAAGCTCATGCCGCCGTTGGTGCCGGCGTTGCGTCGCATGGTGTTGGAGTTTCGGGACCGCGGGTACGCGGGCGCAGCGGACACTAGCCAGGAGCGCCAGAGCGCCTGGCCCACGTGCGGGTGCATGCCCACGCCGGCGAGCGGCCTGCCAGCCTGAAATACCGCACCTATTCAGACTTCAACCTATGTAATGCTTATAAAAAGATCAAGAAGGACTACAGTTCCTGCATTTTAATGGAGCATCTTTGAGACAAATTTTTTCAGGGTTCGGAGTAGACATTACTAATGATGTTCCTAGTATGTGATAATAATCTGCGTAATAACAACGAATCAATTCGATAGGTTTGCAACTACTTGTTCCAACGCGAAGGGGACGACGATCAATCCTGTAATCGTGAACGATCCATCTATAGTTATCTGAATAGATTAAACAAATTGAACTTTTGGGCAGCCAATCAGTATCTCCAGTATAAGACGGTCTTTCATGAAACATTCTCTTTGTATTTGAGCAGCTTCCGTCGTATGATTGACAGAATTGTCCATCATAACTATTTTCAAAACTATTTTCGTATATGGAATCTGTAGCTTCCGGATCGTATATGGAATCTGTAGCTTCCGGATAATAGTCTTGAGCTAAAGACAAGCTTGACACTAGCAAAAGACTAGACGCGATTAATACAATAATAATGACTTGCCCGTCCATATTCCCATCACCTTTCGATATGTCTCTTTAATATAATGAACCCATAGTATAAATACTTATCTATTATATTATTATAGATATTTTATTAATTGCTAATGTGCCTCCCTTAGCGAGCTTCCTTGGACAGGCAACAGGTAGCGCAAAGATGGGCTACTTTGATGTAAACGGCAACAGAGTCTATGACTACGAAGACGATGTATACTTGAATATGCCTGCTGGTGTGTCGAAAAACATTGTTACGGTAAAAAAATTATTCGGTGAAACAGTGGCGGCCCCTTGCATGGCCCAGAGCAGAACTGTGCGGGTGCGACGTTGCTGTTCCACTCATAGGTGAAAGCCAAATTTTCGGGGACGATTCCCTCAATTGGCACGAGCTATGGCAGTGGCCTTTTCAGCGGCCAGATTGTTTATGTGGCCATAATTTCCATCAATCTCCCTGAATAGAACCGCAACATCCGAATTATAATTAATGTATATTTGATAAAAAATATAATAAAATATTAATAGTTAAAGCTCAATAATTGTTAATGGAATGAAATGGGAGGAGTGAGCGGATGTTTGTGCAGGAAAGGAAGAGCTTGATATGGACACTTTTATTGGCAAGCATAATCGTGATGCTAAGTCCAGCAAGCAGTTCGGGTTATCCTTTCGGCAGCAAAGTCTTGCCGAATCAATCTGATATAGGCAGACCCCTTTTTCCTCTTTCGGCTGAGACAACTATGGCCTTTTGGGATATCGGAACTCCCGGATATGATGAAGGAGACCCGGTTTATCTGCACATCGGGCCTTCTGCCAGCGGCACAACCAACGCCAACGACGTAAGACTGACTTTTTTTGCTAATGCGTCTCCCGGATCAAAGGTGACATTTCATGATTATGATATGAATAAGCCGATAAAGCAGCTGCCTTCGATAATCAGCTTTCTGGATCTGCATGGCAGCCGCGCATACGATCTCGATGATCCTGTTTACCTGCACCATTTTCCCAATGATGATTATTCTTATCTTGACGATTCTGAAAATTCTGCCAATATGATGACAGGCTTTAGCGAGCGCCTTCCCTACAGAGGCAGAGAGATCTATTCGCATGGTTTAAGTTATGCCCTATTTACAGATAATTATAAATTGTTCATTTCGGATAAAATCCTCGATAAAAGGCCAAGGAAAGTTGGCGAAATGCGGGGACTGGCCATTGAAGTGGTTCGCGGCTTAAAGGCAGACTATTATCACGTTCTTGGAACCTGGCTCATAAAGATTCAAATCCCAAAAATGGTAGCTGATGACTCTAGCCAGGATGATGGATCTACTGGTAGTAGGTGGAAAGATCCTTCTGCTCAGTTTATCCAAACCAATGATGTTAGATTGAGCTCAATGGGAAATCTGATCGCAGGGACAAAGGTTACGAATTTTCACGCAGATCAAAATAAATTGGTATCTTGGCCACCCTTAGCGAGCTTCCTTGGACCTGCCACAGATACTACAAAGATGGGCTTCTTCGATGTAAACGGCAACGGAGTCTATGACTACGAAGACGATGTATACTTGAATGTGCCTGCTGGCGTGTCGAAGGGCCTTGTGACGGTAAATAATGTGCGCCTCTCTGGGCCAATCCTGTAAAATAGACGGGATATACTTCTCTTTTTAATTTAGCAATGTTAAGCTTATTTGAGAATACTTCTTAGATAATATTAACTATATAAATTTAAAAATCTATTAATACCTCAATAACCGTAGTATTCGTAGTAATATCTTGAGGAGGAAAGTGTATGAGATTGAGCACAAAGACTGTGGCCATGGTTATTAGCCTATATTTGATTTTGGGCTTGGTTGGGGCTTCAGAATATCAATTCGGAACAAAAGTACTTGCAGTAGATAAGGATATTGGAAGACCGCTATTCGCGATGCCTGCTACTACAGACATCCGCTTCTGGGATACGGGAGTTGTACCCGGATATGATGATACTGATGTTGTTTATATTAAAGTGCTACCTGGATTTTTTTCTACAGCTAATGACCTGAGGCTGACTCCTTTTGGGAATCTTCCGGCAGGATCAAAGGTAACTCCTGTAGATAATGATATTGGAATGCCATTGGCTTTTTTTCCGCCAACCAAAGCAATTCGTTTTCTTAACCTTTTCGGAAGTCCGCTCTATGATTTAATGGATCCGGTTTATTTCAGCCAAGCCGGTCCAAATAGTGTTGTTAATGATGTAAGGTTAAATGCAACTGTAGGAACAGGATTGAAGCCGGGAACCAAAGTGCACGATTTTGAGCCTGACTTAAACCTAGTATTTGGGGCCCCCATCTCAGTGACATTTCCGGGTCCAGGCCTTTGCTTCTTCGATGTAAATGGCAATGGTGTATATGACTATTGGGACGATGTTTATATGAATGTTCCATCAGGATTTCCAGCAGAAGTATCTGTAAATAACATTCGACTCTCGGGCCCAGTGTGATATTAACATCATTTAGGGAAAAAGGATAATTCATATGAAATTCATCCATGTGTCGCATAAAGAATATCCTTTTTTTCTATGGCAAATCATGTCCTTTCGAGCGTATGTCTCATGGCGTGATTCACGTGCAGAGAATAATTCGAACAAAAGTTGCGTCGAAGATTTCGAAGAGAATCGATATGGCAAACCAATTGAAGAAAATTTTTTTAATAATTGCTACCATGGTATTAATCGTGGCAATAGGCACGGCATTTCCGAGCATACCCACATATGATCCGGGAGGTATGCCAAACATACCACCGGTTATCTGGCCGAGTAATCCCGGCAGTACATCGTCCAGTGCCGATCCAAATAGTCCCACGAGCGGCATACCCGACATGAATTCAATATTTGGAAGTTGGCCTCCGGTCCAAACGCCAACTGAAAGTCCATATAATGAAGCAGGGACATCGGCTGGTCTAGACCATCCCGCACAAGGACCACAGGCCGAAATTCCTGCATTTGAGCCATCCGCAAATACGGGGAACATAGTAGCCACTACGGGGGAAAAGCAAGTCCTAGAAAGCAGGACATAATTTCTTCTTTCGGTTCTGAGCCACAATCCGAATCTAATGGTGCATCAGGCCAATCCGAATATGCAAATGGCCTTTCCTCCAATCCATATTATATTTATTCTCGACAACTCTTATCACCACCAAAACCCAGCGGGATCAGGATGTGGGCCCTTTACAATGGAATGTGGACCATGGGGCCTTCAGGCGTCTCACAATTCCAACAGATGAATCTTATTGTAAAAAATAACCAATGGCAAAATCTATGGGGATACGACTCCAACAGCTTCCCACAATGGACATTCTGGGGATATATGGGGCCAGGATTCATTCCATCTACATTCTATGCGGATACAAAAGGATGGCACATGTGCGCAATTTGGGGTAGCGTTTCCGGCTTCAGTAATACTCTGCCGATCTTTGTATGGTGAAGCGGAACGCTTTAGAATTTTTTTTCTCTTAAAAAATGAAAACGAATCTTGCCCAAAAGGATTATGATTACTCATCTCCATAGATCGGCTTTTCCGGCACCAGATAGATCGTCCAGAAGACCAGCGCGGTGACCAGCGCTTTAACGATGATGTTGGTCCAGACCATCTGCTGCAAGCCCTGTGCACCCACAACCCCGGCAAAAGCGATGATGGGAAAGAGCAGACTGTCCACGGGAATGGAGACGGAATTGGAGGCGAAGACCCGCGTCCATTGCGGCCATTTTTCCCTGCCGCCCCGCGTCCAGAGTTGATAGACTTTCGTGTCAATCAGCTCGGCAATTAGTGCCGTGAGGATGGATGCCAGTACAATCCTCATCTGCAGGGAAAAGAGAAATTCCCAGGCAATCTGCCCTCCGCCATTCGCCCAATCCGTCTGCGCCGGCATCAGGACCACCAGCTGAAAATAAAGTGCCGCGAGCAGGTTGACGGCTGCCGACAGCCAGATGGTGGTGACTGCCGCCTTCTCTCCGAGCTGCTTATGGATCAGGTCGCGCCAGGTGAAGGTTAGAGAGTAAATGAATCCGGCATCCATGACCAGGCCGCCGAAGTAGGTGACCTTGGTGGCAGCGATGTTGCCTGCCAGGGAGAAGAATAGGTAAAGGCCGGAGAGAATTATGGTGGCCTGAGTCCGATCAATCCCTAATTTGCCGCCCTTCTGCCTGCTGGCATTGGCTCTCAACGTCTTCTGGCCCTCACATTCGTCCTGGCCCTCGGTCTTTATCTGCATTTTAAATCTTTGTCAGCCATTTTTCTTTCAGCTGCGCAAATGTCCCTGTTCTTAAGCTTTCCCTGATATCTTCCATGAAGCGGAGCATAAAATGGAGATTGTGAAGCGTGGCCAACCGGAAGTAGGACAGCTCCCGGGAGACATAAAGATGGCGAAGGTAGGCTCGGGAGTAGGTGCGGCAGGTCGAGCAGGAGCAGTTGGGATCGACGGGCCGGCAGTCCTCTTTGAATTGCAAATTTTTGATATTTATGTGGAACTTGTTCTCCTGCGATCCACCCGCCTGCGGCGAGAGCAAGAGGCTTCCTCGACGAGCGATTCTGGTGGGAGAGACGCAGTCGAAGGTATCGATTCCTCGCGCCACGCATTCAAATATGTCGTCGATTTCGCCTATGCCTAAGAGATGGCGCGGCCGGTCGTCATCCAGTCTGGGAATGGTCCAGTCCAGGACCTGATGCATATCCTGCTTGCTGTTCCCCAGCGAGCCTCCAATGGCGATGCCGTCAAAAGGCTTTTCAGAGATGGCCTGTGTGCTTTCCTTTCTTAAGTCATCAAACCATCCTCCCTGAATTATGCCATAAAGAGCTTGATTTTTATCGTGGTATCGAATGGACTCTTCCGCCCAATTATGGGTCCTATGCATTGCTTTCTTGGTGTAATCGTAATCCGAGAGGGGGGAAGTGCATTCATCAAATGCCATGATGATATCTGTTCCAAGATTGGACTGAATCTTCATCGACTTTTCTGCGTTCAAAAAATGCCAGGCTCCGTCGGCAAGGGACTTGAAGGAGATGCCCTCATCTGTGATCTTGGTCAAATTCTCCTTCTTCGCCGCCTTAGGCCCCTCGGTTTCGTTTTCCCTATCATCATATTTTTTTCTGTAATCTTGCGGGAAGATGTTGCCGATCTTGCTGATGTTATGCTCTCTGGCAAAGCCTAAGGAAAATGCCTGAAAGCCGCCGGAATCGGTGAACAGGGGCCGGTCAAACCCCATGAACCGGTGCAGCCCACCGAACCTTGCGATCAGCTCATCGCCCGGATTCAGGTGAAGATGGTAGGTATTGGCAAGGGTGCACTGCACGCCTAAACTCTGCAGATCGTCGGAGCCCAAAGCTCTCACGCTGCCCATTGTTGCCACAGGAACCAGGTAGGGCGTTTCTATATCTCCTCGTCTGGTTTTAATCAGCCCCAGCCTGGCATGTGTCTCTTTATCCTGCCTTAAGATCTCAAAAGATATTGCGCTCATTTATTGTTATCCTGCCGAGGCCTCCTTTGCAGCCAGCGGGCGGAAAAAGCTTTTGCATGACTTGCACAGGACCATTTTGACATGCATCCGAAAAAGCTAGATGAGCGAAATATGCCAAGCTTGAAAAAAGCGCACTGTCTCTTAGCAATAGTCGTCCCCGTCCGTTCGTCCTCCGAGTGCTCTGCGCCTCTGTGGTGAAATCGTTAGTTGTATGGTTATAATTATCCGCCAATAGTAAAAACGAAATGCCGCCGTTACCAAAATCCAGCGCCCGAAAAGCTGTTTACTCCGGCCCGGCTCTTCCCGAGATCAGGGCCGCGCGGACACACGCGCACGTCCCGGCGGGAGCCCGCACGCGCGCGTGTCCGCGTGGCAGATCACCCGGGACTTTTACGATCGATCACATAACTCAAAGATCTTCGATTAAAAAAATTTATTTGGTTTGGTTCTCCCTAATATAGGCGATGGGATCCATTGAGGTGATATTTACGGTTTTGCCGGAATACTTGACTCCTGGAATCTCCCGCAGGGATTGGACATCATATACTCTCGGACCATACTGGTACTCTGCATACTCAAGCCACCAATCGGGATAACCTATATTCGTTATCGTCTGATTCTGAACATCGTTATACTGCCCATTGCGATAGGTGACAACCAGTTTTTCAAAGAGCACCTTCCAGCTCTCGAGGTTCTCTATCGACGTGGAATTCGTATAATTTGTCAGAAATGCACGAGCTAAGAACTCGTCTTTCTTGTATAGATCCCCAGCCTGCAGCTCAATGTCTGCTTGCCGAGCAAGTGCACCGCCCTCGAGACGCACCTGTTCTGCCTTGATGACTGGAATCATCTCCACATACATCAGTCTGGCCCAATTCTGCACCATCTCAAAAGGCCAGAATGCAGTATCTAAGTCAAAATCCCAATGCGATCCATTCAGATATGGAGCAGGAAGCTTTGTGATTCCAGCATAAAATGGCGCGTAGCAGGTCTCCGCAGGTGAAGAGAGCCCAAGCCAGCATATTCCGCCAATACAGTCCGGCATCCAATCTCTCGCCTGAGCTACATACGAGTAGCCGCATGGATCGGTGGAGATGGGCCTTGGCCAGGCTCCAGGCTTGAGTTCACCCGGATTTAACCGGTCATGCGAATCGTAGGGTCCCCAGCTTCGGTACGGATTGCCAAATGGCCCTCCGGCAGGCGGCATTGTCAGATCAAATTCGGTACTCTCATAATGATCCCGGTAGAGATTTAACGCCTCCGTGATATTGATCAGCCTGTCCGGGACTATAGAGAAGGGATAGGTAGTGGTGAAAGGTCCTTCCACATAGGGAGACAGATTTTGCGAGGGTGCGATTTTGTCGAAGATGCGCCATACCCGGCCAAGGGAATAATATGGATGAGAATACTCGCCGGCGCTAAAGGTTATCGTCCAGTCAAGGGAGCCGTTGTCAGGATTCCACCATCCCATCTTCTCAGCATCGCTAAATAGATTCTTAGAAAATATCTGGTCGGGATTATTGGCCTCGATTTCCCTGATTCGAAACTCGTTAGCGGCAACGAAAACCTGGCCGTCTGGAACGCGCTGTGCTACCCAGTATCCACCAGTGCCTGATGGTGTCCCTCCGCACATCTCTATAACCCAGACATCGGTTGTATCTCCAAAGATCAGTGTCTCCCCCGTCCCGTAGTATCCGTACTCATCGATTAGTGATCCTATTAATTCAACTGCTTCTCTGGCAGTCTTGCATCGCTCCAATGCAATGTTTGACAGTTCCGAACTGTAAAAGATCCGTTTGCCTTGCTCTGCATCCGGGTGGATTTTCGCGTAATCCGTACATTCTCCAGACATAAGCTGATGTTCGTTGATCATCCCATACGAGCCGGTAAGGTAGCCATAGGTATGATTCACCTGACTGATATTGCCAATGATAATCTCATCAACATCCGATGTCGCGCCGCTTCCCCGGAATTCTCCGCCGCTGTTTGGATCATAGGGAATGGGACGCTTTGACCCTGGCGTGAAATTCTGAGCAGGGACATAGGAGAACGTCACCACATCCTCTTTGATGATGCCGGCAATATCCGCCGGTCCAAAGCCATCGTTGCTGTGCCCCACAAAAACAGATCCATCGGCTGAAGCAGATTTGGTTATGCCAAATGTCGTGCATCCTAACACCGGAATAGAAAGAGCCAAAATGATGCAGATGGCACAAACTGTTCTAATCATAATAGTAGATTGTTTGATATCAAACCCTCCTTTTTTTTAAATAGATCTATCATAATTATCGTCTGTTACTATTAGAGGATTTCGAACGAAGATACAAGATGAATAGGAAGTCACGCAATCAGCAACAAGATAGGTCTGGATCGTATCCACGATTTGCATGAACCAATTCGACTTTCGGCAGAGGCGCAATTCTCGTCTCATTCGGATTCAAGGCGCATGGACATGGAGTGTTTCCATAAATCGTTCCCGGCAGTTCAATCAAACCTCCAGGCAGCCAGTCGTCAATGACCCTTTCGACAAATATGTCCTTGGAATTTCGCACAAATACAGTTATGTTACTCCCCCCGGCAAATTGCACCTTCCCATCTTCCGACTTTGCCTGAATAATTGCCCTGCTCAGGATTATTCCGCATCCCTTGGCGTCCACTTTGTAGCTTATCGTTTTCCTCTTTCCTGATTCCAAGTAAAAGGACCAGGTTAGATTATTCGCCTCGATTTTCTCCGGCTTTTCCGGCGTATCCAATAGCATTGCGCCCGAGGGTAGCATGCAGGTGAGATCAAGATTCAAGCGGCTTGCTCTGTTGTTCTGGATGGTAACGCTGTAGTTTATTCGGCTGGGATAGGCAGGATCCTTGGTGGCCCTCATCAAGACGGATACTGCGCTATAATTGCATGCACTCGGATTAACACGGATTGTTGAATTGTATTGCGATTTAGTACTAAGCAGCTCATCCTCTTCGTCCAGATAGTAACCGGTGGCCTTTACCCGGTTGGTGAGCTTCTCGACACGACTTTCAATTCCCAAAACCAGTTCGATGCTGGTTGACTCGCCGGATAGTAGGTGATCGATGGACCAGTTTGCGTGGCGCGAGGTCTTTGCGATGGGCATAGCTGAGGACTCTATGAAGGAGGTGCCTACCGGAAATGTATCATGAACATAGATCGGCCCAACTTCTTTATTTCCATCGTTCAGAACTGTTATGTTATAGGTAGCGATTCTGCAGCCAATGGAATCGAGATGCGCAATCTCGGTTACTGAAATATGCGGTTTTCTGTATATCGGGAATATCTCGATGGTCGCATTCCTTCGAATAGTGTAATTACCTGTGTATTCCTCGATGCTTGTAAGATTCTCTGCTGACATCATGAATTCGCCCTTGCCTGAGAAATCAGCCTCTGTTTGGACACTGACGAGTCGAGGAATGGTCGTATTCTTCTTCATCGCCACCAGGTTTGTAAATCTCTCGCTTATCTGTCCTACATCCTTCTCTTTGGTGATTAATCCCGCTCTCCATTTTGCCGATATATTCAGGGAATTCTTTGCATTAACATCGAGATTTGCGGGCAAATATGCTACTTTGAGGTTCATGGCGATATAGTCTTCTTCCGGATTTATAATCTCATCAAGGGAAAAATTGCCGCTGCCTTTCTCGTAGGTCCTCAGAACTCCGTTACGGCTTATCTTTTTGTCGATATCAGCGAAACCTAATCCCGTAGCTGAAGAAACAGACTCATTAGAAGAGATATCATGAGAGACCTCCACCGTCCCGCTATATATTTCATGATAATTGCTGATCTGCGATTGATACCGAATATCTGCCGTTCCCCGAAATTTTGCAGCAGATTCGAAATGCGCATCGGTATCGTCAATAATCAGATTTGCAGTCTTGTTTATTTTTGTGGCATACCTGATGCAGTCCAGAAAAGACGTATCCGACTCAATGCTGGAGCCAATTGTGACATCAGACCATCTGGCATCAAAATGCAGAGTTCGCTGGTGAGGCAGAGACAGGGAGGTTCTAGTATAGGCCGCCGAATGATTTGCATTTTTCAAAGATATTAAGTTGTAATCAGGATAGCCATCGAAGAAATCATCCTCACTAATCTCGCTATCCTGGTCATCGTTCTCTTCGCTCTCGTTTACGGAATTGTATTCGGATATGCCGCTGCTCGAATAGGAACCGCTGCCCATCTTTCGGATGTATAATATTGCGCTCTCTGAATTATCCATACTCTGTCTTACGTTTGTGAATCCAGTTCCATTCACGCTCTCGATTGCATCAAATTTCAGATTTTCTCTCTCATAATTGATACTTGAATTATCATCTGCATCTAAACCATAAACAGCAGGGGATAGCAAGTTATAATGGATTAGGAGGCATACTATTAATGCCATTATGATCATATTTGCATATGGGGTATAGCCAGTTATTTTCATTTTTTCGCTCTGGATAATTGACACTGGTCCTAATAGTATTATTAAATATTGGTGAACACAACTGCTAATTTCGAGAATCGATTTGACTCATTCAGATTCTCCTTTAACGACTGTATCCTTTTTGGTCTTGATGCCCGGCACCGCCACATTTCACACAGCACAATATATATAGGTATAGAATGATGAAACCTTATATTACTCATAGGAGTAACCTTGTGTAAGGTTGACAGAGGTGTGTCGTATGAAATGGGCTATTTCAATCTTAATGCTATGTTGTTTAGCTTGGATTGGGGCCGTGTCTGGTGCAGAGGCAGATGCTAATCAGACCGGTACCTTGGAAGCTATTGAGAATGAGACATCAACCCACATTTTTCTCCAGGAGGGAACGAACGGCAGTTTTGTGAAGGACGAGTCGGGCAATTACACGCTGACCATCACAGGAGTGATTCCGTATACTGTTTACTTCTCGGACCGTCCTGCTAGGGATGCTGGCTTTGCACAGATGAAGCAGTTCCTCGACGGATTCAGCTTTGATCCCAATAACCCGCCCAATGCTGCGGTAATGCTCCAAGAGGGCAACGAAGAGAACGATATGGTCGTGGTGGAGTTGACCATGCCCCAGTACGATGAGACAAACCACAAGCTGACATACAAGGCAAAGAAACTCGATGATTATGCGTTTGAATCCGAATGGGCAAAGGACCTGCTCATCAGGGCTGATAAAGCGATTCCGGAGACTTTTGGAAAGGTCTTGCTCGTAATTGACGACTGTCCCTGTGTGCCCGCATTGCATTACTGCAATTCGTGGTGGCAAAACAGCTGCTGGAATGCGAAAGAAGTTGGCTGTCGTAAGTGTGGTAGCTGCTGCTAAGGGCTCTGTATAATCCTGAGCACGTAAGAAGGAGAGGTGAATGGTATGAAATGGATTGTATCAATTTCGATATTGTGTTGTTTGGCTTGGATCGGAGCTGTATCCGGCACTGAGACATCTGCGAATCAGACCGGTGCCGCGGAAGCTATTTTGAATGAGACATCAACCCACATCTTTCTCCAGGAAGGAACTAACGGTAGTTTTGTGAAAGACGAGTCGGGAAACTATACTTTGACCATCACAGGAATGATTCCGTATACCGTATTCTTCTCAGACCGTCCTGCAAGGGATGCCGGGTTTGCACAGATGAAGCAGTTCCTCGATGGATTCAGCTTTGATCCCAATAACCCGCCCAATGCTGCGATAATGATCGAAGAGGGTGATGAAACGAACGATATGGTCGTGGTGGAGCTGACCATGCCCCAGTATGATGAGACAAACCATAAGCTGACATATACGGCGAAGCTCCTCGACGATTATGCGTTTGAATCCGAGTGGCCAAAAGACCTGCTCATCCGGGCTGATAAGTCTATTCCAGAGACGTTCGGAAAGGTGCTCCTTGTGATTGATGACTGTCCCTGTATACCCTATGGAACGTGTGACTCAAAATGGAGTGATAGCTGCTGGCATGAATATTTCTGTAGACCTTGTGGCGGTTGTTGTGGCAACTGAAATTCACCTATAATTCTTTTTTTTCCTTGCCCCCAGCCGGTGCAAGCTACCGAGTCCTGCCGCTTTACCCCGAGCAGTAGTCGAGACGCTTCCGGCATTTCAGCAGCTCCTGAAACTCCTTCTTGCTCCTACCTTGCACAGCATAAGACATATATGTTCATAATTATCAACGATTAAAATAGTAGTAACCTTAAATGAGTTGGACGGAGGCGTGTCATATGAAATGCGCAATTTTGATCTCGATGCTATGCTATTTGGCATTGGCAGGAATAGTATCCGGCACTGAGGCGGGTGTGAATGATACCGGTGTTGCAGCCGCAGAGAATGCTATTGAGAACGAAACAACCACCTATATCTTCCTACAGGAAGGGACAAACGGTAGTTTTGTGAAGGACGGGTCGGGCAACTACACGCTGACAATAACAGGAGTAATTCCGTATACCGTTTACTTCTCAGATCGTCCTGCTAGGGATGCCGGGTTTGCAGAGATGAAGCAGTTCATTAATGGATTCAACTTTGATGCAAGAGACCCACCCAATGCCGCGGTGATGCTCAGAGATGGAGAAGAAGATAGTGACATGATTGTGGTGGAGCTGACCATGCCCCTGTATGATGAGACAAAGGGCACACTGATTTACACGGCGTCGATCCTAAATGATTACGAATTTAAATCCGAATGGGCAAAGGACCTGCTCTCCAGGGCCGACAATTCTATTCCTGAAACATTCGGAGCTGTCTTATTGGTAATCGATGATTACCCTTATTACCCGTACCAAAATATAGGACCTAAAGGACCGATATAAGTCTGAACGCATTCGCAATCATCTATAAGGCCATGGCCGGCTTAATTGAGGAGCCGGCCACGGCTGGGATTGAAAACAGTGCCATGATCATCGATACCCGTACCCAGGAGAAATCCTTCCCGTTCATCCTGTTAGTCGTCTGTGTATCAATGTTTATGGCCACCCTGGACACAACAATAGTCAATATCTCCTTGCCTACCATCTCCCGGTACTTCGATGTAGGTACGGGAGAGGTATCCTGGATAATACTCTCCTATTTTCTTACTGTAACCAGCCTTCTTCTGGCCTTCGGCAGGCTGGGAGACCTGCTGGGATTTAGAAAGATCTTCCTGTGGGGGATCTTGATCTTCGCTACCGGCTCATTTCTCTGTGCCCTGGCCCCTGGGATTGCTGAGATAATCCTCTTTCGCATCCTTCAGGGAATAGGTGGGGGAATAATAGTAGCCGTAGGTCCGGCTATGATTTCAGCATTTCTTCCCACGGCAATTAGAGGCAGAGCCCTGGGATACGTAATAACCTCCGCCTCCATTGGCCTGGCGCTAGGTCCCGTTATTGGCGGTTTCCTCACAGTCTACCTTGGATGGCGGTGGATTTTTTTGGTGAACGCTCCAATAGGTATTGTGGCTGCACTCATCGGCTATAAGGTATTACCCCGTGATCTACCCCGCACCAAAGGTAGCTTCGACCTTATCGGGGCAAGCCTGATCTTCGCTTGTCTGGCCCTGGTTATCTACGGTCTGAATCAGGGAACACAGCTTGGTTGGGGATCTAACCAGATAGTAGGAGCCTTCTCTCTCGCCGTTCTTTGCGCCATTGGATTTCTCATAAGAGAGAGGCGATATCCACAACCTTTAGTTGACCTGAATCTTTTCAAAAATCCAAACTTCGTCCTGCCTAACATAGGGGCTCTGCTAATGCTGCTGGCCTTTGCGGGAGCCCTATTCGTTCTGCCTTTTTATATGGAGCTGGGTCTGGGATTCCCGACAGTTGTCGCTAGCTTATTCTTGATGATCGCATCAATTGCTGCTGCAGTATCGGCGCCAATTGGAGGAGCCATCTATGACCGACTGGGTCCAGGACTTGCCTGCCTGGCCGCCTCCGCCAGCACCCTCCTGGCCTTCCTTCTATTCTTCCTCCTGGACACGAGCGGTTCCCAAAGAATAATGCTTCCCCTTGCCCTGGTACTGATGGGAATAGGCTACGGTATGTATGCACCACCCACACTCAGCATAGTACTGGGCCAGTGTCCCAAAGAGCAAGGACTGGCTTCAAGCATTATGATGACCTCTCGGGACATGGGAGTAGTATTAGGGATTGCCCTATTCGAGACCGTTTTCAGCGCTACGACCCAGGGCGATGCCTCTGTACATCACGCATCTTCCCAGATAATCGCCTTGGGCTTTCACCATGCAGTTTTGCTGGGAATTGTGGCCTCTCTGATGGCCCTGGTCATTTCCTTGATGATCAGAAATAGGGTGCGATGATCCATGGCGTTTTCCTGAAGACTCAAAGCTCATCCCGCCCTTTGGGAGCGCTCTCTGCTGTGCTGTTTATCTTCTTGACTTTGGCAAGCCTAGCTTTGGTGGCCTTGATGGAGCCGGCCAGACTGGAGGCGGCGTCCTTTGGGCTTTCACATTCAACGCAGCTCTTCGTATCCGGTAGGGCAGAAACAAGGCCAGCCTCGGCATCTATATTCATTGTCAGGGAGCTGTTATTGGAATACCTGTAGACCAGCTCCACCGGTCGGCTGAGCGGCGAGACGGAGTTGAAGATCAGGCCGGATCTAATGGTCTCATTTTTCTCAAGCACCATGGCAGATATGCCCTTCTTTCCGTAGTTGTCATACTCTTTGCTGTCGTACTTCCAGTCCCACTGGTCCAACAATGTGAAGTTATTGGCGTCAATGGCCAGCTTTTTTGTGCCGTTATTGGTTATCGCCACATCTAATTCAATTGTCTTCTTGTAGGAGTTTGTGCTGGACCTGAGCACTCCATAATAGAGCAAGGTCACATTTTCGTTGCTGGAGTTGACAAGCTCGGGAAAACGAAGCGAGAACTGTTCCCCACCTGCTTTGTCCTGGGACAAATCTATAGTCAGGCTCTTGGCAATAGTCTCCTTGGGGACGACAAAACCAATCAGCCGGCGACCTGGCTGTAATTCTTTTATATTTTGAGCGCTGGTTTGAAAAACCCGGTCGTTTCCATCGGTGAGGCTGTAGGCAGCCCGAATTGGTGCGTTATCGCTTTCGTTTATTCTGGCCAGGCGAGTGTCTATAACCAGGACGGAATACGAGTCGGAATAAGAGGATCCAGAAAACCCGGGGTCCTTGAAGGAGCCGAAGATAGTGCAGTTTACGACACCATTGCTCATTTGCAGTGGATAATCTTGGGCAATTCCTGGTAATAGGATCATGAACAGTGCCAGAGCCAGCCATCTCATCTATAACATACCTTCAATGTTATGATATATTCTTTTGGGTGCTTCTTGGATCTTTGCCTCGAATAGATAAATGCCTGGGAGATTCCCAGGCCTGAGCACCGGCTCGAAGAGCCACCCGTCAAGGCTTAGGCGGAAATGCTCGATGAGCTATTCGAGGCGTTGCTTGATGTACTATTCGCTGTGCCATTTGTATCCGGTGTCTTTTTATCCAGACTCACTTTCGTGGCCGCGAGCCGCGCCTTGCTGGCTGCTAACTTATCCTTGATCGAGAGTTTCTTGGTCTCTTTCGTCTCGTTAGCCGGAGCCGGCACGGCCACGTTCTGTGCGACCGGATTCGAGGTAGGCAGGACGGCCGCAGGTGCCGGCACTACGCTGGCCGCGCTCTTCGTGGCATTGGCGCCATAGACCGCTACATCAGAAAGCGGCACGTAGTCTCTCTCAAACATTATGATGATCTGGTTTGATGCCCCATAATCATATGCCAGGGCAGCAGGACGGCTAATAAGCGAGACGCCGTCAAAACCTAGCGGGACACGGTCGGTAGCAGCTTGCGGCCCGATCGTCACTGGATCAAATCCTGCCGTGGGACTGTAGGGCCAGCCCCACTGATCCAGCAGGGTGAAATTTTGCGGATTGACTATGAGGTTTTTGGTGCCGTTATTCTGTACGCGGACCTGAATTACTATTCCTTGCTCATCCGGATTGATCAGCCAATCAACGATCCCATAGTACCTTAACACCAGGTTCTCGTTGCTGCCCTTGGGCGTCGCCCACCAATTGATGTAAATGGGATTTCCGCCCTCAGTAGTCGCATTTATGAGCTTAAAAAGGCTGTCTTTGGGAACCAGGAATAAAACAAGCTGCTTTCCGGAAGACAGCGGCTTGTACAGGCCGGGCAGGTAGATATTATTTTTATCATCCACCAATTGGTATGAGGCATTCTCAGTCCCCATTAGGCCGACATCGACATTTAAGATTTCCTGAGTAGCATTCTCGTCATCCAGAGGCGTCCGGCTCGATCCGAAGAACGTGACTGTAGCGTTTCCATCGCTGCCCTGCAGCGGCGCGGCCTGGGCCATGCCCAAGGCCAAAGCCAGTAAAAGGGTTAGAACAATTAATCTCATCTGATACCCCCGTTAGATCTATTGTCTCTAATTCTATTTTCTCTAATGTTATATATACATTTTATCCAAGAACCTAATTCATAGGAACCGGCGAGACTGCCCAGGCTGGGAAACCTATATCTGCCTGTTTCATCATAAGCAGAGGCGGTGTTCTCATTGTCATCGCCTATCCTTGTAACCTGCGGCCTACCCTATGCCAATGGGCCATGTCATCTAGGCCATTTAAGAACTTATGTACCTGCGGACATCTTCGTTCGAGGGTTGAAAAAGATGGGCAAAGAGGTGCTCTTCGTCTGCGGCACGGACGCCCACGGAACTCCCATCGTGGTCAATGCCGAGGCCCAGGGAACGACGCCCAAAGCGCTCGTGGCCAAATATCACCAGCACTTTGACGAGGTCTTCAAAGGAATGGGCGTCGACTTCGACTACTTCGGCGACACCGACGAAACCGCCTGCCACAATCGCACGCAAGAAATGGTCAGTGCCCTCATGGACGGCGGCCACGTTTATTCCAAGGAGATCGAGCTGGCCTTCTGTCCCAAATGCGAGCGCTTCTTGCCGGACAGATATGTGGAGGGAGAGTGTCCCTACTGCGGAAAACCCGCTCGCGGCGATGAGTGCGACATGGGCTGCGGTCGTCATCTGGAACCGGGGGAGATCAAAAACGCAGTCTGCAAGGTCTGCGGCGGAAAGGCCGAGTATCGGAGGCAAATCCATTATTTCTTTAAACTCTCCGAATTCAAGGATTTTCTCCTCTCGTATCTTGAGACTTTAGGAGGGACCTCTTCCGCCCGCAATTACGCTATGGAATGGGTCCGCCAGGAGCTGAAGGACTGGTGCATAACCCGCAATATGGCCTGGGGCGTCAAGTTTCCCGGACACGACGATCTGGTGGTCTATGTCTGGGTGGATGCGCCCATCGGCTACATCGCCTTCACCGAGGAGTGGTGTGCCAAGAACGGCCGGGACTGGCAGACCTATTGGAAGAATGATGCCAAGATCATACACTTCATCGGCGGGGACATCGTCTACCATCACTGTATCTTCTGGCCGGCCATGCTCAAAGGAGCCGGGTACAACCTACCTTCGGCAGTAGTGGCCAGCGGCATGCTCAAGATCGATGACAAGAAGTTTTCCAAATCGCGGGGCAATGTCATCTGGGTCAAAGACGATTACCTGGAAAAGGGACTTCATCCCGATCTGCTGCGCTACTATCTGGCCAGTTACACCGCTCACAACAAAGAGGTCAACTTCGCCTGGAAGATCTTCGCAGATAAGGTAAACACCGAGCTGGTGGGAGCGTTTGGAAACTTCCTCAACCGCGCCCTGACCTTCAGCGTGAAGAACTTCGAGGGCTCTGTTCCGCAGGGCGAGATCGACCAGGAGGTCATGGCCAGGATAAAGCAGACCTTAAATGAGGTTGTATCCGGCCTGGAAGAGTATGAGTTCAAGAAGGCCGCAGATAGCGTGATGACTCTGGCGGACTACGGCAATATCTACTTCCAGAGCCACGAACCCTGGAAACTGGTCAAGAGCGATAAAGCAGCAGCCGGTGTCGTGCTGAGAAGCTGTCTGCAGATCGCCAAGGCGCTGGTCATTTTCATGGAGCCGATCATGCCCTTAAAAATGCAAAATGCCTGGAAGCAACTGGGCCAGGGAGGATCCGTGGCGGAAAAACACTTCCAAGAGGCTTTGCAACCCATGGCGGAAGGGGCAGCGCTCGGCACTCCCGAGATCCTCTTCTCACGCATGGAAGAGGCTTTCGTCAAAGAGCTGGACAGGATCTTTAAAGAAAGGGTAGAAAAAGCCGAAGTCAAGGGGAAGATAGCAGAAAAAACGGCTGAAAAAAAGGGTGAAATCTCTTTTGAAAATTTTGGATCATTAGACTTACGTATAGGTGAAATTAAGGAGGCCGGCCCCATTAAGGGCTCAAAAAAGCTGCTCAAGCTCCTGGTCGATATCGGTGGCGAGACTCGTCAGGTGGTGGCAGGCATTGCAGAGGCCTACAGAGCTGAGGAGCTGGTAGGCACGCAGGTGGTCGTTTTGGCCAATCTTAAATCGACCAAGCTCTTTGGCGTCGAGTCGCAAGCCATGCTCCTAGCGGCAGATGCAGCCGGCAAGGCCGTGCTGCTCCGGCCGCGTGAAATTGTGGAAACGGGAACTAAAGTAAGATAGGAGGTTTTTATTCTGCTTCAGATCGAGAATCTGTCCAAGACATACAGGGTGAAGGACAGAGATGTTGTGGCTCTTGAAAATGTCAGCTTCACCACCAGGCCGGGTGAGATTTTAGGATTGGTGGGAAAGAGCGGGGGAGGCAAAAGCACTCTCATGAAGATCCTGAGAGGCATGGAGAGTTTTGATTCCGGCAAGATATTCCTGGATGGCATGACCATCACACCTGATTCCAGCGACGAGGTGAAAAGGGCGCAAATGGCCGTTACAGCCATACATCTGCAAAGGGATTTCGCACTCTGGACAGAGAGTGCCCTTAAAAACGTAGTGCGAAGGATTCATGCCAGGAAAACCGGTTATGAGCTTCTGCCTATTCCCGAGGACGGGGACTATGATGAGATGTACCTGGAGGCCATGTACTACCTGCGGCTGGTGGGCCTGGGAGACAAGGCGCGCCATCTGGCCACCATCCTGAGCGGCGGCGAGAAGCAGAGGCTTCTTATTGCCAGGCAACTGGCCAAGAAGCCCAAAATATTGCTGCTGGATGAGCCGGCCACCATGGCCTGTCCGGCCACCAAACAAGAAGTGCTGGATGCCATCAAGAACGTGAACAAGGAGCTGGATCTGACCATAATCGTAGTATCACATCTGCCTGAGATTCATGAGTATCTGGCACATAGACTGATCTGGCTGGAGAAGGGCAAGATCGTCGCCGATGGGAAGCCTAGAGAGGTCCTGGACCAGTTCATGGCAGGAATTGGCAAAATGGAGCCTCTGGCATCCTGGCCCGGTGCCTTGCCTCTTATTAAAGTGAGAGGTCTATCAAAGAGAGGCTGCCAGATTTGCACAGGAGAGGTCCTGAATGTCCTCAGAATGGAGAACCTCAACTTTGACATATTAGAGGGCGAGATCACATCAATCATCGGCAACAGCGGTGGGGGAAAGACCACTCTTCTCAAGATCATGCAGGGCGTTCGGATGCCGGACGAAGGAGTCGTGTCTTTTCGGTACGGCGATAAATGGGTAGACATGATGAACTACTCGCCCGATAGAATGAATGTGCGCCGCTCTTTAGGCATCATGTATCAGGAGTTCGCTCTTTATGCTGGTGAAACCATTCTCGATCAGATTGCCTATAAAATGGGCATCAAGGGCAATGATGTGATTGACCATGCAAGGGATGTGGCAGAGGAGCTGGGCATAAGCGACAAGGTGCTTGATGTCATCTATGCCATGACGGATATGTCGGAAGAGGACGCCAAAGCCGCCCTTGAGTCACTGGGACTGACCAGAGACATATTCAAAGATCTGTTTCCCAGATTTCCGACGACTGTGGCCCGCGAGTATGCAGAGCCGATCTTTGATCTGATAAACCTTGATCGAGAGGCGATGTGGAAGCTGCCCGAGCAGCTGAGCGGCGGAGAGTTGGTGAGAGCATCTTTGGCCATTATCCTGGCCGCCCGTCCCAAGATCCTGATTCTGGATGAGCCCTTCGGCGATATCGACCCCATCACCATGCGTGAGGTCTCCAACGCCATTAAGAAGATCAATGCTGAGTTTGGCACCACCATAATCCTGGTCAGCCACCATGTTGATTTCGTCAAGGAGATCTCCCACCGGGCCATGCTCATTGAAAATGGAGCCATTGCAGCGGACGGAGATCCGGCAACGGTCTGCAACGCCTTCCTGGCCTCCTGCCATGCCCCCTATCTGAAGTACCTGGAAGAGCGTTATGCAATTCATGGATGATAGGGGATGGACGAGCAAGTAGAGGAGATTTACCGGCAGCTGGCCGATCAGATAACACCGGAGGATTTCCAGGCGAGAGTAGAGGAGAAGGTAGCCCTCATGGCCGGTCTGTGCGACAGCAGGACGGCGGCATTGCTCGTGGCCCGTGACCTGGGTGCATCTGAGGTTCTCACCAAGATTGGCAGCATCAGGCCGGAGACGGGAAATGTCACCTTCACGGGGAAAGTGCTCAGTGTCTCCGAGATCCGCGAGTTTCCCCGCTCGGACGGATCCCTTGGAAGGGTCGCCAACCTGACGCTGGCCGATGAGACGGGATCTGTGCGCGTGGCTCTCTGGGATGAGACGGTAGAGTTGGTCCGCTCCGGAGATCTGAAGATCGACCAGTGCCTCAAGATAAGGGGTCTGGCCAAAGAGGGCTACGCGGGAACTGAGGTTACCTTAGGCAGAAGCGGGGGCATCGAGGAGATAGATTTAGACATCGTGCCAAGGACAACGCCCTATAAAATTGCGGAGATAAAGGGCGATATGGGCGAGGTCAGCCTTCTAGGCGTCGTTGTGGACGCAGGCGAGATCAGGGAGTTCCTGCGTAAAGACGGAGGCAAAGGACAGGTTCGTACCGTGCTTTTGGGAGACGAGACGGGCAAGATCAGGCTTACCCTCTGGGATGAGCAGGCAGCGATGGCTTTGGAGAAGGGCGAGACAATTGAAGTTAGGAACGGCTCATGCCGGGAGAGATATGGATCGCTGGAGATTCAGACGGGAAGCTACAGCACCGTTTTGAAGAGCAGCAAAAATGTGCAGTTCACAGAGATAATGACGCCCATATCCGACCTCAAGCCGGGCATGCTCTGCAGCGTCTCTGGCTTTGTGACGGGTCTGGGAGAGGTGCGGGAGTTTCAAAGAGATGACGGAAAAGCCGGACGGGTGGCCAATATCTACATCTCCGATGAGACGGGCCGCATCAAAGTGGCTCTTTGGGCAGAGCATGTTGATCTCTTGCGGACCCTGGATCTGGGCTGCAAAGCGGTGCTGATCGATGCCCTGGCCAAGAGCGGCTGGAACGAGGAGCTGGAATTGTCTTGCGGATGGCGCACCAGGATTACTTTCGCCCCGCCTGGATAACCTTGTTAAAGATGATCTGCTTTACTCTCATTTGAGAAATATTCTAAGGAACTGGGAAGATGCCGACAAAATTACTGGAAGATCTGCCGGGTGTGGGTCCGGCCACTGCGGAAAAGCTGCGCGAGGCTGGCTTTAGTTCCGTGGAAGCTATAGCTGTTGCCTCTCCAGGCGAACTGGTGGCCGCGGCAGAGGTGGGGGAAGCCACAGCGGCCAAGATCATTGCCGGGGCCAGAGAAGCTGCGGATGTGGGCGGCTTTGAGACGGGAGACCGAATACTAGAGCGCAGAAAGCTGGTGGGCAAGATCACTACCGGTAGCAAGGGCTTCAATGAACTTTTGGGCGGGGGGATGGAGACTCAGTCCATAGTGGAGCTCTACGGTGAATTCGGCTCGGGCAAGACGCAGGTGGCCCACCAGCTGGCCATAAACGTGCAACTGCCAACGGAAATGGGCGGCCTGAACGGTTCTGCTATCATTATCGACACGGAGAACACCTTCCGGCCGGAGCGCATCGCTCAGATGGTGAAGGGCCTGCCACCCGCGCCGGACGGCCAGGAGCGCGATCCGGCTGATTTTTTAAAAAACATCAGCGTGGCCAGAGCCTTCAACTCCAATCACCAGATCCTCCTGGCGGAGAGCGCCATGGACCTGGCGGATAAGGCCAGGGAATCGGAATATCCTGTGCGCCTGATCATCGTAGATTCCGTGACGGCCCACTTCCGGGCGGAGTACGTAGGGCGCGGCACTCTTGCCAACAGGCAGCAGAAGCTGAACAAGCACCTGCACGACCTGATGCGTTTTGGCGATCTGAACAATGCCCTGATTCTGGTGACCAATCAGGTCATGAGCAAGCCGGACACCTTCTTTGGCGATCCGACCAAGCCTGTGGGCGGGCACGTGCTGGGGCATACGTCCACTTTCCGACTGTACCTACGCAAGTCCAAGGGCGAAAAACGCATTGCTAAACTGGTGGATTCGCCCAACCTGCCGGACGGCGAAGCGGTCTTCACAGTGACCATGGAAGGGATAAAAGATTAAAGGGTAAATGGTGATAAGGGCATCTTAGAAGGGATTACAGTCTTGCTCGATACAGGAAGCCCCCTCACCAATTACCACATAGTTACTTCAGATATATATTTCTTTTGTTATGTAGGGCGTCGCGACATATTGCAGCATGATGGCCGGCCAGGAGTGCCAGGCATTGGAATCTGCACTTGCGAGTAGTTGGGAGATCCGGGTAAAGGAGGGAGAAATAAAACAGTATTTGCCGCGGATCGCCGCCTTCCCGTTCTATTCTCAATAGATATAGACGATTGCGATAATCTAATCCAATGAGTAAAAGCTAATGATTTCTCATTTCGTCCCGGCGAACCGTTTAATAGTCTCCCTTTTGCGCTGCCACCTGCGGGCCTCTCTTGCTTTGTCTTCCTCTAGTATGGCCATGCGCCCTGACTTATTCACCGATTCATTCTTTTTCTTCTCGGCTTGATCTATAATCGGTTGATCTGCACTTGGTTGATCTATACTTGGTTGATCTATACTTGATTGATCTATACTTGATTGATCCATGCTCATTTCACCTGATTTACGTTTCTCACTAAATAGTGGATGAATTTCTGTTGAGAGGAGATCGCGCGAACAGAAAGTACTTGGACTTTAAATGGAGATGATTCTATTTAAAGGCTATTGTTGGGTTGCACGAATTATCTCTCAGTTTATTTAGGTGACCTTTTTTACTGGAATCGTCCCACCCAAAGCTTTAATCTCACCTCCTCCTATTTCCTCTCACCATGAACTTCGGTCGCCTCTTTAAGTCCAAACCCACACCACGCATTGCTAGTAGCCCGCCCTTCAACTACCTTGATCTTCACAGCAAACCATTTTACATCGTGGCCTCGGTAGAAGTGGGCAATACCACGACCAAATGCATACTCACCGCCACGGACATGAACACCGGCAAGACCTACATCGTCAATAAGACGGTGAAGATGACCAGAGATGTGCGTAGACCAAAAGCTGGTGAAGAGGTATTTGCCCATACCATCAACGGGACGCCCCTCACCAGAGAGTCTATTACCGAACTGGTGAAAAACACCCTCATTGAGAGCCATGATAGGGCACGTCTGGACATCAAGACCGATCTGCACTTCGTGGTGCGCTCCACCGGGGTAGTGGCCGAGCTGGATTCCCCAGACCAGGTGGGCGCCTTCATCCAGGCCCTGGCCAAGGGCTGTCTCGATGCCGGCGTTCCGCCCCGGCTAATGACACCGGCCATGAGCATCCATAACATCTTGGATAAGTTCAAGCGCTACACCATGATTGAGAAGGTGATCTTCATGGGGGCCGTGGCCTCTTGTTTTCCGCCGCAGGGTTCTACCGGCGTGGAAGTCGTAGCCAACGAGATGGAGGGGGAGCTGGCTACCGCCGGCATAAAGGAAGGCAGCCGCTGGACGGATGTGGACTTTAGAAATCCCTGCCTCTCCATGGACTTCGGCACCACACTGGACGGTAGAGTGACCAGTGGAGATCTTCCCTATGCCTATACCATCGGCAATCTTCTCGGCCTGGCCGGAGCCATTCCCGATGCCGTTGTCCAGGGAACGGGACTGGTGGACAAGATGACCGGAGCCACACTGGATATCTTTGACGGCAATACCAAGCCTGATTACGGCAAAGAGGCGCAGCAGTACGCGGATCAGATCGACGAGCTGGTAGTAATAGAGAAGGTTCCGGCCAGCCGCACCAAATACGGTCTCGTGCCCGTGTGCCCGCAGGCTGCGGCCTTGAATAACGTCGTTCTCATCGGCTGCGATGTGGGAGTGAATGGCAGCGACCTCCCAAAGCTCTCCAAAATAGGAGAAGATCTTTACAAATCCAAAAATTTGAGGATACTTTTCGGCACACTGGACATGGCCATGGCTCGCGTGGCCCGCCGGCTGGTGCAGGTGGGAGTCGAGGAGGGAGTCGTCACCAAGGATACGGCCCTGGGAGTGACCGGGCGGGCGGGAATCAGCGGCGGCAAACCGGCCCTTATTTTGGAGGAGATAGAGAAGCTGGGGCTATATGAGCAGGTGGAGAAGAACGTGGTCTTCGTGGACGATGGCCTGGCGCGGGGCGCGGCTGTCATGGCCCGCTGCATGAACTCCATGGGCACTCCCAAAAACCCGCTGGGAGGCATGAGGGGCGGCAAATGCATCCTCAAAGAGAGAATGGAGTATGAGTCACGCAAAGGTGCTGCACCCGTGCCCCAGCAGGCGCGAGGGGACAGGGACACACAGGCCTATTTCATGGGAGGCCACAAGAGAGCATAAGGATGCCCTCGAAAAAGCGCAGCCCTCTACCTGCGGAGGGAAAGGAGATTCCAATTTCCGTTCAGGCTGTCGAACGACGGGAGGAGATGCTCTGGACGGCCCATGATCCGGCAGAAGCGAAGGCTTTTCCGCCCTGCATCAAGGGCATAATGGCCGGAGCGGCAGGCGAGAGCGGCAAGCACAGGATCGCTGCCATCCTGGCCGCATTCCTGGGACAGGCAGGCTACAGCCGTGAGGAGGCAATGCAGCTCTGGTCGGGTGTAGCCGCTGTAGAGGAACGGATCTTTGAGGAGTGGTTCATGAAGATGAACTGCCCCAAATGCCGGGTTATGCAGCGGCAGAGCAAAGGCTACCCCGATCTGGGTGTAGCCGACCTGGGACTGTGCCTGCCGGATGAGGCATGCCAGGAGTTCGAGAGCCCTGTGGAGTATGCCTGCCGCATACGATCGATTGAGGATCGAGAGAAAGGCACTCTCTTGCATATCAAAACCCAGTACCGGGCAAGGATCTTTGATTGGTCGACGGGCAAAGAGAGCGAGATCGAATTGTCGGAAAGGGAAAAGGAGACGCTGGAGGCACTGCTGGCGGAAAAGTCCGGACGGAATGATAAAATCCTCGTCTACGCAAGAGTTCGGGTCAGGGGAAGGCTGAAACCCAGATTCTTCCTGCGGGACTCGGAAGGCCCGCGACGGCATATGCTCTCGGATGTTCTTTGATGATTACCACAGATTCACACCTGAGACGCTAGGAGAAGTTAAAGCGTGACCGACGAAGTTAAGCAATGCTCACTGCAATTCATCCCCAAGCTCAAGGACAAAAAGATCATTATCCGCCTAGTCTCAGGAGGTCAGCCAGTTACAGAGACCATTGCCGATAGAAACCGTGGATGAACCAAAAGGTTACAAGGCAGATATTTAGGAGCATGAGATATGCCCAATGAATCACTACAAAGCCAGGAAGAAGCCAGGACTAAGAATTGGTGGCAGTTCTGGAAGTGTAAATTGAATAAGGAGTGTGCCATGCACGTAGGAACTGTAAAGAAATTTTTAATATATTCGATTTATTTAATTTTTGTTTTAATCACCTTTGTTCCTCGCTTGTATGTGAAGTTACACGATCCAAACGCCACCCTACCTTTTGGATTCGATTCCTTCATGGAGGTTTTAGATCCGGTTGCCGTTGCTACAATCATACTAGCGACAGCAACTTTTGCTTTGGTAAAAGATTCTAGCAAAAATATCGAAATTTCTAAAAATAATTTGTTAGAAGATCATCTAGTAAGAGAGATGAACGAATTAATCAAACCGATATATCTAAAAAGAGACAAGTTTGAATATTTAGAATTTGTGCATAATCCATACTATTATGAAACAAGGTATTTTCAAGAATGGAAAGATGAAGCACGTGATTTCTGGGATCGGCTCGAAACCAGCGAATATCTAGCTTCAAAAGATTTACGAGATCTGATAAAAGACTATTCGCAAACCAACAAAGAATGGCATCATAAGCACGACGAATTAGCAAACAGAATAAAAGAAGGTTTAACAAGAGAGAGTAAAATAGATCTCTGTGAAGAAGCACCTAAAGAACGACTCAGTTTGGGTTTTTTTGACTATAGGTTTATGAATTTGCCTGCGAGCAACGATAGAGCCGAGCGGAAACAGAAAATTAAAGATTTAACAGACCAGTTAGATGCAGATAGCTATTCCTTCAGTCTTATTGGAGAATTTGTAAATTTAATAGATGAGGATAACGTTTTAGAAGCCAAAAGAACACTATTTAAAGCTAAAGTGATCGATAGATACGAAAAACTTGAAAAGATGATAGACGAAATTCGAGATACACTTGAGAAGAGCTCGTGAAATGCCTTTTAAGGACTAGTTTGGTGGCAGTACTGGAAGCGGTTCTGAAAGCATCTCATCACTCCCCCAATCCTTCCACCAGCACCTCCCCCTCTTCCGTTACAAAGATCCGGGCGTCTCTCTCCAGCGCCCTCTTCTTGAAGAGCCGGGGGGCAATGCGTCGCAGTTGCACCACAATATCGAGGGATGTGATGGGCAAGCGCATCTGTTTTTCGTCCGCTGCTGCAAAGATCATCTTGGGCAGCTCAAAGACATCCGTTCCAGCCTTGGCCAATAAGGATATGGGAGCACGCAGCATCATCCATTGCTGCAGCGTTCGCTCTGCTCGGGCGATGTTCTGATGGGCTCGCTTCTCCAGGATGCTGATGTTGGAGCGGGTGGTGCCCAGGCTGTCTGCTACCTCCTGCTGGGACCGGCCGCAAAGACGCATCTGCAACACCTCGATCTGCCTTTCTGTGAGAAATGTTTCTGGCATCATCATTCGCAAGGTCAAAAAGGTCTTATGAGATGATAAAAGCATCCTTTCACCCCCATTACCAGGGCAAAGTTATCTCCTCGCTCTTGCCCACAGCCACCAGCCTGCCCGCTTGCAGCACAGATACCCTGCCGGCCAGCTTGCGACACTGCTGCATGTTATGCGTGGCTAAAATCACAGCCGTCCTGCTCCCGGCCAGGCTCTGCAAGAGGCTGTCGATGGAGGCGGCGCTCCCGGGGTCCAGATTGGCGGTCGGCTCGTCCAGCAGGAGAAGTTCCGGCTGCAGGACCAGAGCTCTGGCCAGGGCAATTCTCTGCGTCTCCCCTCCGGATAGGGTATTGGCGTCGCGTCTCTCATAGCCCGAGAGCCCCACTGCTGCCAGGGCTTCTTTTACCCTGTCACTCATACTCATTTTCCCACCAGCTGCATCAGTTACATCAGCTCTGCCCCGCATCCTCAGGCCATAGGAGACATTCGCCTCCACGCTGGCTTTGAACATGACCGGCTTTTGAAAGACCATGGCCATTTTGCGCCGCGCAGAAAGCATCTCTCTCTCCGGCCTTCCGGAAACCATTCTGCCGTCGAAGAGAATGGAGCCCCTGGAGGGTTCATCGAGCAAATTAATGAGGCGCAGCAGTGTCGTCTTTCCCGAGCCGGTGGGCCCAATCAGCCCCAGGATCTCTCCCCGTTCTACCGTCAGGTCGATTCCCTTGAGAATCTTTGCCGGGCCAATGCTTTTGCTTAGAGAGCGTACTTCCAGGAGAGCCATTCTTATCTCCCCTGAAATCGATTAAGTAATAGATTGATGGCCAGAGAGATGGATATGAGGATAATTCCCAGAGCCATGGACAGCTCCAGATTGCCCATGGAGGTCTCTAACGCTATAGCCGTGGTGAGAACCCGTGTGTAGCCCCGGATGTTCCCTCCTATCATCATGGCCACACCCACCTCGGAGAGCGCCCGGCCAAATCCCAGGAGCACGGCAGCCATGACCGCCACGCGGGCCTCTTTTATTACTGTTATTATTATCTGCATCTCCGTTGCGCCTAATGATTTAGCCGTGTCCCTGATCTGGGGGCTGACGCCCGCCAGAGCGGTAATGGTCAGGCCAATCATGATGGGGCTGACGAGAATGGCCTGACCGAAGATCATGCCGCTCGGGCTGAAGAGCAGGTTAAGTCCTCCCAGCGGCCCGGAGCGAGAGATGAGCAAAAAGACCAGCAGGCCAACGGTCACCGTTGGCAAGCTGTAGAAGGTCTGAATTAAATTTATCAATGCCCTTTTGCCCCAAAATTGGCGAAACTCTATGATGCCTCCCAGAGGTATGCAGATGATGCCGGCTAATGCTGCGGAAGAGAGCGAGATAAAGATGGACCTTATGGTGATCTCGACCACCTGGGGGTCTCTCGCTGCAATCAGTTCAAAGGCCCGCAAGAGGCCGCTGTAGATCTCTTCCAACCAATTTCACCTTATCTGTTATTGGCTCATCAGGCCGCAGCACAAGAAGCGCTGCTGGGCACGGCGCACTCAGCAACCGAGCAGCCGATCAAATCGCAGTTTCCTCGGGCTGGCGAAAAGAGGGGCTTGCCGAATTTCTCTGTGCCATAGCTTGCAATCAGATCCTGACCCTCACTGGAGACCAGGTAGTTTATGAACTCATTGGCCAGCTCACAGTTCACGTTCGGATGCTTCTTGGGGTTCACTGCCATAGCCACATAAACATTGAGCAGCTCGCTTCCGCCCTCGATGATGGGGACGAGCGTCAGATTTCCCTGGTATGCCATAAAAGTGGACATATCTGAGATGGTGTAGGCCTGCTTTTCATTGGCAATGTTTAAGGTTGCGCCCATGCCCTGCCCGGCCTCGATATACCAGGGACCGGAGGAGTTGACGGCAGAGTAGTTGTAGCCGGCCTTCTTCCAGAGCAGCTTCTCGCGGGCATGTGTGCCGGAGTTGTCGCCCCGAGAGATGAACATCACCTTAGCCGGATCGATTTTGCCTTTCGCCATGATGCCGGCCAGAGCCTGGGAGGCATTCATACCCTTTACGCCTGCGGGATCATCCTTGGGTCCGACCAGGAAGAAGTAGTTGTAGGCAATGCACCTTCTCTCCAGGCCCTGTCCGTCCTTGATGAATTTCAGCTCCCTCTCCTTGTCATGAACGACTAGGACATCCACGTCGCCGCGCTCACCATACTGGATGGCGATGCCGGTTCCGCCGGATACCACGTCCAATGATACATTGTACTTCTCATCAAACTTGTCTTTGATCACGTCCAAAAGACCGGTATCTTGCAGGCTGGTAGTAGTAGCCAGCTTCAGCCTCTCTCCCTCTGTCGCCCCGACAGCGCTGCATAAAACGGATAACGTCATCAGCACAAGGGCCATTTTCAGAAAATTTCTTACCATTTTCAATCCCTGTTCTAAAGCATAATCGCTTACCATAAAAAGTTTATGTTAGCTAATTGAATTACTTATATGAGCTGCTTTCATCCCCAACGGTAAGTTATATCTTCCCTGACTCCAAAAAACCAAGAACTGATGCTAAAGCTCAAAGACAAATCAATCCTCGTTACCGGCGGTGCCGGTTTCATCGGCAGCCATCTCGTAGAGGCCCTGCTGGCGGAAAATGAGGTCACCGTCCTCGACAACTTCAGCTCTGGAAAGAGAGAGTTTCTCACCTTGCACCACAATAATCCAAATTTCCACCTCATTGAAGCGGACCTGCTTCTTTCCAATACTCTGGAAAAGGCCCTGAATGGAGTGGATATGGTCTTTCACCTGGCCGCCAATCCGGATGTGAAGCTGGGCGCAGAAAACACCCGCGTGCACCTGGAGCAAAATGTGCTGGCCACCTACAACCTTTTAGAGGCCATGAGAAAATGCGGCGTCAAAAAAATCGCCTTCACCTCCACGTCCACCATTTACGGCGAAGCTACAGAGGTTCCCACTCCGGAGAACTTTGGACCGCTCCTGCCCATATCGCTCTACGGTGCCTCCAAGCTGGCCTCTGAGGCGCTCATCTCCTCCTACTGCCATACCTTTGAGATGCAGTCCTGGATCTATCGTTTTGCCAATATCGTGGGAGAGCGGGGCACGCACGGCGTGCTGGTGGACTTCATTAGAAAGCTGCGAGAAAATCCCGGCGAGCTGGAGATCCTGGGATCCGGCCAGCAGAAAAAGTCCTACCTGGAGGTCAAAGACTGCGTGCGAGCTATGCAGCACTGTGTGCAGCATTCGGACGAGCAGATCAATGTCTTCAATATCGGCTCCGAGGACTCTGTAGATGTGACAAAGATCGCTGATATCGTGGCCCTGCAGATGGGCCTCACTGATGTTCGGTATCGCTACACGGGCGGCGTGGATGGCCGGGGCTGGAAGGGCGACGTCAAGGTTATGCAGCTCTCCATCGAGAAGATAAAAAAGCTGGGCTGGACGCCTCAAAGCGGCTCCGCGAAGGCGATTGAGACGGCGGTGAAGGCGTTGCTTAAGGATGTTTAAGGAACACTTTTTAACCCAAAAAAAATGTGTGGAATGAGTCTATTTTACATTGCTCACTGCCCATTTCGTCTCTTTCCACCAGTCGCCTTCCAGCAGGGTGGCATTGTAGCCCATGAGACGGAGACTGTAGAAGAGAGAGTAGGCCTGCGGTGTGCCGTAGACGATGGCCGTCCCAGACTTCTCCAGACGCCTGCCAAAAAGATCTTCCAGCGTGCTGGCATCCATAATTTTGGAATTTTCGTAGAGCTTATCTTGACTTAGACAGATCGACTCTTTGCGAAGCCTGTTCTGGCCATATTCGAAAAAGTCTCTTGCATCCAGCACTCGGACATCAGATAGCTCAAGCATGCTCTCCAGGTTGTCGGGCGTCACCAGGAGCCAGGGAACGATATGGGTGGTGTAGTTGGTAGGCTTGAGAGCCGATGCGTTTGTGGTGAGGGCAACTCCCGCATCTTGGATCGCTTCTATCCCCCCGTCAAGCAGGCTAACGTTTTTATGCCCCAAATAGCAAAGGGCCCAGAAGACGAAATAAGCTCCCTCTCCGGAATCTCCGTAGACGAGGAGCCGGTCGCTTTCGTTTACATCAGCGCGGCCCAAGGCCCCTTTAGCTTGAGCCTGATCAAGAATGTTGTTCCTTTGCAGATCCTTCCAGTACAGGTTTCTCGCTTGGGGAATATGCCCGGAGAGGTAATCCGGCCCGGACCTCACATCCAGAATAACCTGATCACTCTTGATAGATGCAGCGCTGGTGAAAAGCTCGGGCATTGCATAACCCTTTTCCTGCGGATTTGCTTTGGCAGTGATTGGGGTATTGCTTGCCTGCCCATTTAGCTGGCCAGCCGTCCCGCCTGCACTTTGCTGGCTGTTTAGCTGGGCCCGCTCATAGGCATCTTTTTTGGCCAGCCAGCCGTCCAGGTTGGTCCAGTCCGGACAGGTAGGACAGAACTCGCCGGTCTCCGTGCCGGCCATTGCCGAGATTGTCAGGAAGCTCAGGAAAAAAACTGCCAGCAAGCAGATTATCGATGCTACTGCGCTCGCCTCTCTCAGCCGAATAAATCGTGATATGTTGCCACCCATAATTGAATTCACTCCCGAGATAGCGCATCCTGCCTCTATTTCAGGCTTGCTGAGGAAGGGAAACTATAAATACACACAATTTGTTCATTGTAGTATTAAAAAGTACTTTAATGTACTAAATGATACATTAGAGTCAAAAACAGATATCAGAGCGTATTTCATACACGAAAAGGAGAGGGCCGATTTGAGAGGAACATCGATTCGCATGGAGAGGATATTCAATCGCAAAACAGGAAACGCAGTCATTATTCCCATGGACCACGGGGTGAGTGTCGGTCCCATCAAGGGCATAAAAAGCGTCAAGGCCATCGCCGATGCCGTGGCCTCCGGCGGGGCGGACGCCGCCATAGTGCACAAGGGTGCAGCCGTATTCGGCCATCGCGGCTATGGCCGGGATCTGGGCCTGATCATCCATCTCTCCGCCTCCACGGCCCTGGGGCCTGACCCCAACAACAAGGTGCTGGTGGCGACGGTTGAGGAGGCTCTCAAGATCGGCGCGGACGGCGTGAGCATTCACGTTAATGTGGGCGCAGAGGACGAGAGCCACATGCTCTTTACTTTAGGCGAGGTCTCCAGGAACTGTCAGGAATGGGGCATGCCGCTCCTGGCCATGATGTATCCGCGGGGAAAGAAGATCAAAGATGAATACTCGGAGGAGTACATAGCTCATGCGGCGCGGGTGGGAGCGGAATTGGGCGCAGATATTGTCAAGACCAACTACACCGGAGACCCGGACAGCTTTGCCCGCGTGGTGGAGTGCTGCCCCATTCCCGTGGTCATTGCCGGTGGGCCGAGAGTGGAGTCGGAGCTGGACCTGCTCACGATGGTCGAGGGAGCGATATCGGCAGGGGCGCGAGGAGTGGCCATCGGCAGGAACGTCTTCCAGCATGAAAATCCCGCGCTCATCACCCGCCGCATTTGCGGGGTGGTGCACAAGGGCCTTTCTGCCAGGGAGGCTCTGGAAATTACCTCTGCAGAATAAAAACTGCTCTTTCCGATAATTAAACCAAAGGAAACAATTTTTTGGGCTTTTTAAGACTTCAAGCAGCAGAGATAAAAAGGTACAGTTGCTCTACAGAGATTGATGAAAGCATCAATCCTTTTGCTTTTCCTTCTTTTGCTGCCTGCCGGTTTTTCTGCCCTGGCAGACGATAGCCCCGCCGATGGGCCTCATTTGCAGATCTCATCGGTCTATGGCAATCTGGAGGTAGGCAGGCCCTCCAGCATTTTCGTTGTGCTGCAAAACAATGCTTCGCCCCCAAGAGTGCCGGATGAGCCCGGATTTAGTAAAGAAACTGCCCGCAGCATAGCAGCCCTGCTTCAGAGTTCCGATGACAGGATTGAGATCATCTCAGGGCGGCAGAATGCAGGCCTTCTGGAAGCTGGGGAGAATGCAACTGTGCAGTTTATGGCTCAGGCGGAGGGCGCGATGCAAGGCATTTATCCTCTGCAGCTATGCCTCAACTATTCCCGGTTATCCCAGGTGACGGCCTCAGGTGGGGAAAGAGCACCCAATTTTGTTTTTGATTATGAGAAAGCCTCAATCAAGTTGCCCTTGCAGGTGGAAGTGGTACTCGGACCGAAGATAGAGCTGGAGGATTTGAAGGGCGAGACACTTCCCGGCGCACAGTCGAGCCTGCATCTTTTCTTAGTCAACCGGGGCGACGAGCCCGCCCTGGATCTTCAGATGCAGGCCCGCCCCTGCCCCCCTTTTCTCATGGTCGAAAATGAGGAGAAGCAGGCGAGCCTCGCTCCGGGCGAGGGCGCTTCACTGAGCCTTTCGGTATTCACGGATGAAAATGCCACATCAGGGTACTATGCCCTTCCCTGCTTGATATCCTACCGGGACGGGCAGGACAAAGAGAGAAGAAGCCAGGAGCTCGCCGTGCTGATTTACGTGGGCGAGGCACCTCCCTCTTTGTGGCTGTATCTGGGGATGGCAGGGCTGATTCTGCTGCTTCTGGCGGGCGGCCTTTGGGGCCTGAGAAGACTCATGAGCGGACGGAGGAGGCTACGCATAATAAAGAGCTGAGTGATTATGGGACAAAAGAATTGCTTTCGGAATAATCGTAGTTCTCCGTCCGTTCGTCCTCTGTGCGCTCTGCGACTCTGTGGTTTAATCTCGTAAACCAGGGGTTCTAATTATCGATTGTTGGCGAAAAAGGAAGCTAAGAAGTCAGGCGCAGGAAGCGCTCCTGGGCCTTCTCCATGATCTCCGCCTCGCCCGGTATGACCCCCTCGCGCATGAGCACCTTTCCGTTGACTATGGTTGTGTCCACGCCTCCGGTCATGCTGTAGACCAGATGGGAGATGATGTTGGTCTGGGGACAGAACCAGGGCTTTTGCAGGTCGATGAGGACCAGGTCGGCCAAAGAGCCCGGGCGTAGGCCCATGTTGAGGCGGAAGGCTCGAGCGGCGTTCTCCGTTGCTAAGCGCCAGACCTGCTCTGCCGAGAAGGCGGCGGGAGTGTGGTAGGCGTTCTTTTGCACAATGGCGGTGGTCTTCATCTCCTCGAAGAGGCTGAGGTTGTTGTTGCTGGAAGCGCCATCCGTGCCCAGGCAGACGTTTACGTTCGCCTTCATCATCGTGTTGAGCGGAGCGATTCCGGAGGTCAGCTTGAGGTTACTAACTGTGCAGCTCACCACATTGGCTTTCCTTTCTGCCAGGAGGCGGCAGTCCTCCAAAGAGAGCCAGACGCAGTGCACGGCTGCCAGACGCGAGTTAAGCAGGCCCAGGCTGTCCAGGTACTCCACCGGGCTCTTGCCCTTGGAAAGCACAAAGTCATCCACCTCCTCGCTGGTCTCGGAAAGGTGGATGTGAATCATGGCATCATGACGGTCGGCGATCTCCTTGGCCTTTAGCAGCGTCTCCTCAGAGCAGGTGTAGGCGGCATGGGGGCCCACGGCAGGTGTGATCAGCTCGTCGCCCTGCCAGCGGCGGATGAAGGGCTCCACCTGTCCCAGAAGCTCGGGCTTCATATCAAAGACCACGCCGGAGATGAAGGCACGTAGACCCATCTCCTTGCTGGCCTTTGCAGCGGTATCCGGGAAGTAGTACATGTCATTGTAGCAGGTGATGCCGAAGCGAATCTGCTCCAGGCAGCCCAGCTTGACTCCCCAGGACACGTCCTCTTCGGTGATTTTAGCTTCCAGGGGCCAGATCTTCTCCTGCAGCCAGGGCATCAGCTCCATGTCATCGGCATAGCCGCGCAGAAGGGTCATGGCCAGGTGGGTGTGGCCGTTGATAAGACCGGGGATGGCCAGCTTTCCCCGCCCGTCGATTACTTCATCGTCATCGCTAACATTACAAAGGTCGCTGCCCATCTTCGCGATCTTGCCCTCTTCAATGAGAATGTCCCGACCAGGCAGCAGTTGGCCGGACTCTAGAATGGAGACGTTTTTAATCAGCATCAGAGAAAAATAGCGGCGAGAGATAAAAAGATTGCCGAGGCGAAGGGGATCGTCAGGCTTAAGATCTACTGATGCAAAGGTGAAAGGCTGAGCTGAGGTAGCCAAGCGGCCTACGGCGCTGGTCTTGAGGTCACACGCTCCCCGGGGGGCAGAAGGACAAGCAAACCAGTGGTGCATCGCACCTCGTGAGTTCAAATCTCACCCTCAGCGTGATTTTATAATTATTGTTTTATATCGTGCGGCGGGCTCAAATCTATCCTCAGTTTATCCATGTCCACTTTATCCAAACGGCTCATCAGGAATGCCGCCAGATCCTCCTGCCTGGATTGCCCGAATACCATCCTGTAGACGACCAGGGATTTTTGCAGCTGCTCCATTCGCTCCCTGTCCCGGCTTAAAGGCAATGCTGGAACGTGCCTCTCGATCTTGGCCCCACCTTCGAGAGGGTATATCCAGAACGGGACCAGATCGCCCGATCCGTCCTTCCGATCTCTTTTTCCTGCCTTGAAAAGTGCCTCCCATGGATCGGCATCATTTGGCCCGATCTCTGAAAGCCCGTACCTTGCGGCCAGATTTTTTCGTATGGCATGGCCTTTAAATCTGTGAATCCTCCCTTCGCGTTGCTCAAGGTCTACGGGATTGGACGGCAGATTCCAGTGAACAACTGCATGACAGTAGGCATGAAAGTCCAGCCCTTCCTGACCAATTGACGTGGTTGCCAGGACGAAAGGCCAGAAGGGGGAATTAAAGGCCTTCCTAACCTGAGATATCCTGTTCTCAGACTGGCCCTCATCGCTCTTCTTATCTGATAGCATTACTGCAAAATTAGTCCTCATCTTCTTCATCGACCTTGATATGGATCTGCAACTCTCGTCAAGGTCTATCTTGTCAACATCAAGGCTCGCAGTCCTCAGGCTCAAGGCCTCTGCTACTGCCTCCGAGATCCTGCATGCGGCCTTACCCCTTTCATAACCAAAGAGCCCCTCTGACTCTTTCAGGAAGTGGACATACTCATCCAGAACAGCTTGAAGCCCACCATCGAGGCAATAATCCAGAACTTGTCGCCAGTAGGCAGGAGCGCCTTGAGAATCCAATGCATAAAGGCCGCGCAGTAAGGCATTGGATGTGGGCAGGTTGAAGAGACGGATAAAAGGTCGAGACATTCGCATAGCACTCATGCTTATCTCATCAAGGGGTTCCCATTTACCGTCCGTAGACAGTCCGCCCGTAACCCTGGCTAGAGCCCTTAAGCATGTTGTTCCAGGTCCTGCTATTGCCATCTTCGCAAGGACGAGGGAAAGATCCCTCGGTGGCCTCTTCAGCCGTATCTTTCCATCGACCAGTGCTGTGACCTCTGCGACTACCTCTTTCCAAAGGGATGGACCGTCATCGCTTTCATCCTCGATCTCTTCGCCGCCCCAGACATCAGCTAGCCCCTTACTGTGTAAGAACCTTTCAGCGTTTCCCCTATGATAATACAGATCCAGGAGTATTGGCCCTGCCCAATACCAGTCCTCATCTTCAGGTCCGTATTCTGGAGAAGATCCCACAATAGGCAGTAGAAGTCTCTCAATCTCAATTTGTGCTCTCTGAATTAAATCAGCAACAGAAGGCAATTGCATAGAGGCCATCCTCAGTGGATCGCATGCCTTGGCAAGCGTTATGCTTGGGTATATGATCCCCAGAATCGGCAATCCTGTGAGTCTTCCATCTTTATCACTCCTAGCGAACTTAAGCAGAGGCCTGAGCCTCTTCCTCGAATCCTGGGTATTTCGAATCGAGGTGTCAAAGAGACCAATCATATTTCTCTCGACTTCATAGCTCGTCAGGCTTGCAATCATCCTTGGGACCATTCTCCATGAGGAGAACACCAATCTCTTTGTGAACTTCCTGAGCTCCGGATCTGCAAAAGGCCATCCCAGTTCGTAATATGGCAGAGATGGAGGAAGCCACAGGAGCTTCCAGGCATTAGCACCGATGGTTCCCGAAAAAAGGCTCCGAAGCCTTGCATTCCCAGGATCTATCTCCCGATAGGCTTCGATATCATCCCAGGGAAGCAGCAGTCCTTCTGCTTCCGACAAGTGGCCGCAAATCTCTCGATCATTATATGAACAGGCTTTCTCAAAGGCATTCTTCAGTTCGTACTTATCCATGAAGTTTAGAGGATATGGCGAGGATTTCCAGTACTCAAGGGAATCGCGGCTGCTCAGGCATTCGGCTACATTCTGGAGGCCACAGTATGCTATCAGGTCCCCCGGCTTAAGCTTGGCCGATCCATCGTGAACCTCCATAAGCATTCCATTTCGGTCCTCCGAAGCTGCGAGCCTCTCGGTCCTTACCATAACCCCACGAAGCTGAGCCTCAAGAGCCTTCTTCAGATCCACCGGCCGAGCCTCATCACCATTACCAATGCGAAACAGCTCCTGTCTGTATTCTTTGATAGTACTCTCGCACTTCCTCACCGCATCAGGCTTTTGGACGAGGAACTCGAAGGTTTTTAGAAAGTCTCGGTAGTGGTCCTCGACTCCTGCCTCATCCGCTGTCGTGTACATTTTGTAAGGGGTTGCAGACAGCAGTAGCACCCTGGCCTCGGAGTTTTCATCGGCATAGGAGAAGAGTTCCCTGGCAAGCTCTCTGGCGGACAGTGCCGACTCGTCCTCGCCCTCCTCCCCGTACATGAGGTGCTTGAATCTCTGGAACTCGTCCAAAATGATCAGGTCCGGCTCGAGCGCCTTCAGACATGACCTCACAAGCAGAGCACGTAGCTCTGATATGCACCGATTGCTTTTTTTTTCAATCTCCTTCTTCCAGGCAGCGGTAAGCGCAGGGTCAGAGAAGACTTTGGAAAGCTCCAATACCCTATTTCTCAAGCTAATGCCGGAATTGCCGATTACCTCATCCATACTATCCTGCACTATGCTCAGAAAACACGCCTTCAGATGTGGGTCGATGCTATGCCTCTTCGGGTACTCCCTAACGAGCCTCCAGAAGTTCATGAACTCCATCCCCCCGCGGAAAACATTCATCGACATTCCATCATCGAGATTCCATTCGTCTTTTAGCATCAAATACAGTAGGGCCCTTTCATTCCCGATTCCAGTTCCAGATGATATGTCGAAGGAAGTGCCAGGTGTGAGAGATATGAAGTTGACCTGGCTCTCATCCTTCGACATATCATCTGGAATTTTGAGGTCCTTGATCTCCGACGGCAGCAGGGATATGCGACAAGACCGTGGTTCGTGCTCATCTCCCAAAACATTAAGCCTCGTTATGTTCTGGCGGGCGATGTTTGAATTAGAGCAGATGTAGATGATGTCGATTCTGGGAACTGTCTTCCAGAGATGATCAATTGCCTTTGCTATGACCCCGCGGGCTACAAGGGTCTTTCCAAGCCCTACCTCATCGGCAACCAGGAATCTCTTCGTGCAGTCATCATCAGTATAGAGCCGACGAAAGACATAATCTACCGTTTCCTTTTGGAAATCCTTCAGGCTTTTGAGAATCTCATCGCAATCCGGTCGCTTCGTGGCTTTTTCCTCCCATTATCTTCCTTGCTTCCCAAATTGGCCCCCAAATCTCATCGATCCCGTCGGGAAGGAGATCCTTGGTCTCAGAGTGGCCCTTCAGGTCCTGAATAAGGTTGTTGAGGTCGTCTAGCCTTTGCGGACCCCCGGCCATTGCCCTTACCATGCACTCAAAGAGGGGCACCATGCCGGCAGAGGCTCCCAGCCGCCACTTCCCGAGGCCAGATTCCCCATTAATGATATCAGCCGGATTTGATCCTCTTTCAAGAGAAAGAAGAAGCAGCATCAGTCTGAGCACCTGGCTCTTGTCCTTCAACATAGCCCGGAGGATGTGCTCATTTCTATCTGCAGGAGCTCCATCCAGAGGCAGCTTGAGAACAAATCCCTCTTTCCGGCTCTTGCCGCTAGATCTCACAGTCACATCAAACGCAAAGAAGGCAGATATCTCCCGATCCAAGATGTGTCTGAACTCAGCATGCACCCCAGGTCCGGCCGAGATGGGAATGGCCCGCGTCTTTTGCAGGGTTATCGGCCTGCACGTGATAAAGGCCTCTTCAGGGATGGACGCGATCATGCCCTCTATGAAGATACTAAAATGCTCATCAGCATCCTGGGAAACGCGGGCTGATAGGCCTGCTTTCACCAGCTCGCTCCTGGCCAACTCTGCCAGACGCTCTAGGGACTCATTCTCATCTTTGGGAATGGGACCATCAATAATGCTGAAGGCATCGAGAATAGTTCTAAGACCTGCCAACTTTCCGTCCTGAGTTTCCTTGCCTCCATTCAACACCGCGTCTATGCCGCAATACTTCTTTTTTCCTCTCAGCTCCACAAGAAACTCTACGTTCTTGCTGAATGCTGCATCAGTTGCATTGGCAGAGCCAGTCCATATCCTGCCCTCGGTTCCGGCATCAGCCACGTAAAGTTTAGCATGCAGATCATTGAGGTTATCTTCAGGGAAGGCTTGGTCGTCTTCAATATGCGTCAACGCCTGCTCAGGAATTGCAGGATCAGATCCATCCTGCTCTGAAATAGCATCCTCTTTGAGGCAAAATACCTCTGAGAACCTCCTCAAGCAATCAACTGAAACCTTTTGCAGGCTATCAAGTCGTGAGACCAGGGCACATTCCTTTCCAAGGGATGCGAGGCGATCAAGACAGCCCTCCGTAAGGAAAGGAGAGACTACGAGCATTTTGTCTATTCTCCCCGAGAAGGGATTGGCTTTTTTGTTATCAATTCCCATGGGGTGGAATGCCATGCTCTCGAAACCCTGGGGCAGATCGAAGGCGACCCTGCGAATCTCATATTGCATCTGTTCTATCCTATTTTTCACATCCTCCGGAAGACCCTTCGCTACCAATCCGGGAAGAGCTGCAATGAATTCACCGACTGGGTGGTTCGAGGAAAAGGCATTCTCCCTATCGGCCAGAATGCCATCGAAGACCAGGACTGTGTCCCATGATCTGTCATAAGTAAGATTTCTGCTTAAACAGAGGAAACGATAGGCTACAGGCTTATCTCTTGAGGTGTAACGCAAAGTCCAGACCTTTGGGTGGAATGAACCTTCTCCACTCTGCGGCAGCGCCTGGAAAACCGATCCTTCCAGGAACGAGTAGAGGGGTTGGCCGTCCTCTTTGGGAATATGAATCCTACCAGCATGGCATAAGATGCAGATTCTTCCCGCGTATCTCCTGAGGGATTCAAGAAGAGCCAGTGGGTCGGGCGTCCTGGATTCGCACTCCGCCTCAAAGATAGTGAAGGCAAGGGGTGCCGTCATAAGTGCCAGTAGATCAAGTGAGAATGTAGTTCCTATGGCATAGTCAAGGGAATATCCATCCGGTGGCCTGAGGATCTCCATAAGATGTCTTCTATCATATGGATCGAGCATTATGACCTCCTCAGGCCTGAGAATATATCTGAGATAATTTTCTCAGCAGGGCGCCATCTATACCTGAGCCTTCCAGTGCCTGCATCGCCACTCCACCTGGCAAGCGCTTCCGGATTGTCAAGTCTGGCGAGATTGCCTTTAAGTTGCTTTTCCCTCTTGTGAATAAGCTTCCTTGCGGATTCGTTCTCTGCTATCTTCCGAGCCTGTATGGGAGATAGAGCCATCTGGAGCCATTCTTTGATGAACTGCTGCGTACTCCCCGTCGGCCTCGTCCCTTGATGGGATACGATCTCCCAGAAGCGTCTTTTATAGTCCCATCGATCAAGTTCATCCATACGTGACTGGAGGTAATCGGCCCATTTCTCCAACTCATATTCGTAGTAACTTACCTTGTCGTCATCTGCATGGAGATCTAAAATGTTGGCCTTTTCCGCCAGCATGAGGTTGTAGAGAAGGGACGCGCCATTGATGACCTCTGAGAAGTTTCTTGCATGGTGAATTCTCTCACGGAGCGACTCTGGGAGATCAGAGCAAATGGGATGCTCCCAGGGGAAGCGTACAGATTCTGATGGTATATCGGAGTCCAGAAGGTATGCAAGCATTGTATTTGGCCATCTGGTCAGTACTCTCTCCTTCAAATAGCAGGCCTCCTCAAAAGTCAGGCTGAAAGAGGCTTTGCCTGGGAAGTCATCAGGCGCCGGTGGAAGGCCAGGGTGCCAGTTGCGTCGCCGCTGGCAGCCATCAATCTCCTCTTCATAGCTGTGCGAACTATCCTTGCCAAATCTGTAGAATGCATCTAGGGTGCGGTGGTAATCGGAGATGGAGTAGGGACTGAGCCGGATACCCCAGGCTTCAAGGCCCTGCCAGTAGATGCTGCTGGGAAGACGTTGTAGATTCTCTTTTGCCTCCTTTCCTATGACGCCATCGGTGTCGTCAGAGGCCAAGAGCGCGCGAATCAATCGGACCTCTTCATCTCTTGCCCGCCTTTCTATCTTTGACGAAAGGACTTTTTTCTCCTCCATGCTTCTATACATCCACGGCACAAACAGAAAGTACCTGGCTCTGGTCTGGATAGTACTGGTCCCAGGAAAGAACATGTCTGCGAAGGCATCCCTAATGACACCTATCCCCAGCACGTCTCTCGTTTCGTGTTCTTTTAGGGCACTCAAGATGTCCAGCATCTTCTGCCGTTCTTTTTCCGAGTAATCAAGCCATGTAAAGGAAGATGCCATCTCAATCATACCTATGCAGGGCAATGTCTCCCCCTGCATCTTACGGGATTTCAAGGCAGGATGAATAAGCTGGCGGTTGTATTCATATTATAATAGAATTAATAATTAAAGTTAGTGAATACATTTAGCCCTTGTACACGAAGTCCTGCATTATTCTATTACATTTTACTGAAGAATTCTAAAAATGACATAGAACTATTCCAAGGCATTTGTAAGTGGGATGAAAATTCGGTAAAAACACAAGATGTTGATAAAAGAATTCCATAATCCACTAAATATGTCCCTTTTTTGGATACATCCAAATCCTATTTGGATTCATCCATATTTTTGGATGCATCCTTGTAATAGTCTCCTTTCTTACTGCCATGCATTTCCAGAATGCCTTTTTTCACCAGCCGACTCAGAAGATCGCATGCCTGTGTTGAGGAGATCTTGCATAGCTCTGCTGCCTGCTTGCGTGTGATCTTCCCATTGGCCAACCATCTGCTCTGCTTGAACCGGTTCAAAGCCTCGCTGTCGCACATATGCGAGCTTCCTGGCCCAGTCTCTTGTAGGTGTGAGCAGAGAACAAAAGCGGCCTCTGAAACAGCCAAATGGCCATCGCGCCATAACTGGTTAAGCAAGAGCAAATCATCCAGCCGGAAGGGCCGGCCTGCCTGGTTCTCCTCCACCACCAGCCGCACGAAATCCCGGTTTGCTTTCCCTCCCTGCAGGACCAGAATAACGTCTGTTTCAGAGCTACGCTCGTAAGAAAGGTGCCGGACGGCCACTGCGAAGCTGCTCAAAGAAGATTGTATCTATGCTTTGCTCTATGTGAGACAATGAGGCACAACACATTTCATATCACATTTTTGTAGGATAATTGTGATATTAAATGTGAACTCTCATTTATCATTCATTTTGCTTTTGGCTGACATAGACATATGCCGCTTTGCGACCTTTCCCAATAAGTTCGATTAGCGGGTCCTCTGAAATTAATTCTCGCATCAAACGGACTACTTGATATCTGTCTAGATGAGTTATCTTCCTGATCTCTGCATTCGATAATCCAGCTTCTTTTCTTTCTGCCCTAAGCTTTAGCACGCTCAGCACTCTTGTTTTGGCCGCCTCCCAGTCAATGCGGCGGTCCCTTTCCGGGCTGCCATCTGCTACCAATCGACGATGCAGATCTGGCCTGAGCATCCAGTAAGTACCCCGCCCAGTCCCACCTCTCTCCAGGTATTCCATCTTTATTTCCATCTCGCACAAGATCTCCCTGGCGTCTGCCTCAGATCGTTGGCAGATACGTGAAGCAGATGCCGTATCCAGCTCTGGGTGGCGGAGAAGGTACTGCAAAATCAGCAAGTGATCAACAAGAAGTCCCTTCCCGCGTCGGCTCTCCTCCGCTACAAATGCACGGAATGGAACCGATAGCTCTCCTCCCTGGAAGGTGACTAACACAGCATCAACCTGTTCCTGGATTAAGGGCGGTTCTTTGCCCTCGATGAGCATGGCCTGGAACATGCGAGAGACGCCCAAGTTGCTGCGGTTGACAAGACGCAGTCGAGTTAGAGCATCGACCAGAAGCAGATTCCTGGCGGCCGGCTGGTGATGCAGGATATTTTCAGAGGAGATGCCTCCGATGAATCCTCCGGGGTTGCCGATTTCCAGCTTACGGGGGTACTGCTTGACAAGAATCGGACTGCTCATGCGAAAGTCCGCATGGCAGAAGGCATTCATGATCGCTTCGCGAAGAGCTATCTCAGGGTAAGTGCGGTATTCGAAATGAAACGGGCCATGTTCAACGGTGGTTATGGGATTGTTCGCCATAATGCGATCCAGCACGCGGGCAATGGCCAAGGGAATGGCCTCCTGGCCATCCATTCGATCTGAATACTGGGTATCATCCCGCATGCGCAGATGAGTCCAGCCGTAGCCCGGCAAATGCTCGCGAATATTTTCCGCCTTTCCTGCCAAAAGGAGACCGGCCAGCGTGAGCTTTCTATTGTGGATAACGCCTAAAGTTTCCAGGAGATCGAGGTCGCTCATCTGCAAGAGCTCAGCGGGGGCTTTTTCACGGCGGGCGGCCTCTCGAAGCTGTTCCATCGCCGAAGCGGATAGACATGATGCAGGCTTTTCGGCAATTTCCGTTGCAGTAAAATCCGTCTCGCCCGTCTCCACCATGATGCGCCTGCGGAGCGTGCCAGTTAGCGGCTGGCAGTCCTTGCCAATTCGTATCTTTCCTCTGCCGCTTGTATCTGTATAGGGCGGAAGGCCGGGATATATCTGCATGACCAGCAAGCGGCCCGATCCCTCAGGCACGAGCAGCTCTTCGAAGACAGGGGTGATTTTGGGGTCAGTGGAGTCATATACCGCTTTTTTCAAGCGGTTGACATCGACCTCAAGAGGGACGCCAGGAATGGCCCTCTTACGACTCATTGCTTTGTCGTTTACTCCAAATACGACTGTTCCACCTCCACCGTTGGCCATGCAAACCGCAGTTTCAACAACCAGCTCCAGGGCATCCTTCTGGCTGCGGCCCTTCCACTCCTTGAAGTCAAGATCCTGGTCCTCCAGTTCGTCGGCTGGTTTGCAGTTCAGTTCATCAAGAAGCAGGCGGATATCAGCAAGGCTGCGCATGATATCTTACCTATCGTTTCAGCTTTAAAACCTGTCTAAGGTCTCTCGCGTGGCATGTTGATGACTTCAATTTGCAAGCCGAAATTATGGCCATTTTACCGGTAAAAATAGGCTGAAGTCTCACCCTCAGCGTGAATTTTTTAGGTATATTTTTGCTTTGAAGTCAATCATCTGATCCTGTTAACAATAACATTTCTGCGATGACATTCAAGTCTTGATGGTATATTCGTGGTGGACCAGACGGGAGTGGGAGCGCCTGTGATTGATCTCTTCCAGCAGGAGGGACTTGAGCCGGTGGGAGTGCTGATACATGGAGGCGATAAGGCATCGCACGAAGGCGAAAGCTCGAGAGTTCCTAAAAGGGATCTTGTTGGGGCTCTGCAGGTGCTCCTCCAGACAGGGCGGCTCAAGGTGGCAGGAAAGATCATTATCCACTTTCGGCCGTCGCTAATACCTCATTCATGCTACTGCTTCTAAACCCTTCCATGTCCAATGCGACATATAAGAATCCAATGGACTTTAGTTCTTTGGAGATCTCTTCCCTGCAATGCATAGCTCTTTCGATGTCATTGCCTAGCAGTTCAATCCTCGCCAGTTTTCCATGAGCCCTCACCCTGAGCTGTCCGAAGCCGAGGCATTTCAGGAAATCCTCGGCCAGTTCCACTATCTTCAGATTCTCAAGTAATCCTCTCCTCATAAGGTATTCTAGAGGAAAGGCAGGCAGAGGAGGGCTTGTTCCAGAAAGACAGCCCCATGTTACGGGCTATCTCTCGAATATCTTCCTTAGATATTCCAACATCGACAAATGGATGCCAGATCCCCATTTCATCGCAGGCTGCGATACCCGGCCTATAATCATCATAATCAGAAAGGTTCATTCCGTCAGCTATGCAGTTTATTCCCCTCTCTTCTGCCATGGATTTAAGCGTCTTGAAGGATGACCTTTTGCAGTAATAGCACCGATTAGGTGGATTTTTCAGGAATTCTTCATCTGCCAGCGACGAACATTTCACGACCTCATATTTTAAGCCAAGAGATCTTGCCAATTCTTCTGCATACTTTAGCTCACTCCTGGGCAGGGTCTCCGAGTCCAGGATGATGCAGAATGCATTCTCTCCTAAAATATCCCGGCTAATCTTAGCCAGAAGGCTGCTGTCTACTCCTCCTGAAAAGGCCACCAGGATCTTGTCCTTCTCAGCTATTTTCGCCCGGATTTTTCCGAGCTTATCATTCCAATCCATTATTCCATAGAGGATTCCTATAAACCT
>SESG01002289.1_pt1 | contig 69327 bp, 100 predicted proteins | sample 3171421 | NCBI WGS metagenome assembly SESG01 (sample SAMN10866946, study PRJNA518727) | freshwater metagenome | biome: subpolar coniferous forest; feature: holomictic lake; material: water; isolation source: holomictic Lake 227, 6 m and 8 m depth | place: Canada: near Kenora, Ontario | collected...
GCAAATTGCTATCGATAATGACGATACCGAGGCAGTCACCGCTGCTGATGAAGCAATTGCTACGATCGCCGCAGCGACTGCCGCCTATCAGGCAGAACTTGACGTACTAACACCTATTTCTAATAATGAATTACCCGCATAGGATCAATAAATGGATATTGATATCGATCTTCAGGCCGTAATTGAGGAACTTCTGGATAGGAATAAACAACTTATTCTGGAGAATATCATTCTTAGAAAGGCCCTTGAGCGGGTTCAGGGGTCCAATAGCACCTCTTACGAAGAACCAGAGCACCATAAGGTACTATAGGTGTATGACCACACTGGCAGAGGTATCGTCTGTAGCCCGCAAACTTAGTAGAGATTTCGGAACCTTTTTCGAAATCAACTTTGCGACCACAGGGGCTACTCTCCGCCTACCCCACCCTCTAGTAGAGCCTTCTTCTGTTTCTGTAATCAATAACACGGATGCTTCTGACGTTACTGACTTCGTAGTTAATGCCCGTGGGGGCCTTATCAAGATCCCCAATCCGTCCCAATATGAGGACGGAGTGTATGTATCAGGTATGTACTATCAGTGGTTCCTTGACGAGGACCTTGACTTTTTCTCGCAAGTAATCGTCTCCGAGCATATGCATCATCGCCCCGGAACGGACCTACAGTCCATCGTGGGTGTTGAGGTTGAAGTAATGGGTATCGGTGCTCTTGTCGGGGCGCTTTGGTCGCTGCTTGCCGAGTTCGCAACTGATATTGATATTTCATCACCAGAGGGTATGAATATCCCGGCTCACCAACGGTTTCAGCAGGTACAGACTCTTATTCAGTATTGGGAAAAGCGCTATGAAGAAAAGGCCGCCATGCTCAATGTCGGCCTCAAGAGGATCGAAATGCATACGCTCCGTCGTATTACCCGACTTACAGGCCGCTATGCCCCGCTGTATCGTGGTCGTGAAATCGATAATCCTCGCCCGCCGATCCGTATTCGCCCAATGATCGACCCCGGTGAGTCAGCACCTTTTGAGGATGAGGAATCATTCTGGGGTTCTCAAGATCCTAATATGCAGACCGAGTCTTACGATCTAGGATATGGGGGCTGGGGTTCGATTGGTACCGGTGGTATCGGATGATTGATACTCGCCGTGAAACCAACCATATCTATAAGGAACTATCCCGATATCAGAACAAGATGGGCGAAGGTCTTATCTGGTTCAAGTTCGATGTGGACTCGTCATATGACGATGTCTACGATGAGGGCGGCAAGAACTATCTTCCCGGTATCGCTGTCCCAGTTCTGTGGATTGATCAGATCGAAGATACAGAGACTTATGGCCCTGAAGGCCGTCGTGCCACCCAACGCATTCGATTCGCCTGCTCTGCTCGTACTATCAATGAAACAGGTATCGGAGCGACCGAAGCCCATGGTGGGCGTATTTGGGACGAGAAGCCCTCTGGTAAGCCGTGGTGGGATGACCGCCTAAACGACATTCTTTACTACGACGGTAGATACTACGAAATTAGCAACTTCCAGATCAAAGGCCGTGCTCGTCAGGATGTAATTGTCGGGGTTTCCGGTATTGAGACTCAACCTGAAGACGAACGAGTGTTCGATCTTTTTCCCAATCTTTCACCCCCAACAACTCCCCCTGTTTGACGGAGATATTTAAATGACTGAACCTATTCCCGTTTCCGGCTATGGCGATGCCAACTGGGTCGATCTTAGTGATAACTGGCGTGACGCCGATGCCACATGGCTCCAAGAGCGATCAGTCGTTCGTATTGACGTAGCGAACATGAGTACGGCTACCCCTACGTCGGCCGGGGTGGCAAACTTTACTAACGGTCGTGTGTTCTTTAATGATAATAATGACTCTCTTATCATCAGCACATCATCAACATCTCCGTACTCTTTCAAAACTATTACTTCTTCGAACTACCTGACTATCAAGGACGGGTCTTCCACTTCGGAATTGAAAGCATCTGCCGCCTCCGATGGAACTGGTATTTCCATAAATAACTCTACTGGCGCTGTAAGTATCGGAGCAGTGAGCCTTACATCTACCCTCGCCGTTACCGGTACCGTAACTCTTAGTGGATACCTGACTTCCCTTAAGGCCGGATCAGCAGGATCTATCAGCACATCTTCTTCGGGATTCATCGTCAACACTTCAGGTGCTAACCCTGTCACTATTACTAGTTCTACCGCTATTAATACAGCGACTACTTTGGAGATCGGAAGCCCAACAAAGATTACCGGTAGCCTTCTTACTACATCTGGCATCACATCAGGTGCCGGTTTGACTGTATCTTCCGGTACATCTGCCCTATCTGCCGTTACCGTCTCTAGCACCCTTGGGGTTACGGGGGCTACAACTGCTGCTGCTATTACGGCCAGCGGCGTAGTCACGGCTAATGGCACTATCGTTGTTGGAGGAACAAACCCTTCAGTACTTTCAGCGACTGGTAAGGACTTGCTCCTTAATTCGGCATCGGGTCAGTCTGTCCGCACTACATCTAATTTCTACTATGGAACTTCGGGAACTACCACTAAGAATGCTTGGGTTATTTATCAGGCCACAGGCACTCCTACTGTCGGTGACTATCCCGAAGGGACTATCTGGATTTCCTGATGGCCTTTAAGATCAAGAAGCAGACATCTGATACTTCATGGACTACCCCTGACGCTGGCACTATTCGTGTAAAAAGCGATGGGGAGTGGAAGCAGGCTATTAAAGTAAATATAAAGCAGGGTGGTATTTGGGTAGATAGTGGATACGTTTCTTATCCCAATCCAGCCACTTCATTTGCTGGTAGTGGGGGTAATGGGGACAACAAAACCGTTACCTTTACTTGGACTGCTCCTTCTGCTGGCCCTACCCCCACTGGGTATATCCTGAAGGTATATTCAACCGCCACTGCCACTACCCCCATTGCAACAAAAACTGTCGGGGCAGTAGGTACTACTACGTACGCATTTGCCGCCGCTAATACCGATTACTGGGTTAGCCTATTTACTACTTTTACTTCCGGTGGGGTAACTCTAGAATCCCTTACGGCTGCTACTAACTCATCCAGCGGCACGAAACTAAAAGTACGAACAGGTGCTGCTTCTTATCCCTACGACAACTCCCGATGGGGAAGCAACGTAGTTTTTACTGCTGGATACTGGACCCAGTCGGCGTGGCCCGGTGAGCCTTACGGGGACTATACCTACCATGGTAGTAAAGCCTTTGACGATAATACGGGAACCTACTGGACGGGGTCTAGTTGGGCGTGGCCCGGTGGTTCTGATTGGGTAGGATTTACTCTTGGGGCCGGTGGCGCTAGGAGAAAGATTGTTGAACTATACAACCTTCCTTCTGGTAACTATTGTTCAACTGTAAGTCTTGATGAATTTGCTTACCCAAACTTTAACTACACAGGTAGGTATTGGCAGGGAGACTTTGTCTTTGGCTATCAGGTAATCCCTTGCGATTTTGAACTCAGTCCCGGTTCTACTAGGTATTTCCGTCTCTTTTATACCGATCTAGGTTACAACCCAACTCCATATGGTACTTACAGGGTTTTAACTTCCGAAATAAGAGGTGCCTACCAAGACTGGATTACGGACACAGGTACTGTGGCCGCTACTTCTAATACGGTCACTAATGCCTGATAGTCGATCCATATCGCCTTCATAGTGTATTATGGGATCTGGAACTGGCTGAGCGGTTAGTTCCCCCAGAAGAACATCGCCTTGGAGGCTTGGTAGTGGCAGATTCGCTGCACATCGGTGCGGGTTTTTTTGCTGCCTTGGACGCATACGCCCAAGCAGTAAACGAGGCTGTCCGTGAATCGGCTGAACGAACGATGACCAAGGTCCAAGACGATCTCAGGGCGGCTGCTCGTAGGTCTGAGCGCTGGCTTCCTGTAGCCGAGCATATTGAGACGTGGTCTCAGGATGGCAAGTATGTCATCGGAGTACGCAATTCTGATGTTATGTCGGAAGCCATGTCAGCAGAGTATGGCGACCCTGCTAATCCCCCTGTGCCTCTGATCAGATCTCTCACGTTTGGGGGTCAATAATGACTACCACTGAATGGGACTATGATCTCGCTGTAGGGGATGTGGATATCTCCTCTCATACTGGCCTCATTCTCGCTGAGGATGCTGCTCTTAAGGAATATCTTTCCGGCATTACCGTCCCAGATAAGACGGGAATGGTGGACGTGGATGTCTGGTTCCGCTATCCAGAGGGCGAACGTCGAATTAAGTTCCCATTCATTACTATCGACTTTCTTGCTATCAACCCCTCGTATGATCGATGGACTAGTTACCACAAGGTCTACGAAGACTACTGTGAGTTTGAAGATCCGGTATCGGGAGAACTTATCCGCAGCGGTATGTATGTGCCCTCAGTTTCTAGCGCACTTCCTACTAAAGATGTAAGTGGTACCACTTCATACCATATCGATCCATACCTGATGTATACCCTCATGTATCAGGTGACGGTCCATACCCGGTCGGCCATCCACGACCGTTATCTCCTTAGTCGATTTATGACAGACATTCTTCCACCACGCCCGTTCTGGATTGGCGTCGATGCTGACCAGACGTGGCGACGATGTGAAGTTACGGAAATGCAACCTGCTGATACCTCTGAAACTAGTGAGTCAGGCAACAAGCGCATTTTCCGAAAGGTTTATACCCTCTCTATGGATGCTGAGATTCCTCAGAGCAGGGCTTATGAAGTTGAGAAGGCACTTCGGGTTCATGTAGATATCTACAAGGAGAACCCAATTACCTCTCACGAGTCAGGTTCCCACTTGTATAACGATACACATACAATTGCGGAACCGGTAACTGTTGAACCGCCGTCAGGCTCGTAGAAGTATGTTCTATACTAATCAAATTTCCCTAACACTTATCTCCCTAGGAGCCTAAAATGCCTTTTGATTATCGAAAGCCGGGTGTGTACGTAGAAGAATCGCTGCTGGTTAACAGCGCCGATACTGCATCTGCCACCTCTGTCGCCCTCTTCGTCGGTGCCGCTGGAACTGGTTCCGTCGACGCCCCTATTCGTTGCGATACATGGTCGGACTATGTACTCAACTTTGGTAACTTTGACGACATCACCAACCCCATTACTGGCACTAAGAGTGCAACGACATACCTTCCATATGCCGTGTATTCATATTTCCAGAACGGTGGACGGCCCTGTTATGTCTCTCGTGTTACAGGTTCAAGTGCTGGTACTTCGGCCTCATATGTAGTTACTGGTACTAGCACTAACACTACTTCTACTCGGACTGCTTCTGTTTCCAACAAGATTCTTACAAGCGGTACGGCGACCCTGACCACATCAGCCGCTCATGGTTTTGCTATTAGCGATACGGTTGCTATCACAGGAGTCGATACGACATTCAATGGTACTAATAAGACCATTACCGCTGTCGGAACCAACACCTTTAGTTACGCTATCGCTGATCGTACCGCCACAGTTTCTAAGAAGGCTCTTGCTAGCAACGTAGTGACTATCACGACTGCTGCTGCTCATGCTTTCCTAGTCGGTGACAAGGTAACCCTTGCAGGTGGAACGCTGGGTAGCCCCTTCGTAATTACTGATGCGACGATCACCGCTACTCCTACTACCACTACTTTCCGGTATTCGATCACTGGTACCAACGCTGACGTAGCAGAAACCACATCTACTGGTACGGCTACTGTTAGCAACGTCGCCACTACAGCAGTGTCCCCAGTGGGAACGGCAGTAGCGACTCGTGTCACTACTCACACCAGCCCATTCACTGTAAGGTCCGTTAGCGTAGGTACCTCAGGTAATGACCTCGGTATTACTATTACGACTGTCGATTCTGCAAACAATGTGTTTAATGTGATCGTCTACAAGTCTGGTATTGAAGTTGAGCGATTCCAGTACCTTTCTATGACCGGCACTGTTTCCGGTACACGACGTGCTGATACAGCAATCAATGACCCATACTCTGGTTCTACCCTGATCAGATTGTCACTTTTTGACCCAGATATCGTCCCTAGTGCTATTTCCGTAGTTACTAACCTTACGTCCGGTACTGACCCGTCGCTGCCCAGTAGTTCTGATTATCCCTCAGATGCACAAAGTGCAATTGCTAAAATAGAGGGGCCAGTCATTATCAATCTGGTCGGCTACACGACGGATCGCAATAGCACTGATGCATACGTTACTCCCGGTACTGTTTCATCCTCTACGTTTCCCGACCGAGGAGACCTGTTCATTATCAATGACGGTGCTCCTCCTCGTACATATGGTCAAACGTCTACGCAATATAAGTCACAGATCAATTCGGCTCTCGGCCAGAATTCCGGTGACTCATATGTGGCGTCGTTTACCCCGTGGATTATTATTGCAAACCCCAAGCAGGCCGGAGCCACTATCACTGTTCCTCCGGGCGGCGCTATTGCAGGCGTTATGAGTCGAATCGATAGCACTATCGGAGTGTTCCGTGCTCCGGCTGGGCTTGTGGCATCGATTTCAAACGCCGTCGGTGTGGATACTAAATACACCGATACCGAACTGGGTGATCTCAACTCATCCAATATCAACGTCATTCGTCCAGTTGCTGGTGCCGGTATCGCAATCATGGGTGCCCGTACTCGTAAAGTTTATGGCGCTGATCGATACATTTCGGCCCGACGAACGCTGATTTACATCAAGGAAAGCATGCGTCGTTCAACGCAGTTCGCTCTCTTTGAGAACAATGATCAGCGTCTGTGGACTCAACTCCGTATGACCGCTGAACGACTGCTCCGTCCCCTTTGGGAAGCCGGTGGCCTTCGTGGTAATAATGCGGCTGAGGCGTACTACATCAAGTGCGATGCGACTCTCAATACCCCAGCGGTTATCGCTGCCGGTGAGGTTCGTATGGAAATTGGTGTCGCTCTTGAGTACCCCGCAGAATTCATCGTGATCCGTGTTACCCAATTCGAAAGCGGTGGATTTACCGCTCAAGTTCAGCCACAAGGTTGAGGAGGAAATAGATAATGGCCGGTACAACCATGTCAGAGCGGACTAGGCAGTATGCCGATCCGCTCCGTAATTTTAAGTTTCAGGTAGAAATCTTCCATTACACTGATGGCCTTCAGAAGGGCATCGGCTCCATGGGATTCACCTCGGTAGATGGACTTAATATGTCTACCGAAATGATTCCTTACCGTGAAGGTGGATGGAACACGAACCCGCACAAGATGCCGGGAATGACTGACTTTTCGCCAGTCACCCTTTCGTCTGGTGTTTTCTACCAGAAGCCCGGTATGTGGAACCTCGCTAAGCAGATGTTCGCTGTTCAGTGGGGTAACGGAACTATCGACATGAATAGCGACTATCGCTTTGATATGTTGATCCGAGTGTTTGATCACCCAGTTACCAAGGGTGATGGCGCTGCGGTTAAGGGTGATACCAACGGAGCAGTTCTTGCGTTCCAGTTGTACAACGCTTGGGTAGCCAACGTGGCTTTCTCAGGACTCAACGCTATGGACAACGCAATTCTTGTGTCTCAGATGACCATCCACCACGAAGGCCTTGATGTCTTCTGGGGTCAGTCTGAGGTTACCAACGGTGTTGGTAGCAGTACTCTTACTATCTGATAATCAATCCATACTCCCACTAATAGGAGAATAAATCGTGTCATTTGTAGATATTGAAAATGGAGATTCGCAGTTCGTCAAAGAACGGGATCTTCAGGAAGCGCAAAAGGTAGTGGCTGGCAGCATCCCCCTTATTGAGGCTGCTCCCTCGCTTCTTTTTGATCTACCTCGGGGTAGGTTTAATGCGACCAAGTGGGAAACCGAAGTTGAACTACGTGAACTCACGGGGGCCGACGAAGAGGCTTTGGCAAGGTTCAACGACACTGCCGACTTCTTCGATGGAGTTTTGGTGTACGGGACGGCTCGGATCGGCTCGGTCCAACTGACCGATCTGAGTTTTCCCGAACGCCAATCTATCCTCGCTGAATTACTAATCGGTGAACGTGAACAACTGTTCATCAATATCGCCCGTGTTACCTATGGTAACGAAAAGGACATTTATCACACATGTCCGTCTTGCGGTAACGAGGCCGAGACAACTGTTCTCATCTCGGAAGATATTGAGATGCCGATCATGGAAAATCCTTACACGTTGGTTAATACCATGCTGACATCTAAGGGAGATACTCTTACTTACAGGCTCGCAGTCGGATCTGACCAGATGGCTCTGCTAAAGAAGAAAAACTCCAGTGCGGCTGAGCAAACTAGCCTTATGATCAGCCAGTGTGTAATTAAATTGAACGACAAGCCTGTTATTGATCCTGTAGGCATGTCCCGAGGATTAAGCATGGGTGATCGACGCAAGTTGATGGACCGTCTAGTGGAGGATCAGCCCAGCCCGGACATGAGCCTCACTATGCCCTGTATCAATTGTGGATTTGAACTGACGCTGCCGCTTTCATGGGGCGACATTTTTCGTCCTTAATAGAAGTTCCCTATATTTAGAATACGACCTTATCTCTAAGGAATATCCGGGCTGGAACCTTACTGAGATAAGAAGTCTCACTAAATGTGAGAGAAATTACTGGCTTAGTTTATTGAAGTGGAGACGAGATAATGGCTGATCCAAAACTCAATGAACTTACAAACGAAGCCAAAGGTCTTAATAAGGAACTGTCGAACCTCAAGAAACTTCTTGGGGAATTCGGCACGTCCACAGGTCAGTTTAAAAATGCCTTCAACACGGTTACTTCTAGTCTTAAAAGCACATCTCAGGCTGCCAAGGAAACTACTGCATCTACCCAAGGCTCACCCTCCCAAAGCACTACTTCCAGCGGTAAGCCTGCACTAGGTTCAGTTTCCAAAATTGACTCTGTTTGGTCTAAAGGTAAGGCTGCTTTGGCTGGTTTTGACGCTGGAGCAACTGCACGTCAGGAGGGTGGATCTTGGGGACAGGCTGCTGGTGCTGCTCGTAACGCTGCTAGTTATTCACATCTTCCCCCTCCTCCCGCCGGGGGTGGCGGTGGTGGAATGTTTGGCGGTGGCGGTGGCGGTGGTATCAGTTCAATGCTTAGTGGAGGCGGCGGTGGCGGTATTGGGGCCGCTATCAACCTAGTTAAAAAGGCTTCCGATGTATACGGGTCTATCACTGCTGGTGGTCTCCAGTTCGCCTATAACCGTATCGAAGGACCTACTGGTAATAGGAATGCCGTACTTGGCTTAGCGCAAGCGCTTAGTCCTAATGCTGGCATGATGGGCATGAGTACTGAAGGGCTGCTTACTGGGCTAGCCCAACGAACCCCTGTTCTTGGTTCTAACCAAGACATCGTCAGCACTATTCTTTCCGGTCAATCCGTTGGCGCATTTATGAACGGATCGAAAGCCTCTAAAGAGTCAGGTATTCCGGGTCGATCAGGATTCTTTGAATCTGTACGGCAAGCACAACTTCTTACTCCGGGTGTCGGCGCAGGTCAGATAGCCAGTACGATTTCTAATTATATTGGTAATACTCAGTCTCAGCAGATGGGTCAATACTTAGGCCAAGGCGCTTTTACCATGGTAGGTAAAGGCGGTAGTTATAAGAGCCTTGCCGAGTGGGCTGAATCGATTCTTAAGTTTTTATCTGAACAACGGCCCGGAAAAGCACAAGGGTCTAAGTTCGGTAAAGACGAACTTATGTCTCAGAATTTTCCCGGATCGAACATCAATGCATGGTTCCGCATGATGGGTGTTCCTCAAGACATGGTCGATTACTGGTGGCAGTATGCTCTAGCCAATGCCGGTCAGACTAATCCTATTACGCAGCAACTTCTATCTAAGGGCAATGACTCTCAGACTGAAGTAATGCAGGCGAATATTGATAGGGTTCGTGGGAAGGATCTCGGATACGAACGTCTTCGGAGCGTAACTCAGGGTACTCGCAGAGATTATCTTATGGGCACTCAGATGTACGGAATGTATAACGCACGAGAATCGGCAGACCGTCGATTTAATGTGGGTATGCAGGCAGCAGATCTCACTATTGGTAACTTGGCGCGCACTACTAATGCTGGTGCGGCTATGGCATTGTTCCCAACGCCGATTATGGAAATGCTTATGCCGATTATTACAAAGTTGGCTTCATCGCCAATTGGAACGGCACTCAGCGGTATTGGAAATATCCAAAGTTTAATCTCAGGATTAAATCCATTTGGCGACCCTATTGGCGACCCAGTAGGGGATTATGGACCTACTGGAAGTACAAGTACCCGCCACCTCAGTCCTGACCTCGCCAAGAAGGTCAATGCAATGATGAGTGCTAATCCCCGTCTGAAGATCTCTTCCGGCTATAGGGATACCGTTACTCAAAACAGATTGCATTCCAAAGGTGTAGGACGTGTAGGTCCCGCTTCTAAAAGTGCTCATACCCGCGGGTGGGCGGCCGATATTGGACCGACCAGTGAACTCGGATGGGTACAAGCAAACGCCGGTAAGTTTGGTCTACAGACGGCAGCAAACGCCGGGGAACCTTGGCATGTCCAATCTGAAGGAACTATGCCGGTTGGCGATATATTCTCCGGCCTGATGGGCGGTCTTACTGACATGGCCTCAATGTCGGTGCTAGGTCCTTTCCAGAATATGGTGTCCGGTGGTCTAGATGGAGGGAGTGGGGGATTATCCTCACTTCTTAAGAATTTTATCTCGGGGGGAAATCTTTCAGATCTTATCGATAACGCTATTAGTATGTTTATTAAACTAATGACCGCCCCGCTTAGTGGTCTTGCTAACGTCTTCGGCAAGTTAAATATGTCGAAGAATGATCTTAATAATCTTATTGATAAACCTTCGTCGGTTAAAGTCAATGTAAGCAAGTATGCCGGGTTTACTCCTAGTACAAATGAAGCAATAACCGGTAAGAACGCTCCTCCCATTTTTGGTGATCCAATTTCAATGGCTTCCCAAACCGCTCCTACTATCCATGCCAGAATGGATTCTCCTATCATTTTCAAAACGGAGATCACATTAAGCGGTAGCGCAGGTAATAGTCCTGTCGACGCACAAAGGGCTGCAACTACTATCGCAGACCACCTTGAGTCGGAACTCGCCCGAAGGGCATGGAGAAAGTCCTAATGCCTTCATATGTAGAGAACAACAACTACAGAAACCTAGGCGTATCGCGAAATAGTAATGCTGAGTCTCGTGTATCTATATTAAATAACGTCTTAGACGTTATATCTGAATACCAATACGGTCTAGAGCGGCTTGCATCGTCTAACCAAGGTCTATCTAACCCTCCGTTCAAATTAACTTCCAATAGCAATCATCTGATCAGCGGGATGGGTATTAAGGATTCAAGAATCCTTCGGGGATATATCAGGCGGGCCTCTATAGATGCCTCAGATCCTACAAGTAATCAGCGGTTGTATTTCATGTACAACCCTGAGAGCATTGAGCGTAACTATATGGCTTACTTGGACCAACAGGCTTTAGACCCATATAACGCTCTATTTGGATCTAACAACATGACTGCACCGCCGGGAATCCTTGATTTCTCTTTCGAACTATTGTTCGATAGGCAATTGGAAGTTGCTACGAATGCAAACCACCCCGGCACAAAAGTGGACTACGACTATTTCGATCTAGTAGTTCGTGGTGTTGTAAACGATGTAGATAACAGCGGTAATGCTATCCCAGACAATGGGATTATGATGATCAATCCTAGGAACATTGCTGTGGTGTTCGGTCCTGAACTAACTGTTCATGGCCGTCCTTACAATGCTTCGGTTAGATTTGAAAAGTTTAATAACAAGATGACTCCTATTAGAATGTCTATCTCTATTACTATGAAGGCTTTTTATATCGGGCCTATCCAGACATTGCCGAACTATAACGAGTTCACATCGGAGGGCGTTTTTAGTGCGACTATTCCGTATGACGAAAGTTTGTCGTATCAAGCCAATTACGTAGACGTTCAAGACGCAGATTTAGTAGACACTGTTTCCAATGGGAATACAGTAAATGCTAATTTCTCAGGGTCTTTTAGTAGTAACAGCGGACCTAATAATGGGTACAACGGTCCACCGGGAGTTAGGCCCGGTGATATTCCTCAAGGACCGTTTCCGTTAAGGGTTATTCGACAGGGAAGTACTATGGTTAGTTCTAGTGTTGCACCTGTACAACTATCAGAGCAGCAGGTACTAGAACTACTACTCGCTCAGGATTGCCCAATTGAAGGAGCGACTTTCCTTTGGGCGCTTGCTAAAAGGGAAAGCAGTTTTGTTGCTAATGCGGCTGGTGTAAATAGTAACGGAACTATGGATGTTGGAATTTGGCAAATAAATCAATGTAACTGGGGTGGTCTATCTGCTGAACAGATTACCGATCCTTGGACGAATGTAAGTATTGCTATGAAATTGTCTAATAACGGGACACGCTTTGTCCCTTGGCAACTATCAGTCAACTACAGCACAGAGGACGGATCTCACCTAAATGGAGTAAACATGGACGAGGCTAGGTCTTTCGTCGCCGCCAACACTCCGCAGATTCCTAGGTTCGTTGGATGACTACTAATAACTATACGACTACTAATGAGTTCGTACCTACGCAGGTAGTTAGCGATCCCAATGGCCGCTCCTCATCCAACCCTGATCTCGCATTTGATACGCTCATAACTAGTGAGAAGAACTTTTCAAACCTGTTAAAGCGACATGCTTATGAGCGCCTTAACGACAGCAGGTTGGCTAAGTCTAATCCACAATTTAATACTGGAAGCGCTGGACGGCTTACCTCGTTGATAGACAGTGGTACCGGTGGTAATACAGCACAAATATCTCGTGGATATATTCGTAGGAGTAATATCAATTCTACTGATCCTACGGATGGTTACCGCCTGTACTTCATGTACAACCCTGAGAACATTCAAAGGGATTACGTCGCCTACATTGAACAACAGGCACTAGACCCATTTAACACAATTTATGGGGCGAATAACTTGGTCGCCCCTCCGGGTATCCTGAACTTCCAGTTCAGTCTATTTTTTGATCGGCAAACTGAGAACGCTAACGGGTCTATGCCTCGTGGTGTTCTTGAGGACTATGACTATTTTGATTTAGTAGTTCGTGGGGTTATTCCCGGTGAGCAAACTAATCCCATTCAGGATAACGGGATTATGATGATCAATCCTAGAAATATAACTGTCGTGTTTAGTCCACAGTTATCTGTACAAGGTAGAGCCTTTAGGGCCTCCGTTCAGTATCAAAAGTTTGACCATAAGATGACCCCCACTCGGATGGTCATAACTTTATCTATGACGGTATTTTATTTCGGACCTATTAAGGAAGATTTTAGTTTCTCTAGTACTCAAGATGCTGGGACTTTTGAAGCCACTATTCCGTACGACGAAAACCTTCAATACGAAGTCACATACACTGACGTACAAGAAGCGTCTCTCATTGACGATGTCAACCTTATAAACGCATCTACCGGAGTCAACAATGCTCGTGGAGCAATAAATAGCATTAGGGCCAATATCGGTCCATTGAACGGAAGTGCCCGAGAGAGAGCACTTCAGGCTGCTATGAGCCTAGGTAACTCAACAGTTCAGTATGATCAAGTACGACCCATTGATACGGGCGACAATCCGGCGTACCTTGATTGCTCAGGATTAGTTATCTGGGCGTATGGGAAGGCCGGTGCCTTAGAGGCAATTGGTCAATCCGCTGGGTATGGGTACACAGGAAGTTTGTTAGATAAGGCATTTGAGTTAGGAACTGTGATTGCTGGGAAAGGTACGCTTGCTCCCTTCAATGATGATTTCATTGCTAACTATCTTCAGCCGGGGGATCTTATTCTCAGCAGAGAAATCCATGTGGCCTTTGTGAAGGAAGTAAGAGACGGAGTGGTTTATACATACGAGTCAACACCCCCTTGGCGTACGCCCGGTGCGGGAGGTCCTAGTAGTCTAAACTTTAGTTTTGGCGCTATTTACGGAAGCCCTAATAATCACACCCACGCAATTAGACCTGCCGGAGCAGGTAACGACACGTTCCTTAATGTTGGGACTTTAGGACTGAGAGTTTGAGATGATTACCAACGACTCTAGATACATGGATGCTGCACACGAAATAGCGGTAACTCATACGTATGACGATTTATCCCGTGTTGAGTACAACTCAGATAATACATCTGTATTCAATGACGTATCCCGTGATACGACTTACCTACTCACTACTGGATTTTCTATCTCCCCTCCCAAGCAGTACATGGTTAAAGAGACAGACAATATTCAATTCCTATCCTATAAAAGCCAACGAGACCCAACTAGATGGTGGGTACTGGCGAACGCTAATCCTCAAATCCGACACCCATTCGATCTGTCAATGGGTGACATGATCCATCTCCCTGAGTGACTCCATGGTAGTAGCAGTAAATAACGCCGCACTTAATTCCATACAGCAAATCCTGATCTCTGATATAGAAATCAAGGGGGAGTTGCTTAACCTTACCTCTTCAGAATTGAAGCAGGTTCGGATGTCTAATGCCGAAAATAAACACGAAGCGGCTGTTATTACTACCCAGTTGACTAAGGCTCAAATCGATAGATATATCGGTGAGCCTATTACATTCCGATACGGCCCTAGATTTTCAGGCGGGACATTCTACGGATATGTAATTACTATTAATCCTAATCAGGATTACCAGCAAGACACTATTGTTGATATCACTTGCCTTGGAACTACATGGCCTATGCAGTCAGGTCAACCTAGATTCTTTTCCAACAGAACTGCTTCGTCAGTATTTGCCGAGATAGTTGGTGTCCATAACCTAGGGTGCCAATTAGACGACCAACCTTATATTTGGCCCGCACTCGCCCAAACTTCTGAAAGCGATTGGGAATTTCTTCAAACGCTCGCTACAAGACTTGGTTACGCCATATATGTGTATAACGGGGTAGTTAGATTAGTAAACCCTCTACGTGTACTGGCAGAGAGCGAAATCTACCAACGGTATATCCGATCAGATGACGTACTAGATCCATCTAGGCAGTTGCTGGATTTCAACCCAACTACACAATCTCTGAGGATCAGAGACAATGTAAAGCCTTCTTTCGGGTATTTCGATGGGCAAGTAGCACGTCTTACTCAACCACTAACTACTACTCCCTATAGAATGTCTACTAGTACTCCTATTAAAGATAGGGAAATGGCACAGGTATATAGTGATTCTTGGGAGCGCCGTGTTGATTTTTGGAATCAACAAGCAACAGCGCGCATTAATGGTAGTGCCAAGATTACTCCCGGTGTGAACATATCAGTTCAAATTAGCGGCAATCCTTCCGGCAGAAATGAATACGACGGTACTTGGTTTGTGCGGGGAGTAGAGCACTCTTTTACTAATAATTCTTTCCAGACAGCCTTGGACTTAGCCCGAGACACAATATCGACCAAGTCCAATAACACAGACTACAGAGATAGTTTCTCTAGAGCCGATCAGGGGAGTCCTAGAATAGTAAAGGCTTTGCGTGGTAGCCCAGCAAAGACTTACTGGGAATCCACATGGAGGCATCCTGAGTACATTAAAAGTGCTCTCTATGACCCTGCTAGTTCGTCTATTACTATTCCCACTGGTATGGCAACCACTGTGGATCAAAACAGCCTGTTAGGAACATGATATGAAAGCCTTTGACATCCCTCTCTCCATTTCTAATGGAACTATTTATATGACTGACAATTACGATCGAATTGTCAGGAATCAAGTAATTGACGCTATTACTACTAATCAGGGCGAAAGAGTTATGCATCCCGATTGGGGATGTGATGTCCAGTCAATACTTTTCGATCCTTCTGACATGCTTGAGAGACAAGATACCGCAGCATATGTACGTGATAGACTTGTCCAATTCGTTCCTCGGTCATTCATTAAGAGCGTTGGGGTCAACGTAGATCAATCGGAACCTAATCTGGTATTGATCGACATCAAATACAAGTCTTCTAGTTATATGCCTGAGTCGATCGTTACTGTTGGACTTGATACGGCAGCAGATAATACAGGGAGTGCTCAATGAGTACGACGGCCACAACAACGTCATCCACTAATAGGATCGTTCTCGACTACACCAGTCGGGATTATAAGGCGATTCGATCCATGCTGGTCGGCCTCGCTAAAGGTCTTCTTCCCGAATGGCAGACAGTTGGCGAGACAGGAGATTTTGGAACCCTTCTCCTAGAACTTTATGCTTATGCTGGGGACGTAACTAACTATTACATTGATCGTGTTTCTTCTGAGGCGTTCCTAGGCACAGCCATTCGTCGCCAAAGCGTTATGTATATCGCTGATATGTTTGGGTATACACCAATCGGTCAGCGAGCAGCGACGGTACCTTTGTCATTCACTTGGCGATGGGATACGGCAAAGTTGCCCGGTAATGCTATTCCGGTCTACACATATGACGTTAATAGCGCTTCTGTAGCCAACGGCGTTGTTACGATGAATATTTCGAACGACGACTACCGAGTCAACATGATCGTCGGACAGACCGTTACTATTTCAGGCGTCGGTGTTCCTTACGACGGCATATTCGTAGTTGACTCAGTCATTAGTCCGGCTGATACTACCGCTGTAGATATTACCTATAGTGTGGTTTCCACTGCCAGCGGAACTGCCTCCATCTCTGGAGGCCCCACACTTACCACCGGTAGTGTAGTTATTATCCCGGCGGGAACGTATGTAACTACATCTCCTGATTCCACCGGCAATGTGATTGTGTTTGAATTAAACTTCGATGTAACTCTTGATACGGTTGGTAGTAAGCCCATTAAAGACGGTTCTACTATTTACTCAGTCTCCCAGTTAACCGCCGCTTCTGAAGGGGCCTCCATTGACCCCACATTGGCAGGAGTTAGTAAAGGTATTCCTAATTCAGAATTCGTATTAGCGAATCCCGGTGTTATTGATCGTACGGTTCAGGTTTATACCAAAGAAGCCGGTCAGGTAGTTCAGTGGTCCCGTGTAGACAAAATCTCTTTAGCCACTCCTACCCAGTCCGTATTCACCACATACGTGGACGATCAAAATTACACCCATATCTTGTTTGGGGATAATGCGTCCGGCCGTGTGCCCCCTACTAACGTAGAGATCTATGTCAGTTACAGGTACGGCTCCGGGGTATCAGCAAACAGTCTAGGAGTGAATACCATTACGGTACTCAATAATGACTACGCTACTCAGAATGGTATTACCGTAACCAACACTGCTTCTCCAGTAGGTGGGGCAGATGTGGAATCTATTGAATCTATGAGGTATTCGATTCCTCGTGCTTCGGCCCTAAAGCAACGTGCAGTTACTATTGAAGATTATGTAAACCTCGCTCTTCAGGTACCCGGTGTTACTAAGGCAACGGCTTACGGGGAAAACTATACTGCCGTATATGTCCGTGTCGCTTCCAGTTCCGAATCTGTTGGGTACACCACTAGCAATGCATTGATTAGATACGTCAATGCTGGAGTCGCTACTGTGGCTATCTCAGGTTCTCTAAGTCTCAGCGTAGGGCAGACCGTATATGCCACTGGTATCGGAACTAACCTTAACGGAAGTGTGAAGACTACTAAGGTCTTTTATACAGGCAGCCCGGTTACTGTACTTAATAAATCTCTAACTACAAGTACGGCTAAAATTCGTATTGCTTCTGTGGGTAATTTTGTAGTTGGACAACCGATCACAGTATCAATTAGCGATACTATTTTTGATGGTACTAAAATCATCAGTGCGATTGAATCAGTGGCTGTTAGCGGCATCACTTATTATGATCTTTCTTATGCGAAGACAGTGTCTGCCGCTGTATCCAACAAAGCGCTAACGACTAACGTAGCCACTCTAACTACATCGGCCGCTCATGGTTTTCAGACGGGATGGCAAGTAGTTGTAACAGGGGTAGACGCAACCTTTAATGGTACGTACACCATCACAGGAACTCCTACTACCACTTCATTTACCTACGCTAAAACAGCAACAAACGTCACTAGCACTGCGGTGTCTCCTACAGGTCTCGCTAATATCAACATTCCTAGCGCTGCTGTAACTTCGGGCACCGTTACGGGGGCAGCAGGTATTACATACGCTACTTCTTCCTCAAATATCCTTGAGGCTCAAACAACAACAGGTACTATTACTACGACAAGTTCTGAAATGCAGTTACTTATCAACTCCCTTGAGTCATATCTAAGCGACAAGAAGTTGATTGGTTCCGTTGTGTATGGAGAACCTGTTGAGTGGACCAACGTCGATGTCAGTATCAATGTTCAAGTTCGTCCTCTTTATAACCGAGAGAGCGTCAGAGCAGCAGTTCAGGCGGCTGTTGAAAAAGTGTTCTCTTATGACAATGTTGATTTCGGAAAGAGGATTTCCATTGGTGATGTTTACCGATCAGCACTGGCTGTTGACGGAGTGGATTACATTACCCTGAATACGCTTAAGGTAGTAGATGCTACCGGACCTATTGAAGACATCAATACCCCTGAGTACAACCTTCCACGTATTGCGCCGACCATTACTTCTATATACCCAGCCGGATGGGTTATCGCTAACGGCGGCTTGGTAAACACATGACGTACTTTGAAACAGATGTAGATGTAGTTAGGTCTAAGTCTGCCGCTATTACTAATAAGGCGCTTACAGGAACCGATGCCACCATCACTACCGGTTCTGCCCACAATTTTGCCGCCGGGTGGACCGTATTGGTCTCCGGTGTCGATGATGTATTCGACGGTACTTTCACAATTACAGGCATAACATCTACTACCTTCACTTACAAACTAGCAAGAGCAGATGTTGTTTCTACCGCTGTATCTCCGGCCGGTCTAGCGACCGTACCTGCTCCTGCATATATTAGATATCAACCAAGCGACACAGTCCTTGACTCTATTGCATCAAGAGTTGATTTCTATGCAGAACCTTGGGACTACAATACTTCCCGCATTGTGTGGGGAGTAGATGACGTGGTCAATTCTAAAGTATTGACTGATATCTCGGCCGGTCTTACTCCCCTAGTCGCAGTTACTAGATCCGCATTCGGCTATCCCATGACTCCTCTTGACGGTCAGAAGATTTTCGAACGTAAGTACACGGATGTATTTTCGTATTCGGGAAATCTTCAAGTACCAATGGCTATGGAGACTCAACCGGCAGATACAAGCAATGACTTTCAAAGGCCCGTGGCTCCTGTACAAAGTCTTTATGATAGGAACCTTACTCCCGGTAAGTGGTATTACTACACACTATTCTTTTACGTTAAAGGAACTAATGCTTCTGCACAATGGGTAGCAGGTGGATCTACCGACGTTCTTATTCCATTTAATTACAAACACTTTGAAACCTTTTATGACCTTATTCCTCCTTACTACCGACTTAAGGATAGTGAGTTCACTGCGGGGACGGGGAAATCAGGAGTCCTTGAACGGCTTATAAGGGTGATCGGATTTGAGGCCGATTACACTCGTACTCTCGCTGAAGGTACGGAAAATATCTACAACATAGATTACGTCCATGATGATCTTTTACATGCCCTAGGTGAAACCAATATGGGCGTCGATACAGAGGATGGTCTAGGGGATATCCGATACCGATCTCTTCTTGCAACTATCAATAAGTTGTACGACGAGAGGGGAAGTACTAGGGGTATTCAGAAACTTACTTTGGCTAGTACTAAATACAACAATAAGATTGTTGAGGGGATCAATATGATGAACCTCACCGACGATGCTGAGTTTGTGTTTAATACTGGTTCGTGGGGAGACCTAGTAGGTACTCAGAATACTTTTGTAAACTCTTACTCATGGGGCAGCACTGCCACAGCATGGAATCCAATCGATATTTCTACGGTAACCGATTCCAACTCTCCTTCTATCCGTAAGCGTGCTCTTTACACTTCATATTTGGCAGGCACTGCTTCTGACGGAGCGGCATCTTCGGCAAGCAAAGGCTTGTTGCTTACGTGCGGAGTCGGCGTTGGAGAAGTGATAAACAGATTCCATAATGCGGAGTCCGTTAACTTTTATCCCCAGTTCTACGGTATTAGATGCCGATCAGGAATTGTCTATACGTTCTCGTTTTACGCCAAGCGGCTCGGTACAGACGCTGGAAGTACCGCTGCAAACGTAACAGCCGGGATCATGTGGTTTAATCTTCCGGCTAATCATACGTTTAATATCAATAATGATTTTGTTTCATTTGAAAAGCAGATTACTTCCACCGCCAACGGCGCTGATACGACTAACCTCGTTAGATACTACGTCCAGTCGCAGTCACCTTTATCTCTGCGAGGAGAAGAGTATGTGTTTGCGGTGCCGTACATTGCGTTTAATAACTCCTATAAGAGGCATGTGTATGCATGTATGTTCAATTCTCAATTGAATTCTTCTACTAATTTTGCCGTCAATCCTGATATCACGCTTACGCTTGGTGCTTCTAACGAATTACTCAACTCTTCATATCTCCTTGGAGACAACGTATGACAACAACGACAACTATTGTCACCAATTGGCTTAAAACTAATTATGGGACTGTCAATTGGACTGTACCTAAGCAGGTCGGCGTTCGCCTGTATGCCCGTAATCCTAGTTTTACCGATTCAACCGCAACTAAGTTTGCGGGCTTCAGTAACTTGACTGACTTAGACTCAAACCCGGAATGGGTTTCTGTAGGTGCGACTCTTACTAGCAAGGTGACAAGTACTGGGTCTGCTACCAACCTCTATCTTAAAAAGGTATCTGTCAGTGGGACTCTGGAAGGTCTCCAAGTTGTCGATAGTAGTGGAATCGAACATTCTGTAGAAGACGAAGGTGGTTGGTATTTCAATACCGATCCTACTCAAGAAGTCATTAGCGCTGCCGTCTTCTATCTAATTGGTACTTATAGTTCTGTAGTTAACCCAATTCTTTTTGCAACAACGCAGGGTATTGGTGATAACACAGTCGCCCATTACAAGTCCCTGTTCGGTCAATACAAAACAGGCGCTGCATCAGGAAAGCAGTATGTCATTGGTTATGACACCACTAGTCTTCTGTTTTCTACGGGATACACATTCCTCAGCCTTTCCACTCCGATTTGGGAAGGTGCCCACGCTCAGCATATTTGGATTCAACCTCAGAGAATTAACTTTGCCGCCAACCCTTCTTTTGAACGCTCTGTCGCTCCTGTTCCATATTGGAGGGTAGGGCGAGAGTCAGGTGCTGGCTCGGCCACACTTAGTCGTGCCGGGTCTACAGGTACCCCTGCCGGAGTCGGTGGTACCGCCCGACCGTATTGCGGGAAAGTACTTTCATCGGGAGGATCTGCACGAACGGTGTTGGAATCTAATCTATTCCCGAAGGTAAATAACTGGTACTCAATTAGTTTCTATGCCAGTGGTGACGGGGTAGTTTCATCTAACACAGGTTCCCTTTACTTCGGCATTGTTGCCCGACCTTTAGATTCTAGTAGCGCTACTTATATAAGAAATAAGGTTGCGGAGAAACTAGAGGGCGGGACCGCTACGTCAGGATTTAGAAAGTTCACCGCTTTGATTCAAATTCCTGATGACGTAGGCGATCTCATGCTTCGTATTGAATACGCAGGAACGACGCTATGGGTAGATGATGTTCTAATTGAACCCCATGAGGGTCAGTACGAGTACTTTGACGGCAATTCTGTTATTAGTCTTTCCGACGACTTTAGGTGGATGGGTGGTTCTACTTATGCCAACAAGCATTTCTCCCTTTGGTATAACAACTATAAGAACACCCGTGCCCGTCTTCTAGGCGACTACGACACGCTTGATAATCTCTATAAGCCGGGTCTAGCAGAAGAGTGGTCCCCAACAGGGGCTAACATAACAGCCCATTGGGATGCTGTTACTAACGTGACTCCGTACAATTGGGTCGGAGACGCCTTTTACCCGATTACGGATGTGAACGGTACCGCTGTGAGTACTATCAATAATTCTCTTGACTTCACCCTCGGATCTATCTAAGGTTGCGAACAACTCGGAACATTGATATGTTCCGAACTGCACAACTGACCACACATTGAACGGAACACAATGGACTATGTATTGATGGCCCTCGGGGTCTTTTGGATAGTACGTCTCCTACAAACTTGGATTGATTCCCCAGCATGGCTGTGGAGTCTTATCCAATTGGCACTTGCTGTGATCGTTATGCTCCCGTGGGATAACTACAAGTGGTTTTCACCGCTTGGAGTTGCGGGTATTGTCGCCTTTCTTCAGATGGCTGAGAACTTTCTTATTGCCAAGTCTGACGAGGCTCTGTCCACGATCATGCGTCGTCGCTAACAAGGAGCGTAAATGTTATACACACTTATCGGAAACGGTAATGCCAACAAAAAGGAAGTCATCTCATCTCTCAATAGTTTGCGGGATGCGGCAGATGACTTCGGGTTAATTATTGCTGAGGAAGAGTTTCCTAGCGATACGTTGGAACATATTCTCGGGTGGGTTGAAAAGAACGAGATTTATTATGAAGCCGTTCTTCATCCTGACGGTGACATGACGCAGGGGCTGCTTTACGCTCAGGCCGCTGAGACTTATACCTCTCGCAAAACGCTCCTCAAGGCTGTGCAGATCACTCCCGCTAGGAAGGGCGAAGGCGAGAATTGTGCTGTGCTAATTCTGTCAGATGATCTAGAGAACGACGAGAGCGTGCTCGCCGCCGTAGAACGGGCTATTGAGACCGGAATGCCCGTATATGATCTAGGCAATCAGATGGTGGAGATTACCTTTGAAGAGGTCCCCGAAGAGGAGACCGTCTCAGAACCGCTAGAGACTCCTACCTTCGAAGATTTCCACATCGATATTCAGATTCCTGAAGAAGACATTGAATTCACACGAGAAGATCTCGCTGAGTTGAACATGGTGGAACTTAAGGCCATGGTTCAGAGCCGTGGAGTGATTCCTCGGGATATGCGATCCAAGGATTCAATGATCGATGCCCTCATGGGCACTGCTTCAGTCATGCTGGAGGAAGTCGCTTCGGCAACCCTTGTACAGGAACCAGTACAGGAGTATGATACTAAATCATCTACTCCGGTAGGTAAGTTCTACCTTGTAAAGATCGACGCTGATGGAAAGGCTGAGATGCGCTTTCTTCCCGCCGAGAAAGCAGCACTCGTCTACTAGTACGGTTTTCCCTTTCCCGTACACTGTCAGCGTCCCGAGAGGCCCCTCAGACCGCCACTGAGGGGCCTCTCTACCTCTCTAGGTAGATATCCAGCATATTCCTAAGATCGGCCGCCATACGGCGATCTAGGACGATATGGAGTTCTTCGTCCACCTCAGTACATATCTCCACGGTCACCGCTAAGTCATTCCTGTAAGACAGGATGACAGGAATCTCTTCGCTTTGATAATGAACGTGTGGATACACGATTAGTAATTTAGTCGTTACCCCAATAAAACCACAAGCCCTCCACAAGTCTGTGGAAGGCTTGGGGCACAGATTACGGACAACTCGTATCTGACGCTAAGGGCCTACCCAGCCCGAAAAGCGAACGACGGTCGGAACTCGTACTGTGCGACAAGACTGTACCACATAGAAACCGTAGAAAGATCGGATGACACATCCCCGCATCATGTGCTTAACTCGCGACCCTCGTAACTATCGGAGTAACAAATGTCACCCACCTACAGAACGCTGGACCTAGTACGAGCCACCTCGTTTGGATGGTCCCAGCACCACGATTTGAATCATAATGAATATCAGGTGCTTCAGTTCATTGCCCTAAGGGGTAAATCTAATGAGCCGGGAAATGCTTACGCATGGTTCCCAAAGTACGGTCAGGAGTGGTGGGCAGACATCATGTCTATCTCTCATAACGTCCTTCGTAAGACTCTCTCCCGACTCCGAAAGAAGGGTCTGATTGTAAATATCAGTGGATCTGCGGACGAGAGATTTACCATGATCAAGGGTTACGGAATACCGGTACACGTCATGGATGAATGCAAACAATGGTACGAAGATCGACAGGATATGGTCTACTCACAGGTACCAAATGACATCAAGGAATTGGACGAAAATGTGCCATCTGGTCACATCGATGTGCCATCTGGTCACATGCGTGTGCCATCTGGTCACATTGACAACCCTGTGACCTGCGGAAATGCCTTATATACCCATGTATATACCCAAGAGAAAACCCAACTCCTTACGGATAGTTCGAGATCTTCGATCTCTCCTACACAGACAGAGGACTCAATGAGATACGAAGACGAGTGGAGTGCTCCTAAAGAGTCACGATCAAAGCCGACTCGGTCGAAGAAAGAAGTTGACGATTTCTCCGTTTCTAGAGAAATGAAGGAGAAGCCCGCTCCGGTTTATGGACCGAACATGCGTTTGACTCAGCAGTTCCACGAATGCTGGATGGTGTCTCGTGAGAAGAGGCTCAACCTTTCGGTTGATTGGGCCGTACAAAAAGTATTTCAGGCAAGGATGAAGTCTTTGCTGGAAACTCATTCTGAAGAGGAGATCTCCGAAATGATTGAGATTTTCTTCCGGTTAATCGATGCTGGTCAGATATCTCTCAAAGCGGATGAACTATGGAAGGATTTTTGGTACAACAGAGGTCGCTTGCAGAAGATTGCTTCTCAGTCTTCCGACAAACCAATTGTTGCAAATAGCGACAAGTCCGAACTAGAACGATTCCGACAAAGGATGAACCGATGACAGACGATAGGGATATTGTTGTTCGACTCCGTGACCACGACGGAAACAATCATCGTGACGGACTCCTTTGTGTGAGATGCTCAGCGGCAAACGAGATTGACCGACTGAGGGAAGATGGTCATGCCATGCGTGCAGAGATCCAGTTCTTAAATGCGAGCGCTAGGTGATCCGATCAGCAGAGAACCAGTTCATTCCCGGTTCTAGCATACCTAAGACCCCGAGTACCGATATCTCCTCCAACCCTTTGGTTGAGGAATACATGCTTTCTTCAGGGTGGGAAAGCGGGATAGGTATTCTCCTGTTAGGTACCGCTGGTTGTGGGAAGACCACCACTGGTATTGAGATTCTCAGGCAGATCCATAAGGTCAATAGAACTGAGATGTTCTATTGGACTGAGTATGACTTTCTTGCTGACCTCCGCAACTTGTGGCGCATGGAGGAATTGTCTCAGAAGTATTCACGGGACGATGCATTGTGGAAGGAGTACACCGAATGGGAACGATCTTTTTGGAACATGAAGGAATCTCCGTTCTTGTTCTTGGACGATGTCGGTCGGGGCTATACACCCATGCAAACATACGAAGTTGAAAACCTTCTACGACTTCGGGAGAACAAGAGACTGCCCAACGTAATCGCTTGCCAAAATGGTCTTTGGGATAATTTGCCATCAGGCTTCAAATCTGTGGTAGAACGAAACAGCATGACAATCCGGCTTGATGCGAGGAACCTCTGATGGAGAATGGCGACATTGCAACATGGATGGACAACCGGATTATTGTTGTTCTTGAAGGAATTCTTGCTCAGGTACCTCCTCCCGATGTTCATCGCTCGGGAATCATTAGGCAGCGTAAAGAAACAGAATGGGTTTCCGCTGATTACTGGGGTTGGAACAAACACGCCATAAAGATCATCAATGACAAGGCCTACCGTTTAAACACTCCTGTTGATGTCGTTACTTTCCTCGCTCCCGAAGTCGGGGACATGGCTGCTGATTGGCTTGAGAAATACGAAGTCCGTGTGTCAGCCTGTGACTACAGCGATTTTGATATGTTCTGCGAGTCACTTTCTTGGCGACCAAACGTCCATCACGTTATTGACTCTGTACCTGAGCGGCTTGATCGATACGGCATCCGTGCATACGAGACTCAGTATGGTGGTCTGTTTTAGTGGATACGCAGAACGCTTGTCTCTCTAAAATGGTTCTTGAAGGTGAACTACTTCCGTTCATTGAATCAAAGATCTCTCACGAGTTCTTTCCCGACGACCGACATGCTCAGATTTGGGACATGGTTCTCGGACATTACAAGAAGTATGGGAAGCCACCGTCTGAGGATGTGATTTATAAGGCTTATCCGACATATGAGTTCCTTACTTACCCGGAACCGGTCGGATATTACCTAAACCAACTCAAGCAGGATCGCAAGAAGGTCATCCTTACCACTCATGTGCAGGAATACATTCAGCGATTGAATGAGGAGGAAGGCCCTGATATTGGTGATGACTTAGAAATCATTCTTCGTCAGGGTATGTCTCAGGCTGCCCACGAGATTTCTCAGGGACGTGACACAGATTTCTTCCTCTCACATGACCGCATCATGGATCGTCTCCGTGATCGCCGTGATAACCCCGGATATCTCCGAGGAATTACTACCGGCCTTGATGGTATCGATCGACTTACTGGCGGTCTACAGCCCGAACAACTAATTACAATGGTGGGAACTCCTAAGGCTGGTAAGTCCAGCGTCCTTCTCAAACTGGCATTCAACGCACATCGAAACGGTAACGCCGTGCTGTTCGTTACTTTTGAGATGGGGACTGAGGAACAGGAAGATCGACTTGTTTCTCTCATCTCGGGAGTAGGTCTTACAAAGATTCTCACTGGTACGTTTACCCCGGTCGATGAAGAGAAGATCCGTAAAGCACTATTGCTTCGTAAGGCTATGTCGGGATTCACTATCACTAGCGATATCACCAGCGCCATAACCGTTTCAGGTGTGCAAGCAAAGATCCAGCAATACCAACCTACGTTAGTAATTGTCGATGGTGTGTACCTAATGGATGACGAGAATGGTAACGACAAGGGAACTCCTCAGGCTCTTACCAGCATCACACGAGGCTTCAAACGTCTTGCACAGACGACACGGATTCCCATTGTGATATCTACTCAGGCCATGCTGTATCGCTCTAAGGGCGGCTTGAAGATGGAATCCATTGGATACTCTTCCTCGTTCGCTCAAGATTCTGACATCGTTTTCGGTGTTGAACCTCACGAACAAATCCAAGGAATGTCTCGGTTTAAGGTACTGGCTTCACGGTCTAGTCCTAAGGGAGAGGCGTTCATCAATTTCGATTGGAGCAATGGCTTAATCGAAGAGGTTGATCAGAATACTTATGAGCAGATGATTAACAATCAAATGCCTATTGCTAACTCCAGCAGCGTTCCTAAACCTTCATCGCTTCATAGCCAATGGGATGACGACGAAGATGTTGCTTGATATTGAAAGCATTCTCTACGAACTTAATATTCATGTACTAAGGGAGACCGGTGATGAACTATTGGCGAAGTGCCCGATGCACTTGGCACGAACAGGGAAGGAGGATGGACATCCATCTTGGTCAATCAACGCCAAGACCTATGTTCATCACTGCTTCTCCTGCGGATACGCCGGATCTTTATCAACTCTCTACCGAGACGTTGTTGGTGAAGTTCCCGACGACTTGGAATGGGAACTATCCAAGCAGTCTGTGCTCTCATCGTTCGACAGGTCGAAGCCTGTAGAGAAAGAGATAGGACCGTCGGTAGATGAGTGGTCTCTACAGAACTACACGGACTTGCCGGATCGGATGCTTGAGCGCCGTTACTTATCCCGCTATGCCGTGGATCATTTTGAAATTAGATGGGACAAGACGAATAAGACATGGGTGATACCTGTCCGATCCCCTAATGGTGCTCTGATGGGGTATCAATTCCGACAGAAAGGGATTGTTTTAAATCATCCGACCGGTATGGAGAAGTCGACTACTCTTTTCGGATTCCACCTATTCAAAAACGAGAACAAGATCACCATCGTTGAGTCTCCTCTAGATGCTGTCCGCTTGTATGGAGTCGGGGTTCCAGCGGTATCAAGTTTCGGAGCAGCGATTAGTTCTGACCAAATGAATCTTCTTTCACGCACTTTCCGCTATGTAATTTCCGCTATGGACAACGACACTGTCGGTAAACGTGCGACTGATCTGCTACACAAGAGGCTTACAAAACAAGGTTGTGTTGTATTCGATTTTGATTACAACGGGCTTGGAGTAAAAGATCCCGGCGACGTAGTGTCCGACCAAGATCTACTTGCCGCTTGGAATCGAAGCATTTCACTTAATTTGACTAACTATTAGGAGACCAATGCTAAAGACTAGACAGCCTCTCTGTGACCCTTGTTGGGTCTACGAGACTGCCGAGTGGGCCGAAACTGATGATGGAGAATGGGTTCCCGTCTCCTATTCAATACCGGCTACAGCACCCGGATACCCGCTTGAAGTATGTTGCCAATGCGGCGTACACACGATTGCTGGTATCTATGTAATGCGGGACACCAACGATGTCCCTTTCCCTACAATCATTCCTGAGGATTGAAATGAACACTATTGAAGAAGCAGTACACGAATACATCGATTCACGACGCTGGGATACCCTTGTCGGGCGTGCGTGGGATATGCATTCCAGTGAGGGCAAGGAAGAATTCGCAGAGTTCTTGTCCAAGCACATCGAAGGAGTTATTGCTATTCTTCCACCGCCTCATCGTGGATGAAAGCATTTGGACTTGGGTCCTATTCACCTTTGAACTAATTGGAATCACAGGCATGTGGTTCGTTGGAAAGAAATTGTGGTGGGGCTGGGCCATTGTGTTAACGCACTCTGTACCGTGGTTTGTGTACAGCATTATTTACGGGAAACCCGGATTCATCGCTATGTCTCTCATGTGGTGGTCCATGAACTTTTACAACATGAGGAAATGGAAGAACGAAGATGTCTGACATGACGATTGACGAGTGGATTAAGTACGGAATTACTAAAGGTTATTGTACTGACGCTACGTGCGTTACTCACTCAGGGCTTTCTAATACTAAAGAGGAAGAGGAGGAGTGGGATAAAGGTTATGACCCCTGTATCCCCGGTCTACGTCTTTGGATCAATGACTGAACTTCCCCCTCTTCGTCCTTATCAAGAAGAAGCGATTGAGCAGGCTCTCTCTCGTGGGAGCCTGCTACTTGCTATGACTATGGGTTCGGGAAAGACCCGTACCGCTATTGAGACCGTTGAACAGTTGGCTGTTGATCGAAAGATCATTGCTGGCGCTGTGTTTGTGCAGAACTCAACCAAGTTTCAATGGAAGCGTGAAATTGAATATTGGGCAAAGCCCAGTGTGATGGTCATCGACGGCAACAAAAAACAACGTACTTCCCAATATAAGCAAGCCCATATGTATCGATATACAATTCTTAACTATGAGGCGCTTATACATGACTGGGATCTGATTCAGGAATATCTCCCAATTGATTTCATCATTGCTGATGAGGTCACCAACATTAAAAGTTTTAAGGCGCAAAAGTCACGACATCTTAAGGCTTTAGGGAAACACACCGAGTATCGGTTTGGCATGTCGGGACAACCTGTAGAGAATCGTCCTGAGGAATTGTTCTCTATCATGGAGTTTGTTGATCCCGACGTTCTTGGATCGTTTCATAAGTTTGATAGGACGTTCATCACCCGAGACAACTGGGGTCGTCCTAAGTTCTATAAAAACTTAGATACTCTTGCTAACAGCCTATCTGAAGCCATGTTCCGTCGTAGTCGGTTAGACATCGCTGAGTTTCTACCCAAAGTTCTTACAGTGGAGACGCCTACTCCCTTAGACGACTGGAGCAAGAAACTCTACGAGGAAATCAAACTTGACCTTATTGACCTTATTGACACGGCTATGGCTGCTGGTATGGGTGGCTTTGACCTGCTGGCTAATTATGGCCGGGGGGACGACGAGGCTGCCAACCAGTTCAAAGGACTAATTATGTCCCGAGTAACTGTTATGCGTCTTCTGTGTGACCACCCTGCGCTTCTATTGAAGAGCGCTTCTGATTTCGATGACGAAGAATCTAGAGGCGGCTCCCAATATGCGTCAGAACTTAAGGAATCGGGTCGGCTAGATAAGGCTCCTGCTACTTCAACCAAGTTGGTAGCCCTTATGGAAACTGTCAATGAAATACTTTCAGAAGATCCGATGAACAAGGTAGTCATTTTCTCCGGGTTCAAGGCAATGCTAGCGATCATCTCAGCCGAACTTAAGAAGGCTAAGTATGGTCATACTCTTATTTCGGGAGACGTTCCATCCAAAATAAGAGACGAACGTATCGTTAAATTTAATTCCGACTATTCTTGTCGGGTTTTCTTATCAAGCGATGCCGGTGCTTATGGCGTGAACTTAGACTCCGGTACTCACTTGATCAGTTATGACCTTCCATGGTCTGCGGGTTCCTTCGCCCAGCGAGTGGCTCGGATAGATAGAACTTCTTCCAAGCACGAAACTATTGTTATAGATTCAATGTTCTGTAAAGGGACTATCGAAGAGCGTCAATACGACATGCTGATCCAAAAGCGTAAAATCAGCGAAGCCTTCATCGATGGGCAATATGATGCCAAAGGACAGTTACCTCTAGACCTAACCAGTCTCCGTCAGTTCCTTGCAGATAATTGATTATTGAAGTATCTTGACCACCCACAACGATTAAGAGAGAACTGATGATTGAGCCTGAAATTGAGGACTACATTCACCATTACCTCCAGTTCCGACACGGACGGGAACGTCTTCAGAAGAACGAGGACAACGCTAAAAAGCATCTGATGACTTACCTTGCTGAGCAGGGTGAGACAGACGATCGTGGATCGTCCTACTTTGAACTAGAAGAACCAATCGATGACGTGACGGGCGTTAAACGGGAACGTCGAATCTCTCAGATCCTTGACGAGGACGTGGCTATGGAATTAGTTACTAAATATGGCCTTGAAGAGTCCTGTCTGGAAACTATTACGGTTCTTAATGAGGACGGCTTGCTTGCTGCCAACTTTGCGGGAGTTATTCCTGATGAAGAAGTCAAGCGTTTGTATTCAGAAAAGGAAACCTTTGCTTTTATTTTGATGAAGGAGTAAACATGTCGTCAGGAAAGAAGGCCGTTCCTAAGCCTTCCATTGTGTTTACTCATCACGATTTACTAATAATGCAGCAGATTCTGAAGACTTGCATCACTCCCCCTAACCTGCAAAACTCCACAATTGACTTGTACGACAAGATCACGGACTACTTAACACAATGAGCGACCCATTACTTGATAGATTTGCGGACTTGAACTATCCCGGTAGGCGCAAGCCTGCTAACCGTCCTTCTAAAGCCCCTGCTGAGAAGACGACGGAGGTATGGGATGAGAAGCCTGTCCACTACTTTGTTAAGGGAGAGAAACGTGAGTTCTTCACTATTTCTCACTTGGCTAGCGCTCTAAATAGATCTGTGGTAACAATACGTTCTTGGGAGAACAAAGGCCTTATGCCTCGTACTCCTTACAGTTCTCCTCGTCCCCGAGGGGAAAACCTTCCCGGCACTGCTCCTAAGGGCAAGAGGCTATGGACCCGAGATCAGATTCTTGGGATCATGCGTATTGCTTCTGAGGAGAAAGTGATTCTTAACGGGAAGCCGCCCACAAAGAGGTTCGGCCAAAAAGTGTTGGACCTTTACGCACAATTGATAGAAAGCGATTCACAATGAGTACCGAAGAATATGATTACGATGACGAGGAAGAGATTGCTCCTCGCCCCCGTACCATGAAGCGCCCTTCTGTAGAGGAAGACGCTGAAGATGAGGTCACGGAAGCACCTAGTGCTAAAGAATCCGATGAGGACGAGACCCTTGAGGTCGTAGCCCCCATTAACAGTGGTTGGACTGCTGGGCAGAAAGTCATGGACTCATCGTCCGACTATGCTCAGGTTCTGAAGTTGGAAACCAACATTCAGATCATCAAGTTCATTGAGGATCAGCCTTACGCCAACTACCGGCGACATTGGGTTGATCGCATGACCGCTAAGGGTTCGCAGAAGCGTGCGTACACATGCTTGGAGACCGTTGGCAAGACTTGTCCGCTCTGCTCCATTGGCGACCGCCCTCAAGCCGTATCTGCCTTTAACGTCATGCTCGTCGGTGATGACAGCCAAGTTATGCTGAAGACGTGGGATGTAGGCGCTCGCCTGTTCAACGTCCTCAAGGCCTATGCTAACGACCCGAAGATCGGTCCCCTTTCTAAGGGATACTTCGCAGTTAGCAAGACCGGAGTGAAGCAGAACACTCAGATGAACGTGATTCCGGTTCGGGAGAACGCTTTGTCGGAGGATTACGACATCACTCCTCCTACCGCTGCTGAAATTAAAGCGGCTGGTAAGTATGACGCTTCCATTATTCAGATCCCTAAGAAGACTGACTTGGAAGAGATTGCTCAGGAAATCAGCGAATACGACTGATGTCTGAGGATCGTACGCAGGGGGGGAGGCTTCGGCCTTTCCCCAGCGTCGTCCGTACTCGTGAGCAACTTGAGAAAGCCGTTGAGCACCTCTCTAAGTACGACGAGTTTACGGTAGACGTTGAGACCAACTTTGCCCATCCTAAGATTAATGAGATCTCATGGATCGGGTTTGCTGTTCCTGATAGGGTCGTTCTTATTCCTATGGGTCACCCCAAAGGAGTATTGATAACGCCTTCATACTCCGAGAAGCGCTTACCTCCCGAAGAGGAACGCAAGGTTCTCAAGAACGGCAAGTTGAGTGAAGTAAAGAAGCCGTACACAGTCCCGGCGACATTCGCTGATCCGGGGCCTCAGTTGAGGCAAGACGAGGTCTTCGAACTTCTCAAGCCTCTCTTCTTCAGTGACCGCACGAAAATTGGTCACAACGTAAAGTTTGATATTGAGTCCATTTCTAAATATTACGGGGAAATACCACCCGGCCCGTATGTAGATACGATCATTCTTACCCATGTATTGGATGAGAATTTGGATCGTTACGGTCTAAAAGATCTCATAATGGATTGGCTCCGTGTACCGCCTAATCCTGATGTGAGAAAGAAGTTCTATCCGAACTTGGGAAAGATCGGTGTAAGCGAGCAACCCATTGACGAGGTCGCTCAATATCTTGCCAAAGACGTGTGGTATACGCATTTGTATTACCGAGAGAATGTGCGGTTACTGAACAGAGTTCCCGCTCTCCGTGAGACGTTCGATATCGAGATGGGTCTGTACCCAGTTCTTATGGATATGGAACTTACTGGTATCAAAATTAACGTGGACCTTCTGAAGCGCCGTGGTGAGGAACTAGAGCACGATCGTGCTGCTACCGCCGGTCGAATTTGGAGTATCTGCGGAGAACAGTTCCCTGTTTCTAATCCGACTATGAAGCGTAAGTATCTCTTTGGTCCTAAGAAAGATGGCGGTCAAGGTCTTAAACCAATGACCTTCACTGCTAAAACCAACACTCCTCAATTGAATCAAGCAACTCTAGAGCACTATGCCAAGGAAAATGAACTAGCCGCTCTCATGTTGGAATGGTCTGAAAAAGACAAGATCATAGGTACCTTCATCGAAGGTTTGACTGAGAAACTTGTTAAAGGAAGGCTTCATACTTCCTTCAATCAGCACCGTACAGTTACCGGGCGATTATCTAGTATGAATCCCAATCTTCAACAGATCCCTAGAGGGGACATCATCCGTGATACTTTTATTGCTGATGAAGGTCGATTATTAGTAGTCGCTGACTACGATCAGGTAGAACTTCGCTGCGCTGCGTTTCTATCTAATGATGCGGAGATGGTACGGGTCTTCAGAGAAGGCTTAGACATTCACGCTCAGGCCGCTGCGGCTATGTTGGACGTTCCCTTGGACGAGGTAACTAAGGATCAGCGACAGGTAGGCAAGACTCAGAACTTTGGAACCCTGTATGGGGCGGGTCCTCAGAAGATTGCTACAGTTGCCAACTGTTCTATGGAGCAAGCACAGGAATTCATTGCTAGGTACTTTGAACAGTTTGCCGGTTTGTCAGCGTGGAAAGATGGCATGATCCTCAAGGCCCGTAAGACCGGCCGGAGGAATGACGGCAAGATGATTCCCTATGCAGACATCCCACCTTTTGGTCGCCGTCGACGGCTACCCGATCTCTACGCAGAGGAAATGCGGGACCGATCCCGAGCAGAGAGACAGGTCATCAATAGTATTGTGCAAGGATTTGCTGCGAGCGTTATGAAATGCGCTTTAATCGATCTTCGGGAAAACATTGTTCAGTCGGGACTTCCTATAGACATCCTATTAAACGTGCACGACGAAGTAGTTGTTCAGGCTCCCGAAAATATGATAGAAGAAGCAAAGGCTCTCGTAGTAGGCACTATGAGCGCAGTCACTTATAATGGTGATCCTATTCTCGGTTCGGTGCCGCTTACGGCTGATGCCGGAATTGGTAAATCTTGGTCGGAGGCTAAGTAATGTCTAATGATGCAGGTTGGTGGTCTAGGAAACTGGGTACTCCTCAGCAACAGACCCCTATCTATCCTCAGCAGCAATACCCCCCTCAATACCAACAGCAGCAGGCCCCAACTCATCCACAGGCTCCGCAGCATCAGCCCCAACAGCAGTTCAAGGTTACCCCTGACAATCTTTACGATGCTGCGATGATGTGGCAAGGGGGAGAGGCTCACCGTAAGGATAACTATCCTTGTCCGCAGTGCGGAGGTGGTCATTACTTCTCCCGCATAAACGGACCTTCTAGAGGACCTGCTCCTGCCCCAATGTGTTATGATTGTGGATATAACGGCATGTTTATCCAAGGTGATCCTGCCACTTATGCAAGTTGATCAGGACGGGAATAATGCTCCATACGCTTAGATCAGAACAGTTTTGGGGCAAAGGGCTGGAAGGCCTATTCCCGGCAGGTTCAAGTGAGAAGTCTGTAGCGCCATGGTCTCAGCCAGCGCATTTGAAGCACTTAGGCGACTACGATCGTGAACTTGTTCGTCAGACATTGATTCGGCCGCCGAAATTGCAGGAAATTGACCCACGGGAATTACGCCGTATGCAACCATCGGTTACTCGCGGCGGGGTTGAACATTACATGACTGACGAGTACCATCGCACTGGTCGTACTTATGAGGCCGGGGAACGCCGAGGTAATGAATATCCATTCATCTACCAACGTGATCCCAATCCTATTAATCCCGATTCCGGCGTTGAGAATCTAATTCTTGCCGGACATCATCGTTCTGCGGCTGCGCTCGTTCAGGGCAAACCGCTTCGTGCAATCATTGTGAGAGGCCCATGGGGAGAATCCAGCCGTTAACCGAAGACGACGCAATTGCGCTTACTCCGTCTTTATTTTTAGGGTACAAATTGTCTATTGACCACGAGGATTTCTCGTCGGTAGATCGGGCAATAGAAACAATTAAATCAGGAGGTACTGTGCTAGTTTCTGACGGCACAGACGCCCTGACGATCATGCTCAGGCTAGGAATTACCCCGTCCGGGGCACTTACTAGACTTCATCGTGCAAACAACGTACTTCCCGATACGGAAGATTTAACCCTTTAGGAAAACAATGAGCGCAACACTTGAGGAAATCATCGCACGGGTAAACAAGAAGTACGGAAGTGACACGCTGGTACGAGGTGATCAGATCAATAATACAGAGATCCCACGGTGTACCACGGGATCGTTGGCTTTTGATGTGATGCTTGGCGGTGGTTGGCCTCTTAATCAGTGGAACGAGATCATCGGTAACGAATCAAACGGTAAGACCGTGATGGTTCTCAAAACGATTGCCGCCAACCAAGCACTTAACCCCGACCACCACACTCTGTGGATTGCGTCGGAAGAATTTGTACCGGATTGGGCCGAGACTCTTGGAGTAGATCTCAGCAGAATTACTCTTGCCACGACCAACGTGATGGAAGAGGCATATCAAATTGTTATCGATACTTTGGACGCCCGTGCGGTTGATGCTGTTGTCATCGATTCTCTTCCTGCCCTTGTACCCGGAGAAGAAGACGAAAAGACCATGGAGCAGTTTGCAGTTGGTCTTGGCGCTCGCCTCACGGGTAAATTTATGCGTAAATCATCTAAAGCGCAGAAGCGATCGTTAGTGGATCAGGAGCGTGCTTGTCTTGGACTCATCATCAACCAATGGCGAGAGAAAATCGGAATCGTCTACGGAGACCCCCGAACCACTCCGGGAGGAAAGGCCAAGAACTTCCACTACTTCACCCGTGTCGAAGTGGCGAGAGATGAGTGGTTGGAGAACGACAAGAAAAAGGTCGGGCTTGCCATCAAGGCGAGAACCATTAAGAACAAGACCGCCCCTCCGCAACGGATGGGAGTCGTAGATTTCTACTTCGATGACAATCTCCCTTTTCGTAAAGGTGATTATGATTTGGTCAAAGAAGTATTTAGTTTGGCCGTAGCAAGTGATCTTGTAACACGCCGGGGGGCGTACTACGAGTATCAAGGGACCCGCTGGCAGGGCAAGGAATCGGTACTTGCATCTCTGCGAGAGGAACCCGAACTTGCTAGGTCCATGCATGCTGATGTCATGGAAACTCGTACCCGTGGACTATAGGTCGATAGTTTCCATCGCTGACAACGCCCTAGATGATGTTCAGAAGTTTCTAGCGCCTCACCTATTTAGCATTGATACAGACGAACTCAAGACAATATGGGACACGGTATTCAAGGCTAGAGAAGCCTGTGGATATGCTTTGGGTGAAGAAGATGAATGAACGTAATTACCAAACCTTCCGAACCGGTGACCCTGAACAGTTTTCGTCCGGCGCTATCCGTGACACTAACGAGGCTAAACCCCGTTATGACTTGATTCCCACGGAACCGCTTCGCCGTCTTGCTGATGTGTATTACCGTGGTGGAGTTCTTTACGGCGATCACAATTGGACTCAGGGTATTCCCTGCTCTCGGTTCCTTGCATCAGCCATGCGTCATATTGAGGCTGCACGGGATGGTGACAAAAGTGAGGACCATTGGGCACAGGCACTTTGGAACATCATGGGCATCATGCACTTTGAAAATACTGGTTGGAACGACCTAAAGGATTGGACACCCAGTGAACCATGAGCGACCAAATGAAGCGTTCTCAGGATCAAGAGAAGCGTATAGCGAAGGCTACTGGGGGCAGTCGGAACGCTGGTTCTGGAAACGGGTGGCAGCGGAAACACGACGTACGTTCGGGGGGTCACGAGGGATTCCTGTGGGAAATGAAGAGGACGGACAAGAAGCAGATCACTATCAAGGCTTCCGATCTTGATAGTGTCCGTAAAATCGCTTGGCAGGAAGGTCGAACCCCCGTCTTCCATATCGAACTAGCAGGTCGCCGGTATGTAATGCTGGAAGAGCCTGACTTCATGGAAATGATTGATGACAATGACTGATGGCACTTTGAAAGCCTTGAAGGGCACTTACAAGCGTTCCGACGTTCTACTTCCCTCTATTGAGCGCCATGTTCTAAAGAAAGCAAAAGAACCTTCAGACCGACGCTCTGACATCATGCATCCGTCAGAAATGGCTAAGGGGGATTGGTGTGGCCGCCATGATTACTACCGGATCATCGGAGAGCCTAAGAACTACAAAGGACGAGCACCATCGTTCCGGTTAGAGAATGTCTTTGACTACGGTCATAGCGTTCATGCTAAGTACCAGCGTTGGCTCCAAGAGATGGAAGTCATGTGGGGCAAGTGGTATTGCAAAGATTGCGGCAATACTTGGCTCGGTGACACGCCTACTTCTTGTAACCGCTGTGCCGGTATCAGTATTAAGTACAACGAGGTTCCGTTTGTCTCAGAAGAGATGATGATTGCTGGTCATAGTGATGGCATCGTCAACATGGACGGCGTTTACAAAATGATTGAGATCAAGACGATCGGCCTTGGAACGCTCAGGTTCGATGCTTATAGTTTGTTTGATAAGTATCAGAAAGAGAATCTGACTCTTGATGAGTTGTGGTGGAACATTAAGCGTCCTTTCGCGTCACATGTCCGCCAAGGTCAGATCTATCTACACCTGACTCAAATGCTCTATCCCGAGTTGAATGTAGATGAAATCATTTTCATCTATGAGTGGAAGCCTACTCAAGAAGTCAAAGAGTTCTCAGTAAAGTACAATCCCGATCTCATTAGCGGAGTTTTGGAGACTGCTGAATTAGTCGCTGATGCAGTTCGTAACGGTGAGCCACCTACTCCTCCTGAGTGGGCGGTCAAAGACGGAAAGAAGTGTTCATCCTGTGAATATCGAAACACCTGTTGGGGAGAAGACGATGACAGTACGCAAGGTGAAGAGGCTAAGCCCACCATCAGAATCAAGCGAAGCACAGCCGCTAAACGAGGCCGAGCGATTCGATCCTAGGCCCGAGTATGACGTACCGGAACTCCCGTGGGATATCACGGAGGTATCAGACGCTCTTCTCATGGAGCATTTCTCCAAGCAGTTATCGTGGCAGAACTTTTTTGCTACCCAAGTCGCTGAAGCGGAGGTTATTGAAGCCGAGGCCGAGGCACATCTCAAGACTCAAGAAGCGATAGTTATGCTTACCGGCAAGAAGGTTACTGAGGCCCGAGCCGAACGTGATATCGATGAGAACGTGGTTGCTGCACGAAACGACTACCTAGTATCAAAGGCTCGCCGGAAGATGCTTCAGGTCACCATGGAGAACCGAGAGCGTTGTGCCAACTTGATCAGCCGAGAACTGACACGACGAGTGGGTCGTGAGGGTAATCAACGTAGAAATGATCGTTGGAACGCCTGATGATTAGCGTATTCACGCCCACTAATAACGATAAGTACCTACTTCGTGCTTATAAGTCCTTGTTAGCGCAGACTTATCAAGACTGGGAATGGGTAGTTCTTACTAACGGCGATGTCGGTGTGCCTGAGTTTAGCGATGACCGGGTAAAGGTCATCCATACTCAAGAAACCGGTATGGTCGGCACCCTGAAAAGGATCGCTTGCAGTCACTGCACTGGTGACTACCTAGTGGAGTTGGATCACGACGATGAGTTGACTCCTGACTGCTTGGAAGAGATCAGCAAATGCACTGAGGACTTCGTTTACAGCAATTGCTTTCAGGTAGATGATGAATGGAACCCATACACATGGGCTGACGGATTCGGCTGGGAATGGCGTGAAAACGACTACGAAGATCACAAAGTCCTAGAAGCAGTTTCTCCCGAACCAAGCCCTTCTAACTTCAGTCGTATTTGGTTTGCCCCTAACCATGTCCGTGCTTGGAAGCGTGACTTTTATTGGTCTATCGGTGGTCATGCCGACATGAAGATCTCCGACGATCACGATCTTTGTGCTCGTAGTTACCTAAACGGGACTATCAAACATATCGATAAGCCCTTGTACCTATACCGTGTCCATGGAAACAACACTTGGCTTGGTCTTCAACAGGAGATCAACGACACCATGTGGGATAACCACGACAAGTACTTCATTCCCATGCAGGAGAAGTGGTGTGCTGACAACGGCTTGTACATGGTAGACCTAGGCGGGGCTATAGATTGTCCCGAGGCGTATGTTTCGTACGATCGTCATAACGCCGATATCGTCGGTGACCTTAATGAAGAATGGGTGCTTGAAGACGATTCAGTGGGTCTCATCCGAGCACATGACGTTATCGAACATCTAAAAAACCCTATTCACACTATGAATGAGGCATGGCGTGTACTGGCTCATGGTGGGGTGCTAGACATCCTCGTACCTAGTACTGATGGTGTAGGAGCATGGTGTGACCCTACCCATATATCTTTTTGGAATAAACGGAGTTTCCGGTATTACACCGAAGCGGCTGTTAGGCGCTATATCGAGCCTGAATGTGTTGCACGCTTTCAGGTAGTGAAACTAGTGGATGTACATCTATGGGAAGGTATCCCATATGTTCAAGCCCAGTTGCTTGCCTTGAAAAACGATGACTTTCGATACCACGGAGAGTTGAAGATATGAACGGCGCTTTAGCAGATGAAGTGGAGCATTGGAGATCAGAGGCTTACAAACTAGCCAACATTCTTATGTCGTCCTACACTTGGGTACACGAATACAAGATTGAAGAGGTTGATAAGGTTTTAGCGCCTTATATAGGTAAAGAATATGATGCTGCAACTGAATCCTCCTCAACCTCTTGATACTCCTAAAGGTCCTGCGTGGGCCGTGGCGCTGATGGATTACGGTCCTGACCACGATCTGTGTTGGGTCTGCTTTGTCCGTGATACCGGGGAATGTTGGACATTCCGCAATGGTGATATCCGTCAGCCTTCTAGTGTGACTTATGGAAGGCACGTAAATGATTGAGTTTAGAGTCTATGGAACGCCAGCCCCGCAAGGATCTAAAACAGCCTTCGTCCGTGGAGGACGCGCTGTTGTTGTTGATGGCTCCTCAACTACTGGTCGTCAAAAACTATCTTCGTGGCGTGCGGAGGTGGCTCGTGAAGCAGCGAATATTGCTTCAGGAGAACTCTTGGAAGGCCCTATTGGGGTTGAGATTAACTTTGTCATGCCGAAGCCTAAGTCGGCTCCTAAGGGGAAAGTCTTCTGCGACAAGAAGCCGGACATCGACAAACTCGTCCGCTCCACGTTCGATTCCATGACTGGTGTTCTGTATAGGGATGACTCTCAGATAGTCCAAGTCCGGGCAACAAAGGTGTATGTCACATCTGACGAGCCTTCAGGTGCTGTTATCCGAATTTACCCACTTTCATAGTTCTGATACCATTTTCATACCGTTCTAACTAAAGGTAAGAAAATGACTGAGCATACACAAGCAGAAGAGGATGCTATTTTGAGGGTTTCGGCCTCCAGCGCTCCTCAGTCAGTAGCAGCGGCTATTAGTAAGTGCATTAGCGATAGCCACAAGTATCCGGTCCTCAGGGCTATCGGCCATGGGGCTGTCGGTCAGGCCGTTAAGGCACTTGCTATTGCTCGTGGGTATGTGGCTCCCCGAGGCACTGATCTAGCCTTCGTGGTGGGGTTTGATACGATTGAGAACGCCGAGGGCAAAGAGATTTCTGCCATGGTGTTCCGTACGTTTGCTCGCTGATATACACTAAGGTCTCTATATGACCGCATCAGGCGCGAAGATATTCTCAGGTATTTTTAAGGCTCGTTGCGTAGCCGTAACTGGTGATGCATTAACTATTTATGTTCCTCAGGTATTTGGCGATACCTCTGTAACTACAAATAATGTAGTAGGTACCTATCCAGTAGAAGGTCGTTTCGGATACGTAACTTTTGAAGGTGGCGATCCTTCATTCCCCATTTGGATGGGAGAATCAGCGGGTCCTTATTACTCTTCCGGCACTGGATCGGGCGCTCAAGGTCCCCAAGGCGCTACAGGAAGTACAGGAACAGGCGGGGTACTCGGCTACTACGGGTCGTTTTCCGATTACACAACACAAACAGCATCGGCTAACACTGCGACTGCCATGCTCCTTGGAACGACTGATGAAGCCAACGGAGTTTCCATTGTCTCTGGCTCCCGGATCACATTCGCAAACGCTGGAACTTATAACTTGCAGTGGTCGGCACAATTCAACAGCACGTCAACACAGGAACAAGATGTTTCGGTGTGGATGCGGAAGAACGGCACAGATGTTGTTGGTTCAAACGGTCTGATTTCTGTTACAAGTTCACATGGCGGCATTGACGGGCACGTCATTCCTTCATGGAACTTCGTGTTCACGGTCGCAGCCGGTGACTACTACCAGTTTTATTGGTCGACGCCTTCAACGAACGTGACGATCAAAACACTTTCAACGTCAACATCTCCGACACGTCCCTCAACTGCCAGCATTGTTGTTACTGCTACACAAGTCATGTATACGCAGGTTGGTCCTCCGGGTAACCAAGGATTTCAGGGCAATCAAGGATTTCAGGGTAACCAAGGATTTCAGGGTAACCAAGGTGTGCAGGGTTTCCAAGGAAATCAGGGCAATCAAGGATTTCAGGGTAACCAAGGGTCGCAAGGCAGTCAGGGCGCAGCGTCGACGGTCGCCGGTCCGCAGGGTGCTGGCGTTGTCACGGGTGGCACAACTGGCCAATTCTTAGTAAAAAACAGTGCCACCAACTACGACACTACTTGGCTTGCTACTCCGCTTCCCATCGCCAATGGTGGAACTAACTCTACGGCTACCGCTACTAATGGTGGCGTTGGTTATGGAACCGGTACAGCACATGCTTATACGGCTGCTGGTACGTCGGGTCAGGTGCTTGAGTCTGCTGGCACAGGTGTTCCCACTTGGGCAACTTATGCCCGAGGATTTGTCGCACAGGACACTTCCACAACTGCAAGCGCTCAAGCCACAACGGCCTACGTTGATACAGACCTAGTATTTGCCGCTCAGGCGGTAACAAGTGGTCGCAAATATAGGTGGGTCGTTACCGGACACTGCTATTCAACTGTTGCTGATGATATTATTCGGCTTTCGATTCGCACGGGAACAACCGTTTTAGCATCTACCGATGTTGTCGTCCCCGCTGCTGGTGTTGCAACTGGATTCACTATCGTTTATTACGAAACCGCCGCAGCGTCATCAATTGCAAGAAAAGTTTCGGTCATTAGGGCGGCTGGAACCGGAGGTTGCTTTTTCTTCGCTGATGCCGCCCGAACTGCATACATGACAATTGAAGATGTTGGGATCTAGGGATCAACGGAAAGACCCTTTGGGAACTGCTTCGCCCTTAGTGGTAATATGTAGATATGGCATCCTTCTCGCAGAACCTCTCAAGGGATTATCCACAAGGAGATACTCCATTTCGGGCGGCAGAAGTCGGTGGACCAGCCCCATTCTTCCATGATGATTTGGACCGAATGCGTACTCAATGGCGCTCTACTCCTGAGGCCACTTACCCTGACGGGTACCTTGGAACTATCAACAGCCGCCGTCAGGATCGTCTTTTAGACGGCCTGAAGCAGCGTACGTCAGCAAAGCCTTACACCCGTGGTATTCATAAAGGGGAACGGCGAGATCCTTCTGATTACACTTGGCCTGCCGAATTCAATCTGTTTACTGGGTTGGAACTTCAGTCTAAAGGTATTAAATACGCTCCTCCCGGTCTCGGGCTTGAGATTGGGGAACGCTTAGTCAACGGTGGAAAGAACCCTGACGAATGGCGTAACCCTGATACTCAAAACCCTGACCGTGCGGAACAGATGCGTAAACTGGCTCCTTCATGGGCAGGGCGAGGCCCCGGTATGGCTATCGCTTATCCGGGCCGATGAAACTTCCGGGTCACTCTGTACCTGTTATTCCCAAGCGCCGATTGGTATCTCCCCATGTCGGGTCTTGGAAGACAGAGCCTGAGGACCGCCAAATAGATCGTAACCAGTATCAAAATCGTATTCACAAGAACATCAATCCGTGGATCACGCAGCAACTTCAGAGGAACGAAAAGTTTAACGTAACGGCCTTTGAAAGATGAAAGAGATATTGATCCAAATGTTTGATACTAGTAAGGCGTCGGTCTGTTGAGCAGCGAAGCGATTGCCATCATTATTGCTGCGTCTATTGGGGCCTTTGGAACGATTGTTGTAGGTCTAATAACTCTCATCGTTTCCCTTAGGCAGATGTCCAAAAAGAATGCAGACGATCATGGCATTGTTCAGAGTCAATTGTCAGGCATCAAAGAAGATGTCTCTGAGATCAAGAATGATGTAAAATCAGTAGACGTTCGCATCGATAGCCACATCATGTGGCATGTTGATAACCCTAGTAAGGAGTCCATTTCGTGACTATCAGTGCTCTTATTGTTACCGTTCTTATTGGCTGTGTGATTCCGATCGTCGTTGGTCTGATTACCAAACTGAACGCTTCTAGCAAGTTAAAAGGCGCTCTCCTTCTTGTGCTTAACCTTGCACAGGGAGCCATTATCGCTGGCACAACTTCTACCGGCGATGCTGTATTTACCAAGGAATCGCTCATCCTGTTTGCAGTCGGTGCGGCCACCTCACTTGCCGCTTATTACGGTGTCTACAAGCCCTCTGACGTTCCGGCCAAGTTGGCCCCTGACTTCGGTATCGGTCCTAAGACTGCTGTTTGATGGCTATCCGAGTCGATAGGGACGGGTTTGGCCAAACCATAGATCCGGGCGGCGTTGGGCAGAGATCCAGCGGTGCTCGGATCTATGACGATGGCACGCGACCCGAACCTTGGGTTCCGCGTCCATGGGCCAGTAACAACGAATTTGCTGCGTCGGAGACTCTTGCTCTGATGTCTATTTCTTCTCAAGAAATCGCTGCTATTAGACCTCCCGTCCCTTACGTCTTGTTCCCCGATCAAGAATTAGGATTTGTTCCTCAACCACTGACCATTGAAGAGGTACTTGATACTGATCGTTGGTCTCCACGGCTTCGATCATGGCTTTCCCCGACTATCAAACCAAACACCCGAGCCGATTTTCAGGAAGATGCTTGGAGCGGTACCGCTCGTGGCGCTTCCATGTCGGTTAATCCAATGCTGTGAGAAACCAATGCCTAAAGATCCCACTCTCCGTGTAATCAGTGTTATTAATCAGAATGCCCCTAAGTGGCAGCGCCGTATGGGGCTTATGCACTGGGACATCGAACATGTGTTCATAGATTCTTACTATGACGATAGTTCGGGTGAGGACTTCAAGGTTACCGCCATCACTGAGAGCCGCTGGCAATACATGCAGGCTCGTATCAAGTGGTACCTGCCAAGCGCCGTCCGGCATGATAGCGATGTGCTTGAAAAGGTCCTAGTACACGAACTCTGCCATGTGCTTCTAGCCCCTGAACAGTCTCTAATTGATACCAAAACCACTAACGATATATATCACAGCCACGCTTTAGGTCCAGATGCAGACGCCCTCTGGGAGCGTAACTACGAACACCTTGAACTCTCTACTGAAATGGCTACCAAGGCCATCATGGCGGGTTGGGAAGATTGAAATGCCGTATGGCATACTTGTAATAGTTCTTTAGGAGGACAAATGGCCGTAAACGTAAGTAGAAGCATGAACGAAGAACTTGAACAGGGTCTTCGTGATGGTAAGTACATGCAACTTGCTCCCGGTTGGGGAGTTAATAGCAACCCTCCGGTTGAGCGCCTTTCATGGCCGACGTACCAGCGAGTTGAGCGACATGGTGAGTGCGATTGCTACGAAGAGATCACTCCTCGTGAGGCTGGTCCTGCTGGTGACATCTACACGGTTCCCCGTCACCAGTCTGCGTTCTGATGTATGTCCCTCGCTGGCACGGCTCCGAAGAGGCCGAAGAAGCCAATAGCGAGGACTCCGGTAAGCCGGGCCGTCAGCCCGTTAATACACGTACTAAGCGTCACGAAGAGATCTTGGAATCGTTTGCACGTAACGCTGTGCGTATGAAAGTGCGTTATACCAACGGGAGTCGGGCTTCCAAGAAGGAATACGGCTTGGAAGCCGGGGAGAAGACACACGACGCTATGGAGAAGGTAACGGGTGGTATGTAATGGCTAGTGGACTAAACGGGTCATACGGGCTTAGGACAGAGTCTGACCCCAATCGGAGTGTTACCAAGGCAGCAATGCCTCAGTCTCTCGCATCCAAACTTCACTATGGTGGGAAGTCCTCTAGAGAAATCTATGACATCCCTGATTCTGAATGGAGTAGCCTTAGCAAGGGCGGGCTAGTTACAAGGGATGAAGTTTTTAATAATATGAGAGCATACGAACATTACGCAGACTCCTCTCAAGCAGAGTAGTATCACCGGTAAATAATCAATAGGAGAACTACACCGTGCCACGCCTCGCTACTTGTATGATGTGCGCCAAGATTGAGCGTATGCCCGATCCCCCCGCTGATGTTTCCATGGTCCCTGCGAAGATTTCGTACATGGATATGGGCGTTGAGCGGGATTACACGTTTGAGATGGAAGATGGCACAGCCATCATGGTCCCCGAATACGACCCTCTCTTGGAAGACTTTGTTGGACGACACGGTCATGGTCGCCCTGATACTGACGTTATGGGCTTTATCAAGGTATTCCCCGTAGATCAGAAGACCTACGAGAAAATGGATGTCGTCACAGAACTGAAGAAGGAACTCAACGATCAGACCGGACTGCTGTTCGAAGAGGCCAATTACTATAAAGACGAAGCAGTAAAGTGTTACAATGAACATAAGAACCCGAGTCTTCCGGGTAATCAATGTATCGATTTCTGCGACGACAGCAAGCAGATCGGACCTACGGTTCCGAAAAAGTATCAAACTTACCTTTGCCATATGTGCCCGTACATGCAGACATATATTGCTCAGGAAATGCGTAGCAAAGTGGGTCTTTATGACCCGAAGAAATCTAAGCGGACGAGCGGCCTCCAAATCGCTCGCTCTATGCCTAAGGGCATGAAACGACGTTAGGACATATCATGGCTTTTCTTGAACCACTAATTGCCCTTGCACCCGAGTTGCTTGCCGGTGCCGAAGGTGCCGGTGCGGCAGGTGCTGCTGAAGGTGGAGGGGGTCTTGGAGGTATGATGAAGAATCTTGCTGGTGGGCAGTTCGGAGGAGGCGGTAAAGGAGGCGGTATGGGTATGCCCGACCCCGCAAAGATGGCTACAGATATCGTTGGTGGCGCTTTGGATATGGTAGGTGGCGTCGCTAACGCAGGGTTCAACGCCATGCTTCACAATGCCGAGTGATTACACTCTAATTTATGGCTATACACGGAATCGTCTCAACATACTTTGGAGACCTTGAATTTGATATTGGTAAATCGCTGAATTGGACAAGTACCTTATGCGATTCCATGTATGTCATGGATGTCAATAATTCCGAATCAAGTCGCCAGTATGTAATTGACTGGGATAATTCATTTTCTACGGTTAAGAAATCCTTCTTTTCCCAATACTCATTCTTGACGAGTCCTACTACTGCTAAGAATTGGAGAAAAGAGAGTTTCAATCGCGCAAAAGCGGCTTGGAACTATAACGACGATGACTGGGTTATGTTCATCGACGGTACCGAGGGTCTGAACGTCTTTCATGCCCCCCCGGTTACTTTTAACGTGACTCACGCTTCGGTGACTACTCCGGTGACTATTCCGGTGACTACCACAGGCACTATCACGGTGACTACGTCGGTCTCACATGGTGCTGCTATCGGTAATACCCTTAAACTTACGGGTGCATTTCTTACGGCTACGGTTAACTCAAACGTAGTTACAATTCCTCTTGATGGCACATATCTTGTTACAGCGGTTCCATCTTCCACGAAGATCAGTATTCAAAGGGACTTTGGGGCTGAGATCAATATCGCTGATACCACCCTTAGCGGTATCGCACACGGTTCATTGACCACGGAGCCGTCAGGATATTTTGCAGGAAACGTATTTAAGTCTTGGATTGAATCCGAGATCACAGCAGCAGTGGCTGCCGGTAAGGACTTCATTAGCCTTGACGGTTGGGCGTTAGTTAGGAGTGGTCCTCCGACTAATTTAACCCTCACAATGAGTCAACCTGATCTTCAGATCAAGGCATCGACTGCTACTTCCTGCGAGGAGTATTACCTCTCAATGGGGTCTATGATCCGAATTGGAAAGGTCAGCAGTTTCAGTAATTCTTCTTTTGACTGGCTAACTCTTGACCAGCCCGCATCATCATTTTCTAACGCATATGCCGCTAGCAGGCTTTCTCTTATTTCATATGCATACGTCAGATGGTCAGATAACCCAGCAAACATGACTCAATCTGTAGATGCTAGTGCCCCCAATTATTCCTCCAGCACTCCTCTACGCCCAGTGAATATTGAATATGACACTGGTTACGCTATGCGTCGACTTATCAGCCAAGTACGGCCGATTTCGGGATTACCTACAGCACCGGGAGATTGGTCTACCTCCGATCCCTCAGGTACGCAGCCTATGGTTGGTTCTTACAAGAAACTAGATCTCATCTATGTGCAGAACGAGAACTATGTTGACGGAGGATTTGTTCTCAGCGGCTACAGAGCCTATGGAGGTTCCCCGCTGTACCCCGGCATCCTTAGATCAAATTTGCGAGAAGGTATTTGGTACACGAACAGGGGATCGGCTCCTATAAAGGTTCGTGCCGCTACGGTTAGTTCTTCAAGCGGTGTAGTCACCGTTAATACCGGGTATCCCGTGGACTCGGGTAACCCTCACTATCTTTCGGCCGGAACAAAGATCTCTGTTTATGGTACTGATCCGAAATTTAACGGTACTTACGTAATCGATACTGTTCCTAGTAGTCGGTCGTTTACGTTCAAACGGTCCACCCCCGATACTTCTGCTACGGAATTTCCTATCGGTCAGGTTGTTACGGTGCCGGTGTCCTTTGGACCGGTACCTTGGAACTATTTGCTCAATACTTTCGGTATTGATGACCCTTCCCAGTGGATTAAATACAGCGGGCCTAGGACTATTTAGACCATGGCTATCATCGTTATGAACGTGGAAGGAGTGCTTACAGATAGCCCTCCTAATGTGAATATCCTCACCTACGAAGCGTGCGGCTCAGGTCGGGTTCTGTACAACATGCTCCGTGATTCAAGCAGGATCGTTCTTCTATCCTTGGATCACTCCAAGGAGCGTGTTCAGGCTTGGATGGCACGAGAGCGTATGACTCGCTATGCCGATATCCATTGCTACCCGACTGACTCCATCCTCAGTCCTTCGGAATGGAGGGTGCAGCATCTGAAAGACATGATCGGTATCGGACACCATATTTCGTTCTATATCGATAGCGACCCGGCAACCGTTGGAAACGCTTTGGGGGCCGGAATAAACGCCATATTAGTGGCTCAAGCAGGGGACGTTCCGGGCAAGAACGAAAAGGGTCAAGCATATAGCCCATGGTATGATCTTGTGGAGACTATTGAGCAGCAAAGCCTTATTAAGGCTGCTCGTGGGATAGAGGACGATACCGATGGCTAAAAAAACAGGTCTAGGCCCCCAAGGCCGTAGAACTATTGACGATGCTCGTGCTTCCGATACGGCGAGTAAAGGCGCTTTCTCTGAGATTCCCGGCCGTGTTGAGTCAGGTCAGACCGATGCCCCTATAGACACAATTCCCGGCTATGTCACTGCCGCCGAGCGTCCAAAGCGTAAGCGCAAGGGCGGTATCGGTGGTATCGGTCGTGGTCTCATCGATGGGGGCCGATCATCAAATTCCGGCAAGACGGAGGCAGGATCAGTTATTAACGCAGCCAATCGTGTCTCCGGCATGATCCCTCCGTCGCAATCTAGTGTCCCACGAACACCTAGCGCTCCATCGACTCCATCGACTCCATCGACTCCTACCGGCGGTGGTACCGGTGGTGGATTACCTACTCCTACTCCTACCGGCGGTGGGTCGAATCCTGCTAGCGCAAACATTCAGTCAGGAGTTCCTTGGTTAGACCTTGGACTCAAAGTGGCAAAGACGATGGTTACCCCATCGCCTTACGCTCCAATGACTTGGATGGAACGGAATCTCTCACCAGAGGGTATGTCCATGCTTTATGGACGTGGGGCTGGTATTCAGCCTTTAAATGGATATGAAACTAGCCGATACCACATTCAGCCTAGGAAAAAAGACCCGAGCGATAACTTCCACTCCGCTCGCCACGACCCTAATATTGCCGAGCAAGCGCCTCTTGGACAGTATAATTTAAATGGCTATTCCCAAGATGTGTCAGAACTTCCAGCCTTCCGTCAGGGAGGTCAAACAACTGCTTCCGAACGGCTTCACCGTGACCCGCTCCATGAGAACGCAACACAGAATTTGTGGGGAACCCCCCATGATGCCGCTATGGGTAACCTCAGCGGAGACGTGCACACCCGTGCCACCCGTGGCTTTGGTGATCCCACACCGAGCGGACAAGTAGAACCCATCCGAGCACCTAAACCTGAATAGACCGGTATGACCGACATCTATCTTGCTGGCGCTGAGAATCCTACGCACCAGCAAATCCTCTCCTCCTGCGCTGCTAGCCGGGTGGCCGTAAATGTGACTTCTCTGCTCCGTCGAAAGACGTTGACATGGGAACTAGACCTTCCGTATCCCGATTGGGAATGGGTGGCCTACTGCGACGGCCCAGCCACCGCTGACGACCTACACCTTGTCCTAGACAGGGCTTCTAAGGCCCCTGTGTGCGTCGTAGGGCCTCCCTCGTGGTCAGAATGGGATAACTACCTACCCCTTTGGAATGGGGAGGGAGAAATCCCCCGAGACCGACCGAATGGTTTTGTTGTTACCGACCGAGTATTCAAGGACAAATCCTTGAACCGGCGGACGCTCGCTGCAAGAAGCCTTGGAACAACCCTTGGAGCGATTACAGGAAGTATCGATCCGGGTATCGGAAAGTATGACCTAGTTATTTCCGGCTCATGGTGGTCATCTATGAAGTTTGGTGAGACTCAGGTGTGGGACGGTAAGAAGATGCACCGGTACAACGCCGAGCGCAAGAACGAAGTACGCACCCGACACACCGATCACATCGAAGCCATGGGTATCGATGTTGCTGGAATTCTCTTGGAAGACCCTGACGAAATCGCCCGTTTAGCCGTCACCAGTTGGCAGCACTTCTCCGAAAACCTCTCAAACGGTATCGTTATATCGCTACCACAAAGGTCTGAAGTAACTATCGGGGAGAAAAGTATGGACGAGTTCAGCGGTTCCGAGGTCAATCTCCTTGATACGCGACCCCCTCAAGGGCGGCACCGAAAGGTGCTCCCGGTCATGGGTATGGACTCAATTACGTCCACAGAACGCCTTGGAGATGGTACTGAGATCATCGAAGAGCAGGCCATTGTTCGGGTTGTATCGGACAGTATCAGGTCATGCGATAACTGCTTCCTAGCAACCTCAGGGTGCCCCGGTTTCACACCCGGAGCCTCCTGCGCCTACTCCATTCCGGTCGAAATTCGGTCCAAGGATCAGTTGCAGTCGGTCATGCAGTCGATGGTCGAACTACAAACCCAGCGAGTCCTACAAGCCCGATTTGCCGAAGAAATCGCAGGTCAGGAACTTACGCCCGAGGTGGGCAAGGAGATGGATCGACTCTTCAACTCCATGGAGAAGATGAGAGACATCATGGATAATCGTGACACTGTGAAAATGACGGTCGAAGCACGAGGTCGTGCTGGTGTCCTGTCACGACTCTTTGGAGACCGTGTTGGAACCAACGCCAAGATGCTCGCTCACCCCATTGATTCCGAAGACGTGGTCGAAGCGATCATTGAAGAATGACCAAAAGGTCTGAAGTAACTATTGGTCGTAGGTGAGAGTGGGATATGGGTATGTATCGGGGAGTGTACGAAACCTCATGGGGAGGGACGTGGTTCTCCTCCATCAAGGTCGGCGGCATACCGAAATACCTTGGAGCCTTCAAGACGCAAGAAAGCGCCGCTCGTGCATATGACGAGGCAGCGCTTTCCCTGCACGGCACCAAGGCCAAACTGAACTTCCCTCCGCTAAGCAGTGAGTATTCGGTAGACAGCAAAGAGGAAGAACACGAGGACTGATATTCCTCCACCTACTACCAGTTTCAGTGTCGAAATCTTGTAGGACAAGACGTTGGAGGCAGGCTCGTAAATCCACTTATGCATTCTGAGAAGAATGACCATTCCGGTAATGACCTGAGCGGTCTTCCATAACATGATGATGGGATTAGGCGTCCACACGAACAGCGCTGTAACCATAAGCACAGGGAATATGAAGATCGCATATGCAAAGACAGCGGTCGCAGCCTTTGCCCCATGTTCAGCCGCAAGCCCCGTAGGCACACCTCTAGCGGCCTGAGAGCGTGAGATTCGATATGCCATATCGGCCTGTGCCATGCCGACCGCTATCTGTAGAGATGCGTCCGGTATAAGGCCGTTCTTGCCAGTCTTGTTTGCCATGAGAACTCCTTGGAATGTTTGTTGGAAGGGATACGAACCCCTCCCCCAAGGCGGGGTGAGGGAGGGGTCCGAGAACTAGATGAGGCCGATGAGCATGGACTCCAGCGCCGCCGGGATATGGGAGAGGTCACCGATCTCGTACGCCTCGTTCATGCTGGTGCGACGTGCCAGTAGCGGCGACGGAGCCATACGATCCGACAGATTGCTTTCGTCATAGAAGAACAGCATGGAGTGGATGTTGGAGTGTCTGAAGGGCACGAACACCGACATGTCGCTCCATTCGCCGTCGGTCATCACCATGACGATGTGGTGCTTCTTCGGGCGCTCCTCCCAAAGGATGGCGGTGAATGCATCTTGGGGGCAGGTGCCACCTTGAGCGTTGAGGAACGGGACTTCGGTAGGCGACTCGTTGACGCCCCACACGTTGTAGGCACCGTGATCGAATGCCGTCACGTCGCAGTCGACGTTGATGCGCTCGCATGCGGTCTTGACGGCCCATGCCATTGCCCCGAGCGCCGATCCTGCGTACTTCATCGACCCCGAGACATCCACGAACAGCGAGACGCTGATGTCGGTGCCGGGTTCGCCGTCCTCTGACCACGAGCGGAACACCTCCATGTCACCGGGCTGACGGGTGCGGTACCGGATCGGCTCCAGCACACCCCGTCGCTGCTGTGACTCCCAGTGTGGGGCGCAATCGGCGGTAGCAATGTTGAAGGCACGTTCGATATCTTCGACCATGGAAGCGGCCTTGGAGCAGTCCTCGTCGCTGGTGTTGGTGAACACCCCGTTGAACTTCGGGAGCGATCCCTCGTCGCAGTTATACGCCTCGTTCATGGCGACCACGTCGTCGTTGATCGTCTCGTCGTTGGCGAGATTCTCCAGTGCCTCGTCCATCGCACCAGCGAGGTCTTCGACGGCTGAGCGACGAGCCTTGTGTGTATCAAGGTCGAACGGATCGGACTCGTCGTCGTCACGGTCGCCGGAGCGAGCGCTGCCCGAGCCGGGAGCCGGGGACCCATCGGACTGACCGGTGCTGGACTCTTGTGAATCGCCCTGAGAGCCGCTCTCAGTGCTACCGGACTCATCGTTGCCCTGCTCGTCCTCGCCGGACTGACCAGCAGCCTCACCGCTGTCGGTCTCCTCGCCCTGCTTCTGAGCGATCTGCTGACCACGTTGACCGGACTGCTTGATCCTTTCAGCGTTATCGCTCAGTCTTTCGGGCTTGTTGCTGGCATTCTGATCAGAAATCTGACTGTGATTGTCCAAATTGTCGACCGTGAGGTTCTGCAAGATGACTCGCATTTCTTCGATGCATTCGACCATTGTCCATGCGGTCTCAGCGGCCATATAGCGGTCGACTACGTTCTTGACCTGTGATGACGGCACACGATTGTCGCTCTTGAATCCTCTATCCCACAGGGTGCGAGAAGCGTCACGAGCCTCGCTGGGGAGGTAGTACCTACCGGCCACGAGTGCCCAAGAAGTATCAGCGCCCGCACCAGCGAGCATGTTGCGGATGACGAGAACGGTGAGCATCGAAGCGATGACCGGTGACTCCTCCACGAGGAGCATCTCCATACGCTGATCCTCCAACACATTCCATGCTTGCTGAAAGGTGCTGTGGACGTTCCAGCGAGTCCACTCGTCGCCCTTGTTGCTGATACTGGCTTGCTCGGCATGGAACGAGTATCCGGCATCGTGAGCGGTGTTGAGCAGTTCCTGAAGAGGCACGGTGAAGAGGTTGTGTCCGACCTCGTGGTAGAAGACGCCACGAGTCTCGGCGGCGATCTGACGAAGTTCCTCAACACTCACTGTGACCTCGGAAGGATCAACGAGTTGGGCGGTAGCCCGGCTAAGGCGGTTGGTCAGTCGATAGTCATGGGTGACTCTGATGCTCTTGAAGTCGGTCATGCCCGAGACTGACTGCGCCGGGAGGATGCTCACCGGGAGGGTGATGCCCCACGAATTCATTACGGCGGTCAGACGAGGGGTCAGTCCATTGGCGATCATGTTCGATCGCTTGTTCACTTCCTGACGGGACTGACGATACGCAGCACGATCAAGGTCTGCCTTTCCACGAACGATTCGTTCGGCTTCACGAGTCGCCGCTTCACGAGCAAGGGCACGACGTGCATTGCTGTGTTGCTGACGAGCGATCTCGCTAGCCCACTTCTTCTGTCGTGGCTTCCGGGTACTTGAGATGGGTGAGGTGCTGCTGTTCGGATTGGTCATGTAGACATTAAGCGCACACTTTCCGAAGCATTGCAAGGCCTAATCCACGATTTCTTTGCCGATCAAGTATTTCGTCTCATTGTCCCCTATATGGCCCTGAGAGCGATTTGAGGGGCTTTCGGCCATAACCACTCGTCTAACTATCTAGCAGGCCCTCTCAGGGCAACGGACCCGAAACGTGATTTCATCGGTCGATTCAAATAAGTCAATGAAATCAAGTACTTTCGCAATCGATGAACGCCAAAAACGCAACTTTTGGTTCTACGGACGAAATGGGGTTATGAGGGGGTCCGAAAGAAATTTCCCCCGATAGGAAGAAATGACTTGCAATTGGTTTCGGGCTGTGCGCTTAATACTTGAGACCAATCCACCGCCCCACGGGGCAAGCACCTCAGGAGTAAGACATGACCACAAAGACCGCTCGCATGAAGGCTGGTGACACCTACCGTGTCCGAGCCGGAGAGTTCGCCGGACGAGAGGCACGGATCGTTGATCCCACGCCTTTCCCCGACAGTGACCTCGGCCGTCGCCGCAGGATCACCGTCAGTGTTGATGGTGAGCAGGTGTATCTCCTCCCTCGTCTCCTTGAGACCAACGTCGTACCTCTGCACCAGTCGCAGGGCGACTATTCCATTCCTCACCCGGTGACCGGCACCCCGGTTCTCATCCCCGGTGACATCACCGACGCCGACGATCCTCGTCTTGATCCGTGGCGACCGGACCCGAAGGACCCGTCGATCAAGAAGTACATCAACCGTCTCATGCCGAACGGGCAGACCGACGTGGACTTCCTGATCTCGTTCTACGAGAACGAAGCAGGGAAGCCCGAGAACGTCCTCCTCGTCGGTGACACTCAGTCCGGCAAGACGCTCATGGTTCAGGTCATGGCCGTCCTGCTGGGTCAGAAGCGCCCGAGCAAGAAGCCGCTCCCGGTGTTCACCCTTTCAGGTTCGTCAGGCGTCACCGACTTCGACTTGTTCGGTCAGCCAACGGCGTTCACTACCCCCGAAGGTGGCGAGCGACTCGTGTGGCTTCCCGGTGTGGTCGACCTCGCATGCCGAGTCGATGCGTGCCTTCTCTACATGGACGAGGTCAACATGATGAGCGAGCGAGTCACGTCGTCGCTGCACTCCCTGTGTGACCACCGCCGTTCGTTCGTCAACCGCATGAAGGCTGTCCGTGTGGAGCACGACGGTACCGAGACCTTCGTGCCCGAGACCGTCAAAGCCGGTGACGGCATGTGGATCGTCGGAACGATCAATCCAGCCGGGTACAAGGGCGCTTCGATGGGCGAGGCATTCCTCAACCGCTGGGTTCACATCCCATGGGGCTACGACGAGGCCGTGGAGAAGAAGTTGATCCCGAGCGCCACCGTACGACTGCTGGGTCAGGCTCTCCGTGAGGCTCGTGCGACTCGTGCGATCAGCACACCCATCGGCACCGCAGCCCTGAGTCGTCTGTGCGAACAGGTCGCCAAGTACGGCGTGGAGACCTCGCTGTGGATGCTCACGGCGATGTTCTCGCCGCAGGAGCAGCCGAAGGTCGAAGCGATCATCCAAGACCGTTCGATCAAGATGCTGCTGGAGGACGAGGTTGCGGCGCTCTCTGCGCCAGTGGCACCGGCCGCTCAGCCGCTCGTGGATTCCTTCGACCCGGAGAATCCGTTCTGATGAGCGCCACCGATCCCACCATCGGGGGAGGGCTTCGGCTCTCCCCCAATTCACACGACGTTGTCGAATTCGTTGACGATATTCCCCCGAAGTACCGACGACCTTTTCAACGCTCTTCCGTTAGATGGCCCGAGCGTATCGTCGCCCAACTCCGTCAGCAGCCCGGTAGGTGGGCGATTGTGCGCCGAGGAGGGCCTCACGAAAACCTTTCGCCCTACGGAAACTTCCTCCGACGTGAAGGTGCCGAAACGATCACCCGTCAGGTAAGTGAGACCGAGACTCTTTTGTTCGCGAGGGTGCTCCCATGAACATCCTTGATCACGACTCGTGCGGGTACGAACTAACGCTGATCTCGTGCGACGAGACCTGTCAGGCATGCGTCACGATGGCTCACGAGGCCGCATACGACGCTTGCCGAGCAGGGTCTCGCAAGTCCGTGAAGTTCATGTACCTGACTGCCGACGACAACACCGTGACTCAGCACGAGGTGTTCGTGACCCGTCTCTACAAGGTCGATCTCAGCGAGGAGCCGTTCTAAGAACCAGCAGCCCGGTAGCGAGGACGAGGGTCCTTGCCCGGTGTAGCCCGACAGACTGCGGGATTGCCTGATCCACGGATCAAGCGAGCGCCCTTCTCTTTCGGGTCACAGATAGAACCACCACGGACGTACTTGAGCGATTCGCTCTTCTCTTCCTTCTTCTTGTTCTTCGCAAGGCTCTTCGGAGCAGGCTTACGAGAACCACGCTTCTGTTCAGGCATACACCAATGATACCGCTGGAGGTGCTATATGGCCGAGTATCAGAATCCATATGACAAATTTATGAACAATGAGTTCAAGAAGGAACCGTTTTCCGACTACCACCCCACGCCGAAAAAGAAACCCGTGAAGAAGGTCATCTCTTCCGCAGGCGGTAAGAGTCGTACGCAGGAAGAACTGCCGTACCAGTATCCTGTGCAAGCCTCCCGTCCCGAGTCAGCCATCAAGGCCGAACTGTGGCGAAAGGTGAAGCAGGTGTGGGACGACTGTCAGGCACTTGGTTGGGATGAAGAGGACACCGCCGAGGCGCTGTTCGGAATTGTCGAAGAGTTGACTAGGACACCGGAGGGCAAGTGAAGGACAGAGCATCGGACATCTTCGATCTCATTGCTGACGTGGTAATCGCACGACAGTCTGAGTGGAGAGATCGCGCAGCATGCAAGGGATACGGAGCGGAGACGTTCTTCCCGAAGCAATCGAATCCGATGGGATACGTTGCAGCCAAATCGATATGCGATACATGCCGAGTGCAAAAAGAGTGCAGGGAGGATTGGTCTCTGATGCCTGCCGCAATGCAACGGCATGGAGTGTGGTACGGAACTACGGATCGTGATCGAAGAGGACGGCTGTAACTGAAAGGGCCACCCCCAAAAGGGTGGCCCTTTCTCATTCCTCGTCTGAGGCCGACACTCGCTTCTTAGGTCGGTCGTGAGTTCGAAGCGGGTCTCCCCATGAGAGACGGTTTCGATTCCGACCGGCCTTAGTTCCCCCGACCTTCTCCCGCTCACCCGTGAGGGGATTGATACGGGTTCGCTCGTTGGAGTGGGAGCCGCTGCCTTTCTTACCTTTAGCCATGGGTGTAAATCGTACCTTTGGGGACCTGAGTATGGGAAGGAATGGGCAACGAAAAGAAATACTTGCGTCTGTCACACAGGGCTGGTAAAACATGTGCATCGACCAATCCCGTCCTAAGGAGGACACATGTCAGCACCTACCATCAACCCGACAGAGCGCCGCAGCGCTCTCCTCGTCGCTTTCGCTGAGGCCAAAGCCGCAGCCGACGAGGCAGTAGCCATCGCCGCTGAGGCCAAGGCTGCTCTTCTTAAGGCTTGCCCCGAAGAGGGCGTGCTGGAGTCCGACGGCTTCCGAGCCACCATCACCGTGCAGGCTCGCAAAGACTTCAACGTCGATGCCGCCGCCGAACTCCTCGCAGAGGAAGACTTCGAAGCGGTCACCGTCCGCAAGATCGACACCAAGGCGTGGAGCGTGCTCGCTGCTCGCTTCCCGGCCAAGGTCATCGCCAAGGTCGTCATCTCCAAGCCCACCACCGTCGTCACCATCAAGGAGGTCTGATCATGGCCGTTCAACGAGTCCGATTCCACAAGGCTGGCAACCGATACGTCAGCGACGATTACAAGGCCCTGTTCTTCAAGGACAAGGCACAGAAGAACTGGTGGCATCTCCAGCACCGTGTGCCCGGTGGATACGTCACCCTTGGGCTGTCATCCGGTGGCACCGTTCCTGATACCAAGCGCTGGGCCGAACAACTCGTGCTTGAAGCCCGAGCACGTTGGGAACAGGAGGCAGCAGCATGATCGAACTAATCGAATGCGAAGCATGCAACGTATCAATCGATATCGATAACGCCGTCGTTGAGAAGTACACCGAAGACCCTTATTACGGTCAGCAGGAGATGTACTTCTGCCCTGACTGTGCTGAAGATGAATCACCCACTCCTTGGCATTCCTTTGCCGAGGAACTCGCAGACCGACTTTTTATGGAGGAAATCCAGTGATCACAGTTTACGACAACGACAACAAACCACCACGTTGGAAATCGTGGGAGGACATCAAGGAATGGCATTACGACGGGTTCTCTCTCGGCGGTGTAGTTACTTACGAGAAGCCGAAGGATGAATTCGACTTCGCATACCACGCCGTGATGATCGACCCTGTCGACGGTGATGAGGGCGATTGGGGAGGCTTCAATTCGTCCGAAGCGGCCCGACTGTGGGTGGAGTCGCAGGACTTCGCTGCACATGCTAGGAACCTTGCTGACCAGTCTGTACTTGCTGACCTACCGGAGGACTACTTCCAATGAAATACGAAAGCCCCTACGACAACATCCTTGATGCGTACATCGGCTGGATGCGCGAGGCCATCGAAGCGATGACTGACGGCACCATGACCGACGACCAGCGAGACACCTACGACAACGTCCTTGACTCACTCGTTGCCGAACTGACCCCTGTTGACGAGGTGCTTGGAGCCATCGAAGCCATGGCTCAAGCCGCCTTTGGAATCCTTGAAGCGAGTGCATGATGCAACTGATCGCTGACATGCACGACTGGATGCCCTTGGAACACACAAGGGTCTTGGAAGCATCCACCCACATCCTTGGAGCGCCCTCTGTACGCCTTGGAGACGCTCTGCTGGCATTGGAGTGGGGAGATAACACCATCGAATTAAACGGACCTGAGGGCAGCGGCAAGAAGATGGCCGTCGCCCTCATCAAAGCGCTCATCGCAGCGGTGCTGCGTGAGGATGAGATTGGAGGCTTGAAGTGAATCCGAAACTGAAAGAACGCCTGACTGATATCGCCATAGTGATATCGATACTTCTGTTCGCACTGCTGGTGCTTCATCGATGCAGCGCCGTGGCCGATTACTACAACGACCCAAACCTGAATCAGCACGTTGCTCCGACTGAGATGCGAGGTACGCCATGAGGTTCTTGGAGATGTTTCCGTCGCCCTACGACCACGATCAGATTAAGGAAGAACTGTCGTCATTTGTCGAAGAATTCGACGACACCGTGGACCTTCGTGAATGGCTCTTAGGCGAGTGGATTGTCGACACCGACGACAGTGTGCTCGCCCTCTTCGGCACAAGTCGCGAGGACCCGAACCTATTGATCGACGCTGCTGGTTGGTCAGTAACGGTCTCTTCCGAATCGAGACTCACCTTCACTGACCCTCATCGCGAGTCGCCGGACGAGTATTCGATGCACTACTGGGTCTCCGTTGAATCTCCTGACAAAGACCTTGCCAGTGGAGAAGGGACCGACGATGACGGGCACGAAGCGATCGAATCGTGCGTAGGGATACTTATTAACGACCTCGTGAGGAGATGCCGTGAACGCTCTTGAGGAAATGCTGACCGAGGTTCTTACTGTCGGTCTCCCTGCCATCGGTCACTGGTCCACATCGATCCCCGGATCGCCGTTACCGACGATCACCGTCGATGAAGACGACGACGAAGTCGAATACGAAATCACTCCAACGCTCGTGGCCGAAGGACTTGTCGCCATCGTCCTTGGTGAACCGAGCGACATGAACCTCACACCTCACACACGATGCAACGTGAGAGATCGGTTCTTCGGTCGAAGCGATAAACCGTTCGAACTTGATGAGGCTGACGAAATTATTCAAGTGGCTCTCTTCGGAGAGGTCTATTGGTCCTGAAATTGTCGATATCGATCGGGATACTTGCGCCTGTCACACCGGTATGCCAATATCGGGGACCTACCCACTACCGACCTACGGAGGTCACGCCATGTCCGCATCACCGAAGCAACTCAACTTCCTCTCCTCGCTCCTCGCTGAGACCGAGGCTGGTCTCGCCGCTGCCGCTGAGGAAGGAGCAGTACACGTTCTCGCCGCCGTGGGCGCAGCGCTTACTCCCGAGATCGCCGCAGCAATGCAGGCAGTCCGTGAAGGTTCGGCGCTGATCGAATCTCGCGATGCTTCGAAGGCCATCGACGCTCTTCTGAAGACGATCAATCCGCTGCTCAAGCCGTTCACCGCTGTGGCGCTTCCCGTTGGACTCACGTCGTTCAACGCTTCGAAGGTGATCACCAATCGCTTCGCCAAGGGATGCCACGTCTGCGGCAACCGTGTCGATGCCGGTGCCGGTCACGCTCTCCTCATAGGCCACAAGAACTGGCTCACGATCTGCAAGGCATGTGCCGAGATCGATCCTGCCGATCGTGAAGCGGCCCTCGCTGCTGAACGTGAAGAGGCTCGTGCTCGTGTCGCTGCCGAGCAGGCCGAGCGTCAGGCCCGTGAAGAGGCTCGCCACGCCGCTCGTGCCGATGCCATCGCTCTCTCCCGTGACCTGTTTGTTCGTGCCGGTGTCATCGGCCAGTCGAAGCCCGACGTGCATGTCGCCATCGACAACGTGACCGGTTCGAACGACCTTGATTTCTTCCGGGTTGTGACTCGCGGTCCTCGCATTGCACCGCTCGTCGCCCGCATCATCGGCGGTCGCCCTGACGAAGGTCTGACAGTCGAAGAGGGTGTCGCAGTCCTTGAACGTCTCGCCCTGACCGACGACATCCCCGGTGCGATGGCTGCCTACGGGCGTGAGATCGGTCGCTGTGGCCGCTGCCACCGTCACCTGACCGATGAGGACTCGCGAGCCGCTGGTCTTGGCCCGGACTGCGCCAAGAAGATGGGGTTCTGATCGACCGCCCGATCAGCGCCTGCATCACGAGAACCGCCCTCCGGGGCGGTTCTTTGCGTTTCAGGGCGGTATCGATATCGCCATACCATCGATATCAAGGATTTCGTCTCATTGCCCCCTGTATGGCCCTGAGAGCGCCTCATGGGGGTGGTCGGGTATATACCCCCCACCCGAGTGCTGGGAGGCCCTCACAGGGCCACACAGGCATAGGTTCGAAAGACTTGCATCCGTCGAATCGCCGCATTACGGTCAGGGACCTACCCACTACCGACCTACGGAGGTCACGCCATGTCCGCATCACCGAAGCAACTCAACTTCCTCTCCTCGCTCCTCGCTGAGACCGAGGCTGGTCTCGCCGCTGCCAAGGCGTGGCTCACGGATTACTTCTCATGGAACGCTGGCTACCCACGAGTGCCGCTCTACAGCGACGGCACCGTGGTCCACCACCACCCGTCATACCCGCCGAGCGCTCTTGAGATCGTGGTCGACGTGTACGCCGCTCGCATCGGATCGACTCCCGAGGCCGAGATCGAAGCGGCCAAGAAGCGAGCCGCCAAGCGTCGCTGACTCTCACATCCCTCCACGAGAAGCCCTCCCCACCCGCCGGGGAGGGCTTTTCTCGTTCCCGAGGGCAATAAGCAAGGCTTTCGCTCACTTGCCCTGAGAGGCCCCTATATGCCCCTGAGAGCGCCTCGTGGCCTTCCGGGCCACTCTCACCCATATCGGTTCTCCTCAGAGCCTCTAAGGCGAAAGGGCACGAAATGCTTTATTGCCTATCGACGTGCAGAAAAGTGCCTACTTATATGACTTTCTTGAACAACGACATGTTCAAAAGTCCAATAAACGGTTTCTACGGGCAAATATGCATATTTGGCACTTCGACGTGCCTGAGCAATCCCTCGCGAGCCTTCACCGAGCGTCGGTCCCGAGGGCAAGGGAACGAATGACTTGATCCTGTCGCTGCCGTATGCCAAGATCACGAGGTCGTCCCATCGTCTACCCACAGGAGTTCGACACCATGACCAACATCCTTGACTCACTTCTCAGCACCGCAGCGGCCAAGGGCGCTGCCGATGGCTTCATCGATCACGCTCGTGCAACGACCACGTTCGACGGCACCGCCACCACGCCGACCGAAGGCTTCGTGCTCCCGGTCGCTCCGGCCACCAAGACGCTGTACGCCTACCAGCAGGCAGCGGTCGAATCGATCCTCAACCAGCGCCGTGTCCTGCTGGGTCTCCAGCCCGGTCTCGGCAAGACGGCGATCATGCAAGCCGCCGCTGCCGCTCTCGCTGCCGAGGGCAAGCGCTCCGTCATCGTCGTGCCACCGTCGCTTCGCATCTCGCCATGGGCCAACGAATTCGCAATCGACTTCCCTCACCTGTCGGTCGCTCTCGTCTCCGGCACCAAGGCCGCAGCGTTCCCTGACGCCGACGTTGTGATCGTGCCCGACAGCGTGCTCGCCCAGCGCATTGCCGATGTCGAAGCGTTCGCTCCCGACGCCGTGTTCGTTGACGAGGCGCACCGATTCAAGAGCCGTGATGCGAAGCGCTCCAAGGCGCTCAAGGCGTTCGCCGCCACACTCGCCGCCGACGCTGTCGTCGTCATGGCAACCGGCACGCTCGTATCGAATCGCATCATCGACGTGTACCAGCCGCTGTCGATCACGGGCAACGACAACGCCAAGGCCGTCTCCGGTGGATCGTCCTACAGCGTGTTTCTTGACCGCTGGTGCGAGACGGAACTGGTGTGGACCGGCCGTGCGAACATCCTCGTTGCTACGGGTGCGAAGGACCCTGAGGGCCTGCGTGCGGCTCTCACGAGCACCTGCATGATCTCCGTGCCTCGCGAGGCCGTGCTTGATCTCCCGGCACGCACCACCGCCGTTCGCTCGCTCGTGCTCAACGGTGACGCTGCGAACTATCGCCGCATGGAAAAGAACTTCCTCTCATGGGTGCGCGAGACCAAGGGCGACGCTGCCCTCGCTCGTGCGGCCAAGGCCGAAGCGATCACCAAGTTGATGGCGCTGTGGGAGGCCGACGGCCTCGCCAAGGTGAAGGCAGCCACCGAGTACACCACCGCTCTCACCTCGCAGGGCGAGCAGGTCGTGCTCATGGCTCACCACAAGTCAGTCGTGCTCGCCATGTACGAAGCGCTTCGCAACGAGGGCCTCAAGGTCGGTGCCATCATCGGCGGCATGACCAGCGAAGCCAAGGCCGAAGTTGTCGACGCCTTTCAGGCGGGCAACCTCGATGTCGTCATCGGCAACATCGAAGCGGCTGGCACTGGCCTCACGCTCACCGCTGCTGCTCACCTCGCCTTCGTTCAACTCCCATGGGCACCGGGCGTGTTCGGTCAGGCCGCTGACCGCATCTACCGAATCGGTCAGGACCGCCACGTCACCACCCACGTCCTCAACATGAACGAGGGCGTCTCGGAGCACCTGTGGAACGTGCTCCAGTCGAAGGTCGCCGTGGCCGATGCGATCAACACCGGCACCGCCACCACGATCGACTTCGACAGCGTTCACGAGGCCGTGCTTGAGTCCTACGGCTGGTGATCCTGAGCACGGGCGGGTAGGCCCGCACGCTCAAGCGAGAGACCCCTGACGGGTAGGTCGGGGGTCTCTTCGCGTTCCGGGGCAATCGATATCGATATCAATAGCGCTGAAACAAGGATTTCGCTTCATTGCCCTCTATATGCCTCTCTCGCAGCCTCGCACCCCGTTCGGGTATAACCACCCTCGCGAGGTGCTGGGCGGCGCTCAGAGAGCCTCTGAGGGGCCTGTTTGAGGGTCTTCGGTGAGGTCCAACCACGTTTCCATGGTCAGGGAACGCAGGACAGCGCCTTCGTGAGCCTTGAATGTCCAGCGGGCATCCAGCGGGCCAGCGAGGGCTGACCCGGCCCATGCGTCGCTTTGCCAGCCTTCAGGAAGGCGATCCACGAGAACGTCAACGTGAGAGCGCAGAGCGCAGGAGAGCAGATCGAACTGCACCACTAGATCGAACGAATGCTCACACTCGTGCACGAGGTCCCCACTCGTTGCCAGTTCAACGTACGGATGCACGAGAGCGACGACTACGTGCGTCTCGTGAACACTTCGCACGAACACGAGTCGGGAACCAACGTCACCGAACGTCAACCTTCTCAAGTCGTTCACACGCACGTCGTGATCGATTACAAGCGGGCGATGGGGGAAGCGTTCACGATGTTGTGCAGCAAGTGCAGCGATATGCGCCGGGACAGTCACGACAACACCTTCACGTTCTGACGACGAACAACGACGACCTTGCCGCCGTTGTCGGGACGGACAGCGATACGAAACTCGTGCTCATGCAGATTCGTAATGACAGCGACCTCCGTTCCCGTGATCACGCCAGTTACTGGATCGCCGTCGATGACGACTTCCACATGCATTCCTTTCACCAATTCCATGGTGTTCTCCTTTCCTCACTACTAACGAGCAACGCTCCATGCACAACTGTCAGAAATTTCTGCACCAACGGGCGGCGAGAGAAAGTGATCCATCGAAACATGCAATAGATAGGCATGCATGCTCCAGCGTTCATCCATGCACCCCTGTATGGCTATCTCAGCCCTGCTCCAGCCCTCGCATATCAACTACGCACACGCCCCACCCCCCTGTATCCCTAGGTACACCGCTGCATACTCACGCTCAGCGAGCCTCGTGTAGTGGATGTGCAAGTGCAAATAAGTCATATAAACAAAGGGTTTTATTGCATTCGTATGAATCGGCAGCATTGCAATGCACACACAACCGTAAGAAACGAAATCGTTGTGTTGCTATGACAATGCAAGTACGCATTGCATATCGTCATATAAATACAGGGTTATTCGCATGCACCCAAGTGGGGCCGAAGAGTGTTCCTCAGTGTATGTATGCGTCTCTTCTCAGCGCCCCACTTGTGTGCACGTTCAATATCACTTGATTTCATTGACTTATTGAGCGCTCGTGCTCGGTCGTCATAACGACTCACGTCATGCACATTCAAATAAGTCATATAAAATAACGCTTTTTCGCACGTACGCTCGAGAATTCACGCAGCACAACACATGAAACAGAATGCATGCATTCCCATGCGTGAAAACCCCCACCCCTTTAGTTGCCCACACACGGGGGCCGGGCGTAGGGAACGCGTATAGTCCATGGGCTATAGGGCATGTGGAGTAGTGGAGGGGGTCGTCCGTACATTGTCCGTACAAACGGGAGGGGTCCTAAAAATTTGGGGGAAATGGGGTACTGGGGCATTGCCAAGTAGTGGTGGCAACGGGGCATGCCGAGTGCAAGTGCTCAGTCGCCGCCCCCTTTTTCTAAAATTTGCGTTGTGTGAGATGATGTAGGTATGGACGCTTCAAAACTAGGTCGGCAGTTTTATAACTGGAACGAACCAATTCAACTGGTAGGAAAAGAAGGGGTTACTGAGGCGTACACCAATGTATCGTCCCCTATTCATCCGGTTTCAGGGGGTCCTTCTCACGCTTACGGGTCTCCTAAGCCAACAGAAGATGGGGTTGGTCTCCCCAACGCCTATGTTGATCGCTGGAAAAATAATGGTCAGCAGCGTTTTGCGTTGGCGACTAGTTATATTCCTACTAATTTGTCGGAAATGAAGTCGGACGAGGTTGGTCCTATGTTTAGCGCTGCTGACGCAATGGATCAGGGCGATAAATACGGATATGAGGGGTCATTCCGCACTCTTGCTAGAGCAAGAATTGCCGCCGATGCGATGGCTAGTAGACGAATTGGCAATAGAAATCCAAGAACAGGGCGCTGACTATGTCACGACAAGATCATTTCGATGCAGGCCATAATATGCCTGAACACAACGTCGCTCCGGGTAGATTTCGCTATTCCCCTAGCACTTGGTCTCCTGATGTCGATCCTCAAGAAGAGGTCATCGACAACGAGTACGTTGTCCATGTCGGAAAGGACCCCATTGGGGTTGTCACTCGTCGTCCCGGCACCACAGAAGGCTACTACGGGGCGTGGAAGGGTGGAGGGCATTACTTCCCCAATCGTCGTGCAGCGTCAATGCATGTTTGGAACAAGCACATCGCTAAAAAGAACGAGGATCAGGCTGATGGCTGAAGATTACGATTATCACCACGCTAAGGCTTGGGAGCATAAATCTATTACTGACCACCATCTTAAGCGCCACAAGGAACTAAAGGCACTTTTTGGTGCCGATCATCCTGATGTTGGCCGGTCTATGGAGATGGTTCGGAAGAACTATTGGAAGTCACAAGAGCATTTTGACGCTATGGATGCTCTTCGACCCCCGCAGGTCTGATTAAATAAATCATATGTGACTAAAATCACACTAAAAATGTTGATTTTCGCCCAAATGGCGTTTTTTAGGTGATTTCGTGTCATAATCGGTATATATCCACTAGGCACAAATATTTAAGGAGTAGTTATGAGTATTCTAGGACGTTTTCGCCCCGGTAGTGGTGATAGCGCTACGATGGCCCGAGGAGACTCTTCCGGCCTAATTCCTCAGGCTGGTGGTTCGGGTCGCTTCGGAGGGCCTCCTCCTCGTCTACCAGCACCTCCCGCACCTGACCAACCGGGTTGGTTTTCAGAAAAATCGGGTGCATATGGTCAGAGCGACAATATGGCTAATCGATCAAAGATCGCTAGTTATAACTACAGTATTTCAGACGCTAGCAAAAAAGACCCTGATATGAAGAAGTCTGCTGATATGAAGAAGAGGGCTGCTCCTCCCAAGAACGCAGGTATTCCAGCGAGAAAACTTCCGGGTCAGCCGGGTACAAACGCTCCTCCTCAAGGGAGTAGTTGGTACTAAGGACTAATCATGCCTTACGACATTATCAAAAGCGGTAATGAGTTCAAACTCGTACTTGACCGTAATGGCAAGGTTCTAGGTACTCACCCCTCTAAAGCGGCGGCTAAGAAACAAATCGCCGCTATTGAGGCTTCTAAGCATAGTAAGTGACAAAGACCGGCTCTTAGGGGCCGGTTTTTTGCATGTGTGGCATAATTGATACATGTCACGCACAGAGCATTTTGATGCAGGCCACGGAATGGAGCATCACAATATCTCTGAACCCGTTATTGAAATACCCAAGCACAAAGTCTCTAAGGCCATCGTTCACCCCGAATATCACGAAGAGGGCGAACGTGCTCATAATGTGTACGTTGACGGACAGCCTGTTGGCTTTGTAGAGCGCAAGCGTATACGGGGCAGTAGTGCTTGGAGTCATAAAGGATACGCTAGGGACAAGTGGGCGTGGGTCGCCAACGGTGGTTCTGATGAGGCAATTAGAGGTTTTGGACACACTTCTTCACCTCCTTCTCAGAGGCTAGGAAGCCGTTCTACTCGTAAAGATGCTGTAATGCTGGCTCTTGCAGACGTTCAGCACAGCGGTCCTCAACGTAGTTGGGAAGAGCACATAGGGGATGATTACTGATGTCAGCAGCGGATAATATCAATAAGGCCCAGCGACGGACTCCTTCTAGGATTGCCGATGACCGTCAGGCTCTCCTCGCCCATGTTAAAGAAAAGGGTGGAGCACATGTTCGCCCGCCTGCGGGGGCTTCAAGGAGCGACATCAATGCCCTTGTTAAGTCAGGTCAACTTACTCGTACAGTAAAGAAGGAGTATGATCATTACGACGCTCCTCACTTCGGTGACGGTAAAATGAAGATTGCCGCTGTACGACAGCGTGCGTATCTACATCTGCCTGAAAACCCTGCTACTGAGGTCAATATCGGTACTGAAGGGTCTAGTAGATCTAAAATTATGAGCGACCCTGCTTACAAGCGGCGTATGTTTAATACTGCTAATGAACGGTATACAGACATGCAAAAGGCTAAATGGACACTTGAGAACATGGATTACCCTCACCCCGACTACGACAGCGTATCTGATGCGGCTGACGAGGCTGAGGGCGCTTATGAAGATCACACCCAATTCCTACAGGATTACCCTGAACTTCACGGAGTGCTGAAAAAGCACGAAGATGAAGCGTGGCGGGGACTGCACGACTACTGATATGGCCGCCTCAGATAATCTCCACGGAGATCAGTTTGATATTGAGTATGACACCAAAGATACGGGTGCCTCAAAGTATCAACATCGAATCACTGCTCGCCTCGGGAATGAATACGCAGGGCACATGCTGTGGACATCCAAGGATATTAGAAATATTGAGGTCGATCCCGAATACGCCCGTCAGGGACTTGCAACGGCGATGTGGAAACACGGACATAAATTGGCGGCAGAGGACGCACGGATACCTAAGCCAAAGCATAGTGCTGTTAGAACTTACGAAGGGGACGCTTGGGCGAGGTCAGTAGGCGGCGCTTTACCGAGAAGGAAGAAGTAATGGGTGCTAAACACGTTATCAACCCCAACCAGTTGACTCTCTTTGAGCGTGCTGGGGATTTAGCAGACCCAACACAGTTTTATCCGGGTGATGCACTTCGTTACAGCGCTTATAAAGGTGATATTACCCCCGCTGAAGGTAGATCAAAGGTAAAAGAAGAGAAACTTAATGACTCGATGGCTACCGGTCTCTATCACAACATTATGAGGAATGGTGTACACGAACCTGTACACCTAACCCACAAAGACGATGGCAACTACGGACTAATGGTGCAAACCAACGCTAGCATCCCAACTGGGGTAGATACATCCCGAGGCTTTCTATCAAACGGCCATCACCGAGTGTACTCGCAGGCAGATATTGATCCTAAGGCATTTGTTCCTGTGAAATGGTCAGACGAGGACGAATAATGGGACAGAGACACAACATCAACCCCAATCAACTCACGATGTTTGAGCGAGCGGGGGATCTAGCGAATCCTAAGGAGTTCTACCCCGGTGATGCTTTTGGGTATGGACACGACGAAGAATCAGACTTTGACATTCATACCAATCCTAAAGAAGTTAGGGACTCAGTAAAGAATAATAAACTCACTGAATCCCACGAAGATGGCCTCTATGAAGACATAGCGGCCAATGGGGTAAAGCATCCTGTAGATCTAGTCCACAAAGACGATCTCGGTTACGGAGACACTATGCACGCTGATACCGGTGTTCATACATCACGGGGCATGCTGTGGAACGGACATCACCGAGTCTATTCACAGGCCGATATTGATCCGAAGGCATTCGTTCCTGTTAACTGGGTACCTTGATATGGGTGCTGAACACAATATCAACACTAAGCAACTCACTATGTTTGAACGGGCCGGGGACTTAGCCGATCCTGATAAGTTCAAGCATATGGATAGCGAGGGGCTTAGAGAAGACATTAGTAGTTTGTCGTCTCGTAAAGTAGATGCGGCAAAGGAAGGACAGGCAAGGGGAGTTCGTATGCCTGCCAAACGGGTGCAATCCTTGTACGACAGCATTAAGGAAAAAGGCGTTCAGAAACCTGTACAGGTTAGGGCGGATACACATAGGTGGCCTGAAGGCGATGTAACGGAGAGCGTAGCGCTAGTTGACGGTCATCATAGGGTCTTTGCCCAAAACGACATTGACCCCGATGCCTTCGTTCCTGTTAAGTGGGAC
>SESG01026220.1_pt1 | contig 68920 bp, 65 predicted proteins | sample 3171421 | NCBI WGS metagenome assembly SESG01 (sample SAMN10866946, study PRJNA518727) | freshwater metagenome | biome: subpolar coniferous forest; feature: holomictic lake; material: water; isolation source: holomictic Lake 227, 6 m and 8 m depth | place: Canada: near Kenora, Ontario | collected...
CTGCCTTTTGTAGCGCCGTCTTGTTGACGGATAGAAGAGTTCCATTCTGAACTTGTGTGTAAATGCTGCCCGATTTCGGCTCCAGCTCACTGCAATTGATGGTGAAGTGATTTAGCAGCAGGGCGCCGTCGGACAGAGTGTCCCCCACGTGCACTTGCAGGCGAAAGGTGTGCGGGCCGTCCGGATCAAGGCTGGGAACGGTCCAGGCGATGTTCCTGGTGTTGTTCCAGGATGGGACCGGGTCGGCGGAGAGGAAGGTGGTGCCAGGATCCAGATCGTCCGTAATGTTGACATTGTGGGCGGCTCCAATGCCCTGATATTCATAGGTGAGGATGTAGGTGAGAATCTCGCCCACCTGGACGGGATTGGGATCTGCGGTTTTGCTTATTGTGAGGCTCGCGATGTTCACGCGGGCAGAGGCCTCTCGAAGATAGTCGTTCACCCCTCCTGCGCCCGTGCGCTCCTCTGCGTCTGCGCCGGGACGGCTGGTCCAGGTCATAAGGGCGCGGCCCTCCACCAGATCGCCCGCGGCGGCGCGAGCCGTGGCATTGAAGCGGAAAAGGGCCTTTTGGCTGGCGTTCCAATCCAGGTCGAGGGCGTCCAGATGCCATCTGAGGGACTCGCCATCAAAAGCGGCGGCTGGACCTGCCAGGACCTCTGCCGAGCCTGGATCGTAGGCCAGCCCCGCGGGCAAAAGGGGCTGCAGATCCACATCAAACGCAGGCACGCTACTCTTGTCGGAGTGGTAGAGGAGAAGGGTGAAGGAGACGCGCTCTTCCGGGGCGGCAAAGGGCCGGGAAGCCTGCATCTCCAGCACCAGCTCGGGCTCGACCACAGTCAGGGAGCCGGCCTCGTCGGCATCCGCTTTCTGAGCCAGGCCATCTTGCCAGCTCATGCGGGCTATCGTCCCTGCCAGGACAGCGCCATCCTGATTCTCGGGCTTGTTTGCCAGCAGGCAGTTGTAAGTGATCGCAATGGTCTCTGCGGGACCGGCGTCTCCAAAGAACCAGCCGATTGAATTTTCGGTAACCAGCTCGCGCTGCAAGCCCGTGCCCTGCACGAATAGGCTGCTCTTGTTGTAGATCAGGCCCTTTGCAATGGTATCGTTGATCCACAGGCCGTGCGCGCCGCGGGGCAGGTCGGCAGAGATTTCATAGCCGACGGTTTCACCCACGGTCAGGCGGCGAGGCTGGTCTGGCATCTTTTTAAGGGCGGTTCTTGCTCCGAGCACGGAGAGCTGGCTGATCTCCTGGCAGGGGGCAGGCCCCCAGCAGGCTTGAAAGGTGCTGGAGTAGCTGCTCTGGGCGGATACCGCTCTGGCTTTGAGTATGATCTGCTCTGTCTGGCCTGGGGCAAGGGATGCATAGCTCCGGTTAAGTGAATCAATCTCTACAGGCTGCAAGCCCGGATCAAGTGTGATATTGACAACGACGCCGTAGGCAGTCCCATCTCCATCGTTTCCCAGCAGAATGGTCCAGGCGATCTCATCTCCCTTAGCGATATCGAATCGATCCGGCGAGGCGGAAAGGCTCAAGTTTGCCCTTCTGATGTTTAAAGGAAGTTTCGGCGCGAGAGTTTTGCCGGCAGAAGAGATAATCTCCGCCGACAATTGGGCCTGGCTTTGTGCGCTGCATCCGGCTGTGAGATTGAACTGCAAACGCATAGATTCACCTGCATAAATATCTGCAGAGCTTCCGCCATTAGAACTTCCTGAAGTTGCCGCCTGAAATTTCCAATCCAGATCGCTGTCCAGGTCTTTGCCATTGGGATAACGCGCCCAGCAGATATTATTGTTCTTATCATCCTTGACCAGGGATGTGCGGTCAACCTCTCTCCCAGCAGAATCCAAAAGGGAAATGCTGCTTGGGTAAGAGTTGACCAAGGAGCCATTGGTCCAGGTGAGGAGTTGATAGCCATCAGGCACGATAACTGTGCCAGGGGAAAAAGAAACCGACTTCTTATAGTAGCTGTCGACGAGCTTCCACCCACCGATATTGACTGCCTGGGAAGTTGGATTGTATAGCTCAATCCATTCCTTTAAAGTGTCTGAGCCTTCTGGATTTTGCTCCCATTCGTTTATTATGATGTGTCGATTGGATTTTAGTGCACTAGAAATGTCCCACTGTAGAGACTGACCGCTTTGGTAAGGCTCACAAGATGACTTTGTGCCGTGCAAAATGATATTTGCGTTTCTTGTATAGCTGAATCCCAGAGGAACCTGGAGCTGTGCAGACAGACTTCGAGCATCATCGCTGGAAATGAAATTCATTTCGTAAACGCCTTCTCCAGAGACATCTACCTCGGAGGGGGCAAAGAGGTTCAGAGATGAGGCAGCGGCCGGCAAGAAAATCGTATAAGATAATATAAAAAATGCTAGTATAATATAAAGTGACTGGGTTGTTTTATTTTCATAACATATTTTAGATATATAATGTGTTTTATCGGCAATGCGTTTATGTTCATTCGGATTGGTGCGTCCTAAATAAGATTCTATTGGCATATATTGTGTCCGCCTGGAATTAGTTCGTATTTTTGGTACTGATCAGTAATACGAATGTCTTATTTAATTTTTTCTGTTAGTATCTTTAGAAAGGTCGGCCCTATATCAGGAGAAGACAAAAAACAAATAAAAATTCAATTGTTTTAAAAAATAACATTTATATTACGTTTTTCCTTCTCCTGCCCACCTTTTCAGCCCACCTCGGCAGACCAGCTCAGCCTACATGCGGGCGAGAGGCGCACTCGCCTGCACCCGCCCGCACTCGCGCCGCCACGCACGCGCATGGCGCGGCCCCGCGGATCGCCTCGGTGGTGCGCGGCAGAAGAGGGATGGCCGAGGGCGCGCGAGTCCCCGGCCCCACAGCCCAGGCGCCAGCCCCGCGGCTAGGGTCAGTCAAGGCGCAGGTTGGCGATGGCTTTGCCTCGGAATATTGGTGAGCAAAAAACGGCTCTTCGCTATTTTCCGTGTCTAACCTCTGGTTACTATGGTTTTCCAGTTGTTAGTTAGTCGCTCTGTGCGTTCTCTGTGAACTGTGGTGTCTCTGTGGTGGAATAGTCGTTAGCCACTGGTTATAACCAATGGTTTACGGACTACCACCACCGCAGACACAGAGCACGAGGGAGGACTCACAGAGGACTCGATTATTCCATTACCCACGCGAAACAACGAGGAACCCGAAAAATGTCGAACGAAGCTGGCTCCGGCGGCACTCCCATGCGCACGGGCAGCCACGCTCGTCCAGGCGGGCCCGGACCCGCATGCACGCACACGCGCGCACGAGCCCACGAGCGGCGACCAGTCCCGCAGATCACCCCCTTGGTCTACAAAAGAGAGCTGATCATTTCAGCTTCACACCAACCTCAGGGGGGCAGACGATGATCTGCACCGGCTCAATGATGATATTGGAAGTGGCCACCGCATTTCCTCCTTGCATGGTGTTTATGGCACTTACAGATATGTCATGAACATCTATGTTCAGATAATTTCCTGCCTGGTGGATATCATTATTTTCAAGTTCTCGGCCACCAATGACGTCTTCCCTCCACTCCATTTTGGAGACCTGATCTACAGATTCATCATTCCCCTTGCCACTCACACTTATATTCTGGGAGTTCACCGTTCCCAGATAGCTTGTATCCCCATCCTGAGAGTCCTTGTAAAGCAAATCTCTCTGTTTTAAGGAGTTTATCGCAGACAGATCCCGCACATTTGCCGTTGAATTGGTGCTATCCATCAAGATCTCTTCCTTTTTGGGAGAGGTCGAGATAGAACCGGAAAGATCAGGACGAACCGGCTGATCTTGTCGGTTATACCAGGGGAAATAGAGGGTATCCTCGCCCACTTTTAGTATTCCCAAATCATCAGGATGATGCTCTTTTAATTTATTGATCTGTTCCAGGCCATTTAACTGCTGCTCAGCTAACGCTGGGATCAAGAAGATGCAAATAAATAGAAATCCCACTAACATCAGGCTAGTGGGTTTGGTCGATATCTTCATTTCGGTCCTCTAAGATAGGAGACTGGATCTACTGCTGATTAGCTACGACCTTAACATTGTTCGTGGCGGAAGCAAATCCGAAAGCCATGGCCTCCCTATTGCCTACCTTGATCTGATCTACATTGACCTTGATGCAAGAGTCAGTGCAGCCAATTGGATTACCCTGGTCATCGTTTAGAGTGCATGGTGCACACGCACCGGAATCCTGATTCTTCTTGATCTCCAGGTTGTTGGTGGCAGTGGCGAGGGGAGTCTTTTGCCAAATATTCCCAAATGCCAAGGCCTTATCATTGCCTACAACCAGAGTATCGACATTGGTGTCTTGAGCCTCCGGGAACCTGACAAGGGACCCATCAGTCTCAAAAATACCAGTTCCGAGAATATCCACACCGCCGCTTCCAGCCAAGCCATAATTATCCACTGCCATTGCAGGAAGGGATAACATGGCTATAGCCAATACCAATACAACGCCTATTTTTTTGATAATCTCACCCCATACATTCTTTAATATAGACGGATGTTAGCATTGATAGTATTTATATTTTTTGGTAAGACATACAAACATAGGTATGATCGAGAACACATAAGCACCCAATTATTCCATAAATGTCATGAGGAACTACAGTAACAAATGAGTAGATGCAACCAATTATCAGTATTAATATGTATTAAAAACATATATTTAAAGCAATAAGATAACAGAATTATAAAATTTGAAGATAAGCATATTTGCGGAGAGAATTTAGGCAGAAGACGATGTGTTGAAATTTAAATATTAATAAAGTATAAATCAGGCTTCGGAGAATATCAGCTTGCGCACCTTCATAGTAGCCAGATCGACAATGGGCACCACCGCCGGCACAGGCTGAATGTTCATCTTCTTCTGAAAATCGGTCTGAGACTGCCAGGTTCCGCTATTAATCACAGCCACGCCCTTGTACCGGGCAATACCCACGGTGTGAACGTGTCCGCAATGCAATATGGCCGGTGGCCTAGATATAACATAATGGTCTTCATGCTCTGGTGCGATGGAGACGCGACTGCCGTAAATCGGTGCTAGATGCCGCCGTCTCAGCATCTCGATCATGGCCTTCTCCGGCGCGGCGTAAGAGATGCCGGGCAGACGCAAGACTAGATCGTCTATGCTTCGACCGTGGTAGATCAAGACCGATACCCCGCTCAAGGTCACCCAAGCGGGATTGCCCACAAAGAGCATGTCTTTTCGGAAATACCTCTGCACATCCTCCGGAAGAGAGGGCTGAGGCTCTGCCTGACGCACAATATCGTGGTTGCCGGGGGCGATGATCACTTTTATGCCCTTTCTTATGCCGTTGAGCCACTCTGCCGCCGCTTCGTACTGGGCATATATGTCCATGATGGCCAGATCATTTTGTTGACCGGGATAGATGCCTACCCCGTCCACCAGATCTCCGGCAATTACTATGTACTGCACCTGAGAAGCCAGGCCGGAAGCATCGTCCACCTCGCCGTTGAGCCACTGCAAAAATCTCTGCCAGGCATCTGCCATGAAGTATTTGCTTCCCACATGAAGATCAGAGAGCAGCAGAGCAAAGCCGCTTCCCTTCTCCAGAGGAGCCGTCTGATTGGGCATATCCGGCCAGAGCAAAGACTTGACAAAAAGCCTTCCATTGCCGTCAGAGATGCCCGTGACGCCTATGACCTCATCCGTTATGATGAGACCAGACTGCTCATAGACCTCAGCATCCTTTTGAATGACGGCAATTATCATGCCGGTAGGATCCTCCAGCTCGATTACTCGATTGCCTTTGGCAGTAGTTTTAACATCCATGACCATGCCGATGAGAGAGACCTCTCGACCGGTTGTGCTCTTGCCCAGGGATTCGATGGGCCGGGAGTTGAGCCGTCGAGAGAGAATTTCCCTGATTTTTGAGTATCTATCGCGAAAATAGTGCACGAAATCATCGTAATCACCAACGCAAGTAGACCGGCCGGTTATGTCGCATTTCAGTTCGACAGACGAATCCTGCAAGCATGGAAACGATGTGGACGGCTGTGGAGACAAGGCCTGCGAAGATAATAGAGGCAAAGAAGGAGATGAGGAAAGAGAGGAAGAAGACGATGGGAAAGGCAAAGACGGTGAGGACGGTAGAGCCTTTGCAAAAGATGTCCTTTTTGCAGCAGCTAAATCAAGATGGCATGATACCATGGATGTCCCAATCACTGCCACGGATCTATCCGCGCTGCTGATGATGCGCGCCAGAAGCTCCTCTTTGCTGCCGGGATAGCGGCAGATGATCTCCAGGGCCTCCGGCTCTAATTGATAACCCTGCTCGGCAAACCTCTGCACTATATCTCGGTCGACCGCTTTGCTCGGGCGGATGCCACGTGGCAATATCTGCTGCATCGAAAGGAGTATAAGAGCCTACCAACTGATAAATATGGTTATGAAGATCGCAGAGTGGTTTGACAATTTGCCTCTTCCGGGCCTGGTCAAGGACATAATTTTCGTGGTTGTGGTAGTGGGTGGCATATCCTTGCTATCTCAACTGGTATTGGGCCTCTGGACGCCCATGGTTGCCGTGGAGTCAGGAAGCATGGTGCCCAACCTCAATATTGGAGACATAGTAGTAGTTCAGGGGGCATCGCGCACAAATGTAATTCCCTGGGACGAGGCAGAGAAAACCAACTATACGGCCTTCAATAAGCCGGGGGATGTCATACTCTACCGGCCCTATGGCAAGGCTAGCCTGAATCTGCTGGACCAGTTCAAAATGCTTCTGGGATTTGCGCCCGGCAAAGAGAAGGCCACGCCCATCATTCACCGTGCACTGCATTATGTGAAAGCTGGAGAGCCCATGTGGGAAAGCGGGCCTGCCGCACCCTTCTCCGGCTATATCACTAAAGGTGACCACAATGAGGTGATCGACCAAATGGCCGGTCAGATCTTCGGCACGGCCAATAAATCCTATGTCGAGACAAACCGGGGCGAGATTATGGATGTAGGCAGTGATGTATACCTGGACAAGAAGACCGGCCTGCTCATTTACAAGACCGAAAACGGTACCTTTGTAGGCGAAGGTATCAGCTTCCTTACGCCCGTAAAGGAGGAATGGGTCATTGGGGTAGCGAGAGCCAAGATCCCGCTGGTAGGCTATGTCAGGCTTCTGCCCAACATCATCTACGATGGGATTAAAAAGATCATAAGCTAGCCTGCATGGCAAAATGGTCCTGGTGAAAGGGCAGAAGATCCATAACCTGCAAGAGATTCAGATCTTGCAGATTTTTCATCTCTGCCTGAAGAACTGCCTCAGGACTGGCAGTTACATCCACGGAGCGAGTCTTGAGCATGAGGATGAGATCGCCGCCGGACTTTAGATAGCGAGCACAGTTTCTGGATGCGATCTCGGCTTGACTACGCTGAGCTACATCCTGATAGACCAGGTCTACCGGCTCGACAAGAAATGCATACTCTTCGGGCCGGGCTGCATCGGCAAGGATGGGCACGATGTTTTTGCGCCTCTCGCAAAGCCGGACCAAATCGCGCATGGCGCGGGGTGAGAACTCCACGGCATAGACCAGCCCATCGCGAACGATATCGCTAACATGGCTGACTGTGGTGCCTGTGGCCGCACCCAGATAGAGAACCTTTGCATCGCGTGCCAGTACAGGCCGCGTGCTACGACCCTTGAGCAGGAGGGCAGCGAGCTTGGAGCGAAAAGGATCCCAGAGCCGGTAACCTTCCAGGATGCGCTCCCCATAAACGGGCACATCGTCATCTGATCTGGTCGCCAGCCTCTTTTGCCCATCCACCTCTAAGATGAATACTCCAGGTGAAATTTCCAGAGGAGGCATGATTATTTGGCCATTAGAGTTAGAGCTCTTTGCCCATGGAGGTCGTGGTGAGTTTGACGTGCTTTACGCCCTTTAGAGACATCATCTTCTCGGCTGCCTTTCTTACATCCTGACCCTCGCCCCGCAAAACGATAACCTCCAGGCAGTTTTCGTGGTCCAAATGCACATGCAAGCTGGACTGGATAATGCCTCCCGCTTCATGCTGGATCTCCGTCAGATTCTCCACCAGACCGCGTTGACCATGAGAATACACGAGGGAGATTACGCCCACCCTCTCGCCCTGCACATCGCTCATCCACTCGTAATGGACGATGTAGTTTCGAATGGCATCTCTGATACCCTCTGAACGCGACGAGTAGCCGCGATGCAGGATTATCTCATCAAACCTGGAGAGCAGCTTCTCCGGCAGAGAAACACCGATCCTCATTAATTCTTGGTCCATATATAATCGCGATCAATATACCAATGTTATTTAGTAATAAACTTAATGGAGAAAAATGTACCATAAAGGTTTTCACTGGGCAGGGCAATAAAAGATAGTAATATGTCAGATATCGCGCTCATCGGCGAGAGAACCTTTCTCTATGAAAAGCTCTTCGAAGATTTAGGAGTAAGCTTTCAGTTTCTCTCCTCCGCCGTCTTAGGCAGCCCCTTTCTGCCCAGGTTCAAGGTTGTAATTATTCCCACGGGCTTTGCCAACCCAGAGTACTCCAAGACACTGCCGGCACTACAGAGGATGAAGTCGAATATCTCCGACTTTGTGAAAAGTGGAGGAGTACTGACAGTCTTCGGTCCGATGGTGCCCGAGCACGAATATGATTGGCTGCCCCTGCCGCTCCGCTATGTTTGCGAGCTATCCTCCCGAAGCGTTACTCCCTACGGGCACGAGTGCTCCTGCTTGCTTTGCACCAGCACGCCGGAATGTGACGGCTACCTGGTCCCTGGCGAGGGCTTTGAGACCGTCTTGAAAGACGAAAAAGGCAGGGCCATCCTGGTCCGGGCAAAGTTTGGAGATGGGCAGATCGTGGCCACATCAATACACGAATTTCCTGCTGCGCAGTACATAATGTGGGCTTTAAGCCGGGCGAGACCTGCCAAGCTCTGAGGAGATGAAGATCTTGCAACAAGAAATGCCCGCTAATGAGGAGATGCCCATAAAAAAGAAGAGCAAGCTACGTGAAGAGATCGAGAGCTTGCTGAAGGAGAAAGGAATTACGCGAGAAGAGCGGATAACGGTCATGAGCCTGGATACAGGGGAGACCCATTACTTCAACGATTATCCAGAGGCCCTGCAGTTTCTCAAAGAAAAGAAAGGGCGATGGTACCTGACAACGCCGGGGATCAGACGCGAAAGTATTCAATAGCATTTTCAAAAAAATCAAATTAGAAAAGAGGTGTCCCGAAGGACTGCTCCTCCGCTTCCATCAGCTCTATCCAGGTGGACTTGCACGGGCAGTCCAGGGTGTGGAATGGCGCGACATCCTGAGAGAGAGCGTGCGTCCGAATGGCCTCGGCCACGCCGTCATCACATACTCCGCAGTTATGCGGGCCGCGCCGGGTTCCGGCACCTACAGGATCGCAGACGATGGGGCCAGGCACGCTTTTTAGCACCTCCAGGGCCGACCAGAGCCAGGGTGGCCGAAACTCGCCTCGCTCCCACATGCGCTCCACCACAGTATTACGCTGCACATTGCAAAGGTTGAGAGATAGAATATCCGCGTGGTCGCTGGCCGCCCGGGCAGAAGCGATGGCATCTCTCATGGCCTGGCCTTCTGAGAGCAGAGGTGGCTTGAGCAGGAGATAAGCTTTGACTCGCCCACCCTGCCTGTGCACGGCTTCAGAGGCGTCGGCAAAGTCCTGGAAGGTGAAGCCCTTCTTGATGGCGTTCTCCCGGATGAGGTCATTGGCCGTCTCCAGACCAATGGCAAACTCCGTGGGAAGACAAGTGAGGCATATCTCGACCGTCTGGGCCGTTACATACTCGGGACGGGTCTCGATGACCAGCTTCTTGATTCCCAGTGCCTTTAGCCTTTTTAAGATCTCATCGCGGGCCTGCACCGGCATCTCGGCAGGATCCAGGAAGCTGCCGCTGGTGTAAATCTTGACCACGGAAAGGTCCATTGAGGACCTCTCCATGGCGCACTCGAACTGGGCGATCAGGTCCAGGGCTGACGCGGGCGCTCCCTCGCCGGCATAGCCGCACATGGTGCAGCGGTTCCAGCGACAGCCCACGGTACGCAGGATCATGGTCAACGATTCTGCTGTCCGACCGTCCTGGAGATCCTGCGAACGCCATACGGTAACGGGCCTTCTCAGATCCAGCTCTCTGTCCACTCTTGCTCTTGCCATTGCCTTACCCTAAATATTGCAGAGCACTGATGCCAGCCGATGCGCCCGTGCCTACGGCGGTGGCCACCTGCAGCCTTCCGCCCGTCAGGTCTCCGGCAGCGAAGACTCCCGGCATGTTCGTCTCCTGATTGAGCCGGTTGACCTTTACGTAGCCGCCGCTCGTCATCTCCAGGCCCAGGGCAGCCGCCAACTCGGTGTTGGGATTCATGCCCATCTCCACGAAGACGCCGTCCGCCTTCAGAGAACGGGGAGTGTTGCCGACCTTATACTCCACGCTGGAGACGAACTGGTCGCCCAAAATCTCTGTGATCTCCGCTCCGAAGGAAGCGGTGTAGTTGGGTAGCTTCTTGATGCGGTCCAGGTAAACCGATTCTGCGACCAGCTTCTCTCGCATGGAGAGCAGATGCACCTTGTCGGCGATGTTGGCTAAATAGAGAACTGCCCGGGCAGCGCCGTTGCCGTAGCCCACCACGGCCACTGCCTTGCCCCGGAAGAGCGCACCATCGCAGTGCACACAGTAGGACACGCCCCGTGCCGTCAGCTCCTTCTCGCCAGGCACGCCGATGGCGCGATGGCTGGCGCCCATGGCCAGGATGACGGCTTTGGCCTCGTACTGCCAGTTCTCCGTCTTGAGGCGAAAGGAGTCGCGCAGAGGCACGATCTTCTCCACCTGATCAATCTGGTTCTCCGCCCCGAACTTCTGGGCCTGGGCCAGCATCCTCTCCGAGAGCTCTATGCCCTGAATGCCCTCCGGAAATCCGGGGTAGTTTTCATAGAGGCCGCCCATGGACTGCTGTGAGCTGTAGATATTGCCCAAAACCAGCGTCTTCTTTCCGCCTCTCGCGCAGTACATGGCAGCGGTCAGCCCAGCCGGGCCTGCTCCTACTATGACGACATCATGCAAGCGAATATCACCATAAAGAAGCCCCCCTTCAAGGTAGATAAAGGGTATGTAGCCTTGGGCGCGAGCCCAGGGCAGGGCATTTTACCCGCAATGTTTTTAGACTAGAAGGTGATTGTAGGGGATGCTTCGTGAAACACGATAGCGCCGATAGTGTAGCGGTTATCACTAGGCGTTGCCAACGCCTAAACTCGGGTTCGATTCCCGATCGGCGCATATTATTACCAGCACGATTTATATTCTATTTTGGAAAGAATTATATTATTGTCAACTCAGTATTCCAAATGGGATTGACTCATAACTAAACGCGGATCTTGCAAAAGTTTTCGCTTGTCTAAACTCTCGACTTGTAGCGAGAAAGGGGAAACATCGATGAAAATAGAACTCATCCAACAAATGCAGAGTCGAATTGACCCGCTGGCCCAGACTTTGCCGGGCAAAAATGTAGAATTCTGGTTTGCCAGGGACTTGCAGTAGTCGCTAGGATATGCCCATTGGGAAAACTTTCTCACTGCCATCAAGCGAGCCGTAGAGTCCTGTGAAACAACTGGTTACAATGTCTACGATCATTTTCGTGGCGTTACGAAATTGATCACCCACGGCAAGGGCGGACAGCGGGAAATCGAAGATTTCATGCTAACACGCTACGCCAGCTACCTGATAGCCCAGAACGGCGACCCCCGCAAGGAACCTATCGGCACGTTGATATGTCTAACGTCATAGTTGATAGAACGTCGATAGATGTGCCATAGAACTACTATACCATGGTATAATATGTCCATCTCGGAGGTGTCCCTCGTCGTTGAAGTTTTTTGATGTTCACCATTTTCTTGAGAAGCCTCCCAGCCTGAGGACTCGTTAGCCCACACAACTCCATTACATGCCTCCGCTCTATACGTCCATGGGCTTGCACATACTCCATGATCATACCCTCTTGGCGAATTGGAGAAAATCCATGAACTCGCACATAACTTTCCGACTGGTCCAGTCTGCGATATAATTCCGCACTCAAATGATAAACTCGCCCTTTAGTCTCTCCTTTACCTTCGATCAAGCCTTTTTCGTTGAGATGCTCCAGAATTCGCCTGGCCTCAGCAGTGCCTTTCTGGATCAGCAATCCCGCAAGTTCGGAATCTATTCTTCGATCAAAGAACAGAGTATTCAATATCATGAGTTCATCCAAAGTCAAGCGTAGACCTTTTTTATCCTGCTCGTAGACGAAAGCAGAGAATTGCTGAGAGGCCTTTCCTCCAGACAAAACGACTCGAACCCCATCGGGATCGCTTCTTGTATAGTCTGGTGGGGGTCGACCATACCTTAGCTGACCCATGTAGATCCTATCCACGCCTCTGCCAGTCTGCTCAACTATTCCGATTCTCTTGAACGCATCCGCTAATCGCGGATTTCTCGGCTTTGGCTCGTGAACCAGTATGTTCTCGATTGTAATTCCTGCCGGAAATGCTCCTGGATTGGCTATCAAAAGATGGTCATGGTGCAATTGGACATAAACAGAACCAAGGCGTGTATAATCCCTGTGGATAATCGCATTGTTAAACGCCTCACGAAAACCCTCAAAAGAGTAATCGGGGATCGGCACCCTAAAAAGACCTACAACAATCTCATTCTCTTGATTACGGACATTAAAACGGGTTTCGATCTCATTTATTAGGCGAAGCAAAGGCCAGCGAAAGGAATCATTTACCTTCACGTTGCCTTGATCATCCATTACCTGAAAATGCACCTCATGTGTAGGCAAGTTGTTCGCCAGGACGTCTTCACGACCAAGAATGAGCAACCCGGCAACGTTTGGAACCAGGTGATGTCCCTTGGTCTCGACAAGCTTAAGAGCTTTTGCTATTTCTTCGTTCGAAAGCTCCAGCAGAGTTCGATCCCCGCGAAGCCTCGATACCGTTTGTCGCAATCGCTCGAATTCTAATGGATCAAGGCTTTCAAAGGATACGTCACCCATTGTCTGGGAAGAGAAATCCAAAAGACCCAAGTCTACTCGACGAGATCTCTGGTCTCTCGGATAGAACGGAACTGTTTGAGGCTTTCCGTCCGCTTTTATCGTTCGATGCAATGCTCTCCCTTCAGAGGTAGCACAAGGTTCCGGATAGAGATCAACTTCGATAGCTAAGACCACACCATCAGAATGCAAAATTGTGGCGACCCGTGTATTAATATTTGGAACCGTGTTATTGAATATAGAAGACTGAAGCTTAAGTGGATCTGTTGTCTTTCCATGTCGGGGCTTGCATCCAGTGACTTTGCCGTCATCACCTACCCCAATGAGAAGAACTCCTCCGGAGGTGTTTGCAAATGCAACAATTTCTTCATAAATTTCCTTATCAGAAATTTGACGGAGATCTGATTTGAATTCACACTCTATTGATTCCCCTAACACGATCAGCTCTTGAAGTCGTTCTATTGTTATCACTTAAAGGCACTCCAGATCATTTTCAGCACAATATTCACCCATTTTTCAGGATCTGCCATCTGCTCGATCACGGGAACTTTGGCGTTCCCATACCGGGCATGCTGACCGAGCTGGGGATGCTCATGCCGATGCCGCTCATATCTCGGCTGGAAAGCGAGCTTGATCCCGGCAACTCGGTGCGAGTTAGATTATTGGCGTCCGCGACCTGGGACATATCCTTTGGTATATCCATGGGAATATCCGTAGGGACGTTCTTCGAGATAGTTTGCATCGACATCTCTTGCCTTCCGCCGTTCTTGCGAGAGACGGCAAGAGAGGGCGAATCCGATCCGCCAAAGGATCCGGCAAGGTCCATGGAAACGGCATCATCGGGCCGCAACATTAGATCAAGACTCTTAAATGTGGACGAGGCACCGCTCGCCGGATCAAGGGTAGTCATGAGAAGCTGCAACGTTCCCGGCTTGAGATTACCAAGCGTGCTCATGCTGAAGGCCCCCAGAGCCGGATTCATGGAGATGTTGATTCTGCCGGATGGGTCGATTTTCAGGCCACTAAGAGTGATTCTCTGATAATCGGTATCTATTGAAATTGTGGGAGACAATTGACGGTTGGCGCCGATGCTGACATTATAGGCTTCTCCCTCCGAGAAAAGGTCCATGCTCTGATTCAGACCCCGCCCCAGGTCAGGAACGGAGCAGGCCAGGGCAAAGCCGGGGGCAATGATGGCCGTATCGGCCTGATTCCTTTGGCTGCCGTTTGCTGTGCTGCTGATATTTATGGCCAGATGAGAGTCATTTATCAGGGCTAGAGGGAGCAGAATGACGGGCGGATGAGAACCGCCGATGCCGGCCAGGCCAAACTTCAGATTGCGAATCTCGGCCCCCGGGATCTCATTTACCAACTGGCCCGACTCCAGGAGACCGACTCTCTGGCCGCTTTCATCTGTGACCAGGGCGCGAGCCTTGCCGCTCTGCCAAATCTGGATGCTTTTTGTACTCCCGGCAGCACTTTCCTTGGCAGCGCCACTCTCCTCTCCACAAAAATCGCACTGCTGCTGCCCGAGGCGCGAAGAGAGAGAGACAATCTCCAGATTCCTGGTGCTGGCATTACCGGAATAAAGGCTGTTTGGCTCATCCGGATTGGATGATGCCAGGTAGCGCCAGGAATTGGTGAGCGTGTCCACCTCGATGAACCTGCTATCCTTGGGCCAGTTATTATCATATACCAGAATACGGGCCGTGCCGTTGCCGAGATCCTCAACAGCATAAGGCGTAATAGCGTGGCCGCCGCTGCCGTCAGGCAAATAGATGCCCATGACCCACATTTCTCCGGCACCTGACCCATTGCCAAAGGCGCTGGCTAAAGTTTCCAGCACGACCTGAGGGGACTCCAGAACCTTCTTCGACCCGCCGGGACTTGTGACCTGGGTGGTCCACCAGTAGCCAATCTCGCGCTGCAGCAAGACATCTTGCAGAGATAGATCAATGACGCTGTTACCTCCAAAAAGGCCGGGGCTGGTCTTGTTGTAATACAAAAGGCTGGATAGGACAGCGATGCCTTCGCAGTGTCCGGATTTCATAGCAGAAACGGCCTGATTCATCCAGCGCTCGGCAGGATAGGTGAGAGTGCACTTGCCACCGGCCGTACTGGCGCATACTTTGTCTCCGAACATGCGCTGTAGCTCCGCCGGGGTCAGATCGACGGTCACGGGGTCCTCGGCGTAGTTTTGAAAGCTGAATCCATCGATATTGGGTCGAAAACCGCTATCGTTTATTTCCGCGCCCTCCAGAAAGACGCTGCTGTTATTCTCGGCCCCCATTGCACAAAACATAGTAGCATATAGAGATAATAATGCCATCACTGCAAGATATTGCTTCCTCATAGTTCCCCTGTTCCTCTGCCACATCTGATTAGAAATCGCTAACTAGCTTTTCCTTGGGACTTATACATCTTTTGCCGCAATATGAACGCAAAATTTATATTTTAGGCGAGATGACGTGAGGCAAAAAAGAGTGGGTGTAGAAATGAAGAACTTCTTAGTAATGGCATCAATGATTATGTTCGTATTCGCAGCTCAAGGCTTTGGTTTCGCCTTAGGGGCAGAGCAGGCAGCAGCAAATGATTCGATCAACGCTTCCCAGATGAACGAAACCCTCAAGAATACAACTCTGATCAATGAGACACTTGAGAATGTAACGATCATCAACGGAACACTTGAGAATGTAACGATCATCAATGGGACACTTGAGAATGTAACAATCATCAACGAGACACTTGAGAACGCATCTTTATCCCAGAACGAGTCTGACCCGTTCACAAATGCAAAGAACCGCAAGCCAAGCAGCAGATAAATCTTGGCATTTTTTATTTCTTTTTCTTAATCGCATCCTTCATCTTTGTGAACTATCCAACGCTCATCCGATGATCTACGATCCAATGATCAGCCTGCCTAACGTCACCAGAAATAGAGCCATAAGCAGCCATCCTACAATGCCCTCCGCAATTCCCAGGTATTTATAATGCCCTCGCAGAGGAAGCCCTTTTGAATTAGCAGTAAAAGCAATTGTGCTGTAGAAGAGAGAGGCTATCATGAGCTGGTGGCCGTGAATGTCATGAAAGCCTTCCACGCCCCTGCCGGTCCAATAGATAAAGGAGAAAATAAGAATTATCACCATTCCGCAGAAAAGCGCATAGTGAGGACGCACCCCATAACCGCAGGTGAGCCAGGCCACCGTATCCAGAAACTTGGAAAAGCCGACCGGCTTACGAGCCTGATTTAGATATCGATACTCATAATAGCATTCATTGGCATCGTTGCTCTGGCCGAGGTCCTTGTAATTCTTGATCAACGATAGGTAAGCCGCAGTGTCGAAACTGAGGATGTCCCGTATCTGACTCCAGCTTACTATCAGCCGGTTGATATCTGCTTTGGCCAGATACAAACGAGATGCTTTGCCAAAGGTTGAGCCATCTAATACCATCCTGACAATCTTTGTGCTATTTAATTTCAGATCGGCGTTAAAAACCGCAAATGAGAGATCAGTGGGCGCCTGGAATTGTGAATTATCAAAATTTGCATCTTTGCAAAAGACAGTGTCATTGAAGAATACAGGTCCATCGAAGTTGGTACTCAAGAAGTTGGCCGTGTCGTTGAAGTGAGCTTGAGAAAAGATGGAATCCGCAATAAAGCGGGATCGAGCAAAATCGGCCTGTCCAAAAATCCACGTTTGGAAAAAGCCTACGCCATTTGAGTATTTTGTTGCATGAAAATCTGCATTCTTCTCCAGTCGCGCATTAGCGAAGGTGCAATAAGTATTAAACTGACTGCCGTAAAAATAGACATCTCCAATGCAGCGTGCGGATTCGAAGTTAGCATAAGCACCATTGAACTCCGAGAAGGAAAACTGAGCGTCTCCCATAAATGTAGCATTATAAAAAGTAGCGAATTTGTCAAACCAGACACTTTCAAAATTAGCTACACGATTGAAATAGGTAAAATCAAAAGTTCCGCTATCAGGAAAGCGAGACATATTGAAGGTTGCTTCTCCCAGGAAACGAGTCGCATTAAAATTTGCCGCCGTTAGGAATTTTGTTTCATTGAAAATCGCATTTTTTTGGAATGTAGTGTTCTCGAAATTCACATCTCCATAAAACGTTACCCCTTTGCAGCTTACATTATCCTTGAATACTGAATTAGTTATCCTCAGGGGATTATATTGATTATTATTTAAAAATAAATCGCCCTTGATGATTACTCGGTCAAAAACGGTAAGGCTATTATTTGCATTTGCCATGACCTCTTGGGCTGATATCTCCCTCAGCGAAAAGGATTCCAGAAAAGGCAACGCATTATCCGAAGCTGCCCCGTTCGCCAATGCCGTTAGAATTATCACCAGCACCAGGAATATCCTCAAGATCATTACTTCACTCAAGCCTATTATAAAGTTAGAGACCCAGTCTAGCTTGCTGGGGCACATTGACACTACCCAGAACCTTCAGCCGATAATCCTGTTGCAATGTAGCCTTGAGCTTACCAGAGTAAACACTAAGAGTGATCTCTTTGGTCCGACCGTATCTACCCTTGCTGATTACAATCGTATGTAATATACCCAGCATATCCAGCTCTGCAATGAGATCCGTTATCCTGCGATGGGTCAAAAAATCGGTCTCAACCAGAGGGCAGAGTTGTTTGTACATGTTGTAAACGGCACTGGTGGTGATATTTCTTGTTCCCTGCTCCTCTAGTAGAACAATGCTGTAGAGCACCAACTTGGACTGAGTGGGCAGAGTCTTGATTACCTCTTCTACTCGGTCCTGCTCAATCTTTTCGCGAGCTGAACGCACATGATCCTCGGCTACAATAGCAGAACGGGCTCTTTCAGCTAATTCGCCTGATATGCGGAGGAGATCCAAAGCTTTACGAGCGTCACCATGCTCTTGGGCCGCAAAAGCAGCACATAATGGTATGACCCCTTCTTGAAGAACACCTGGACTAAAGGAGAGTTTTGCTCTCTGCTCTAGGATGTCTCTAATCTGCTCGGCATTGTAAGGCGGAAAGATGATCTCATCCTCTCCAAGGGAGCTTTTTACTCTTGGATCGAGAAACTCTGTGAACTTGAGGTCGTTGGATATGCCGATGATACTAACCTTGGAACGGAGAAGATCGGAGTTAATACGAGAGAGGTTGTAAAGAACGTCGTCTCCCTTTCTCACCAGCTTGTCTACTTCATCCAGCATTATCACGACAACCTGTCTCTCTTCATCTACCGCATTTCGAAACTCGGCGTAGACCTGATCTGTGGGCCAGCCAGTCATTGGAATCTCTTTATCAAAGTGTCTTGCTAAATGAGCTAGAATTCGGTATTGAGTATCTACCACCTCGCAGTTGATGTAGATCACTGTACACTTCATATCTCCAAAACTAGCTTCTTCCAGCTCTTTTCCCACGTACTTGGCAACTGCAGTTTTGCCGGTACCGGTTTTTCCATAGATGAGAACATTGGAGGGGGTTTCTCCTCTTAATGCAGGAACCAGAACAGATGCCAGGCCATTGATCTGCTCGTTTCTGTGAGGCAGTTCACTTGGCGTATAGGTAGGGCGCAGGACATCTCTAGACTGGAATATACCTCCTTGTGCCAATAAATCAGCAAATAACCCTTTTGAAATAGATATCAAGTTAATTCCCCTCAAACAATTTTTCTAGGTCTTGGGGGATATTAAGAGTTATGGTAAACACCCCTTTATTTCCAGTGGAACTAAGACCCCTCACCCCATGATTTCCAGTGGAATAGAAATAAAAACAGCTTATTTTCTCATGATTGATAATGAAATAAAAAAGCCTGTTGTATGGTTTATTTTATTTGTATATAAACTTTATTGTAGTAGATTAACATTATTATTACAGGTAATACGGCCAAATTTTTTTTGTAAAACCAGTTCTAAATTCTAAAGCTCTTTAATTTAGGTTCTAATTGCTGTAGAAAATTGAGCGTCGTAGATCGCGAGATAGGTTCATACTCGTGCTTACATGTAAAAAATTAAAAGTTAGTTCGCGTAAACCGGTTTACAAAAATCAGCACGCTTAAACTAATTATCGAGAGACCATCTAACTGGAATCGATTGGCTGAAATCGATTCACATAGATCAGTTAGCAGTCAGCTTGTAAGTTAGCGGACAGGAGGAACTTAGTCTCCAGTGGAAATCATACGGTCTCTCTCGATCCTTGCTTTTTCTTGTCGTGGTTGCTTTTTTTTAGGGCCAAAAGGTTACGTATGGCCAGCATATGGAAGCGGAAGCTTCAAGCTACGGGTATGGTTTCAAGCTGGCTGGCAACATTCCAGATCAAAGTTCTGGTGTGAAGAGGAATATTGGGATCATTGCTTATCTCGTCAAGTATGGAGATGGCAGATGCAGCCTTGATTGCTTCGCTTGTGCTCTCTTTCATGAGTATAGATTTGACGTTCTCTGCGGAGCGCCTGATGTTTCTTGGTACGGCATCATCGCTCATAATACGTTCTATTACCTCAACGCATTGCTTAAGGACATTTTCAGCTGTCGTAGAATCACCACCCGTGTTTCTGGGAAAAAGGTTAATGACGATATTCGTCTTAATCAGTTGAGAAGTGATGATATGGTCGTTGTATTTAAACGTATGTGGCACGTAGGTGATGAGTCATGGATGAGGATGAAGTTCTTAGCAAGATAACCAGGCTTCTGGAGCAGGGTTGCACTATGTTGGCTACGCATCATGACTGTGGCGCACCTCTTTTTCGTCGCAATGGTGAGGTCGTCTGCCCGGTCTGCTCTTTTGCCGATGAACCTAATTTGCCGGCAAGAGCGCAGCTTTCTGGCTTATCCGGAGCAGAACTTGACGAAAAATCAAATTTTGATAGTGCACATTTGCAGGATAGTGGGCCGGGTGATGACGACTTAATGGTCGTAATAGGTAATTTGCGTGCTTCTCTCTTGCACAGGTTACGAGAACTCACTGCAGCTCTGGAAGAAGAACGTGATCTGGATATGCTGAAAAAGCAACTGGACTGCCTAGAAGGGTTGCTGCGAGTGTTCCGGTCCTTGCAGGAGTGATCTCTCATCTCTATGTTTTATACGGGCCCAAATGCCGGGATTTCCCGGTCTCCACTGGAAATAAAGGGGTTGATCAATTGGTAATAAATTTTTTTAGTAAGTGTGGTATACCTTTAATTTTATTTCCTCTTATCCTGGCATTGTTCTCTATGACGGGTTGTCTGGAGAAGGTTCCCGAGCTCTCTGTGACGCCTTCTGTGCCACAGGATCAACCGGCAATGCAGATGGATTTTGATGCTGAATTGAGTAGCAACCTTTTGGATGTGCGAGGCAATATTATGCTCCCTGGCAATAGCTCGCTTGCTTATCTCATGCTCAATGCCACTCTTTGTCAGGGAGAAAGAGCGCAATTTAACACAAAATACCTGCTGATGCAGATCGATCCTAACCGGGATTACAGCTTTGAGATCACCAAGAATGTAAAAATTCCGGCTGGGGAATATGATTGTATTTTAGAGGCAAATGGTCCACAAGGCGTTTTGGCGAAAGAAAGCAGGAAAATCAGCCTTGCGTCCGGACAAAAGCCGGTATTCGAGCAGGTACCATGGCCGGTGGAGCTGGATGAAAAAGTCTCCGAAGAAAAGAATGAGGAAGTTTTGCCCAAAGAGGAGAGCATTGTGCAAAAAGAGATCCCCAATGATGCGGCAGGAAAGAAGGATCCCGTCGCGATGGCAGGCAAGGAGAGTGAGAATGGCAAGTTTATGGGCAGCATAACCTCGAAAAAGTACCATCGTTTGGACTGTCGCTATGCTCTCAAAATAAAGCCGGAGAACCGCATCTACTTCCAGAGTATTGAGGACGCAAAGGTGCAGGGCTATCTTCCCTGTAAGACTTGCTCTCCGTGAACCTTTCTCCCGGCCTCGCGATCTGCCTGATCTGTTAGAATTCGCCTATGAAAACGCAGGACAGGCCGGGAGCCTGGGGCGGGCAGGCAGTATTGGCCCGATAGATCTTCTCCTCCGGATAGCCGAGGTCGGTGAGAGCGGCCACATCTCTATGCAGGCCCTTCAATTCCAGATATTGGCAGAGCCCGGGCAGGTTTGTGCCGTCATCCGTAAGCAAAAAGACGCATTTTCCCCGGCTTAGTTCAAAGGCTATGGCGTCAGAATCCAAGCTGCGGCCGTGAACCGTGATGGGAACCACTTTGGTCAGACTGATTTTTAAGCGGGCACAGGCCACTTGCAGGCTGGAGATGCCGGGGATTACCGTACCTTTGAGATATCCCAGGCCAGAGAGCATGGGATCGCCAGTGCTTAAAACCACTGTGTCTTCGGGAAGACTGTGTAGCTTCTTATAGTCCTCAATGACTCTGACTGTGCATCCTGGATTTATGTGCTCTATGACCAGATCGATGGCTCTCTTTGATCCGTAGATGAGCCTAGCCTTTTCTACGGCCTGTGCGGCCTGTGCGGTCAGCATCTGTGGGCCGGCGCCTACTCCTACTATGATCATAATATTGCCTGCTCCATAATTTACCTAATTTCTCTTGTTTTATAATTTACTTATTAACCAATAAAAATTCTCCGTTATGGCACATCTCTGAGTATGCTTCCATCTTTGTGCAGCAGAACGATGCGCGTTTCAGGCAGTTTTTCTCTGGCCATTTGCAGAGCCTTGGCGATGTTAGGATGCTGCGGTTCTATCTCTACCATCTCGGCCACTGTGCCGTAATCGGTTTCATCCAGGATCTGGGGCCAGGCCCATTTGAGAATGAGGGCGGGCAGCCCGCAGAGGATGCTCTCCTGGTCTTTTTCAAATGCCAGCCGGCGTAGCTGGCTTCCCATAAGCACAGCTTTGTGTTCGGGAAAGATAATGCGGCTAAACTTTAGGCCCGTTCTGCCTGTGGTGACGAGCACCTTCTTGGCCCCTTTCAGTTCCTGGGCCCGATCGTCGATGAAGTGATCATTCCAGGGTTCCACAAATCCAGTCGAGCCCAGGATGGAAATACCTCCCACTATGCCCAGGCGGGGGTTGAGGGTCTTATTGGCCAGATCGACGCCTCTGGGAATTGACAGCTCCACCTCTGCCCCTTTCAGGCCCGTCTCCTGCAGCGCCTGCCTGATGGCCAACATGATCTGTTTTCGGGCCGACGGGCTGATGGCGGGTCTTCCCACCTCGTCGCATAGCCCCCTGGCTAAAATCCTGCCTACTCCTTTTCCTGCGACAAGAGTTGTCTCCTCTGACGATCTGGCCGAAGCCGCAATCTCCAGTCCGGCTGTGACATCGAATTGATGATCTCCGCCATCTTTAACGGCTATGCAAAAGCCCCTCTTGGCAACGATCGGCAAAGAGACGCTGATGCCGGCCGGGGTCGCGACCTTTGTGGTTTGGACCGATCCTTTCAGGGAGAGGACGGCTCCCTTGCAGGCAGCTGCTGCGGTCGTTCCTGTGGTCAGGCCGCGTCTGCAAAGAAGGCCGCTGGAGAGAATGACCCACCTGCCGCTTTGGATCTTTTGCAGAGCCTCTGGATCGGAGCTGAGCCTGATCCAGGAAGGGGGAATGGCAAAGCCTGTGACTGGATCCTTTACGGGATTGGCGAATGTGTCAGTGCATGGCTCGAGCATAGGCATTTATGATCTCGTTTATGGCCGCGACGGCGATGGGAGTGCCTCCGCGCGTGCCTGCCGTAGATATGGACGGTACATCGATCTCTCTTAGTCTCTCCTTGCTTTCCGCTGCATTGACAAAGCCCACGGCAGCGCCTATGACCAGTCGCGGCAAGACCTTTCCCGACTCGATGAGGTCGCACAAGGTTAGCAGAGCGGATGGAGCATTTCCTATTACTATTATGGAGCCGGAGAGCTTCTCCTGCAAGGCCATGACCCCGGCTGAGGTGCGGGTAATACCCTGCGCCACCGCGATCGCATCTCCCTGGCCGATGAAGGCCTCAATGAGGCTAGTATGCCCCTTCTTTAAAACCCCCGCTTGCACCATCTTTATGTCCACGAAAATGGGCGCACCCATCTTCAGAGCCAGCAGGCCTGCCTCGCCGGGCCGGTCATGAAATCTTAAAATCTCGGCCACGCTGGGATCACCGGTTGCAATGACGCATCTCTGCTTGATCCGATCTTCCAGTGTGCCGTCTCCAATCATCTCCGAAATGATCCGCCTGCTCTTTCTGCTTATTTCCAGGGCCTCGGGGGTTGTAGCCCCAATATCCGTGTAATCTTCCATCATGGGAAATCAGCTCGAATGACTCTAGTAGCTGTATTTGCTCTCATATCCTCGTTTGGTGATTATCCTTCCTTCTTCAATGTAGGAATTGGCTGAGGCGACCAGAAGTGTGTTGCGAAAACCGGCCGGCTTGGCGGCCAACAGATCCTCTGCTGTGAGAATCATAGTATTTTCTCCCTCTCGGGCCACATCCTGGGCCAAAACAACTGGCCTCATCGGATCGACCTCTTCCAGCAGATGGGCAATTTCCTGCCCTTTTACATTGTAGGCCACCACGGCAAAGCCGGCACCTGCCAGCGCTGAAAGGCTTGCCGGATCATGGGCCGAGGAGAGTAGGGCGAAGTCGTTAACCAGCGGCGCGCCAGCTCTTGCGGCCACAGAGGAAAAAGCGCTCACTCCGGGAGAGATGTGCACGGGCAGATCGGCCTGATCCAGGATTCTCCAGCCGGAGCTGAAGATGCAGGGGTCGCCGCCCGTGAGGATGGATGCCTTGCCGCCGGCCCCGGCAACCTGGACTGCTTCTTTTTGGCGGGCGGCCATTCTCTCCGGGCAGGGGCCGCTGTGAGTGACCTTCTGGGCAGAAGTGAGATCCCCAATCAATTGCAGGTATCTATTTGCACCGTAGATCTTCTGCGAGTCTTGTAAGATACTCAGAGCTTCCTGGGTCAGGTTGCCGGGATCGCCCGGGCCGATGCCCACCAGGTTTATGGCTGCCTGCGGGGCTGCCTTTCCTCGGAAAGTGCCCCGGCCAAGGATGATGACCAGGGAGGTCATATTGATCCTCTCTCGCAGGCTTTCTTCCGCCAGCAGCTTTTCTGAGCTGGTGTAAAAGATCTCTTCTGCATCGCGACCGACGTTTTTTGCCACCAGGACATCTCTGGGCCCGCAAATGTCTAAAGCTCGTAGGAGCTGCCAGTCTCGCCTCTTGCTTTTGGGATTGTAGAGAGCCACAGGCATCTGTGTCTTTGCAGCCAGGCGTAGGCGCCCTTCGATCTCTGACCAGGGTGTGAGCAGATCGCTGAGGCTGATCACGGCCACGCACTCCCGGAAGGCCAGACCAGCGTGGCAGGAAGCTGCGGTAAACGAGGTGACTCCGGGCACAATCTCGACCGCAAAAGGCCGTTTGGCCAGCTCCAGGCCGAGACCGGCCATGCCGTAGACATTGGGGTCCCCGCTGCTCACCAGGGCTACCGACCCCTTTTCCTGGAGGTCAACCGCTGCTGCGACTCTATCCACCTCTTTTCCCATGCTGCTGGAGAAGACCTGCTTTCCCGGCAAGAGATCGCTGATCAGTTCCAGATAAGGTTTGTAGCCGACCACGAAGTCTGCCGAGAGGATGGCCCGCGTTGCGGCAGCGGTGCGAAGCCTGGGCGAACCGGGGCCGATGCCCACGATGGATAGTTTGTGTCTACTCACCGATGGCAACTGTTACCCTCCCGTAGGCTTTCTTGGCAAAAATGAGCTTTGTGGCCAGGGCCAGGACGGACGGCTCGGCCACGCCGTTAAGGCCCAGGTCGCGGGCCCGGGAAGGGGTGCCTGGTGCTTGAGAATTGAGCGCCTCCTTTGAGAGGCAAATCATTTCTTTCCCCAAAATGCCGGCTGCCTGCAACATGCCCTCTTCCTCGCTCTTCAGCCAGGCGGTGGCCAGGATGGCGATCTCCTCGCGCCTTCTGCCTGTCTCTTTTAGTGCTTCATCAATGGCCTGCAGCACTTCCGAAGCAGAGACGCCCTTTCTGGCGCCGATCCCGATAACCAGGCCCTTCGTTTTCAAGACGGCCACATCCTCATCCACTACTACAATCTTGGGCCCCTTCAGCCTTAAAACGGGAACATCTTCTTTGAGGAAGGCCAGGTTGACGGCTTTGGAGGACTCTTTGTTGACGACGGTGGCGTTAAGGCGCGTTGCCATCTCTTCCAGGCAGGGCCGGCCGGAGGTGTCGGTGGCGGTGGTGACGGCGGCAAAAAGGCCCAGGCCGGCGGCAAGGAAGCGGGCCATTTCATTGGCTCCGTGATGTCCTCCCACAACTGGCACGGCACAGGAGAGAGAGGAATCTACGGCCACCACGGGCCGGTCCGTCCACTTATCCATAAGGCGAGGGCAAAGCATTCGCACAACGATTCCTACCGCCATGACCGCTATCAATAGCTCATATCTCTCCAGCATCATCTCCAATTTCTCTTTCTCGTAAAGGATAATGGTAGGAGAGTAGCGCTCCTGCAAAGCTTCGGCTATCTTCTCCGCTTTCTCCCTGTCCCTGGAAAAGACAAGAATGGCTACTGATTTTTGTGCTACCGATCTCTGTATAGGTGAGACCTCCGAAATCCGGTTCTTGTCACCACGCCGCCCACCAAGATGAGGGCGCTCTTGCTTATGCCTGCCGCCTCTACCTTTTGAGCGATATCAGCCAGGGTTCCCTGCAGCACTATCTCATCCGGCCAGGAGGCATGATAGACCACGGCGACAGGTGTGTCGCCGGGGCGGTCCAGGTTATCGACAATGTCTCGTATCTTATCGATGCCCAGGAATATGGCCATAGTAGTATTATGTCGGCTTAGAGCGGCCAGTTCGTCCTTCTCCAGGGTGGTGCCGGCGGGCCGGGTCACAATCAAGGACTCTGATACTCCTTTCAGAGTGAGCTGCGTTTTCAATGCCGCAGCCGAGGCAAAGAGGGAGGAGACGCCGGGCACGACCTCCACCTCCACACCCGCTTCTTCCAGCGGCTTCATCTGCTCGAGTATAGCGCCGTAAAGCGACGGATCGCCGCTGTGCAGCCGCACCACCTTCCGGCCCTCCTCTAGGGCAGCGATGATGCGGGCCGTGGTCGCCTCCAGGGAGACGCCGTTGCTGTCCAGCGTCTCCGCCTTCAGTCCTTCCAGGAGAGCGGGATTGACCAGAGAGCCGGCATAAACCACCAGGTCCGCCTCCGCGAGCAATCTTTTGCCCTTGACGGTGATGAGATCCACATCTCCTGGGCCCGCTCCCACAAAGTACAGCTTCATCTCCGCCTCCGGGCTAAGAGAACGGAAAAGTAGTCGCTTTTTTCCGGCATCTTATCTCGGATGATCCTCTCCTGGGGCGTGCAGAGCATCGTTCCCAGCACAAATTCATCAAAACCCCTGGCACGAAGCTCTTCGGCCAGCTTCTTTGGTCGGGTGGCCTTTATCCTGATGACCGTTTGCAGAGGCGAGCCGTCCGAGACCTCAAAGGATCCTTCCAGGGGAGCGGCAAAGCGCGAGGCGAGGGTGGGCACCACGCCTACTCCAGGAATGGTCTCTATCTCAATCTGGGGATGGTGCTGCCGGATCACCCTATCCAGGTGGCTGAAGGTGGAGAAGGTATTGACATCCCCAATGCAGGCAAAGCCAGCGCAACCCTCGGCAGCCGCCGTCGCTACTGTGTCGGCATTCTTGCGCCAGATTTTCTCCAGCTCCTCTTTATCCTCAATCATGGGAAACTGCAAGATCTCTGGTTCGCAGTAGGCCCTGGCCAGCTCTGCCGCCATCTCTCCCGGCACAAAGACCTTTGTGCAACTCTTCAGGGCTGCTGCTGCCTTAAATGTCATAAGCCCCGGGTCTCCCGGGCCAAGGCTGATGCCAATCAACATTTACCAATCACCATGAAGATGGGGTTCACCGGTCTTAGAGCAATGTCTCCCCCTAAATCGTAGCCCCTTGCGATATGAATCTGGATAAGCTCCTGGAATATACCAGCTTCTTTCATCAGCTGCGCCAGCCGGGCGGCTATGCCCAGGCGGGCCAGGTCGGCCACAATTATGCAGCCGGGGGCTGCCTTCTTCAGGAGCAGAGGCAAGAAATCATCGATGCCGCGTGTGCCGCCGATAAAACATCGGTCCACATCGGGGAGGCCGGGCAGAAGGGCGGCCGCCTCGCCCAGGGAAAAATTTCCCCCCGGGACCTTTGACCGGCACATCTGCACCGCCTCATCTCGGCGATCGAGGCCGAAAATTTTATCGGTGTAGCGAGAGGCGGCCAGGGAGACGGCCCCCGAGCCGCAGCCGATGTCCAGGAAGACCTGGGCCCGCTGTATGTCCAGCTTTCCCATGGCGATGGAGATGTTCTCCACTTGCGTCGCCGTGCCCGGAAGCTTCATGGTTCTAGTGGAAACGCGGGCTGGCATAAAAGGTTAATGCAAGTAAACTTTGCTGGAGTTAAATTAAGTGAATCCTCATTTGGGCACAACTATTACGATTTTTTTCATACTTTCTTTTTCCTGTTCGACTTTTTTTCTCTTTTTTATCGTAATACCCCACGTCTACGCGGTGAGATAAGAGCATATTAATCCGTTTTTGGGAATGATCCTCTACATGTTTCCGTTTTATGCAGCTTCAAAATGCGTTATCGAATTATAGAAATAAATATATATGCGTGGCTTCAACCATTGCAAGAACATTTTAGGATGATATTTATGACGCAATCGAATAAATTCGTAAAGGAAGGGAATAGTCATTATGATAATCGAAATTATACTGAAGCCCTAAAATCCGCTAAAGCAGCCATCAAGGCAAATGAACAAGACAAGAACGCTTGGCTATTGAAAGGTAAATCCTTGCGGGAAATGGGCCGCTACCATGACGCAATTGAGTGCTTCAACGAATCAATAAAAATAGATCGGAGATTTGATGATGCCCATTTAGCGAATTGTGCTGCATATTTAGCTTTGCGCGATTATAAAAAAGCAGATAATTGTGCAGATGAAGCTCTCAAAATACATCGTGACTCACCATATGCTCTAAACTGGAAGGGCTTTGTTACCTATAGAGAAAAACGATATTCCACTGCAATATCATATTACGAAAAGGCTACTCGGCTTCTCAAAGGCAAAAAAATAGCAAATATTTGGTGTAATAAGGGACTTGTATATTTGGCCCTAAAGCGAAATAATGAAGCTGTTGATTGTTTTGCCACTGCGTTCCTTTTAGACAAAAACGATGCGGGATCTAAAATGGGTATGGTAAACTTCTTTTTAGAAAATGGAGATAATGACCGGGCTGATAAAAATCTTGCTGAAGCTCTTAATATCGATCATGATTATGTATATGGATTCTGGATTAGCGGTGGTGTTTCTCTTGTTCAGAAAGAAAAATATGTTGAGGCAGTGAACTATTTTGATAAAGCAATTGCATCAGATTCTTTCTTTAAGCCATTAGCTTTAATAAATAAAGGCTGTATATATTTAAATGAGGCTAAATATAACGAATCAATCGATTGTTTTGATTCCGCTCTAAATGAGAAATCCAATTATTCTGCACTCGCATTAATCTGTAAATGCAGTGCATTATATAAATTAAATAGGCTTCAAGAAGGAAAGGACTGTTATCATAGTGCTCTGCAATTGAATAACGATTTAGATTTTGCTGATTCGAGCGATCTCATTTACAAATCAGAGGTAGGTGTCTTGGTTTTTTTTGATGCTTATGATTTACGTGCCATAGAAAAATTGACAAAAGAATTGCAGGAAATTTTCAAGGAGTGAGATTTCAATCGATGAAAGCCATGAACTCGTATTGGTCGTCGGTTAAGGGCTATTTATTATTTTGAATACCCTCGCAGCTCCCCTGCGCGGGTGCGCCGCCGCCGTTTCTCTCTCTTCTATTCCTCTGTAGCCGGATCTTCCTCCTGGCCGTCGCCTTCCCCGGCGAGATCGAAGTATCCGGAGATGCGCACGATGTCCAGCCGGGAGATCCGATAAGCTCCCCCCTTTCTATCCAGAGGCGGGTTGATCTCAATATCCCGCAGGGAGAGGCCCGTCTCTCCGGCGTTGTATCTCTGGAAGATCTGCCCCCAGGGGACCAGGTATGCGCTTCGCGCTTTTCCCGCGCCGTAGCGTAGCTCCACCGCCAGGATGCCCTGCCTTCCCGAGCGGGTGATGAAATCAGTCTCGCGTGTCATCTGATGGGCTCCGGCGGCCAGGCTGAAGTGCTGCTTGAAGTAGAGCGACTTTGTCTTTCGTGCATCCAGGCTTTTGCATTCGATGGCCAGATAATACTCGGGAATCTTGGAGTCCACCAGTATGTCCATAAACTGGCCGGTGAAGCGCGATTGCTTGAGCCGGTAGGCTATGGCGGCGATGCCGTCTTTTTCAAAGAATGAGTTGAGAGCGCTCACCAGCGCCCACTCGAAGTCTCCCATTGTGTGTTGTTTTATACTGATCTCTAAAAATATCTTTTCCTCTGATTACTTTCGCTCCGCACCCATTCCTCTCCTTTAATTACCTGGCAAAGAATCCATTCCGGTGCGCTCTGCTGGGGGCAGTATGGTAGTAGGAAGGACTATGTGGGACTTTGTTATTGAGGCATTTCAAACGCCGGGCATCGGCGTTATCCTCGTAGCTCTGCTTATCCTATTTGAACTTATATTGATACTGATATTATTATTGGTGCATAACGGCCTCATCGACATAAAATTCAGCTACGGCAGCCTGGGTCTGGAGCTGCACCAATTAGCGGCCCTGGTGGCATGAGACTAAATGGTTCTTCGCCATTTTCTTCTTTGGTGGAAACGTCGTTAGCCGCTGGTTATAACCAATGGCGGACGATACTACCACCACCGTTAGACACAGAGCGCGAGGGAGGACTCACAGAGGACTCGATTATTCTATTACCAGCTAGAAACCGCGAGGAACCGAAAAAACTTAAAGTACCTTGCAGAAAGAAGCAGATCTCATGGATATTGAGGAGATCGCCAGGAAGTACTGCATGCGGGATCTGAAGCCCATCGCCAAGAAATACGGCATTGGAACACGTCGCGTAAAGATAATAGACATCATCAAGGCATTTCCGCCCGAGGCGCTGGCGGAGCTGACGGGCGAGAAGCAATAAGTGGGAGTTTTTCATGGCAAGACTGGGCAGATTCATTCGGGCGAGAACCATCTCCGATGCCTGGCAGCGTGGGCTTAACCTCATCTGGCGGCAGGGAGCAGAGATCACTGATGAGAGGGGCACCAGGATTAGGGAGCTCTTATCTTTGCAGGTGGTAGTGGAGGATCCCTATCAAGAGATGATTCCTTCTGAGTACTCCTGGAATGAGGAGCGTCTGGAAGAGTACGCCCAGCAGCTTTTGTCCGGCAATAATCCCGGTTTTGAGTACACCTACGGCGAGCGCCTGCGTGCCTGGTCTCTGCCGGGCGTGCCCGCATTGGACCAGATCGAGCAGGTCATCTTGCGGCTCAAGGCCTCGGCCAATACCCGTCGCGCCACGGCCGTAACCTGGATAGTGCCCGTAGATGCCTGCAAAGATGAGGTTCCCTGCATGATTGTGGACGACTTCAAGCTGCGCGATGGGCGCCTGCATCTATCCATCTTCTTTCGCAGCCATGATTTTGCTGGAGCCTATCCCGCCAATCTCTACGGTCTGGCCAGGCTGCTGCAATACGTCAGCCTTGAGGTAGGCGCAAAGCCTGGATCGATCTCCACCACCAGTGCCTCAGCGCACATCTACGAGCACGACTGGGACTTTGTGGAGAAGATGCTGCTGGGGACGGGATCGGAGGAGATTTGAGAGGTTCCTCGTTGTTTCGGGTGGGTAACCAGCGGCTAACGACGTTTCCACCACAGAGACACAGAGCGCACAGAGGACGCACAGAGAACGCTAAAAAATCGGAGTGTCCATAATAACCCAATGGCACCGCAAAGAATATCTGCTATTATCGATTTCTCCCTTCGTTTATGGTCGATAGCCTCTTAATGATCAAGGCCGAGGAGATCCTGGAAAAGATCGAGCAGGGCAAACCGGTAGAGTACGAGAACGTCATCATCTACGGGGACCTGGATCTGCACCGCCTGGACCTGCCCTTTAATAAAAATAAGCTTAAGATCATAAAATCAATAATAAAAATCGAATACTCGGTCATCAAGGGCGATGTCTTCTTCGATCACGCTGCCTTCTTTGGGCTGGTGGACTTTGACGGCACCTCTTTCACCAAGGCGGCCAACTTCTCAGGCTCTCATTTTCAGGGTGATGCCGGATTTTCCGATGCACAGTTTCAGGTGGAGGCCAACTTCACCCGGGCCCACTTTGCCATCGATGCCAATTTTTCCCGCGCCAAGTTCAATGATGCCGACTTTGGCCGGGCGAGGTTCGAGAAATATTTTCACCTGGCCAATGCCAAGGTGTACACATTGAATCTGTCCGATGCCGTCTTCTCGGAAGGATCAAGCATCCACCTCAAGGACTTCAATTTTAACCGCATTGCGGTGCGCTGGAATTCCATTAAGGAGCACATTCCCTATAACGGCTCGGTGTACCTGACGCTCACCAAAAACTTCAGGAACCTGGAGCAGTTCGAGGATCAGGACGACTGCTATTACCAGTACCGAAAAGCTAAGCAGGAGCGCTCGCACAAGACTTTTCCCAAGCTCTTCGATCGTATGGCCTGGATCTCCTGCGGCTACGGGGTGCGCCCCTCTCATACTATCCTGCTGAGCGTGGCCATTATTCTCCTCTTCGCGGGCGTCTTCTGGGCAGGAAACGCTCTGCAGCCGGACGGCGTGGATACGCACTCGCAAGTAAAGGCGAGCGTATCGCCCAACGATGCTTTTTACTTCAGCAGCATGGAGTTCTTAGGCAAGACCCCCCAGAATTTCAGCATCATCGAGGGCTATGAGGTCCTGACGGTGATAGAGACGCTGCTGGGGTGGCTGCTCATGGCTCTCTTCCTGGTGACACTCAGCCGGGTTATGCTGAGGTAAGATTACTTAGCTATGTGCAGCCTGCATTATGCCGATCTCGGACATTTCCGTTGCTGCCAAAGTCTCCTGTTCTTCGATCTTCTTGAGGATGATGGTCCCATCCCCGAGCTGGTCCACGGCGATTTTGTCACCCGGCAGCAGATGCAGTCCGTATCTGATGGCAAGAGGGAGCTGAATTCTGCCGTTGGTATCAATATTGGTAATCAAACCCAATTCACCCGAGCCGTTGGTCTAGCTCCTGGTTTATAAAAGACTTATTTTGAGATGAGGTTCATATGAGGGCTGGGGAGAAGAACTGAACGAGATCGTCGGTTAAAGTGGAATGCCCCCTGGCGCGAGGGGCCCGTGGGCAGAATTGGGGACTCTTAGCAGTCTATGCCGTCGCAGCCCGATTGTTTCTTCTCTTCCACGGGACTTTCCCGGAACTTAATCATCTTCTCTACTTCGAACTTGCCCGTGAAGGACTCGTGCACCTTGAGATCCTTGCTGAACATTTTATGCATCCGGGCGTCCGTCTGCCAGGTTCCGTTGAATGAATTCTTGGTCTGGATGCCCACGGTGTGCACAGGGCTTGCTCTGAGCAGTTCTTCGATCTTCTTAGGATCAGTTATGTAAGAGGCGGGATTGGTTGAGGCGAAGTAGCTGCTTCCCTCTCTCTCCATCTCTGTGACTGAGAAGCTCTCTGTGATCTCTGCGCCGATGCCGCCCCAGAAAGCCTTGGAGTTGATATATTTCATTCCCACCATGGGGGTCTTGCCGGAGTAGGTGAGTTTGTTGCTTTCCCAGAGGTTGAGCGGCACAGCTATACCGTTCTCCATGCCCGGAAGCTTGGCTGCCCTCTGTGCTTCGACGGTTGCTGTGTCCATCTCCAGGTCACCGTCGCCGTACATGAAATTTTCGTACTCGAGAGCAAGCTGCCTGTCCTTAACCGAGACGCCCACCTCAAAGGTGCCCGTCCCAGTTACCTTCAGCATGTTGCAAAAATCTCCGTCCTGGATGGCTTCGGTGATGGCCGGGGTGGCAAAGACCGGCTCCAGGGATAAGAGTAACATTAGCAACAAAGCTACTGCAATACCCTTCGTTGTTCTACCCCATTACTAAGGTCTTATTAGGATCTTCTAGCTAAAAAAGTTATTGTAGCTTTCACGGCAAAAGTTTCATCTCACCCCTTGAACATCCAACTCCAAGATGGGCAAAGATTTGGCCGTGGTCATGGATGTGGCAGGAACCATACTCCGGATGTATCGCGTGGCCAAGGATATTGAAAAGGGCGTCATTCGGTTGAATGTGGTTACCTGGGAGCTGATTATGGAGAAGAAAGGTCGAGTCCTGGTTGTCCCTCAGATGGACCCCGACCTCATGTTATCCTGTCGGCCCGATGATGCTCTGGGAACGCTGATGAAAGGTCGCGAGCAATTACTGGAGATAAGTTGTGCCAGCAGTCCCATCTCCAAAGATGAAGCGGTACGCATTCTAGGCGGTTCTCAAGCCAAGGTACGTGATCTTGTGGAGGTGTATCGGGAAGTATTGGCCAGGTGTCCTGGTAATTATCATACTGCCGGCATGATTGTCGATGTTGATCTGCAGGAGGTTGTTTATGCACTTAGCACGGGGGGATCTCCCTTTCCCGGACTGCGGGATGTCCTGGCATGTCTGAAAAATCATGGGGCTGATGTCTATGTGGCCTCTGGGGACAGCATGAGAAGCCTTGCTTATCTCCAAGAATTAGGTATAGATTTGTCGCGAGTTTATCCTGTCTCTGGCCCAATGCGGAAAAGAGAGATAATAGTCGATCTCAAGAACCAATATCGTCAAGTGGTAATGGTGGGCGACGGTCTAAACGACCTTTATGCCTTGAGGGCGGCGGATCTGGGCATCTTGACCGTGCAGCAGGACACTCGTCCCACTTTGAAGCTTCGTGATGCTGCCGATAAGATAATAAGGGATATAAAAGAACTGCCTAAAATACTTATGGATAACTGCCAGATTATTTTTTAGATCAGTGTGTGTTCGGAATTCTCCACCTTCTTTATCCTTCTAATTCGGGTGGCGGGTGAATTGATTTGATGAATGGCAAATATTTGTGAATCGGATAATTCTAGGAAAAGTATATATACTTGGGTCGTGCATTCTTACTTGTTAACATTTTAAATTTGCTTCGAAATAAGACCATACTAGAATATACTAGGAGTAGCGCACAAATGTTCGAAGAGCTTTTAGAGATATACAAAACAAAGGCCGAAGAGATTGAGAAAAATAGAAAAGAAGCACAAGCTATGCTTTTGCTGGTTTCAGCCATCGAAAAGATATCCCTGGAGCTCGACTCCAAACAAAGCGATGTAGAGCTCTTAGGCAGGCTGATCGATCAGGTTGATCGCCTATCCAAAGAGGTATCTGATCTGAAGAGCCAGCTTCGCACCCGGCAGGGACGACCTGCGCCTATCCAGGAAACGAGCTCTGGAGAAGGAAAGGCCCTGGATAACCATGCGCGATCACTCATCGATATCATGGAAGAGAGGCCGAGTAGGTACACAACCAGCGAGCTGGTGGACATGCTGGGCTTAAATAAGACTACGGTAATAAGCGTGATGAAGCGCGCTCATGAACTCGACCCGAAACATGTCAAGATAACACAGGGAAAGAGGCGCAAGCTCTACCTGTCTTATGTGTCTGAAGGTGAGGTGCAGACGACAGCAGAAGCGTCGCCTGGATCTGGCGAATCAGACCGGGTGAAGCTAGAGCTGATGGCCATGACCTAAAGTTAAGATAAGCCGGAAGACAATCCATAAATTCCTAATCTGTTAAAGGTCGAGCTGCCTGTCGTTCTTCCGGCTGATTTGTTCATTAAACAATAAACAATCCTTAGGTGCTCGATCTGCGAAGGGTTTCGACGAGTTCGAGATCTTAGAAGGGCAGCAAAAAAATAGTATAAATCATGTCTTCTTCTGTTTTCTTCTATACATGTATCCAACGACCGCAACTATTATGATGAGAATGACAATTGCCGGCATGAGTAGAGACGTGTAGGCGGCCTTGACCACAACTGGTATCTTCATGCTCTCCGAGATCACGAAATCGCCATTAATATCCGTATATTTGATCTCGCTGTTTATGCCATAGTCCTTGGGCGTAGCGTCGGAATCGACGTCAAGCCGGAATACGACGGTCTTCTCTTCTCCCGGAGCCAGCGTTCCGATGAATGCCTGATCATCGGTGGATGAGAACGGCTTGAAGATGGATAGCCTGGCGATAGCGTCTTTGACGGTGTACTCCCCAATATTTTTGTATGTTGCAACAATTTGTGCTTTCTTGATGCCTGCAGAGAGCGCGCCCGTTGCATTCACGATCAAAAAGTCCGCTTGCTTCTTGACGTTGATAATGATGGGTACGGTCTGATTGGCTTTCTGGTAGATATAGGATACCTGGTAATTTGCTAAAGTAGGCGAGGATCCGCTGGTAACAATCTTGGAAGCCTGCACCCGGACATTGTCCTGATAATCATAAGATAGGTTCAAACTGAGTGGATAAGTCCCCGCCGGGGCATGCTCACCTATCTTAACGGTGAATTTCAAAGGCGATTGGGTCTTATCACCTGATTTTAAAGATTGAACAACCTGGTCACCTGACTTTATCTCGATCTCTGGATTGTCGGAGAGGAGATATGCCGTGATTCCGAGTGCCGTCGGCTTCTTGTACTCTTCTTGCAGTTCAGCGCTGGCCAGAGCGAACTCCTTGGGATCCTGGGGCGTTAGATCTTCCTTGAATCCCAATATCCGTCCATAGTTGGTCAGATCCAGGTAAAGGGAAACGGTATCTCCACGTTCAAACTCATCTGTCCCGGAAACGCTGGCTGAGATATCCGGGCTGCCATACATGGTGTAATAGTTATCTCCGCCCAGCTCAAAAGGTATATAGGTGTTTTGAGCCGATACCGCGGCAATTAATAGGCAAAAGCCAACCAGGGCCATTTTAATTCTCATCAATCATCCTCCTCTTGCTATCAGCTTGAGGGCTTTCTTCATTTCGTATTTCGCATTTTCCACCATAGAACGTCGAATCTCCATGCGGTACATTAGCACAACGAAGACCGTGAAGGTCGTGAGCAATGCGAATATTATTGCTAAAACTGTAACGGTCCCAAAATTATTGGTGATCAGGAAGGGCGAGGATATCAGGGCCGCAAATCCAAATACTGTGGTAAGGCCGGAGGCTATGAGTGCGGAACCTATACGTCTTGATGCAATCTTGAGTGCCTCTCGGGGCTGTCCTATTATGGCCAGTTCCTCGTAGAAGCGCTCCATCATCAATATTGCGTATTCAGATCCCACGCCCAGAATGAGTGCACCCAGGCATGCCGTTAGGGGCGTGTATTTCATGTCGGCCAGGTACATAACGCCCCCCATCCAGCCGATTACCACCAGCATGGGCAGTACCGGCAGCAGCGCTTTTATCAGATCCCGGTAGATGAGCAGCAGCACGACAAAGATCAGCACCAATCCCAGCAGAGTCATCTCCGTTCTGCCCTGGGTCAGCGCGGTGATGACGGTGGTCATCACTACAGCGTCGCCCGTCTGTCGCACAGACACTCCGGGAGGCGGCTGATGCCAGGCGATGTCTTTATCGATCTCTTTTATGAGCCGGTCTGTGCCCTCTGCGCCCAGGTTGCTGAGTGCCTGGCCCACATTCAGCTTGATTAGGGCCGTGTCGTGACCATCCATTTGCAAAACTCGCATCTGGGGGGGAAGGGAATCGATCAGCCTTCGGATCTCAGTTTGATCTTGAGGTATCTCGCCGCCATTGGCCTGTTTGACCAGGGAGGCTATGCTTTCGAAGCCATATACCTGATCTCGGGAACTCTTCAGATATATGCAAAATTCATCCATCCAGCGCAGAGTACCGGGATCGGTAATGTCATCGGCCTGAACGATGAGATCTACCGTATCCGTGCCTCCAAAGATGTCGCTCATATGTCCGAAGTCGATGAGCGGAGGCAAGTCTTGGGGCACATAATTCTTGAAGTCGGTATCCACTTGAACTTGAGTATCTGCATAAATGCCCGCTAAAGAGAGGAATAATGCAGCAGCAAGCACCAGATGCCATCTTTGAATGCAGATATCAGATACCTTTTCAATGATGCCTCCTATGATTGTATCTTTGGGCACATTGGCGATTGCATTCGCTCCATTCGGTGCTCTCTTGCCCAATCCCATCTTCTCCATAATGTAAAGCAGAGTGATGCCCACGAAGAGAGCGGACAGATAGCAAAGAAAGAGCCCTACCAGGCATAAGAGTCCGAAATCTCTGGTCATGGGCACGGATGAGGTGAGGAGGGAGACGAATCCCATGGCGGTTATGATCAAGGCTATCATGACCGGCATGGAGACATGGCTTACCGTTTGTATCACGGCATTTGTAGGTGAGCCGCCTTTAAGGAACTCCTCATCGATCCTGTTGTGAAATTGGATAGCATAGTCTATGCCGATACCGATCAGCACCGGGAATGCGGACATGGATACCATGGTAAAAGGTATGTGCAAAAATCCCATAGCTCCGAAGGACCATATTATGCCCAGGAAGACGACGGGGATGGGGAGCAACGACCATTTCACATGGTTAAAGGATATCAGCAAAGCCACGATCATGAGCAGGCCGGCTAGAGCAAGAATGGGGCCGTTGCTCTTGGCCATCTCTCCGGTTATTGAATTCATAAGCGCCGGTTCGCCTGTGACGGTAACGCCCACGTCCGGCGGAAACTCGGCCATCTCCACCTGGCCAAACGTCTCTAAGTAAATCTCGCTCAGCTGGGATTCCTTCAACGAAACCGGCAGCTCGATAGAGAGCATGGTATGCTTTCTATCCGGCATCATAGCATTTACGGCAGGAAGATTTGCCGGATAAGAGAGAATTTCATCGATCCTCTCCTGGGTGGGAATTATTCTGATACCGTTTTCGGTTTTCTCTGTATCTGCCACGATATCGGCGATGCTGGTCACGGCCAGCACATCCGGGGCTATGCGCATCTTTTGCGAGAGCTTATCCATCGCCCTCAGAATCCCAGGTTTTGTGACATCCTCCGCTTCGATGAGCACGGCTATGGACTGGGTGGCAAACTTCTCCACATAAAGGTGGTCGAAAAGCTGGTAAAGAGGAGAATCTTTGCCCACCATGCTCTCCGTGGTCATACCTTGCATCTCAATTTGCTGGGCATAGTGCAGGGAGGCGAGAGTTAGAAGCAGTGCGGCAGCCATGATTATGATCGGATTATCTGCGATCCATTGGCCGAGCCGTTCTGTGCTTTTCATTCGCGGTCTACCTCAGTTTTGTTCGGAAATTACCAAACGTTTGGAACATGCGAAAAGTACTTAAAATTTGTGGTCTTCTGGAAATGGATGGATAGAGATGAGGCGGATATCTTGAAGAGATATATGGTTGACGCCTGCGTCAAAGTGGCCAACAGCTACGGTTGCTGCGATGCGGTGGGTGTTTTACGCGGCACACTGTTTCTGGCGGACAGGCCCGTTTCCATGGATGAACTGGTGGAAGAGACCGGCTACAGCAAGTCCACAGTCAGCTCCAATATGAGCACTCTGGAACGAATGGGGTTGGCCAAGAGGGTGATTATCCCGGGTGACAAGAGATACCACTATATCCCAGTTACCGAACCTGATTCTCTCAAGAAGGAAATGATAATCAACATGAGGCATGAGATGCAGGGAATCATAGTCGCCATGAACCGGACGGAAGTGGATCTCAGGGCCTGTGGGCATGTGTCAGAAACGGCATTGGAGAGGATTGGCAAAGCTAGAAGCTTCTATATGCAAACGGACCTGCTCTTAGATCTGATATCCCGGTACAACACCGAGGAATTGATCGTGTTGTTGCAACAAGGTTTTCAAGAGAAAAAATCGCCCATATATTGATTAAGAGTAACGATGTCTATCTGTTAGAAGCGCAGGCAGTGATAACCGTTGGGCGAAGAGAAGCTTGCAAGCAGCGATCCAGAAACGAAGATCGAGCAGATGCTGCGGAAAATAGCAGATATGCAGGAGAGTGGCGGCAATGCGGGGCAAATGCCGGTGTTGCTTAAAGGCCTAAAGGATAACCTCGAAGATCTTTTGGCCTGCTTGCCGATGACAAAAGCGGTAGAGGCAGTTCCCACGGCCGTTGTACTTACCGATATATTCGGAAATATTGAGTATGTAAACGCCAGCCTTTTGAAAATTTCCGGTTTTCGTGACATATCTGAGGCTAAAGGCCGGTCAGTATTCGATTTTACGAATGCTGAGGGTAAAGCCAAGCTGCAAGAAGAGGTTATACCCGCTCTTCATTCCATTGGGCAGTGGCAGGGGGAGCTTTTTTTAAAGAGGTCGGATGGCCAATCCTACATGGCGGAGATGATGTGTGCGCTGGTCAAAGACGACTCTGGCAAACCCATCTATCTATTGGCCAACTTTTACAACATCACCGACAGAAAGCGCGCGGAAGAAGCACTGCTTCTGGACGATTCCCGGCTGGAGGCTCTGCAAAGGTTAAACCAGATGGATGAGGCCTCCATTAAAGAGATCGCAGACTTCGCTCTGGAGGCTGGGGTCAAACTAACCGGCTCTAAGCTCGGCTACCTGGCTTTCGTTGACGACGAAGAAAAGACGCTCTTTATGCACTCCTGGTCCAAGAAGGCCATGCAGACGTGCGACATTGAACATAAAAGAGTCGTCTATCATCTGCAGGAAACGGGTCTTTGGGGTGAGGCTATTCGGCAGAGAAAAGCGGTGATAACCAATGATTATGCTTCCTGCTCCCAGAGAAGAGGCACCCCCGCAGGTCACGTCAATGTTGTCCGCCACATGAATGTGCCCATCATGGACAAAGGCAAAATTGTCATTGTGGCGGGTCTTGGCAACAAGGAGGAGGAGTACGATGACTCCGATGTGCGCCAGCTCACGCTGCTTATGAGCGGAATGTGGAAGATCATCCAACGACGAAGTGCAGAGGAGACGCTGCACAGACGCGATTTATTGCTGCAAGGGGCGGCCAAGGCCACTAACTACCTTCTCACATCCGATCTCCAGGCCGTAAAGAGGGCTTTAGGCATTCTAGGTGAGGTGGAAGATGTGGATCGGGTTCATATTCTGGAGAACCGGGAATTGCAGAGCGAAGTGCGTCTGGAATGTCTTCCTATGCAATGGTTTCGAGAGCCTGCAACGCAATTTTCCGGGGATTTGTCCTGGGTGGTGCATTTTCCAGACTGGCAGGATATGCTCTCTCGCAGCAATCCCATCCAGGGCATAACTTCAGAGCTCAGGGTTCCTGGTGCAACGGTGCTGGTGGAGTTAGATGTTCGCTCTTTTCTGCTCCTGCCCGTCTTCATCGAGGGTCGGTTTTTTGCGGTTATATGTTTTGAAGACTGTCATAATGAGCGGCGATGGATCGACAGCGAGATCGCTGTACTTCAGGCTGCGGCGGGTAGCATCGGCGAAGCCATTTTGCGCAGAAGGACGGAAGAGGCCCTGAAAAAGACGCAGGAAGGGCTGGAAAAGAGGGTATCGGAGAGGACGGCCTGGCTCCTCCGGGCAAATGCGGCATTGCAAGAGGAGACGGTCTTGCATAACGAAACGGAAATAGAGCTTCGTTCTGCGCAGCAGGCGGCAGATACGGCTTGCCGGGCGAAGAGCGAGTTTTTGGCCAATATGAGCCACGAGATACGTACTCCCATGAATGCGGTTATTGGCCTCGCCGGGCTCTTGCTGGAAACCCGCCTCACAGAAGAGCAGCGCGATTTCGTAGAGACCATTCACAGCAGTGGTGATGCGTTGCTTGCCATCATCAATGATATCCTGGATTTTTCCAAGATAGATGAAGGCAAGATGAAGCTGGAGCATTTGCCCTTCATTTTACGCGACAGCATCGAGTCCTCGCTGGATATGGTGGCGACAAAGGCAGCGGAGAAAGGACTGGATCTTACTTATGATATTGACGAGAGGATCGCCCCAACTATTCTAGGGGACTCGGTTCGGCTGCGCCAGGTGCTGGCCAACCTGCTCAGCAATGCGGTAAAATTTACGGAAAAAGGCAGCATAGCCATTCATGTCAAGCCTGGTGAAAATGCGGATGAAATCCACTTTTCGGTTTTCGATACGGGAATAGGCATCAGTCCTCTGGACATGAAAAAGCTCTTCTTATCCTTTAGCCAGGTCGATGCTTCTACTTCCAGAAAATATGGTGGTACTGGCCTGGGTCTGGCCATAAGCAAGAGGCTGGTAGAACTGATGGGCGGCAAGATCTGGGTGCAAAGCAAGCTACGCGAGGGCTCAACCTTCCACTTCCTGATTTTTGCCCAGCCATTTTCCGGAGAGGCTGTAAAGGTGCATCTGGCCGGTAAGAAGATAATGGCTCTGCTCAGCAGCGAAGGCTGCTTGAAGGGACTGTTGGATTATGCCCGCTCCTGGGGGATGCAGATACATCCTGTGGTCTCGGCCTTTGAGGCACGGGAAATGGTAGAGAGTCGTTTTGATGCCGCAATTTTGGATCTGGATGTTCCGGGGGCAGAAGAGCTGGCCGAGGAGATAGAAGAGCGTCTTCCTACCATCACCTTCGCAACGCATGGACAACATCGCATAGGCAAAAAAACTCTAATCAAGCCCCTTTCACAGGCCAGCATTCTATTTGCTCTGCAGGAGGCTTTAATGCCCCCCTGTCATAAGAAGGTGCGCACCTACTGCAGTGCGATGAAACACCCGGATCTGGACATATTGCTGGCGGAAGATAACCTTGTCAACCAGAAGGTTGCGCGTCTTATGCTAAAGAAGCTAGGCTACAGAGCCGATGTGGTCTCCAATGGCCGGGAGGTCTTACAGGCTATTTTAAAAAAGAGCTATGATGTGATTCTCATGGACGTGCAGATGCCGGAGATGGACGGCCTGGAGGCTACCCATGCCATTTTGGATCTTAATTTAAAAAAGAGGCCGAAGATTCTGGCCATGACCGCTTATGCGTTAGAAGGGGACAAAGAGAGATGTTTGTTTGCCGGCATGGACGGTTACATTTCCAAGCCGGTGCAGCTTGAGGAGCTGAAGTGCGCACTCTATGGCCTGAAAAATATCCCTCTCGGTGCGGATAATACCGGCTAAGACTGCTTAATAATCACATCCTCTAAAGGTCGCCGGGGGCTGGGACGCATGGGCTTTGCATTCCCCAGGCTGAAGATTAGCTGGGGGTAGCCTCGGTTGAGCAGCATCTTCAGCTCCTCTCGCAAGTTTGCAAGGCCTATGGGCTGGCTGAAGAAGGATGCTCTTAGATCGTAAAAGGTGGCCCGGAGCAGCAGATTTTCCAGGGCGAAGCCGCACATGGTCCAGGTCTGCTTATCATCTTGGTCGGTGGTAAGCACGGCAAGGGTGGAGCAGTCGTGGATGAGGCCGGAGTCCCGGTAGATGACCGGCCTGGAGAGGTCGAACTCCTTGAAGGCGGCGGGAAATCCCAAAGATACGACATCCGGTACTCCGAAGGTATAAAGGGGCATGCCGTCCGGCTCGGTCGTCTTGTTACTGCGCAGCCAATCCCCCAGATCATGGCGAAATTCCTTTTTGGCCAGTTGAATTTTATGGCTGCGGGAGACCAGATCTGCCATTTTCGCCTTGGCATCCTTATCGGGCAGGTAGCTGAGATAAAGGCCGGAAAGATTTATGTTCCTCTCAATCTCCTCTAAAATGAACGGTTCGATTTCTCCATTTTCATATCTGTCTTTGGTGGTGTGCCTTCTTTGTATCTGGGGGAAGAGATCATCTTGCCCATGCACTGGCCTTCTGCCAGAGGGCAAAAGCTGCACCTCGGCCACCAGATCGCTCTCTTGCCCGTCTGGGAAGTAGCTTACCTTCGGAGCAAAGCCGAAATGTGCTCCGGCGACGGTCAGGTTGGCGATGGCACAGCCCACGCTCATGTAGAGGGTGCGGTTGCTGGGATCGACAAAAGGCAAGGCCCGGCTTAAATCGGCGAAGACGGAAATGCTCTGGTCATGGATGGCGTACTTCCATGGTTGGGTGTTGGGGCCGGAGGGGGCCAAAATTGCATAGCGCAAAAGGAACTTTAGCCTCCCCTCCATTGGGCCGTCAACGGGGTAGTCGGCCTCCGATACATCCCATGCCTCATAGTTTTTAGCAGTCAATTGCAATTCCTCTCCAGAAAGATTCTACGCCATTATTGGCATATAGCTTTTCTCCAAGCATCAAATTCTTTTATCTGCAACGGAAATTCCATTTCAGTAATTTGGAGGTGGGAAAGAATTGAAAAGCACTGTTTATTTTGCCGGGGTCAGGGCGAGAAGCTTTCAAGATAACAAGCAAAACAGGATCATGGGGCTCTTTGATGCCGCGGGTTTGGATGAAGTGGTACAAAAAGGCGACCTCACCGCCATCAAGATCCACTTCGGGGAAAAGGGAAACGATTCTTATGTAAATCCCGTTCTGGTCCGGCCCATTGCAGAAAAGATCCGGGCTCTTGGCGCAAAACCATTTCTTACCGATACCAATACTCTTTACGGAGGAAGCCGGGCCAATGCCGTCGATCATCTGCAAACGGCCGCTGAGCACGGCTTTGGCCAGTCCGTGGCCGGAGCGCCGGCCATCATTGCCGACGGCCTGCAAGGCGACAATTTCCGGGAGGTTTCCATCGACCGGAAGCATTTTCGCATTGTCAAGATCGCAGCAGAGATCGCCTCTGCCAATAGCATGATCGTAGTATCTCATTTCAAGGCCCACCTTCCGGCTGGCTTTGGGGGCGCTATAAAGAATCTGGGCATGGGCTCTGCTCCCGCTTTGGGCAAGGCGGAGCAACACTCTGCCAAGCCCATATTCAACGCAGAGCTATGCAGCGGCTGCCGCTCCTGCATGGACGGCTGCCCACAGCGGGCCATCACTGTGGGAAAAAGGATCTCTGCAGTCGATTACCATCTATGCACAGGCTGCGGCAAGTGCCTTCGCGTTTGCCAGACTCACGCCCTGGACTTCGACTGGTTTGTAGAGGTGCCGCCCTTCATGGAAAGGATGACGGAGTATGCCTATGGTGCGATAAAGGGAAAGGAAAACCGGGTAGGGTTCTTCAACTTCCTGCTCAATGTCACCCCGGACTGCGACTGCGTGCCCTGGAGCGATGCATCCTTCGTGCCGGACATCGGCATCCTGGCCTCGAAGGACCCGGTGGCCATAGATCAGGCCAGCTACGATCTGGTGAACAGGCAGATGGGCCTGGCAAACACGCTTTTGCAAAAGAATCATGCTCCGGGAAAGGACAAGTTCCTGGGCGTATGGGAGAGCACTCTTGGAAATATCCAGTTGGACTACGGGGAAAAGATTGGTCTCGGAAATAAAGAGTACCGTCTGATTGAGATCTGAATACTTTACGTAAAATAAATAGTGGGGAGGGAAGTAATCATGAAAGTTGTGGCATTTAACGGCAGCCCTCGCAAGGATGGCAATACCGCCACCCTCCTTTGCGTTGTTCTGAAAGAGCTGGAGGGCCAAGGCATAGAGACGGAGCTGGTTCATTTGAAAGGGGCCCTTTCTGGCTGCATTGCCTGTTTCAAGTGTTTTGAGAAGAAGAACGGCAAGTGCGCTCTGGATAAGGATATGGTGAACGGATGCATCGAGAAAATGGTTGGGGCGGACGGTATCATTCTGGGCTCGCCCACCTATTTCGCCGATCTTACGTCCGAGCTCAAAGCCCTCATCGATCGGTCCGGATTTGTGGGAAAGGCCAACGGGGATATGTTCAAGCGCAAGGTGGGGGCGGCAGTGGTTGCCGTGCGCCGGGCGGGCGCCATTCACGTCTTCGACTCCATAAATCACTTCTTCCTCATCAACCAGATGATAATAGCCGGCTCAAGCTACTGGAATATCGGCATGGGTCTGCACGAAAAGGATGTGGAAAAGGATGCGGAGGGTCTACAGATCATGAGAACTCTGGGGCAGAACATGGGCTGGCTTATGAAGAAGATCAAAGAGTAGAGGGATTAATGGGCGAAGCGTGGCAAGACCGGCAAAAATTGGGTGCGAACCCAGGAAATTGTGCGGGATTTGCCCAGTCGGCTCGCAAAGCCTTAAGATCCTCTGGATTTATTGAGAATGCATGCCCCTGGATTATCTGACATTGGTTGCATCAAACCTCATCCTGCAATTGATCCTAGCTGCGGCCTTGGGCTTTGCCGTCTTCCTGGCCAAAAAGAAGAATTTTCAGAAGCATTGCCTCGTCCTCCGCCTGGCGGTCACGGCCCAGATTCTGGCCGTCCTGGTGCTGATGTCTCCTGCCATGGCCCTGATCCTGGTGCCGGGCCGGCCCAACGGTCTCTTTCAGGCCGAGGTCTTGCTGCATCACGGTCTGGGCCTGGCAGTGGTACTGCTCTGGATCTACATCAATCTGGTTTATCTGGGGCGTTTGAAGGCCCGGCTTGCTCTCAGGCGGGCCATGCAGGTGGCGGCTGGCCTTTGGGTGGCGTCCTTTGTCTTGGGATTTCACATCTATCTAAAACTGTATTATTGAGCGATTGCTCGGATGGTATCATATCATCAATCATGTACTGAGGGGGGACTTAAGGACTGGTCAAAAAACGCTCGCTTCTCCCCGTCGCATCGCCCTACTCCAGCCACTCGTAGCCGGGATATTTGATCTTATTGAAATTGCGGATTAAGTCTGCTGCATCCTTTCGGCTGAAGTTTGCTTCCATCATCCGGGCGCAGACAAAGCGCAGGGCAATTTTCTGCGTTTTGACCTCTGGGCTGTCATCTGGTTTAGAGGCCAGACCATAGGTCTCGAAGAGATGCTCCTTCTCGTTGATATGAGTGCTTTTGCCCCATTTTCCGAACATCTCTGCGGCGTGATCCAGAAGATGCTGATCAAACGTCTCGGGAAGCACGATGCCTTCGAACTGCTGCAAGAATTCATCTTTTCTCAAAATGATCGACCCCCTTCATTAAACCATCCAAAGGGATTTATCTCTTTCCGGTAAATAGTGAATGAAAATAATTGTAGTGGAAATAATCGAAGTCAAAAAATATTAAAAAATAAAAAAATAAATTAAATATATACAGCAGTTCCCGCTTCCACGTTAATTATCTTTAGGACCCCTCTTTGGAAATACATGCTCTTTGGGTAATTGAATTGACCATCGAATACCCTTACGTTGTGGTTTTGGTTGCCTATCACATTGAAGCTGAATTTCCCATCCGGAGCATCGCCGCCGGTTCCTTCCGTGCCGATTAAGACTTCATCCAGAAAGACCTGATAGCCCCTCATTCCCTGGGACTGAATGGTAACTGGAGTGTCTCCTGCCAAGCCTCCCGTTTGTGGTGGATACGACGTGCCATATGTCTGGTAAGAGGTCGTTGCACTGGTGGTGCTCTGGCCCAGGCCGCTCGTAGTGGTTTGACTGTAGCCTGCATTGGGTTGATTGTAGGCAGGCGGCATATTGCTGGAAGGCGGCATTTGGCCTGCTGCCGGGACCAGGGATACCGGTGGTGCCTGGCTGATAACATCTACAATGATGGAGTTGCTGGGCTGGTTATTGAGCACGAAGTTCAGAATGTGCCTGCCAACTTTATCCGCCATGAAGTTCAGGCTGTTGTAGCCGGAGTAGAAATTGACGCGCTTGCTGGTTATATTCAGAGCATCTGTCTGTTGGATCTCATAGTAATCGGCCTGTCCGCCTGCCGGAGCAAAGGCGATGAACTGCATGCCTGTTCCCGCAGGGACTATGGCATACGCTGACCAATCACGACCCTTCTGAATCCACAGTTCATTGCCTCTTGCGTTGGCCACGGTCGATTGGTACTGGGTATAGGTGACATCCCGACCGCTGCCGAAGTAGATCCTGGAGGGCATCTTATGCGTGACATCGAATTTCACCGGGGTAAATCCGATCACGGGCACGCTGGTATTGATGTAGAACTCGGAGAGGAAGGAAGAAGCACTGCTGGTGTTCTCGAACTGTGGGCCAAACCACGGGCTGCTCAATTCCGTGCCCGTGCCGCCGATGCCGAACAGGCTGTTGACGTAGTCTTCGCTAAAAGCCCCCCCGGTCATGTCAATAGATTGCAGCATGGAAAAGCCCTGCGTTCCTACCGCACCTGCGGCTCCGGCACCCAAGATCAGGGCCAGAATACATAAGCATAAGCAATTAAATCTCAATTATTACACCTCATTGGCTGCTACTCTGGCAATGTAATATTTAGCTTTAAGTCTCTCCTGAGCCTCATCTGAACATCATGGAAATCAGTAAGTTACCTCCAGGCTCCATTTGTTCAGCTTGCCTGTGTCTCTGCTTGCTAAATCCCTGATCCGAAGGATCCATTTGCCCTTCAAGGATTGACCGAGAAAGGCGACTAAAGAGGCCTTTGATTTAGAATCATAACTCTTCAGCAGATCCTTCTTGCCGATGCCGGTGCGATTGTGCAGGATGGCTCTTTTGCCACCTGGTGAAGTGAGTTCCACTCTCAGGTTGGAGATGTTGTTGTGGCTTATATCAACTTCCACTACCAGTCTCTTCACTTTGCCATCCTGATCGAGAGAAATCGCATTGACAAGGCCCGGGGGGCTATTGTCGGGGATTATCTCACCGGATAGCGTTGATCCTTTGGCCACATGATCGGTCTTTTCCTGTCCCATCACAAATGTAATGACACGGCCAGGTTCTCCGATATTTGATATCATCAGGCCCGAGTCCGAGCCGTCCCATAAAACCGAGGCGGGCCTTGTGTTGTGGCTGAGAGCGATTCCCACCATCTTGCCGAAGAGATCCTTTACGTCACCCATGCTGCGATTGGTTTCCAGATCCAGGCTGCCGTCCGCCTGCAAGAGCCCGCACTGGTAGTGCTTGGTTGCTGATCCTCCTTGCCATTCATTTGAGCCTAAAGTGTCGCAGTGATAGACGGCCAGGCCGCCGGCGGGAATGGAGGCGTCCAGATCTATCCCGGAGCGGTTCTCCACCAGGAAATACTCATTTATCTTGCCTGTCTCATAAATCATGGCTGTGCCATAATCCCCATGATCTGCCTGATACTGGCCGGGCTGGTTGAGGCGAACTGTTTTATTGCACCATCCTACCAGGTTACGAAGGTATACGCATACCGGCGCAGGAGTTCTTCCATCATCGTTATGATTTCCGGCGCTCATGAGGCAGAAGTAGCCAAGGCCAGCACTCTTCTCAAAGTCACCGTCTCGATTGCCGTAATCGTAGAGGTCCGGCCAGCGGCAGATCATGTGACCGCTCTCATGGCAGAAGGTTCCAATGGAGAGGTCCTCCTTGCTTCTGCCCATGCTGGAAAGCATATAAAAATAGGTCTTCATATTTTTGTACTTGAGGTCTATGATATGGTTATGTGGCCACAGCTCTCCCAAATATTGGGTCTGGCCGGCGTAAAGAAAGCTCATGGCATCGACCATTCCCACTCCTCGCGAGTCGAACTGCTCCAGCGCGAGACCGCCTTTGACAGCCAGGTCGAGGGCCTCCTTGACGAGCAGGTTTTCCGTATAGTATTGACGGTTGCGGCTTAGGGTTATGGGCCCCACCACCACGTTGGTGTAGTCCAGCTTGCCGCTGGACATGAGGCGGAAATACTCTCGCACAGAGCAGAAGTTGCCGTTCTCATGGTAGCCTTGGCCATTGAGCTGGGCCTCTACATCCTCCCTTGTGACGGTGCTTTTCACGTCACTGAACTGGACCAGCACCGTCAGGCCTTTGATCTCGCCCTCGCTCACCCGTCTTCCTTCTAAGAGTCCCTTCTCTGGCCCGAAGGTGCGGAGATTAAGGCTGGGCTTGAAGGCGGATGCAGGGGGGTCCATCTTGGCATATCTCGCCTCAAACTTGCGGTTTCTAACCTCTTCTGACTCTTTGAAGTGGCGGCGGACTCCATCAGGCGGGCTAAGGGATGAATCCACTCCACTGGAGACGAACTCGCCCGATATCAGGAAGGCATAGCAGTACAGTCCATGGTCCTGGTCGTAGACCACGGAATAACCGTCCATATTCTCATATCGGGAATAGAACTCGTCGCCGTAGACTCGAAGCTGCACTTCGGGGCCCTTCTCTTGGGGGAAGGTCAGAAACTCTCCAAATATCGAACTCATGGCAGATCAACCTCGCGGATGCGCGCCGCAATGCGACGCTCAGGTCAATTGCATCAGATAACTATTTAATTATTTTCTATGTCAAAAAAGGTTCTAAGGGTTCTTACTTGCGCCCTATCCCCTTCTCCATGGCCTCTTTGGAAAGTCGTATGGCGCATAGCTCCGAGCACATGGTGCAGGTGTCTGTTTCCACGCCGCGCCGGTGGCGGATCTGCTTCGCCCTGGCCGGATTTATGGCAGCCTCAAACTGCCCTGTCCAATCCAGCTCCGCTCTGGCTTTGGCCATCTGCAGGTCCCACGCTCGCGCCCTCTCCCTCACACCCGGGCGCGTCAGGTCCGCGGCATGCGCAGCTATGCGGGTGACATAGGTGCCCTCGATCACATCCTCAACGGTAGGCAGGTCCAGGTGTTCGGAGGGCGTGGTGGCGCAGAGGAAGTCCGCTCCCGCCATGCCTGCAATCACTCCTCCAACGGCGGCTGTGATGTGGTCGTAGCCGGGCGCTATGTCTGTGACCAGCGGGCCCAGCAAATAGAGTGGCGCGCCGTCCGTCAAGTGCTTCATGGCCTTGACGCTGGTTTCGATCTCATCGGCGGGCACATGTCCCGGCCCCTCCACCATGGCCTGCACTCCCGCGGCGCGCGCTCTCTTCACCAGCTCGCCCAGCATGATGAACTCCATGTACTTGGCGCGGTCGGATGCGTCCTCAATGCAGCCAGGCCGAAGGCCATCGCCCAAAGAGAGAGTCAGATCATATTCTTTGGCTATCTCCAGAAGATAGTCGTACTCAGAGTAGTAGGGATTGTCCTCGCCCGTCTCGCTGATGTACTTCATAGTCAGAGAGCCGCCCCGGCTCACCACGCCCAGGACGCGCGGATCGAGTGAAAGTCGCTCCAGAGTATTTTTGTTCACGCCTACATGGACCGTTACGAAGTCCACGCCGTCTTTGGCATGCTTTTCCAGAGCGTTGAACATGCCCTGGCTGGTCAGATCCTTTTTGACGGCCGCATTGTAGAGGGGAACGCTGCCCACGGGAACGCTTACCGCGTCCAAAATCATGCGTCGCACTGCGTCCAGATCCCCGCCCGTGGACAGGTCCATCACCGCGTCTGCGCCCGCCGCCGCTGCCGCTAGCGCCTTTTCCACTTCGCTTTGCGGAGAGTCCAGGTTTTGCGATGTGCCCACATTCACATTCACCTTGGTGGTGAGCAGCTCGCCCACACCGGTGGGCTGCATTCGTTCACGGCGGATGTTCCTTGGTATGACCACCCGGCCCAAGGCCACAAGACGGGCCAGCTTCGCTGGCTCTATACCTTCGCGCTTGGCCACGGCCTCAATCAAATTGGGCACGCGTCCTTTGATTGCCTCTTGCATCAACGTCATTAATACCAACTAATATATTGTAAGAGCTAAAGTGCTTATCTCATGGTTGAAGTGCATAAGGTTAGCGGTGCGGCATTCGACGGCAATGTCTACCTGATCCTGGACAAAAAAACCATTTTGGTAGATGCAGGCATGATGGCTGGCCCGACCCTAAAAAATATCAAGAAATTCATCGATCCAACACAAATTGAGATGATCGTTCTCACTCACTGCCACCACGACCACTCCGGCGCGGCTCCGGCACTCCAGGAGGCAACAGGAGCGCGGCTCCTCTTGAGCGAAAGAGAGGTAGGCGCGGTGGGCGACGACATGGCATCCGTGGCTTATCTATTCGGCCAGCAGGCCCCGGATTATAAGGTGGATGAGCCCCTTAAGGAAGGCATGATCCTGGATATTGGCGAATGGAAGCTGCGGGTCATGGAGACTCCCGGCCACTCCCTGGGCAGCCTCTGCCTCTACGAGGAAAACGCGAAGGTTCTTTTCTCGGGAGACACCGTCTTTCCGGACGGGAACATCGGCCGGACGGACATGTACGGAGGGGATACGCCGGAGCTTGTCAAGTCCATTGAGCGGCTGACCACGTTGGATGTGCAGACCATGTATCCCGGACACATGGAGATTACCTCTCGCGATGTGAACCGCCAGATACAGATGAGCCTGAGATTCGCGAAGATCATTTAGAAAAGATGCGGAAAGCGCAGGCCAAGCCAGGATGCCTTTAAGCTCCTGGATTTTTGCATCTCCTGTGCTCCGGCGGCACATGGCCAGGGATATGAACAGGTGGCATTTTTGGCGGTGAAGTAAATGCAGGTCGGAGAGATGGAATGAAATACTACGTACTCAAACAAGAGGATGATCCCGCAACTTTCGTGGAGTTCTGGGCAAGAAGGTACAACGACAGAAACGAAAAAAAATATTGGGAATATATCAAACGACCTTTAACTCCAGAATCCGTCAGAGGACTCTTTGCTTGGAAGGCCATGCCAATAAACCGTAAGACTATCAAGGCAGCAAATCATCCGTTTGTAGAGACCGTAATTTCCAAACTTGACCGTTTTCACAGACTTCAATTGAATACGCCAGAAGATACGAACAACTTTCTTACGAATGAGTTAAAGGGCAAAGGTATGATATGGAAAATTTTCACCTTGCACATCATGCATCCCGACAGTTATCCGATCTTTGACCAAAACGTTTACCGAGCAATGCATTATTTTTAATGAATACCCCGCAGCTTGCTGCGCGGGTGCGCCGCCGCCGTTTCACTTGCATACCGGCACAATTAAGGAGATTCCCCGCAAAAATAGCGATAAACAACCGAGTTACATCAATGAATATCTACCCTTCTATAATCACCATGAGTCTTACGAAGACCGAAAGCTCGACAAAGCTCTAGTTCTCTTTTGGACGATTCCTAAAGATCCCTCAGACATCGTTTGAAGGCACTGGGAGAGCTGACCAAGGCAAAGATTATAAAAACATACAGCGAGCTAAAGAAGCGCAACGCTAAGAGATGGTGGCTATAATCATGACAAATTCAGAGATTTCGCCAAAATCACCAAATCAACTGGTCGGAAACATGGGTCTCTTCCACGTTTGCTATGAACTATCAAAGAGAGGCTGGAATTGCCTACCAACCAGCAGAAACGCCAAGGGAATTGATCTCGTCATTTATAGCCAGGATGCTAAGAAAATGCTCACCATCCAAGTTAAGTCATTGAGCCACAAGAATCCAGTTCCATTTGGCAAAACCCAAAATATGATGGCTGAATTTTTGATCGTCTGTGTACTGCTAGAAAGTCCCGTAATATATATCCTCAAAGCAAAAGAGGCCGAGGAAGCGCTCCATCGAGGTGAGAAAGAGGGACGTATATCTTATTGGCTGCAGTCCTATGAAGACCATAAAGACAGCTGGAATAAAATCGGAACGGGTTTCGACCTTAACAACCCAATAGATATTAGCGATCAAGCTGATGTATGGAATGATAAGCTTTCCTTCAAGAACAAGTCGGCCAGCTAAAGTAAAGCATCAGCAAGTGGCTTAAAGCCCAGGCTGGAATGGAAGTCAAAGAGGAAAGTGAGGCAAGAGATAAGCGAAAGGGCCGTTAAGCTGAACGTCATGCTTCGGCAACTGCTTCGGCGACTCTCAACCTGGCATGTTCATCTTTCATCTCAAAAATTCTATCCGCTTCCTGTTCTAATAGATTCTGAGATTCATTTGGATATTTAGAGAGATCGTAAACAATCGCAATCATTTCGACCTGTTGGTTCACTCTTTGCCAAAGCAGGGGGTCCAGTAGCTTTGAGGCGACATGCTGCCGTTTGTCTGATGTGCTGGAGTTCGCATGGCTAATAATCTGTATAAGCCTATTTTTATTAGCGGGGGACATATCGCTATGTATTGTTATTCCATCCAGCTTAATTGATCGGGGCTTGGTTAGTTTTAGAGCCCATCCAATGGCATCATCCCTTGGACGCTCGGAATAGTCATTGATGAGGGTGTCTAAGATAGTCCTTCTTACTGTTTGAGGAAATTTATCTTCGACTGTAGATATGGGTTTTGCCTCGAAAAATGTGGGTAGCCTGGAAATGCCTTGAATATACTTAAGAATGCCATCGTGCGAATCTAGATAGCATAAATCAAGGCTTCCTCTTATCTGCTGGATATTATAGCGTTCATAATAATCCAATTTATAGGGCCAGTACTCAAAGTCCTCAATAACTCGTAATGAGCTAATCTGATTGAGCGTTTGCCCTCCATCGGTTATGCGCCCATCTTCTGTGATGTACAGGGAAACCGGCGCTCCCATCCAATCAAGATACGGAGTAGTTACCTTTATGGCATTTTTTCTGACCGAGGAACACTCTATGCTGCTGCAAATTGCCTCTTTTATTTTCGAAAAAAGAGCTTCCTGATCTTTATTCATAAAACTCCTCTAATCCTTTCTGCACGGCCTTTTTTAATGGCATTTCAATAGCATTCAATCTTCCATCACTAAAATAGTAGTGGTTTAAAAAGGCTTCCAAGAGCTCTGCAGAGTTCATGCCCGCCTGAAGGCTTGATGGCACAGGTCGTCGTGTTCCAGGCGCACCGTTTATTCTATGAAAAAAGTCTAGCTCATGGAAATGTGGATAATCATCAAGTCTCCTTCCGTCTGCTGCTCTAAAGGGTCCACTATGCGACTGATGAGCCATTAGTAGATAGTCAAAGCCATCTGGTTTTACGTAGATTTTGAATCCTTCATATTCAACATAATAGCCTGAAATGTGCAGTTTATCCGCATAATGGCCAGGTAGAATTTCTGAAGACACTCGATGAGCATCTAGGTTTACTGCGTCCTCATCATTACAATATGGACACGGCGTAAGTTCAAGCGGGCCGCCTTCAACCACTTTCGGGTTTTCTCCTAACCACGCCTCGTAGATTACAGGATCTAGCCTAACTGATTCGTCCCTTCTAGCCGTGTATAATCCCCTCGATTCATTGAATAAATTCTTCTTCAATGATGAAATAGTTTGGGGTCAAAAAATCGAATCGCCTTCTGCGAAATTGTCACACATGGAACTGACACAAAAAATTTCTTACAGTTCAATTATCCACATCAATTCGCTTTGCAGCTTGTGAGCATTGAGGCTCGATGCTCGCGATGGATAAGCCGGAGATGTCTCACTCCTTCGCGGCCATTGAAATATCTGCCACTTCATGAGCGGAAGGTATATTTTCTCTCCAGACTGCAAAGAAAGCGATTCATAGATGAAGAAACAAAAACAAATACTGGCAATGGAGCCGGAATCAATACCATGACCGATAAAACTGATCTGAAAGCCAGGGAATCAGAGGCCATAATCCAGACCTACGCCCGTCAGGATGTAGTCCTGGTGCGCGGCAGTAAAGCCCGTGTTTGGGACTCGGAAGGAAAGGAGTATCTGGATTTTGTGGCCGGCATCGCTGTGAACAACGTGGGCCACTGCCACCCGGCTGTAGCCAAAGCTGTAGCCAGGCAGGCTGAGACGCTCATCCACACCTCCAACCTCTACTACACGGAAAATCAGGTGCTTTTGGCGGAGGAGCTGAAGGCTCTCACCGGCATGAAGAGGGCCTACTTTTGCAACTCCGGAGCGGAGAGCGTGGAGGCGGCCTTGAAGCTGACGCGCCGCAGCACGGGCAAATCGAAGATCGTGGCCGCGGAGCGCGCCTTTCACGGCCGCACCCTGGGCGCTTTAGGCACCACCTACAAATCCATCTACCGCGCGCCTTTCCAGCCGTTGAACGAAGCGACATTCGTTCCCTTTAACGATGTGGAAGCCCTGAAAGCCGCTGTGACGGCAGAGACTGGCGCCGTCATCCTGGAGCCGGTGCAGGGAGAAGCCGGAGTCTATGTGGCCGATGCCGAATACCTGCGTGCTGCGCGGCAAATTTGCGATGATAAGAGTGCGCTGCTCATTTTCGATGAGGTGCAGACCGGCTTTGGGCGTACCGGAAAGTGGTTTGGCAAAGATCACTTCGGCGTTATGCCGGACATCATCACCCTGGCCAAAGCCCTTGGAGGAGGCCTGCCCATCGGCGCCATGCTGGCCTCTGGCCCAGCGGCGGAGGCCTTCCAGAAGGGCGACCATGGCTCCACCTTCGCCGGAGGCCCCCTCATCTGCGCCGCTGCTCTTGCCACCATTCAGGTCATAAAGGATGAGAAGCTGGTGCAAAGGTCCGAGGAGATGGGCGCATACCTGAAGAGCCGGCTGGCAAAGCTCGTGCCCCGCGAAATACGCGGCCTGGGATTGATGGTGGGCCTGGATCTGGACACGGACTGCAAGGCTCTGGTGGAGAAGGCTCTGCAAAAGGGCGTTCTGCTCAACAGCACCGGCGAGCACACCCTGCGCTTCATACCGCCCCTGGTAGTCGAAAAAGAAGAGATCGATAAAGTGGTGAGCGTGATTGGAGAGTCACTCTGATTCCTGGCGGCAAGCCAGGCTTCGACCAGCCTTAGGTCGGCTTATGCCCTACGTGGCCGGCAAGGGCTTTGGCGAGATTTCCCGCAAATATGGCCTCGCGCTGGAAACGATAGTGAAGCTGGGCAGCAACGAGAATCCCTATGGCCCCAGCCCCGGCGTAGTCCAAGCTCTGGCGGGCATCTCCCCGGAGAGATACCCTGAGCCCGAGGAGTTGATAGCGGGCATCGCCAGCTACACCGGCTTTCCCGAAGAGATGATCATAATAGGAGCGGGCATGGACGGGGTTATGGACACCCTGACCCGCCTCTTTTTGGAAAAGGGCGATCGGACATTCATTCCCACTCCTACCTTCAGCTATTATGAGATACTGACCATCACCGCCGGGGCTACGCCTTGCCTCGCCCCCCGGGGCCCTCATTTTGAGATCGCTTGCGACGTGCCGCCCGACACAAAGATGGCCTTTCTCTGCTCACCCAACAATCCCACCGGCAATGTGACGAGCGAGGAGGAGGTTCGCGCTCTGCTGGAGAGCACGGAGGCTATTGTGTTCCTGGACGAGGCTTATGTGGAATTTGCCGACAAAAGCCTGGTCAGGCTGGTGGAGCAGTACGATAACCTGATCGTGGGCCGCACATTGTCCAAAGCCTTCGGTCTGGCCGGCATGCGCCTGGGCTACGCCGTGGCACCCCAGTGGATCGCCGATCAATACAGAAGGGCTGCGCCTCCCTTTTATGGCATCAGCTGTGCAACGGTTGCGGCAGGAGTTGCGGTGTTGTCCGATCTGCCTTTCATGCGAGGGTCCGTAGAAAAGATCATCTCCGATCGGCAGCGGCTGCAATGGGAGATAAAAGCGCACCCATCCCAGGCTAACTTCCTGTACCTGGATACTCCGCAAGACTCTCGTGAATATGTGGAGAGATTTCTGGCCAGAGGCATCATCATTAGAGATTGCCGCTCCTTTTGGGGGGCAGGCGAGCATCATGCCCGGGTGACCGTGGGAACGCCGTTCGAAAATGACCGCTTCCTTTCCGCTTTCCTGGAAATATGCAAATAGCACTGACCGGGACTCCCGGCACGGGAAAGACCACCATTGCCGGGCTTTTGCCCTACCGGGTCATCGATATAAATGCCCTGGTGAAGGGGGGCATGAATTTCGGCATAGATCCAAAGAGGGGCTGTCTGGAAGCGGACATGGATGCGCTTGCCTGCTATCTGGCAAGGCTGGACCCGGATGAGACCCTTATATTGGAAGGCCATTTCTCCCATCACTTTGCAGACTGGTCCATAGTTTTGCGGCTTTCTCCAGACGTGCTCAAGTCGCGGCTGGAGGCACGGGGCTATTCTGCCGAAAAAATTAGGGAAAACCTGGAGGCAGAAGCACTGGATGTCATTTTAGTCGAGGCGGTAGAGTTTTGCGATCGGGTTGATGAGATAGACACAACCGGAAAGAGTACCTCTGAGGTGGCAGAAATGGTGGCGAGAATAATCCAGGGAAGGCTTATGCTCCCTGCCGGCCAGGTGAACTGGCTGGATGAATTTTTTGGCTGATTGAATGATTTCGATATCTTTAGCCAGGGGCGGTACTGGTCTTTATTTCGGTCAGCAGCTCCACCGAGGGAAGCATCATTTTATTTTGGTCGCACACCTCTAGGAGATGGCCGATGCGCCCGGCTGCCTTTTCTAGAAAATTGAGGCTATATGTGCAATTTTCGTCAGTACTGGCAACGACCACCGCTCCCTTTGCCTCGCCGGCACTTCTTATGGGCGCCGACATCCAGCTATGTTGTGAGCTCGCCTCACATTTATGGACCCGAGGCAGGACCAGAAGAAGGCCTAATTCCATTCCATTGATAAATTCGATCAGTTCCTCCACCGATCCGTGCAACGCTCGCAGCACCAGGCCGCTCTCTTCCTGGAGAAATACTCCGCCGACCTGTACACCTCCCACTCCCGCGATGAGGTGGGCCAGGGCATCGGTCAGCCTCTTATCCATATCGACCGAAGAAGGCAAACAGGTCTGCATTATGCCGTCAATGGCGGCAAGTTCCCGGTTTGCTTGCATTATTCCAATCTCCAGCTCTTTTCTTGCCGTTATGTCCAGGAGATTGCCAAGAATGGCTCTCTTGCCTTCGTACTCAATTGGGACGGTCCTAAACTCAATCCAGCGACAGGTTCCGTCTTTGCGCTGCACCTTTGACTCATAAACGGGTATATCGGACAGCAAGTCACGCTGCAGGCGGCTCACGCACTGCATATCATCGGGCTTCACGAGCTGCCAGAAGGGCAGGCCAAGCAGGCTCTCTGCAGAACAGCCGAATATCTCGCCCAGTTTTGGATTGACAAGCCGAAAAGCCCCCTCTTGCAAAATGTAAATACCTGCCAGGGCGTTCTCCACAATATTTCTGTGGATTCTCTCCGATCGCTCGATCTGCCCACGCATTGCTCTTTCGTTACCCTTGAATCTGGCCTCTTGAATAAGGTTCTCGAAGACATAGGGGAGGCTCTTGAAGCTTTCCAGGCTCTTGACCACATATTTGGTTGCCCGGTTTTCAAAGGCCACCACCGCCATCTCTGTAGTGCCGTGGCCGGAAACCATGACTACAGGAATGTCTGGATCAAGCTTTCTGATCCTTACCAGAACATCCAGGCCCCCAATGCCGGGCAATACCAGGTCCACGGAGATCAGGTCATAGGCGGTGGCGGCGATCATCTTCAGCCCCTCTTCACCGGAGGCGGCAAAGTCTAAGAAGAATTCATCATGCCTTCTAAATCCTATTTTAATCAGATCGGCATGCTCCGGATCATCCTCAATAATTAGTATGCGAAATCCTGCCATGAGAATCCTTCCCTGCTCAAAATAATGATAATAGATTTGCATATTTCAGTCTTTCTACTTATCGCCATAGATTTAATAGCCTGCAAATGCATAAAGCAGGAAAGATGAAACTATGCATTGTCCTCTTTCTCTTGCTTCTCGTCGCTTCCTGCCAGGCTAAGACACTGATTGTCGATCCGGGCGAATCAGGAGATGCTAAGACGCTTTTGGCCGCCATATTCCTGGCCGGCAATGGAGATACGATTCAAATCTTGCCTGGAAATTATGCAGGAGCAATTGTTGACAAAAGCGTGAACATCTCCGGCACAGGTACTGTTATTGTAGACGGATCATTAGCTGTAACTGCGCCCGGCTGCAAGGTTTCCGACATCACCATAAAGGCCAGTGGAAAAGATGCCGGCATAAGCCTTGTCTCCCCCAACAATCAACTCGTGCGCTGCACAGTAATCGGCATCGCGACGGCCGTCAAAGTGACCGGTGAGAATAATTCTATAAGGGATTGCCGGATCGATTCGCCTCAGGGTGTCGAGATCTTCGGCGCGAAAAATGAGGTTCTACAGAGCACCATCTCGGGCAGCACTGCCATTAGGATCAACGGCACCGGAGGGTGCATGATTTCCGGCTGCCAGATATCTGCTTTGCAAGGTGGGGTGCTGATAGAAGACTCCCGGGGAAACTACGTTGTCAATAACACATTTTCTGGAAACGGATTTGGAGTAGTGCTCACCAGATCCCATGGCAACGATGTTTCTTATAACAACCTGTCCCGTGGCTATGTGAGCGGTCTTGATGTTGTCGACTCTCGCAGCAGTAACCTGACAAAAAACTACATAACAGGCGGTAAAGTCGGCATAAGCCTGCGCGGATCGCAAAATTGCAACGTCTCCGGCAACATCTGTGAGAAGAACGAGCGGGCTGGAATATTTGCGGAAGGAGCCGATCAAAACCTCCTGGTGAGCAATAATCTTTCCGAGAACGGCAACGGCATCCTTCTTCAGGGCTCAATGGAAAACACTCTTATCTCCAACCAGGCATACCGGAATGTCTATGGAATATCTTTGCGTGGCGGCACGAAAAATATGCTGAGGGAGAACGTCCTTTTGGAAAACTCTTACAACCTACGCGTTGATTCCGGCCAGGAACGATCAGGGTCATCAAATCATGATTTCTTTGTGCAGGACATAGACCCGAGCAATCTTCTGGACAATAAGCCGATCTGTTATCTGGTTGGAAAAGCCGATCTCATGGTGCCAACGGACTTGGGCTTTTTGGGGCTTGTATCTTGTAAAAACATTAGTGCCTCCAACTTAACCATAAAAAACAGCAGCAATGGCGTGTTGCTGGTCAATTCCACCAACTGCAATATCCAAAACAGCAGCATCTCATGGGCGGAAACGGGTTTTCTCCTTCAAGACAGCCAAGCCTGCACCATATCTCAGAGCCAGGCCGTGAACTGCAACACTGGCTTTCTGGTCGAAGCATCATCCGGGTGCCAGTTTGCCTACGACCTGGCCCGCAATTGTTCTGCCGAGGGCTTTCGCGCTGACAACGCACAGGGCCTGAGCCTATTGGGGTGCGAAATACAGTTCTGCCGAAGCGGTATAGCTCTTCATGAATCCCGGCTATGCAGGATTCAAAACTGTAGTACCAGTAAAAACCAGGGGGAGGGGGTGCTTCTTAGCAAATCCCATAATTGCTCTCTTATCGGAAATGCAGCATTTTCCAATGATCGGGGCATATCTCTTACGGGTAGCAACTCCTGTCTCCTGCAGGCAAATAATGCCAGCGATAACAAGTTAGACGGCATATCTTTGCAGCAGCTATCAAATGTTAATATCCAGAACAACATCGCCATAAGAAACGGCCAGGGAATTTATGTCCAGTCCTCTCGTCGATTGAACCTTTCTGGAAATATACTGGGTGAGAATAATCGTTTTGGCCTGCGCATGAGCAGCTCTAAGGATTGCAACATCTCCGAGAATAACATCTATGATAATCAGATCGTGGGCGCTAATTTAGTGGACTGCGCAAGACTTTTGCTCTACCACAACGTCTTCGCGAAAAATGGCATCCAGAATGCTGCGGATAACGGGCAAAACCAGTGGGATGGCGGGCCTAGTGCCGGTGGCAACTACTGGAGCGACCATTCCGTCTTAGGCAATCCTGCCGATGTGCCGCGCCAAATTCCCGGGGGCGGCGTTGATCATTATCCGTTTCAGGACTCGTGGGGGTGGCAATGATAGATCAAAAGGATCTTGATCTCCTCAAGATCGCCCAGGACGGAGTGCTTCTTACATCGCGACCCTATCAGGTCTTAGGAGATCTGGTGGGCATATCCGAGCAGGAAGTTATAGTTCGCCTCTGTGCCCTGCAAGAGGCGGGCATAATTCGTCGCTTTGCCGCCACCATTGGTCACAGGGCTCTGGGAATTGTGGCCAATGCCATGATTGCCTGGAAAGCGGCACCAGAAGATGTGGAAAGGGCAGGCGTGCTATTTGCCTCAGTCGATGAGGTCACCCACTGTTACGAGAGGGCGACAGCCGAGGACTGGCCTTATAATCTTTACACCATGGTACACTCAAAAAGCCGGGATGACTGCCTAAAGATCGCAGACCAGCTCTCCCAAAGATCAGGCATAAGTGATTACAGGGTGCTATTTAGCGATTTTGAGTACAAGAAGACCAGTGCCCGGATTTAGTCGAGGCGACAATGGCCGAACAAATTGATATCGAATCAAGAAGGCCGCAAATCCCCCTTTTTCTGGACCTCACGGCGCGGCTTGTGGTGATTTTTGGTGGTGGAGCGGTTGGGGAGCGCAAAGCCAGGCTGTTTTCCCAATATGGACCGGTGAGAGTTTTGTCTCGCGATTTCTCCCCCGGCTTCCTGGATCTGGCGGCGGACCCGCAAAGGCAGATTGAGCTCGTGGAGTGCGATCTAACCTGCGATTTTGGCAATTATCTTCGGGGTGCATTCATTGTAATACCTGCCACCAGCGACTCAAAATTAAATCGCGCCATCGAGGAGGAGGCGCGCTCTCGGAAAATCCTCGTGAACAAAGTGGAGGGCGTTGGGGATGTGGTGGTTCCATCTATTCTGCAAAGGGGCTCTATTGCCATTGCCATCTCTACACAAAGCCCAGGCCTTACCAAGTACCTTCGCCTCCGTCTGGAAGAGGAGCTTACTGAGAATTATCAGGACATGGCCCGGTTGCTCTCAGAGATAAGGGTGGAGAACAAAGAAATTGTGCCCCTGCAGAAGGATCGCGCCCGCATAATCTGGGAGATACTATTGGACGATGAGGTTTGGAGGCTTCTTTTAGTCTCCTATGAAAAGGCCTATATGAGAGCCCGCTCACATGTTTGCCTCGATGAGCGAGATAGCCTCGATGCTGGTGACACACCGCAAGGCCTCCATTGATGAGATTGAGCTGGCCTGGCACGGAGATGTACAGACCCTTCTTAAATGGGTGGGCTCACTGGAGAGGGTGGAAGAGTGCGCTGTGCTCAAGACTTGCAATCGTGTCGAGATTTATGTCGTTAGTGCGCGCGGCGAGAAGGTGCTCTTCGACCTGGCCAAAAAGGCGCGCGTTTCTTCTCGCATAATCGATTTTCATGATCATGATGAGTCTCTGCTTCACCTTTTGCGCCTGGCCTCGGGGCTTGAGTCCATGATCATCGGCGAGGATCAGATCCTGGGTCAGATGAAGGATCTGGTGCAGATGGCAGCTAAGGCGGGAACGACAGGATGGATGCTGGATACAGCCTTCAAAAAAGCCATTGCTGTTGGAAAACGGGTAAGAAAAGAGACCAAAATTAACGAGAGGTCCGTATCAGTGGGATCTGCCGCGGTTGACCTGGCCGAAGAAATTCTAGGGGATTTAAAGGGATTGTCCGTTCTGGTAATTGGTGCCGGGGAGACGGGAGAGCTGATATCACGAGCGCTCTTGGCCCGGGAAATCGGCTCGCTGGTGGTTACCAACAGGACCTACAGCTCAGCCCAGTGTCTGGCCGAATGCTTGGGTGCGAAGGCCGTGCCATTCGAGGAGATGAAGACTTTCCTTAAGACTGCCGATGTGGTTATCAGCGCCACCTCTGCGCCCCATTATATCCTGCTTAAAGAGGACATCGAGAAGGCCATGGCGGGAAGAGAGGATAAGCTGCTCATAATAGATATTGCCAATCCCAGAGACGTAGACGAGGCGGCGGCAGAGGTGGCAGGCGTTGAGCTGCATAACATTGACAGCCTGAAGAATATCAGCAGCGAGAACATGTTGCTCAGGATGGCAGAGGCCAATCGGGTCGAGGCCATCATCGCCGAAGAGATGCAGCTACTAAAGGCCAAATATAAAAGAAAACAGGCCGAGGATCTGCTGGCCCGGCTATATTCCAAGGCCGAGGTCATCAAGGATCAAGAGGTAAAAAGGGCCATGAACAAGCTATCTGCCCGGCATACTTTGGGCGAGATCGAGCAGCAGGTACTGCAGGACATGAGCCATTCCATTGTAAACAAGCTCTTCTCCGAGCCCACCAAGACTCTCAAGCGGGCGGCAGAGCTTGGGGACACAACGGTCCTTAATGCGGTCAGCGAGCTATTCCGTCTGGAGGAAAATATATGAGGAGAATGAGGCGGCTAAGAGTGCCGGGAATTCGCGAGATGGTCGCACAGACCCAGCTATCTCTAAATGATCTGGTGCAGCCCATATTTGTGGATGAGAGAATATCGGTGCCGAGGGCAATTGAGGCCATGCCCGGCCAGTTCCGGCAGAGCCTGGAGAGTCTGCCGGCGGAGGCGCAAGCCCTGGAAGATCTGGGCGTGCCTGCCGTGCTTTTATTCGGCCTGCCGGCTATAAAGGATGAGACAGGCTCTGGTGCCTACGACCCGCATGGCATAATTCAGAATGCGGTAGCCGCCATCAAAGAGACCACCAGCCTGATAGTAATAACCGATTTGTGCCTGTGTGAGTACACCAGCCACGGGCACTGCGGCCTCGTCCGGGGCGAGAAGATCCTCAATGATGAGACGTTGCCTTTGTTAGGAGAGGCGGCTGTGAGCCACGCTCTGGCCGGAGCGGATATAGTAGCTCCCAGCGGCATGATGGATCACATGGTGCAGGCCATACGCGCCTCCCTGGACCTGGACGGATACACAGACACGTCCATCCTCTCCTATTCGGCCAAGTACGCATCCACCTTTTACGGGCCTTTTCGCGAGGCGGCCGAGTCTGGCTTTGCCTGGGGCGATCGTAAGGGATACCAGATGAATCCCGCCAACTTTTCCGAGGCGCTCTGGGAGGTGCAACAGGATATCGAAGAAGGTGCGGACATGGTCATGGTCAAGCCGGCCATGCCCTACCTAGATGTTCTGCGCGCCGTCAAGGAGATGTTCGCGTTGCCTACTGCCGCTTATCAGGTCTCAGGCGAGTATTCCATGATTACAGCTGCGGCAGAGAGGGGCTGGCTGGATGAGAGGGCGGCCTTCCTGGAGGCTTTGACTTGCATCAAGAGGGCGGGCGCAGATATAATCATCACCTACTGGGCTAAGGAGTATGCCAAGCTTGGTCTTTAGGACCAAAAAGATCGATTTCCTGATTTAGCAGAGCCATCATACTCCATCAAAAGGGGCGAGGGGAATATGGTACTCCCGCCCATTTCGCCTAAAAAGTCAGCTCAATTGTATTACCTTTTATTACGTCTTCCTCGCTCACGTCGAGATTTTTCTTATTCACGGCATCTTTGTTTCCAGAGAATACTAAATATGAATTGATCGCATGGCACCCATTTTGGCTTTTTGTGGAGTAAGGAACTCTAATCTCAAATGAATCACCGTTTGCTTTCGCCTCATTGACGTAAATGAAAGGCCTCCCTCGATTAGAGGTCATATTAAGCAGAGCGCCTATCTTCTGGCCCGGACCGGCCCGAATTTTTATCAATGCCCCTGGGACGTACTCAAAGATCTTAACCATGCTCTTGGCCGAGCTTTCTCCCACAAATGTCTTCGATTCATGGATCAGCCGGAAGTGGCCAGTGCCCGCGCCATCGAAGAAATAAAGCCTTCCTAAGGTCGTATTGAAGAGTCTTTCCTGTGGTGTTACCGTATGTTGTGAGGCATAGTTTTCCATTTTCATGTAGCTGCTCAGATTCTCATTGGACCAGGTAGTGAGTGAGGAAAGTTTGCCGTAGATCAGGCTATAATCTGCAATGATGTATCTAGATCCCCTGGCATCCAGCACGGCTGTGGCCTCTTCCTCGCTTTCCGATAGATAGAATTTGGCAGCATCCGCCACTCCTGCCTGGAAATTGTTGGCTACTACCGGCCGCTCGGCCAAATAGAGGACCCAGTTGCCATAGTCCCACCAACTCATGACGCTGTACTCTGCCGTTTTCTGGGGGGCCTCAAAGAAGCTGGTTGTGTTGCTGTTTTCTTTCAGCCAGGCAAGCGACTCCACCCAGTCGCCCGTCGTCGCAGGGGGAGAACTCTGGGCAAAGGAGGCTGCATCCCAGGCGGTGGGCAGGACAAGAAGCAAAAATAAAACCGTAGCCAATAATCTGGAATATCTTGCTGCTGGTGCCTGATCACCTTCTTTTTGCTTCTTATTGGCTGTATCAAGTAAAAAGAAGAATAGTATGCTTATCAACAGTCCCATGGAGATCGTAGAGATGTAGAGGAACCTGGACTGCCCAAAAGTGAGGATGAGTGTGAACGCCATCCATAGCAAGAGCAGGGTCTGGCCCTGCCTCTTGGTACCAGTACTGCGACGGATGTAAATTAAGGACGCGGCCATCCCTCCCAGGGAGAAGAGAAGATTCAGTCCTAGTAGTGAGAAGACCACCTCTGAAAAGGTATCTGCATTATAGATGAGTGGCTCGGCCTCGCCGATCTTTCCAATCATCCCTCCTCCCCAGATGTATTCTAACCCCGACTGAATCATTGCACCCACACCGAAAAATCCGCCGGCAAGCTCTGAGAGCAGCGCAAATAAGGCGAATAAAATCAGGATGCTCAGAGGAAATGTCTTCCAGGATAATTTCCTCTTGGCCGTGATGTAGGCGAGGGCGAACATGGTGGAAAGGGCAATGATCATTGCTCCTATCCCATGGAAGGATGCAGAGAGAGCGGAAGTATTCCCAAACGGCAAAACAAGAATAAAAGCAATAGCAAAGGCGGTCAAGAGCATTTTCGTTGTCTCTTTAGATGATTTGTCCTCTTTGAGGTCTATTGTCATCTGGACGGCCGCGTAAAGCGGGAATATTGCCAGGTAGATATCTGCCCCTTGCCAGGTATATGCCAGGGCGGCCATGGCAACTCCTGACAGAAAGGCGTAGAGGTATCTCTTCAGACTCCTGTTGATGGCCATGATCATGAACAGGAGCGTGATGAGGTAAAGCAGTACCTCCAGGCAGTGGTGATCCAGGGCGGCAAACATGGTATAGAGGAGATAATATGGTGCCAGGGCGGCCATGAATGCGGCAAGAAGTGCAACTTTGTGATCGAAGAGCTCTCTGACGATGTAATAGACAACTATTATGGCTACGATGCCTATGATCATAGGTACAAAGCTGGCTGCCATCTCGACTCCGGCTTTGCTATGCTGGCCAAAAGCCACACAGAAGGAGGCAGCGATCTGATCGAAGAGAGGGGGCCAGGTTATCTCCAATCCTCGGGGATAATTCAGGTAAGAGTCGAACCAGAGCGTATTGGGAAAATGGTTTGCAGTAAACAAAATTCTGCGCATATGGTAATATTCATCATAACCCGGTAGCAGTACGCCGTTTTCAGTTAATGAGTTTCTCCCGGCAAACAACCTCAACAAGAGGCCCAGGATTAAAACTGCAAAAAGCTCTGCCGGCTCGCTCCTCCTCCCTTGATCCATGGTTCTCGATAAAGATATGGAATATATAAAAGTTTCACCTGATCTTTAATTTTCATGATCTTCCTGCCATGCCAGATCGCTGGACCTGCTATTGTCAATGTCCTGGCTATCAAAGATCACCAGTTCATAGATGACTTCATTCTCTCTTACCTCGGTTCGAACTCCATAGCTCTCCTCCATCTCTACAAATATTTCTTCCTCTATATCCAGGCCGTGTTCTGTCTCAAAGCCAAGAATCTCTTCCAGGGAAAAGCCGTTGTCGGATGCAACATTCGCCTTGATCTCTTCTAAGATTTCCTGCGGCTCAATCGCTTCCAGGTAGATTATGAAACCATTGATCTTATCCTCGATAAATTCGATGGTGAGCTGTAATTCCCAGGGATCATTTGCGATCGATAATTCTCTTTTGCTCTTCAGATCATCAATCAGAGCCTTAGAGAGCTGGAGTTCTTCAGCTGCCTGATGCATGGCGGCAAAAAGTGGATCGTGGGCCAGAGCAATTTCCTCAATGATCTCCTTCCACAGGTCGTAGGTAAGGCTAAACAAGTCTAAAGCTCCCTGGTATTCAACCTTTTGAGGTCGGATACGAACTCATTCATGAGATTTCTATTTCGCAAGACTGCGGCAGGATGGTAGGTGACAAGAAAGCGATCCTGCAAGATCTGGCCTCGCAAGATTGTGACTCCCTGCCGGCCTAAGACGGCCTGTGTAGCCGTGTTTCCCATCAGGCAGATGATTTTAGGATGGAGAAATTCTATTTGAGCCTGCAAATAGGGGCGACATTGATCGATCTCTGCTTTTTTCGGCTTTCTGTTTTGCGGGGGGCGGCATTTAATGACGCTGGTTATGAATACCTTCGATCTCTCCAGGCCTGCTTGCACGAGAGCCGCATCCAGCAGTCTTCCCGCCCGGCCTACGAATGGCTCTCCCGTGAGGTCCTCTTCTTTGCCGGGGGCTTCTCCCACCAGCATGATATCGGTGGGAGCGGGGCCGCTGCCCGGCACGGCGCGTTTTCTCCCTTCGGATAGAGGGCAAAGGCGGCATGTACAGATTTGCTGGTCAAGATGGCGAAGATCGACATGGTCCATGAAGATGACTTTTTCATTTTCCCTTATTGATAATCTTTTTCTTCGCAGAAAACGAAAGGTTCTTATTTGCTCAAAACCTGTAGCCAAATGAGGAGGGCACGAGATGCAGTTTGCAGAGTGGACTTATCCCTTGAGGAAGTTTGACGACATCTATTATACTATTGAGAGGATCGTTTACGGCAAGGGTGAGCTGACGGGATTCACCACAGAAGACGTCTATAATAACCTGAGAGATAAACGCTTTTTCCAGGATGCTCAGGACCTGAACCGATACCTACTGGATAACGGTGCGAAATATAAAATAAGAAAGATGGATGATGCCTGGGAGCGCTACTACTAGTTATTAACTAGCGCTTCATCGAACCTTTTTCTGCAAAGTAAATATTTCTTTCATCAATTCCCAATTCCACGAATCTGCCGGTGGCCAGAATGCTGTGGCTGTGCTTGAGCGGTGCTACCCTTACGCCTGCTGCTACCACTGATTCGGGTGGCAGAACAACATTCTCGCCGATAACGGCGATAAGGTTCTCTCCAATACCATTTTCTCCCCCCAAAATGCTATGCTCCTCGATGGTGGTGTGGCGGCCTACGATGGTGCGGCGTATATTGACCATGTGCTGGATATGGGCGAAGCTCATGATCATGCTCTCTTTGATTTCCACATCGCGGTCGATGAGGCTGGTATGGCCGATGTGGGAGTTCTCGATGGTCACGCCCTTTTCGATGTGGCAGTTTCTGCCGATGGAGACGTTGCCCACAAGCTGAATCTCGCCGGAGGCGAGGAAGGGCTCGATTCTGGCTAATGTGCTGGGATGGATCCACTGATTGGTCTTATAGTGGTACTTGCGATCGAAATGACGGACAGCTCCGGATAGGCAGTCCATGGCCGCCTGGTGCAGCCGTTCCGGGGTGCCTATATCTATCCAGTAGCCTGTGATGGGAAAACCGTAAACGGGATAGCCGTTCTCCGTTAAGTAGGGGATCAGGTCGCCGCCGATGTCGCGGCCTTTATCTCCCATCCTGGCCAGAACCTCGCGAATCTGGGGCGAGAAGAGGTAGAAGGCGGTGTTAATCATGCGGCTGGGCTCGCTTCCCGCTTTCGGCTTTTCTACGAACCCCTTTATGCGCATATCACCGTCCACGCGGGCCACGCCGTACTGGGAGATATTCTCTTCCGGTCCCAGCTCTTTGAGGGCTACGGTGAGCAGGGGCTTGTGCTTTCTATGAAACTCGACAAAGCTTGCGAGGTCGATGTCGATGAGGTTGTCGCCCGATACCACCAGCAGGTCATCGTCGATGTCGTAGTAGTTCATGCAATAGCGCAGGGAATCGGCGCTTCCATTGTCGTCGTAGATGGGCTGGTAGCTGAAGTCCTGGTGGTCGGTGATGCCCAGGCGCTTGAAGAAGCCCTCGCCGGCTTTGAAGTAATTGCTCAGGTTGAGGGTGTTGCTGGCGCCCTTGCTGCCCAGGATGAATCTTCTGCAGCCCTGACTGGCTAAAACCCGGAAGAGATTGGCGATGATGGCAGTGTCGCATAGCTCCACCAGCGGCTTGGGCTGGTCTAAAGTAAGCGGGTACAAACGCGTTCCTGAGCCGCCAACAGTTGCTAAGACCTGGGGAAACATGGCTGCCTGTTAGATGTCGGCAAATATTAAGCCTGTCGCTTATTCTTTGGTTAATCCTTGTGCCTTGCCAATGAT
>SESG01037769.1_pt1 | contig 68890 bp, 90 predicted proteins | sample 3171421 | NCBI WGS metagenome assembly SESG01 (sample SAMN10866946, study PRJNA518727) | freshwater metagenome | biome: subpolar coniferous forest; feature: holomictic lake; material: water; isolation source: holomictic Lake 227, 6 m and 8 m depth | place: Canada: near Kenora, Ontario | collected...
GATTAGGAACAAAAAAAAAAGCTGAGAACGTGTAATGCAGTTACCTTTATCAGTATGGGAATACTGATGTATCAGATTGCTTAATATTGTCGCGTCTTTCCACAAACTAAGCCGTTTCTGTATTACTAAATCTTTAGTCATGGAACTAATTTAATAGTGTTATGCATACATGTATAGTTAAGCACATTTGCCCAGTATTTTATATATTCTCTACACTTTATCTTATTATCCTCAGTTGAAAAATAGGTGAGAATCAACGTATGATTGTATTCTTTTGTTGTAATATACTATTTGTTAGTTAGTTATAATCGGTGTAATGTGATTAGGTGCCGTATAAGGTGCGGTTGTAATTCCGAACAGCAAGGAAGGCATGTTATCAGAAACGCCTTGCAGCCTGGAAAGTAATAAACTGTATTTGAAATTTGAAAATTTGGTACCCGGTGGGTTTATAAAATCGGTTTGGTGTTGGCGACGACCCACCCGGATATGAACGATTAAATTGACCTGCTCAGACACGCTTGTTTTGTTTTGTGGAGTGCAAGATATAAAGTCCAAAACATAAAGTCAAGTACCGGTTATAAACTGAACTAACTTGTCATGTGAAAATTCCTTGTATTCTTTCATGTCATTTTTGACGGTATGGTAAAAAGTCCGGCCGCGTTTTTCAGTTTGAATGATCTCATAGTTTCTGGTGTTGACGGTAAAGAACCGGTCGGAAAAGTGGGTTATTTCTTTGTTATTCAGTATAGTTACAGGTATTTTCATTGAATTTAGCATTACTGATTTTGACGTTACGCATTGATGTATAGTTCATTAGTTGTTTGTATACCATAACAGTAAAAAATCACTATCTGTTATTTTTGATCACGTGAACATTTTTCACAATTAAAAAATGGTTGTTGTTAGTTTTTGATTTGTTGATTCCATTTTCCATTACTGATTTTGATGTTAGATACTGATTATATGTACATTAAACTATTCCATACCCTAACAATTTTTGTCAACCAACTGTCAACCTTGTCAACCACATGGTTGACACTGCAAACCGTTGGTGCTGTAGCGATACAGGCACTTTGTCAACATGGTTGACAAGCCATATAAAATATAATATATATATTTTTTCTTATAGAAATTTATATAGGTATAGGTAAAGGCGTTAAAGAAAAATCTGTCAACTGGTTGACAAATGGTTGATTTCATTGTGTATCAGTATTTTACGTGTCAACTAACTGTCAACCATTGGTTGACAAGCTATTTTTGGGATAAAATTTTAGAAATATACTGCCTTGACACTTTTAGTTCCTTGGCAATTTTGGTTTGGCTGAACCCTTCGGCTATTAATTTTTTAATCTTGTCTCTTTTGCCAAGTCCTTTATTCGCCTGTGTGATATCTCTCATTTCTGAGGTTGTTTTCGATTCGTTAAAGATGTCATTTCCGGATTTCAAGAAATACCGCATGATCTGAAAGGCTTTGTTAATATGCTCTACCCCCACCGCATGTAACTCTATCCCGTCGAAGATCATGTCAAATAGCGCCATCAGGAGAGCGAACCGTGGGATATACGTCTTAGCCTTCGACAGGTACCCCTTCATCTCATTCGATATATCCTCACTGCGCTGCCATTCGCAGATAATGTGATCTATTTCAACAAAACGCTCCAGGGCGGTATCCGTTAAGTCTATGATCACGGTATCTGAACGCTGTTCATATCTGAAGTGGCCGTTCGCCATGTTAAGGCAGTTGCGCCAGTAGTCGGCGAACCGGCCGTCGGGCTTCTGTGTCGTGAATCCATAGATGTTGCGTTCGGCGCCGGTGAAAAGAAATCTATCAATCAGTCCATTATCCGACATGTCCTTGGCCATGGATGATAATGTGTCCGGCTGTATCGTGCCGATGATGTTTATGTTCGTATTATCTATCAGGCGGGGACGGGACGAGACTCTATTCACGATATATGAGCCGTTATTGAACGACTCAAGCCAAAACTCGCCATCTGATCCTTTTCGGTAGACGTTCATATTATTGATGAAGGCTTTCAGCTCATCCCGGTAGTACATTAAACCTCTCTGGTTAAAGGACGAGACCTCGTGCAGCGCTTCCAGGGTTATGTCAGATATCATGATCTGCTTGAAGATGGGGCGTTTAGAGGACTCCTCGGGTTGCTGCTTCTTAGACTTCAGCTCTATCTGCTTCTGCTCCCACTTATCGTACTCAATATCGTGTGATAGCTTGGACAGCTTGTCAATCTCCTTGATCGGTTGCAGTATCGTGGATACCGGGTGGGACTTCATGGTACCCGGATCTCCAACTATCGCAAACCAAAATATCGTGGGGGATATCCAATTATCTTTCACTCTGAGCTTGTACTTATTACCGTTTAGGGTCGCCATGGCGGAGAGTATCGTCGTGGATAGAAAGTCTTTGCTGTAATTTAAGGACTGGTTCAGGTCCAGGATATAGTGCTGTAGGTGGACGGGGAATACCTCAATCGGAAACTGATTGATCGTGGCGTCCGGGTCACCGATCTCAAATTCCGCCGCCGGGGTGTCAAAGGTCTCCGTCCCGTGCTGGTGTTGATATAGACGGTAAGTGCTGTCGGCCCGGTTCTCGTAATCTTCATATTTGACTGGTTCAACATTCTTTGTGTCCTTGTAACGTTCATACGTGAGCTTGATCGCGTCCTCTTTTGGAATGCCATAACGGTTGCATGCTCCCAGCACCTTAACTAAATGTTTATGCTTATTGTCATCCTCGTACCGGGATGTCTTCTCCGCCCAGGTGATAAGGTTCTCAAATGTTTGTCGGATATCGGACGGGATATAGGCGGTGTCGAGGGTTTTAGCGGTTACTTTCTTTATAATCCCTTTCCCATCCCATATCTTCGAGTCTTTATTGTAATAAATCTCCGGGTCGTAGGACACGAAGCACAGCCGTGAGATATCATCAAAGTGGTCATAGTAGAGATTTTTAACTTTAGTACCTAACGCCATGACATACGCCTTATGGTTCTCGATATCGGCCGGGATCTTCACTATTGCTTTATAGCCGCTGCCCCTCGGGGATTTAAAAAGGATATGGGTATGCTCAGAGTTTATTATTAATTCTTTTTGGTGTTCCATTTCCTCTACCGGTATATGATCAAAGTCCAGGCATACAAGTCCGGAGTGCTGGGCGCATCCCTTGTCGTTGCGGTAGGTAAACTCTCCCTGCCAGCAGATAGCCGGTAGTGACGTGTTCTTGAACTTCTTTTGTTCGGGTGAGTCCGGCTCGATACTGTTTAATTTGTCAATCATCGACTGCCACTGCCCATGCTGTATTCCTTCCACAATCCTATCAACATTTACCAACTTCGGGTCGCCTGGGTCCTTGGCATTTTTAAACATCGTCACTTGAGTCATACGCAATAGGATAAAAAATCTGCCGGTGGGGTTTTGACATACCAATAGCCATAACGGGTTTGGGTCCGAACGGTTATTACTACCACCGACAGATTATGAGTTAAAATTTCTTTTAAGGTAATCCCAAACATGTGATGAAGTTGTCAGTCTTCACCGGCAAAGATAATAGCAAATTATTCGAAACTCCAAATTGTTAGTAAGTTTTGTTTGGTTATTCTAATATTCGGGTGTATATTGCGGTCGCTAATCTGGTACAATGACAACTCATAAAAACATTCAATCCCCCGACTGCAACTGCGATTCTCGCCTATTGGCTTGTACTCGATTAGCCTTTTGCGGAAGGGGGATTAATTTATTTGATATTACAAAGATGGAAAAAATGATGTTCAGGTTGGAGTTCAATGAAAAGCAACAGCATTTTCACATGGTTCACTTAACAGGCAGTGAACGTCCCGAAGGAGGACATGGATGGAAAACAATTTGTCATTCGATAGAAGACAGAATGTCAATGGAGTTTATAAACAGGATGGCTGAAAAATATTCACAGATAGGTTATTATGGAATAAAGAATGGTAAAAAAGCTAAAATGTTTCAGATTGAGGAGGATTTTGTTGATTTTATAGAAACTGCAACAAATGTTGATGTGATTGAAATACGTACATCAAAGTTAAATCCAGCAAAATATCAATGTCCTGTTATATATCAAAAAAGAAATGAAGGAGGTGTTTGTTCTCCGTGTCCTTATTGTGGTAAAAGGCATATTCACAGTATTGGTAGTGGCCACAGGATAACTCATTGTAATCCTAAATATTTAGCAAAATGTTTTAACTCAAATGGAGATGCTATTGGTATTCAGGAGAATTATTACATAATCACACTTGAGCCATGACATCCCTACACCTTACGACACTCCAAATCACCCTCAAGTCCACTCACGGCAAGGCAATTTCCGTCTCGCACCGGTTCGGGCAGAATGATCTCAGGGCATATCGCGACTTAATCAAAGAAACTTTAGAAGGCCTCGGCTTGTCCGTTGAGTTTATTGCCTTCGGGTACGATAACTGCCCGGTTGGATATGAGATACAGCCGGTGGAGGCGGGTAAGAAAGAGCCAGTTAAGCCTAAAGTTATAGAACCCGAACCAGAGATCGACTTGGCGTCATTGCCGCAGTACCAGGGGAGGCCAAAAATATGGAAGTGAACAGGATATACAACGAATCAAATCTGGAAACCATGAAGCGGATGCCAGATAATTTTCTGGATTCCATTGTCACAGATCCTCCATACGGAATTTCCTTCATGGGAAAGAAGTGGGATTACTCTATCCCGGACGTGGCAACCTTCACCGAATGTCTGCGAGTATTGAAGCCCGGAGGATACCTACTGTGTTTCTGTGGAACCCGCACCCAACATCGGATGGCTGTGAATATCGAAGATGCAGGATTTGAGTTACGTGATATAATTGCGTGGGTGTACGGATGCTTATCTGAAGATACCGAAATATTAACAATAAACGGGTGGGAACGATACAATAAAAACATTGCATTTAATCCCGTATTATGTTATCTTTGTAATGAAAATAAATTTGAATTTCACGTTCCTACAAAGAGCTATCATTATGAAAACAAACATACCGCTTACCGAATACAATCAGATAATACAGATCAAATTGTCAGTAGAAATCATCGTGTCATTGTTGAACGAAGCGGAAGAAAAGAATTTGCCTACGCAGAAACACTTGAACAGCAAGAGAATATACCCTTTTTGGAAAGTTTGTCAGATTTGCCAGAAACCATTTACTACCCGGAACAAGGAACAAGCATTACGAAACAAGACCTGCTCCATACCGTGCAGAAGCAAATTACTTCTGAGAAACAGAATTTTGCCAATTATCCCAATAGAACAACAACAAAAGACATTAATAACCTGCCCTGTGTGCCACAAACAAGTGTGGAAACCGAATGCGTGGTTAAAGAAAATAAAAAATCCAACTTGCTCAAATCGGTGCAACGGGAAACTGAGGGGCATAAATTTGACAGCAAACAAATTCGACAGAACAGGTTTGAAATTTCCCGGAACTGGATTACGGGGGGAATTAAATCCTGCATGGAAGGGCGGTGTGACTTATTTCAAAAAACATGGGAATTATTTACCTATAAAATACGTGAGGTGTCCGATAGAATTTATGGGCATGGCTCGAAAAGACGGATATGTAATGGAACACCGATTGATAATGGCAAAATCAATAAACAGAACGCTTTTAAGAACAGAGGTTGTTCATCACTTAAATCACAACCCGCAGGACAACAGGATAGAGAATCTAATGTTGTTTCAAACCAATCAAGCACACAAACTACACGAATCACAAGAGCAACGATAACCCCCATAGAGTACAAGGGGAATGTTTGGTGTGTTGAAGTCCCAACTGGAGCATTTGTAGCCAGAAGAAATGGCAAAATTTTTATTACGGGCAATTCAGGCTTCCCGAAGTCACTGGATGTCAGTAAGGCGATTGACAAAAAATTTGGAGCTGAACGTGAGGTGATTGGAAGCAGAATAGCAGATGATATCCGTTCTGGGAATTTTATAAATCAAGAATCAAAAACGCATGAAATTTTAATTACCTCTCCCGCCTCCGACTCCGCAAAACAGTGGCAAGGTTGGGGTACAGCTTTAAAGCCAGCAATGGAATTAATCACCATGGCACGTAAACCGTTAAATGAAAACACAGTAGCCGACAATGTTCTTAAATACGGAACGGGTGGAATAAATATTGACGGGTGTAGGGTTGAAACAAACCCCGAAGTTGACGATATGCTACGTACCGTTGAACGTAAAGAACGTGAAGCCCCGTTATGGAAAGATGGGAGTGGATTTAAAAACGAGAATAATAAATTAACTGGAGTACCAAGTTCAGGTAGGTTCCCCGCCAACCTTATTGTTTCTTATCCAGAAAATGAGTGTCTTTGTAAAGATAATTTAAGCAAGGAACAAAAAGATAAACTTTATAAATGGCTGAATGAGAACACCTAATTGTAAATGTTTTATTTGTGATAAACCAATGTATCGACGACCACATGAGTTGGTTAAAGTTAGATATGTTGCGTGTTATAAACACCGAGAACAATGTAAAAAAATATTTCCTATTACCGATTGTCAAAAAGAATCATTGCAACTTGGCAGATTAAAGGGTACAAATCATTTATCTGGAATACCTAAAAGCAAAGAATCAAACATAAAGCGTTCAGAATCACATAAAAAATGGTGTGCCGAAAATCGAAATAAGATAATTGATCGTGGAAAAAAATGCCGTGGTGAAAATCATTATCAATGGAAAGGCGGAATTTCCAGATTAAATATTTCTATTAGGACAATGACTGAAAATAGAAATTGGATGGATGCCGTGAAGATACGCGATGGTAAGTGTGTAAGATGTGGCAGTATTGATGAATTAGAAAGCCACCATAAAATTGAATTGTCAAAGATTATCGAGATTTTTAACATTAAAAGCAGAAATGATGCAAGGGTTTGCAATGAGTTGTGGGATATTGAAAATGGGATAACGCTATGTTGTAAATGCCATTGCGAAGAACATAACAGAAAATACGTTCCAAATTTTAAAGGCAGAAGAAATGGTAAAAATAGAACAGCCGTTGTACGATAAAATGCCTAATGATATTAAGGCAATGTTTAATATTTTACCAAATTCAGGAAAGGATGAAGTGGTGGCGATGTTTCCGATAAATGGCGGTGCTGCTGCTCCGGTAAAGCGTGGCATGGATGGTAAGTCGAATGGTATTTATGGCGACTTCTCACAGAAAGGTGACGACGGTGAATCATTTTATGGCGATAAGGGTTCCGCTGCCCGATTCTTTTACTGCGCCAAGGTAAGTCCTTCCGAAAGGAATATGGGTTGCGGTGGCATAGAACCAAAGCATAAATACGACGAGTACCGAAACAGAACCGGAGATCCGTTTGTTGACATGATGCACGGATTTACAACTCCACAAAAGAACAACCACCCAACGGTAAAACCACTGGCCTTAATGCGCTATTTGGTAAGGCTTGTCACTCAGCCAAATGGTTTAGTCTACGATCCGTTCTCAGGAAGTGGATCTACGTTAATCTCCTGTAAACAGGAAGGATTCAATTTTATTGGTTCTGAGTTACAGGAAGAATATATCCAGATAGCCACGGCGAGAATTAGTGCAGCAACTCCTGAAAACAAACAACTCACACTCTTATGACATATAAAGTCTCAGTCCTCATCACCTGCTTCAACCACGTATCCACCGTCCGCCGCGCCATCGACAGCGTACTGGCGCAGGTTACAACGTTCCCAGTCCAGATCATCGTCTGTGATGACGGTTCAACGGACGGGAGTCGGGGGATAATCCAAGAATATTATGACAACAACTTGTTGTCATGTATTGAGTTTCCGCAGCACCTGGGCATGATGAAGAACTACGCGGTAGGACTGAGCCGGTGCAAGGGTGAGTACATAAGTCTCTGTGACGCGGACGACTGGTTTTACAGTCATAACAAACTTCAAAAACAAGTCGAGTTTATGGATGCGCACGATGATGTGGCGTTAAGTGTCCATGATGTGTTGGTGGAGCGTGGCAATAACATCACCAGTGTCCGCAGCACCGCGCCGATCACCTTCGACACTTTACTTAAAGGTTCGGCCTGTATCTATGCCCAGTCCTACATGATCCGCCGGTGTGACTTCAAGGCACATGTGGACATGGATGAGTTTATCCGCAAGGGCTTTCACGTATGGGACTTGCCGATTGTTCTAACACTGGTCAGGCATTACAAACTCGCCCGGATGCCTGAGTTCTACGGCTCAGTGTTTTGTATCATGGATGAGTCCGTGACGCATACCCGCGACAGGATAAAGCGTCTTAAGTACGTTATCGGCAACCATAAAATCCGGTTTGATTTCATCTGGCGGTATGGCTGCAAGGTTTCCACGGTTTTATATCTCCTGTATCGGTTTGTCCGGGACATGATTTCCATAATCCTCAAACGATGGTAAAAAATTTGATTTATAAGGCCGCGCAGGGCTTCAGCCCGCTCCCACTGTATCTGGCGGTAAATATCACCAACCGGTGCAACCGGACATGTTCGTTCTGCCCGTACCACTCTCCAACGTTAGCCGATACTGAGCATAACCGGTGGGTGAAGTCACAGCCCAAAGACATGGACGTGGAGAAGTTCCATTTGTTCCTTCACAACATAAAGCACAAGGTGAAGCACATCGCCATTACCGGTAAGGGTGAGCCAATGATGCACCCTCATTTTATGCTGTTCTGTGATACCGTTGACATGTACGGGATACCATTCTCCGTGACGACCAACGGTGATTATTTGACTACCGATAAGCAGTGGCTCCTGGAACAGTTCGAGAACCTAAAGCTGGTTCGCGTGTCGGTATATGATAATCCACAGCACTGGTTGGACGTACAGGCTGAGAATATCATCCCGATAGAACTGTTCAACCAGACGGGAGGGCATATCGACGGAATGGAGGATGGCTTCACTGTGTACTGCGAGGGCAACGCGCCCAGTACCCGGACAAAAGACTTCAACACAAAAACCACTTGCCGCGCCCCGTTCTCATTCATCACAATAAACACCGACGGCTCACTTGTTCCATGCTACTCGTACAATGAGGTGGGGAATGGATTCACGGAAAAGTTTGGCCGCATCTGGAACGGTTCAAATATGAGGCGGTTCCGCAAGGACGCATTAACGATGACCGCAAGGTGCAGTGACTGTAAAAACTGCTCATTATGAGGATCACGATACGCAAAATAGCCAAGTGGAAAATATATTTTGACCGGGCAAGAACCTACGTCAGTTATGTTCAGTTCATGGGAACGGCATACATCGTCCTGAAGTTATTGCACAACAGTCCGTTGAAGACATGGATTTTCGATCATTGGTATGTTTCATTCCCTGTGATCTTTGTGGTTTTCTTCGGAGCGTGTATGGTGATAGGATGGCTTGAGTCGCTTCTGAAGATCCGCGAATACGAACAAGAGAATGTGTCGGCCACCAATCCTGAGTGGACGCGGCTGATGAACGACATCAAGGAGATAAAGGCAAAATTATGATACAACTCCGCGACTACCAAATTGATATATCGGACAAAGCAAGTCAATCTTTGCGCGATCATAAAATAGCCTATCTGTGCTGTGAAACAAGGACTGGCAAGACGATCATCGCCATGGAAACCATCAAAAAATACGGTGCGAAAAATGTTCTGTTCGTCACTAAACTAAAGGCGATACCGTCCATCGTTTCGGATTACCAGTCGTATGTGAATGACTTTGAGTGTACCGTGATCAATTACGACTCGCTGCATAAGGTTCAGGGGTCATTCGATTTGGTGGTCTGTGATGAATCGCATTCACTTTCGGCTTTTCCCAAGCAAAGTAAGCGCGTCAAAGATATCAAGCGCCTTACGTTAGGACTACCAATAATCTATCTGTCAGCAACTCCTTCGCCAGAGAGCTTCAGCCAGTTGTACCACCAGTTCTACATCAGTTCGTTCAGCCCGTTCGCGCAGTATAAGAACTTTTACCACTGGGCAAAGGTGTTCGTGGACGTGAAGGTGCAGTATTTGTACGGGAGAACCGTCAACGATTACTCCGGCGCCAGGATCAAGGACATTGAGCCGTTCGTCAAACATCTGTTTTTCTCACAGACTCAGGTTGACAGCGGATTTGAGAACCGGATTGAAGAAAGTGTTATTTACGTCCCGATGTCGGAAGGACAGAAAATATTAATCAACAGGATAAACAAGGACGGAGTGTTCACTGGAAGAACTGGCGCAACCATCCTGGCCGATACCGCTGTTAAGAAAATGAGCAAGATCCACCAGATATGCAGCGGCACTGTGAAGGACGAGGCCGGGATAGGACATGTCCTTACGTCTGCCAAGGCTGAGAAGATTAAAGAAATGTTTGCCGGGAAGAAAATAGCGGTTTTTTATCATTTCGTGGCTGAGTTTGAGATGCTAAAGGCCGTGTTCCCGAACTGGACAGCGATACCGGAGGAATTTCAGGCCGACAACGAAAAAACATTCTTGGGGCAGTTCGTTTCCTCACGCGAGGGGGTCCGACTGGACACGGCTTTTGCTATCATTTTTATTAACATACCTTATTCGTTTCTCTCGTATGAACAGGGCCGGAACCGGATTGTCAGCAAAGAACGCACTGAAAAGGCGCGTCTTTACTGGGTGTTCGCGGAGGACGGAATTGAGGAAAAGATTTATAAAGTTCTAAAAAGCAAAAAAGACTACACATCATTTCACTATAAAAAAGATTTCCATGTCGGAGTCAAAGTTCCAAAGCAGGCTAATCAAGCAGTATACAAATCAAGGGTGGTACGTGGTGAAGCTCATACAGACGAATCGAAACGGCATTGCAGACCTGCTACTTATTCCCAGTGTACCATTACGCTGCCTGGGACATGAGCCGTTTTTCATCGAGGTTAAGGCAGCCAAGGGCAGAGTATCAAAATTGCAAGAGTACCGCGCAAGTGAGATCGAGAAGATAACTGGTTACAAGACATTATTTTTATATGAAGGAGAAGAAGAAAAGGCCGAGGATTAAAAAGCGAAGGACGCTATTGGCTACCACTGATGCAGCGAAAGTCAAGCTCCGGCCTACACCTTGACTAAACGATAGCGGTATCTTAAATTTGGCCGCATGACACTTGAAACCATAGCCCAGCATATTTCGCAGTTCACCTCTGAACCGTTGCAACCTGAACTGTTCGCCACGTTATACGACGGTGCGACGTTAAAGCTGTTCTTGCAGAGGTACGCGGAGAAGGACTATTTTGCGCTGAGAAAGTTCAAGAAAGTCAAAGGCGATACGACTCAGCCGCTTATCGTGACTGATGGAGTGGCAATAATACCATCCGACTTATACGCGATAGAAGACGCGTACTATAAGAACGGTTCGATAACCGTCCGCATCAACATGCTGGACGATAAAGCATTTGACGTGATGTGTGCGCATAAGATTGAGTTCCCGTCGAAACTTTTTCCAATCGGTAACGTCCAGGCGAATTATATCCGCTTCCGTCCGCTTGATGTCAAGTACGTCACACTGAGTTATTTCGCCAAGCCGGAGCCGGTAACATATGCCGTGATCAGCACCAACGGTTATGCCGAGTTCAACGCCGATGTATCGTCACCAGTTCTATGGAACGAATCGGACGTGGTGTTTATCGAACAGTTCATACTTCAATCTTTAGGAATTTCCGTAAATCAAACAGACTTAATCCAAAAACAAAACCAAAAATGAAAAAAATCATCTTGATGGCTATTGCCATTTTACTTACCTGCTCTGCTTTTGCACAGCAGACGAAAAAGCATCAGATATTCGTCCTGCCGACAAGGGCAACTACGTTCGGCGAGTTCGTCAAGATCAATGACTTTTTTTACGTTATAGCTGACAGCACTTTATATTGTTCAAAGGTTGCTGTTGGGCCTAATGCCAATGGCACGTACCTTTTAGCCTCTACAACCCGCTACAACGTCGCTAATATGGCGGTTGTTGCCGGTGTGGTTACCGCTTCGTCCGGAACATTCAGCACAACACTCGACGTTACCGGTACCGGAACATTCCTTGGGGCGTTACGAGCCGCGGGGGCAGTGGGACTCGGTACATCTTACAACAAGTTTACCGTCGCCGCAGCTACAGGGAACACGGCTATTGCCGGAACACTGGCAGTAAGCGGTGCTACCATTACACTACCGGGCGGCAACACTCTGGCCAAGACAGCTACCAATGCCAACAGTACCACAATTAATCATTCACTTGTGGTCACTGACTCGCTTACCGCACCAAAATTTTACGGTACGGCCGCATCAGTAGCAACCACTTTGACTCTCCCTGGAACCACAAATACCGTTACCAAGACTACCGGCAATGCAAACAGCGTATCCTTCGCGCATAGCGTGAGGGCCACTGACACCATCGCATCGGCTACCGTCGCAGGTACTACAAGGGTTCTCGTCGGGACTATACCACTTACCGCATCTACCGGAAAGGTTGCAGCAGACAGTCTCAGCGCAAAGCGTGTAGTTATCAGCGATACATTGCAGGGGCTTGTTCTTTACAGTGCTGCCGGAACCAAATACAGGCTTCGTGTTACCGCATCAGGCAATTTAACGTTAGTTGTAGTACCGTAGTCAGGTGACACTATTCCAGATATATAACCTGGCGAGTTACATCGCAGGACGATACGAGAGTGGCGGAGCGATACCGCCCTCTCGTCTTAATTTACTGCTTCCGATGGTTCAGGATGAGTGGTATCAGGCGCTTATGAACGAGATCATTGCGGCTTCGGCGGACCCGGCCTTGTTAAATAAGGTTCTGTCCACCACGCCACTGATCCCATTCAAGAAAACGGAGGATATCGACATAGATGCGGACGGACTTGGCGTGGTGCCGTCGGACTATCGCCGTTACATCGTTGCCTTTACCACATCGGACAATATTTCCGATCCGCTGTCTCAGGTTCCGGCCATCCGCAAGGTGGATATCGTCAGTGATGAACTGTTCGTCAAGAAGCAGCGCGATGTGTTTACCCGGCCCAAGGTGACTCCATTCGGGAGAGTAAGTTCTGACGGCCTGCACGTCGTACCATACGATGTCCTTACTGTAAGACTGGACTATTTCAGCAATCCGACTACGCCATATTATGATTACTGCCAGGATGCACTCAGTCCAAGCATTATCATTTACATGCCAACGGGAACATATGTTAGCGACAAACCATATCCTAAGATCACTCCGGGTCCAGACCCTACCGATCCACCTTCCATAGATTCCGCCACAACAGTAGTGTACAATCTATATCAAAGAGTTGGTGCATTTGGTAGTCTACTATTAAAGGAAAATGTGATAAAGCCGGAGATGACAGGTACTTTATATTGGTCGTTAACCGTCGAACTTGAGTGGGAGTCTCAATACTTATATCGGTTTGTGTATTTTATCCTGAGTAAGATTGGAATAAATCTCTCAGAAAAAGAAATCGCCCAGTACGCAATTGAGATGTCGAAATGAAAAAAGACGTATTAGTTCAGCAGGTTAAAGATATTTGCGGTTTGGAGTTTTCGGACCGCAGCGTTGCACTGCATCTGAGCAATGTGTTTTCCCAGGTGGTCGGGCAGTTGTTTAATGCCGACAACAACCAGTACAACTACTACACCAAGCGCGTGACTCTGCCGGTTACGAACCGTGTCGCAGAGATAACCATTCCGATCATCCAGACGCGTTCTAACGCCAAAGGCATTGTCCGTATTCTGCCGGTGAGTTCTGATGCGGCCTGTGACCCGGACGACACCGAGTTTTACCCATCGCCATCCTACAGCCTAAATTCGTCATCCGACGCCAACCATATCAACGGGTTCGTGTTCTATGTGGTCACCGGAACGACAGTGCGGTTCAACCGTTCACTGCCTAAAGACGTGACTCAGGTTCTGGCTGATGTGGTGGTAAGTTTCGACGCGTATGAGGACGAGGAGGAGATATCACTTCCGGCCGGTGTCGCTCAGACAATCATTGACGGGGCGGTTGCCGCGATAAAAGGAGATCCTTCTTCCAGTAACATTTACAAAAAGGCTTGATGCAAAAGTTTTCTGACGTTCGTGGTTTCAAGGATGTAAGGATGAACTTGGACAGTTCACCTGAAATGCTTGCGCCTAACGAGGTGGGCATGGTACGGAACATGATCGAGGAGAACTCATCCGGGCGCCTTGTGAACATGCGTGGCTTTGATTCGGTGATGACCATGACGATCAATACCGGCTTTACAATGCCGGTTGGCGACTTTAAATGCGTCGGCACTACCAAAGACATTAATGCCGGGACGATAATCTATTTCCTGGCGGACGTAACGACTGATCGTGCCAAAGCCGACCGGAAACATTGCATTTTAAGAATGTTCACGTCCAATAAAAAACTGGAGTGGATCCTTTATAGTCAGTACCTCCTCAATTTCCAGTATAATTACCGCGTCTCAGCCTCCACAATCGACGATCTGTTGTACTTCACTGATGGATACGAGGGGACGCCGTTCGCGGATTACAACCCGCCGCGCAAGGTGAACATGGTCAAGGCTGCGGGTATGACAAATCCGTTTAATGGTTCGAATGTATATCAGCCGGGGATGGTGGTATCGTATTTAGGCAAGTCTTACCGTTGCCTGAGTGTCACGTCGGCCTATCCATTAACCGGAACGACGGTTGATATCCATTGGGAGACTGCCAACGTCGGAGTGTATTCAGCACTTACATGGCAGATACTGGACCGAATCAAGTGGCCACCGGCATATGCACCCACCGCGTCATATGATACGGATTTAACATTTCCAAATCATTTATTAAGGAATCAATTGTTCCAGTTTTCAGGTAGGAACATATATGATGATAATGAAAAATCAACATGGTCCCCACCAAGTAACATCCCACTCCCCTCTACATCTGAAAGATTAAATGGAACATATGATTATCAATCAAAATCAGATAACGTTATAAATATCTGGTTCAACAGTGGCCCTCCTGAAGTTCGTGCAATAGAAATAGCTTTTCGATCTGGGAATACTGGAAATTGGCAGATTGTTAAGCGTTGGGAGAAATATGACGAAAACGGAGACCTTGTATTTGGGATGGAAAACAATATCGACCTTGTTTACTTATTTCACAACGATGAGGTTGTTTATGGTGTTGATCAAATAGATCACGAGAGGCTATACGATGCCGTTCCGCAATTATCAAAACACAACACAATCATAGAAAAAAATCGTCTGATTGATGCCCATTACACGGAAGGATTTAAAAATGTCGAGATAGATGTTGCGTTATCTGTTTTGCAACAAGATACGGCGTTTGCAAGTATAGGTTACAACGTTGACTTTTATCCAACAAGTCAATATACAGGCAGAATAACCGAACAAATTCTTTTATGTAATAACACGAATGGAACAGATTACTGGTGGGCGTTTGTTTTTAATATTTCGGAGGCGTATTATTTATGTACAGGCATTTCTATTATAAAAGTAGAATGTACTCCATGGTCGTATGCTGACGGATGGAACACGGTTAAGTTAGGTTCGGAATATGTTAACAAAAAGATACGTGGTTTTGCTGTTGTTGAGCGTGGTACCAAGACACTGAATGAGTTTAAAGATGAGGTATGTTCTCAGTTACGATATTCAAGTTCTTATTGTTGCGCTATTGCATTAAATAACAGTCCATTATCCGATATGTTTGTATTTAATGGGTATTCTTCAGTGAAGCAGGTTGACGATTCTTATCTATCAGACCCATTTCTTTATATTATTTCCGAGTCTAATGAAACGGATTTATCTAATGACGGGGGACAAAAATTTTGGGATTCTCATGTTACTATAATAAACATTGACAATTCAAACTTAAAATACTCCACTTTCCAATCTGGAATAACACATCAATTAAGTCTTGGTTATTTTGATCGTGCAGGGAGAATGGGTGCATTGTACAACAACGATGATTCAAAGATTTACATACCGCACCAAGCAGAATATTCATCAAAACGGTTAATAAAAAAGAACAAGATAAGGTGGGAGATTAACCATAAACCGCCAGTATGGGCGACGTATTATGGTTGGTTTTATGCAAAACAGGCTACAGTTAATTATTTCTTGTATGCTTCAGTAATGTCAATAGATAAAGGGAGGCGGGTCGGGTCACTTTCTATTGACGTAGAAACAAACATTTATGACATGAACGAACTTATTCCATCGTTCAATGTTAAGCCATACGAATTTCAAAAAGGTGATAGGCTGCGGTTTTCGTTTATAAAAAGTTCTGCTGATAAAAAATACTACACGCCAACATCTTATCTTGATTTCGAAATTCTGGATTGTTACCTACCCGCAGGCGATGAAACTCATTTTAAAAAAGATAGTGCTGGTGACTATGTGCTGGATCAGTTTGGGAATAAGGTATTGAATCCTATTTACAAAAGAATACTTATACCTGATTTTGATTTTGAATCATTTGGGATAACAAGCAGAAATGCTATTGTAAACATTTACCGTCCTAACAAGAAAAACGATACAAGGATTTACAGATTAATAGGAACGAAGTTTTCAATATCGGATCCATATACAGATAGTCGCGCTCACTCAGTAACCGGAACAAAAAACAGTAACTGGAATCGAAACCAGACGGATTACCAATCCGCAAGAGGAATAATGGATAACGGTGATGCTTATATATTTCTAAGGTTAATGGGTGATGTTTTTCCTTGTGAAAGCGACTCTTATTCAGATTTCTACAATAGTGATTCAATGTCCATAGGCTTGATGAACATTGTAAATCCTGATATGCGTCGTGTTGATTACATCTCCAAACTCCTTTACTCCGGCCTGTTCATACAGGACACCAGAATTAACAACCTCTCTCACGTTGACAGCTCTGACTCCGTTACGTTAGCCGAGAAGTACGGCCCGATCAACCATATCGAGGAGGTTGGGTTCACGTTAAAGATTTTACAAACCTCAAAACAGTCGTCGTTATATATCGGCAGGGCCGGTGTGACACAGCCCAGTTCGGAGTCCAAAGAGATACTGTCCTCAACGAAGGACGTCCTTGGAACGCTTATTGTCCACGACTCAGACTTTGGTACGGTTCATCCGGGATCGGTGGTTAAGAACGAGACACGGGCATATTTCTTCGACTTTAATTCTCACGCTATCTGCCGGCATGCCGGTAACGGTATCCAGAACTTGTGCGTGGATTATAACATCAACTCGTTCATGCACGAAGCATGTACAGCCTTTGGCAGTGCGGACAACGTGGACGTGATCGCATCCTTTGATCAGGAGAACAGTTTAGTGATCTGGACATTCACTGATAAGACAACGGCATCCAACTCCTTTACGCTGGCCTTCCGTGATACCGGTGGCAGCAAACAGGACGGGTTCGTGGCATTTTTTGACTTCATGCCGGACGAATACGGTTTCAGCAAGAAAGTCATTACGTCCTTCAGCGGCAATGAGCTTTGGGTTCATAATTCAAATACTGCGCCAAGGTCTAATTTCTACGGTGTTCAGTACCCTTACTGGGTGACCGTTGTGCTGAATAAGCTCCTGTTGATATTCAAACGGTGGTTGACTATATTTGTTGGTAGCAGTAAAAAGTTCTCCGCACCGGTGGCCGGGGATATTTCGATACCTGCAACAGACAACAACCCTATCGGGATGATGTCGCTTCTGAAAGCCGGTGCATTTACCTCAGTAAACGGGAAGTTCGTGGCCGAGTTCGGAAAGAACATGACTACGAGAAGCATCACTCCGGCGATCAGTGACCTGGTTGACGGTGACGACCTGCAAGGCCAGAGTCTTTCAGTGAAGCTGCAAGGTGAAGAAACGACGGAGCATAAATTATTAAGTGTTGAAGTAACGGGAGTGGCATTATGAACGTATCGGGATGGGTTTCATTCAAACAAATTGTTGACGACATAATGTTGGCTTGGGGAGATTCATCTGACCCTGGCCAATTCATGCGACTGCTCAATTTCGCCATTAAAGGCTACGAAGGACTCAGGCTGCAAAGCCTACCGGCGACTAAACCGGTTATATTGCCTATTCAGACTGAGATGCGCGTGGTTGTACTGCCCAACGATTTCTTAAAGTTCGTCAGTATCGGTATCGTTCACGATGGCCGGTTCTTTGCGTTCACTCCAAGGTCAGATATGCCGGTATTGTCCACGGACGACTGCGGTGTATCAACCCGCGATACGGTGGTGTATCCGGTAACGCAGTCCACGTTCAAAGCATATTACTCACTGGATACCGAGAACAGGCGCGTGATCATCGACGCTCCGATAAGTGTCGCCGAAGTGACACTGAACTACACTCCTACCGGAGTCAGCATGGACGGTGTTACCTATATCCCGCGCATGGCAAGGGCAGTCGTGCAAGCCTACGCTGAGAATGAGTGGGTAAAGCGCGACAAGGCATTCACGGTTACCGATAAGGCCATTTTCGACCGGGACTACATCAAGGCTTTGAACGTATTTCACGGGTATCAGTTCGATGCTGACGAGATATTTCAGGAATACTACACACATATTTTAACGGGCAAACAATATTAATCATGGTAGGCGAAATTTTAGGCATAGTGAACACGGTCCTGGGGTTGATAAATTCCAACAAGTCCCACGACGAGAACAATGCCAACCTTGAGGCAATCAAGCAGCAGCAGAAAGTAAGTGCAGCGGCACAACAGGCCAAAAACATATATGCCGAACAAGCCTCCCGCGGACTTGCTGGTTACGAGACGATGAAGGCCGACATAAACAATCAACTTCCAACGACATTAGGTGAGGCACAGGACTGGTTAAGCGGTGGCGGCGTAGTTGACTTCCTTACCAAACAGAGTGCCGCACAGAACAGCCAACTTCGCAACCTTGACATGGCAAACGAACAGGCCAGAAATGCCAACATGGACGCGTATGCAAGGTATCTGGGTGGGCCGATGGCGGCAATGGAGGCGAATGTCCTTGGGAATAAAACGGACATTGGACTACTGCAAGGACAGAATGAGATGAATAAAAACTCATTACAGAACGACTTTATGACCTCACTCACCGGTACGGCCGGGAAATTCCTGGATGGGAATTGGGCGAAGATCATCGCGCTGCTGAGTGGGAAGGGACAAGCACCAATCGACTTTAATTCACAACGACAAGATTACGGGATGGGTAGCTCTAATTTCAGTACACCGGACAACCGGCATTATAATGTTGATGAATAACACATGAACCGAAACATAACCTTCCAACGGCAGTACGATCCGTTCACAGCACCGGAGCCGGTATCCGATCCACAGGGTACTGAGAATTTTATCAATACCATTGCCGCGTTCCAAGATCCAAAAGGAACCCTTCAGCGGTTACAGGCCGAACAGGTGGCCAAGACTATGGCCGACCTGAAAACGGATGATATTGACGCCACTCACCAGAACCTTGCCAACAAAGCCATTAACGATTATATCCAGTACGCAAAAGGACTTTACAAGAATCAAACTGGACTAAACCGCCTGAACCTTAACGCCGATCAGACATTACAGCAGAATCAGGCATACAAGAAACTTATCGGCCAGGTAACGGCGCTCAAAGGACTTTCGAAGGATTATAATGAGACCATGAGGCAGGCAACTGAAGACAGGATTGCCGGGAATATTTCGAAAGAGGACTATGAAACAGTAATGAAAAAATATGGAGATGCACTTAAAGGCGCAACTTCAGCAGAACAGGCCCCTGTGTTACGCTCCATTTACACCAATTATCTTACTGAAAATAATATCAAAAACGACTGGCTGTCCTTATGGGATAAGTCTGTAAATATGCCTTCGGACATTGCGGGAAAGAATAAAATTGAAAATATTGATCCCAAAACAGGAAGGGTGATTGGAGTAACAGATTGGGACCCGGTTCAGGTAGCCATGGATGCTGCTCGTATCAATCCAAGGATAATGAAAGGATTGCTTGAATTTTCAGGTGGCGACCAGTCCAAGATAGACGCTTTTGCACGTTCACGATACGGTATTAAAAAGCAAGACATTGGAGCCAAGCCGGGAAACTCAACAAATGTTTACAACATGCCTTCGTGGTCTAAAAACTGGCAACCCAGATATAGAATTATTGATGGCGAACTTTCATTTAACGGAAAAACATCTGATGGTATAATAATGACAGATCAGGTTTCCGGTGACGCTGGAATGTCATTAAATCCAGGAGATTTATTTATACCAAAAAAGACGTTCACAAAAGACGGAGTTAGGTATGTTTCCGGAGTTACCGTGTCTAAAGGTCAAGGATTTAAAGCAACAACTAATGCAAATGGTGGACAGGATATTGAATTTTCATCTGGCGCCAATCTTAAACCAATTACAGTTCCCGTGGAAGGAAGCATGAGTAATATTATTGAAAGTAATTATTTCAAACCAGACCAAGAAGGATATCCTGATCTTTCTGTTTGGAATAAACTAAATAAAGCCAAAACACAACCAACTATCAAAACGGGCAATTTATCCGATGCAATGAAAAAATACCCAAAATTATCAGCGGAACAAGTCAAAAAAGCGTACAAAGACCAATTTAACATCGACCTGAAATAATGCCAGAAAACAAGTTGCCGGACTTAGACCTTGGTAAGGTCAATAGTTTGCCAGATTTAAACCTGGATAGTATTGATTCATTAAAAAAAAAAGAACCTACCGGTTCTGGCGATGTAACATTACAACCATTCGAAAGCCAGACTCCTTCACGATCATCCTTATCTGGCGAGGCCGTAGTGGAGTCACCCGTCGTACCTTCATCTACTCAAAGTCCCGAATTTGCAGTTGACAATCCGCCGAACATTGCAGAGATAAAACTTCAAAACATTGAAGAAGGAACGTCAAAACCGTTCATGGATTGGGATAAAAAGGCAGCAGAGTCTTCGTTCGATTACATTTTGGCGGATGGTTTGAATAACTCATTGATAGGGATGGCTTACAAAGCTAAAGAGGGGCGACCTATTATGACTACTGACATTGCCGACTACCAACCCAGCACACCGGAGAAAGTTGCATCCATGTTCACATCACTGGTAATCGACCTTCCGTCGTTTGGACCTGGCGGGTCTATTGGTGGTGGTATTGCTAAGACTGGTGTGGGTATGCTTGCAAAATCCGCTGTAAAAAAAGCGGTATCCGTTGCAGTAAAAGAAGGTATGACAGAGGCCGCAGCAAAGGAGTTCATCAAACAGACGGCTAAGAATATTGTCACTCATCCGATGTCCGTACTGTCACAGTCGGCTGCACAAGGGGCTGGCGCATTAGGCGCGTATGATGCGGCAAGAGATGTATTGACGCAAATTGGAGATGGCGCCGACCCTAACGATGTGGACTGGGGCCAAACAGCAAAAGCGTTTGGTAAGGGATCTATACTTGGTGGCATTGTGGGTGGTATAGGGTATGGCACTGCGATGGCAAGTAAGGCCGCAACGAAAGCATTTTCAGGTCTTACTGAGAAGGCGGCAAAGGCAGCCATTAACACAACAGGATTTGGTGTAGAAAATGTGGCCTTTGTTACTGGTGGTGCTATGCTTGAAGGGAAAAAATGGAAGGATATTACGAACGAAGACTGGATCATGTCGTTCGCAACTCTTGGTGGACTAAAAGGAATCCATGCGGCCGGGAAATTTATAAAATCAAATAATTTCACGTCTGACAAGGCCAATAAAGGAGAGTTTAAGATAGAATTTACACCCGAAGAACTCAGGTCTATGGGTGAGGGCGCTGAAACAAAATGGATTGAAACGCCTGAAACGTTTTTAAAAGATCCACAAGTACCTCAAAGTGCAAAAATTAAGATTGCATGGGCTACTGAGGGTATAAGGCCGAGTGTTATTCCTGCGATTGATGGCGTTGTTATTACTCCTGTTGGAGAAAAATTCAATGTAACGACCAACAATAACAAAGGAGAGGTGGTTACATCTGTCGATTATGCCACAATGGAAGAAGCTAATTCAGAAGCGATACGTGCATATTCAGTCATTAAAGACGCAAAATTAAACAACGAATCAGCAGAATTAACACTTCAGCAAAAGGCAGAGGTTGTGGAACAATCCAAGTCCGCAGGTATTGATCTCAATGAAGTCAATGAAGCAAAAGATAAAGAGCCACTGGAAAGAAACCAGAACGAAACCAAGGCCGTACAGGAATTTAATAAAATAGTTACCACAGTAAAACAAACTCCGACCGTAGCGGAGGACAAGCCTACGGAAGTCAAACCAGAAATACCTATCGAAAATGGGCAAGAAGAAAAAGGGCGGCTGCAAGTAACTGAGCCGGTATTGGGAGATAAGGTGCCTGTCGAAACACAGGCACCTATCACAGAGACTAAGGCTGAATCCGTAAACCCGATCGAAGTACCAAAGGAAGAACCATCGGTTGTTTCCGAAAAACCAGTCACTCCCACTGAAGGAAATAGAGGTAAGATAATTGAGCCACATAAAGAGGTAAGTATAAGTCAAGTTAAAGCGGTAGAAGATGTAGTGAGTGGACTTAATACAGACATGAAGCCAATGGAGGCGTCGATGTTGTATTCTACCGTAAAGGACATGGATTTAAAATCTATAAGTTCCGAAAATGGAACAGAGGTAATAACCATTAAGGACAAAATAAAGGAAAAATTATTTAAGTCATTAGATAAAAAAGGTTATGTATCTTCTTTTGGCGATGGAGAATATTCCATAACACCAAAAGGTGAGCAGTTTATCGAACGTGTAAAGAAAAGAACTGAAACACGCAAAGGCGTTAAAGATGGAACTGATCTTTTCCCGGATATGGCTGGAATACCTGAATTTAAACCAATTTACGAAGAAATAAAAACACAGGTAAGCGATGGAACAATCAAACGAATTACAGACAAGGACGTTAACGAACTTGAAAGCGTTACAGCGGATATTGAACGCAAAGCAGAAAGCGCAGATGAAGCTGGACTCGTTGAGGCCATCAAACAAGCAGACGAACTCATCACCGAGCCTGCCATCTCAGAACCCGCCGCAGCCAAACACGAACCAGAACCAGTAAAAGTTCCGTCCCTTGACGAGCAAATGAACGCCATCCAGGAGCGTTTTGCCCGTCGTGAAATCACCATGCAGGAGATGAATAAACTGTCTGAGCCTATCAGGAAACAGATGGTGGAAGAAGGCCCCCGGTCGCCCGAACCAGAATATAGACCTGGCGATTTTCTTAGAAAATTAAAGGTTGTCAAAGGCGCCAAAGACCTAAATAAATTTCAGTTCAACCCGCTTGGAATACCTATTGTAATGTGGGATGGATTAATAGAAACTGTGGCAAAGTCTATTGACGCTGGTGCGTCTATTGGTAAGGCTATCCGAACGGGACTTGATGAAATAAGAAAATCTGATTGGTATAAAAATTTAGGCAATAAACAAAAAAAAGAATCAGAGTCCATTTTTATTGACTACATAAATCAAGAATTTAAAAAAACAACACCACCCACTGATCAGGAGGCTAATGCTGCATTTGATTTAATGAAAAAACAAGAATCTATTGCACAGAAGTCACTTTTACGTCAATCGGCACAGTCTGTAAAAAGAATGGTTCCAAGGGTTCTTTTTGATATAAGTTATAACGCCAAACGATTTTTAGAAAAAACAAATCCACTGGAAGGTCTAAGGGCGAAAGATTTATTTCAATTATTGGTTGGTTCATCTGGTAACACAGTAAGAGAGGTGTCTAAAGCTAAAGAATATGTTCTTGGCAGTTTAATACCAGGTAAAGAGTCTATCATGTCACATAAGGAACAGGCGTTGCTTGGTGAATATCTTAATGCACAACGAACCATCGAACTTGACAACCTTTATGACTCCCGCGGTGAACTTCGATTAAAACATCCTGGTGATATGACCAAGGAGTTGTATGAGAAGAAAATGGAATTATGGAAAAGCAATACAAATGGTGTTCTGAAAAGTGATTTTGGCATCGAACAAGGGTTTGATTTTTCGAAGATAGAACAGGCTGCAAATAAATATCACGAACTGCTCAATGGAAAATTGCAGGAAATGTTTGAAAATGATTTACTCACACCAGAGGCTTATGATAAATTAAGTAAAGAACAAGCAAATTATTCACCAAGGGAATTTTTAAATTTCATAGATTCTTCGCCTACCTTAGATGGTTCATTAAGTGGCATAAAAACATTAAAGGAGGGTAGTTATGATGCGATAATAAAAGACCCGGCACTTCTTTTATCACATGTAATTGCAAGAGTAAACAGACGTATTGCTAAAAACAAAGCGGACAAATCATTATCTGAATTTCATAACTCGTCTCCCGATAACGGAGTGGTTATAAACGCAAAACCTTCGCAGGAGTATATAGACAAAGTTGGTAAAGCAAAAGAAGAACTGATCCAACGACAATCACAAACATCTATTATACCAACTGACGCAAAGGTAGAATATGTCCCGATAGAATGGGAGCAAACCCCTCGTGGTTACAAACCCATAGACTTTCTTGTTGAAGGAAAAGAAAAACGTGTTTTTGTTGAGGATTGGTTTAAGGATGAATGGGATAATACATCAATCCCAGAATGGTATCGTGTTACATTAAATATTTTAAGTTGGGCTACTGGAACTAAAATACTAAAGATGGCAGCCACGGGTTATAATCCGTCTTTCCCATTAACCAATACACCTTTGGATATGTTCCATATTGCCACAACTACAGATGCTTTTAGTCCTCATCTTCCCATAGCAACAGTTCAGATGATAACCAGAATGGTTATGAACGCCAAGGATATCGGAACAAGAAGTGGAAAATTTGATGAATATGTAAAACGTGGTGGATATACCGACATGCTTACAGCTCAAGGAGGCATAAAGTATAAAGCTGACAAATACGGTATTCGTTCGGAGGCCGGTAGGTTTATCAAACAAGCAGCATCGTATCCTGGAGAAACATCTGAAATAGCGACACGACTTGCGTTATATGATCAGTATGTTTTAAATGGTTTTAAGGAGTTTGCAAAAAAAAGAATACAACCAACAGAACAACAGATAGATCGTTTAAAAGATCACGCCGTATCTATGTCCAGACAGTATCTTAATTTTTCCGATCATGGATATCTCACTCAGTTCTTGGATGCCATTATCCCGTATTTCGGAGCAGGTGTTCAAGTTACCCGTGGAACCGTGCGTTATGCGAGAAATAATCCCAAGATGTTTGCTTACAAGTCTGGTCAAATACTTGCCGTGTCTTCTGTGTTGGCGGCATGGAATCTTGGCATTTTTGGTGGTACTGAAGAAGACAAAAATAAACGACGCGCTAAATACCTGAAAGAGATCAACGACAGGAATAGGGCTAATAATTGGAATATATTAACAAACTCATCTTTTGTTGATTCTGATGGAAATATTCGTGTTCCGTATTTTAAAACACCAGCAGACAACACTTTTATAGGACTTAAAAACATTGCTGAAGATTTAATTGTAAAGAAATTTTTTCCTGAAGAAAAAACAACATTATTAAATAGAAAAAGATTAATGGAACTTCAGGGATTATTAAAAAACGTTGGTGATTTAAATAGTATGCCACCGGCACTTAACGCTATACGTGGGTATCAGGATAATTTCGATAATTTTTACAAAACCGATATATGGAAAGGCATGGATTATGGTTCAGATAAATCCTTGGAACAATTTGATGACACTCCGTCTATATATAAAAAAATAGGTGATGTTACTGGCATGTCTCCTGTAAGGACTGAATTTGCAGTTGAATCTTTCACTACTAAAAATAACCCATTTTATTTGGCATTAGAAAAAGGATTAAGCATGTTGTCCGAATATGCAGATCCGGAATTAAAACCTGTTAAGCAAGAATTAGACAAATCGTTACTTGAAAATATAAAAAAGGTGCCTTTTGCTAATAGATTTATTGCTATAACAGATCCCAAGGCCGGTATTGATAAAAGCAAAGAGATACAGCAGGCTGAAAATAGAATGAAGGGTAAAAATAATCTTAAACTAAGCAAGGCAATAAATTCAAATAATTACATAGAGGCAGTAAAAATTATTACCGACACTGCCAATGTGCCAAGTGAGAATGAGCGATTGGTTCATAAATTCATCAATGAATTAAAAAGAAGAAACGTTCCATCTGAGATAATTAACCTTACTTTTCTTGGAACAAAAGCACGTGCAAACGCATTGTATGATGTGTATTTATCACATAAATATGACAAACAGAACAATGTAAAATTAAATGCAAAGATCGTTGGAGGAATTATTACACCAGATATTCAAAGAGAAATCCAATCAGGTGACTATGATGATGATTTTAAGAAATTTATAAATGGTAGCAAGTAATTGATTTTCCATTTCACTCCCATTATCTTTGTTTAAAATTCAAAGCAATGAATAAAGTTAATTTAACCATAGACACTGTTAATAGCAGGGTGCAGATAGATTTTCTGGCGTCAAATAATACAACCATAACTGGCACGAGATACATAAACGCACCGTGGGTAAGAATGGATGTCACCGGGACAGGATGGAGATTTGACAATATTGACGAATTTTCGTTCAATAAGGAAGTGTTTTTCTCGCAAATAGTTTTATTGAATGGTGATCCTATTGGGGCGACGACATATTCTGACATAACGACAATGCTTTTGGCATTAAAACAACATGTTACAATTATTCCAGCGCCAACATCTACTGATACGCCATCTATGGCTACTTATGCAACGAGCACTACAATACCATCCGGGGCTAAATCGGTAACAGTCATTACAGACAGTATTTTTGCCGGAACAATATTGGGAGCTACAGCTTCAGCAGATTCTGTGTATTCATTTACAGCACAGGCGGGCAGTGTTTTAGGAGCTATTGCAATTACCAGATCGGACGGAAATTTTACAATCCTTAAAACTATTTAATTATGAAAAAGTATCTTATCCTAATATTCGCTATACTTTCATTTTACGTATCAGCACAGACTGATTATAAAACTATTCCATATTCTAAGACTCAGGCAAATGCAAAATTTGCTCCGATTGCATCACCGACTTTTACGGGAACAGCAATAATCCCTAAAATATCAACAGACACCATCAAATTAATTCCATCTGCGTCGGCCCCATCATCACCGAAGGAGGGCATGCTCTATGCCAAGACAGATCACACGTTAAATTACTACAACGGCACTTCCTGGATCAACCTTTCAGCTTCAAGTAACACCAACTTTCAGGGCCTTGCATGGAATGAGGTAACTGATACCTATGTCAGACAGGGAACATTGGCCGGTCAAACGTTGGGTGCTTCTCCCGGTGACTTGCTTTTACCTGTTCAGAGTAAAATGCGCGGCTGTGTTCTATCTGATGCCGGGGCGGTTCAATACTACCTGAGTGCAACGGATTGGGCGTACAAGGAAAACGGGGCAGCTTCAACACTTACCGGGGCAGACGGACAGGTAATGGTACAGATTCCCAAGTTTTATTACCAGTACCAAAAAAACGGGAATTACCATATTTGGAACATCTCTCTTGACAGCATACCAGGTTACACCCGGCATCCAGCATTTATCAAAGATGGGGCGTACAAGGATTACCGTTACATAGGGGCGTATGAAGCTGTATTATGGGATGCCACTACTGATAGTGCATACAGGGATTATAAGGCAGGGGTAACGATCACCCCCGGAAGTGATAAACTTTCATCCGTTTCAGGTTACAGGCCGGTCACTAATATTACACGGGCAAATGGCAGGCTTATGGCAGCTAAAAGGGGAATCGGATGGCGGCAAATGGATTACGATTTAGTGAACGCCATTCAGATACTTTTCATCGTTGAATACGCTACATTCAACTCTCAGTCAATCATGTCTGGTATTACTAATGTGGCCGATTGGCCTGCATATAACAATTATTATCCTATTGTCGCAACCGGACTTGGAAACAGTATCGGTAATGCAACCGGGCAGAATGCAGCAGCAGCCAGTACGGCATGTGCTACTGTGGCAGCAACAGGGTATTCGAAATACAGAGGGATAAGTAATTTCTACGGACACATTTACAAGCTTGTGGACGGGTTTAACATCAATGCAAACGTGCCTTACGTGAGTAACAATTCAGCGGTTTGGGCTGATGATACCAGTGTAGGGTATGATTATCTCGGTGTTACCATGCCTTCATCGGATGGATGGCAGAGTACGTTGGTTAATTCATCCAGAGTAATGCTACCGGCAACCATAGGGGCTGCATCGACTACAAAGATCACGGACTACTATTATCAGGGCACGGCTTGGAGGGTGGCGTTTTTCGGCGGCAATGCGAACGATGGGGCGAGTGCCGGGGCTTTCAGTTGGTATCTGCACTACGGTTCCGGCGATTCGTATCAGCACATTGGCGCTCGGTTGTCCTTCTAATAAGAGATTGCGGCACTTGCCGCACATTATGCGAAGCGTTTTTATTGTTCTTTAAAATATAGGGTATTTAGCGAAGAGTGGCGTTTTTCGGCGGCAATGCGAACAATGGGGCGAATGCCGGGGCTTTCAATTGGAATCTGAACAACGATTCCGGCAATGCGAATCAGAACATTGGCACTCAGTTGTACTTCTTGAATGCGCTAAGTATCCTTGCCTCTTGGCAAAATATATGGATGTCCGTTAAAGTGCTGGTAGGGAAACCGAAGGTTCTGGACAAATAAAGAAGGAGTAAATGAAAAGAGTAGGTAATTTATTTGAAAAGATCGCAGACTATAATAATCTGAAACTTGCGCATCAGAAAGCCCGCAGGAAGAAGACCCATTATAGCGAAGTGAAGCAAGTTGATCGGCATGAGGATTACTATTTACAAAGATTGCAACGAATGTTATTACAAAAAACATTCAAAAAGAGGGTTGCCATGATTGACCGGATCAGGAACAAGCGGTCTGTGATCATGAGTTATTACGGATGGGTTAAAGTGTCCGACAGCAAGATTTTATGGAATAAGTATTTACCATTATTTGAACTTAAAATAGCAGCATAATGAAAACACAATCAGACAATAAATTACCTCTCGCCGTGAAACTTCAGGGCGGTGGATTGATCAACTTCAACGAACAGGTTGTAAATGTTCCCGTGATGCCGGGGCAACCTGAAAAGACAGCCTTTGAATACGACCAGGTGAAGGTATCAGACCAGCCAACCAAAGGCGAAATCGTTTCAGCCATTATCCGAAGCAAGTATTCATCTGACGATGAATTAGCGATCATCCACAACGGCAACGATACCCCGGCCCATGAAACCGAAATGGTTGAATTCATGGCTTTCAGGGTTGAGGCTAAAGTATTGGCAGTACAAGCACTTTCGATGATATCATAGTGTTAGCAAAATAATTATTGGAATTTCATATATTGCCCTTATATTTGCATTATGCAGATCACTAAGGGCAATTTTATTTCCATTTTACAAGATCCCACGCCCGAAGCTATTGATGAGATTGATAGGGCGCTTTGCCGCTGCGGATATATCCACCACTGGTACTATAAAATGATGGCAGGAACATGGAACCCGATGCTCAGTGAGATGGACTATGAACTGAAAGACGTTAAGACTACCGAACAGTTGTATGAATTTTTAATCCATAAACAAGATGCTATTTAAAAGTTCTCAGTTATCCCGTGATTTGTGGGGTAGTTTCTCGCTCCGCTTGCAGCAGCACAGTATCGTTGACGCATCAAATCGTATCGTATCGAAGCGTGAGGTGTTCGAAAACCTGTTCGATGAATGCCAGGGACCGCAACAAGTCGGGATAGAACTGGTGGTGTCGGGTATTCATCCGAGCTACAGCCTTGTCAAGCGTGAAGGATTTGACGAGTCGATAGTGGAACGGCAGCATATCGCAGATGTGACAAGGGATGAGCTTACCTCACGCTCAGTAAGTATCGCAAGGAAATTCGGAGTCTGCCATGACTTTGATGTTACGGTAAAAATGATGACAGAGGCGATGCTTTATGTCATGGAGAATAAAGACCAGATTGAACAAGCCATAAAAAAAGCGGTGTAAACCACCGCTTTCCCAAGGTTACCACCCTTGTCAGCTATGAGGAACAGACTTCTTCTTCTTTCCTTTACGGACAGTTTCTTCTGGTACTCCTACTTCAGCAACCATTTCTGCAATTTCCTCATGCACTGTCTTAGCCACAGCAGTTACATCATGTGACCAGACGCGAATTTCTGTGCCATGTGAGTCCACACCGGTTAAGCGCATCAGCGGCCTTCCTTTAAGCTGCTCGTTGTCCTTGTCGAGTCTGTCAACGGTATTAAACACGATACCTTTATAACTGAACTTTCCGGAGTCGGCAATGGCCTGTAATTTCTCAAATTCTGCTTTTACGTTCATTGTGATTGTTCTTTTTTGATGATACCTAATTTAGTTCTTATCCAGATCATGCGTTTGAGCTTGAACCGAAGGCACTGTCCTTGCATGATCTCGTTCTCAGTCTGGAGCTTCATCAGCTTTAACTGTTCGCGCTGTATCTCCTGATTGCGCAGGTCATTGACGCTTTGTAAGAATTTAACGTCGTCATACAATGTCTTGGTGGTCAGTTCCTGTATGGCACGTACCGATGTGTCGGCTCTCACAGCTATCTCACGCAGTGCGTTGAAGGCTTTTTCTTTAATTTCCTGGTTTGTCATATGGGTTATGGTTTAAAGTAAGTCGCGGTGTAATTTCGGTTCCTTGATTAGCGATGGATCGTTCATTTTAATCTTCTCCAGTTTCTCTCGCAGTTTCTTGTCACGCAGATATTGACTGGCGGCTACTTCCCTGTCAGACTTGGTGGCCTTATTCACTACAGGCGCTTGTGGCTGCACGAACTCAAGCGGGATCGGGGCTTCTTCCACCGGTTCTTCCTCAAATGCCGCTTGTGTAAAGTTTCTGAGTCTTTCTTTACGAATGGCGCCGTCTATGTCGGCCTGAGTGGTGTTTGGTTTCAGGTTGGCCTTGCATACCGTACACTCAACCGTCACGTCTGCACCTAACATCTTAATGAACTCAGCGCACCCTTCGCCGTTTTCAAAAGTAACCTTAATCGTAACCATATCTGCTTGTTTTGAGTGTGCAATATACCACACAATATAAGATTTACCAAATTAATTTTGCTAACAATATCTGATATTCCAATATTTCGTATTATATTGCGGCTATAAAACAGCAAGGCAATGAAAAAATACAGATTACTGAAAGATTGGGTATCTCCATTCATGCATGTTAAGGCAGGAACAATTCTTGAACAGGTTCGCGATTGTGGCGTCTTTAAATGGCCTGTTTTTGAAATAGGTGAATCAGCTTTGTATGAAGTTGATATGTTGAAGTACCCGGACTGGTTCGAAGAAGTGAAACCTGAAACCATTACAGAACGTGGTGACTTTGTGTGGGAATTAGGTTCTATCAAGTGGAAGGCCAGTCCTACCGGAAGATTAGTTGTTCATGTTTCATCAACATCTCAATCTGTATCTGTATGCGAATGAAAGTCCTCCTTGGTGAAAAAGTAATGGTACTGCCAGAACTCACCGAAGAAAAATCAGCCGGTGGAATTATCATCCCGGAAGTAGCACTCAAAAAATCACATCCTACCCGCTTTGGTGTAGTGGCCAAGAAAGGCACCGGCACTCCATGGAACCGTATGGAGAACATTCACGTCAAGCAGCGCATCGGCTTTAAGGCCGGTAGCGGTATGCCATACGAGGAAGAAACAGAGGACGGCCACACAGCCAAGTACCTCATATTGTCTTACGCTGAAGTGATTTTCGAATGACACTGGCCGAACTGCAATCCTACCATCCGGCCAACAACCTTGTATTGTTAAAGCCAGCCGTTAAGACTGACATGATCAGTCACGGTACGTTGGAACTACACGCTCCGATATCGCTCAAGGACGGCAAGGCATACGACCAGACTAAGACTCAGCCTATCGTATGCCAGGTTATATCGGTGCCACGGAAACTCATCTTCGGTAAGCGCAAAGTGTACCGTGAGACGGTTGAAGAACTGGACGTACCACCCGAAGTCAAGCGGTATCTCATACAGGCGCGCAAGCAAGCGATGTATTCCGAGACGACATTGATTGAAGTTCCTATCCCCGGCTCAATGCTTTGGAAGACGAAATGCGAACTCAAGCCTAACGATATCGTATGGGTAAACTCATCGGTGCTGATGAACTCCGAGGGCAAGGGCATGAAGCTGAACTGCGAGAATCAGGACTACTACCTTGTTAAGTATGACGACATCTACCTGAAGAAATCCGGTGACGACGTGAAGATGCTTAACGGGTGGGTACTGGCGGAACTATTCGTGGAATCAGAAGACTGGATGAAACGCCTTGAAAAGATCGGCATGATTGTTCCTGACTTGATTAAAAACAAGCAGTTCAACGACCGGATAGGGATTATCCGCTATATCGGGGATCCGGTGGAGTACCTGTTCGAAGACATGTACGACCATCCTGAGATTCAGAAGGACGATATTATCATGTTCAAGTGGAGATGTAACAGAAGGCTCGAACCGGGGAATAAATTTTTCAATAAAGACGCCGATATGATTGTCACCAGACGAAGCAATATCTTATCGGTAATGGAATAACCAACATGCACAAAACAAGCAATTTATACAAATTGATTAACCTTCATTCAAGCATTACTTTTACCGATGCTTGTTTTGCTGGTTTGTGATCTGGGTGGTTCTTCGGAACCGCCCTTTTCTTTTTAAATGATAAGCCATGGCGAAATTTTCAAGCTATCTATACAACCCTACCGATCCGTCTACACCATCCAAGGTGGAAGCCGATATCCCTGAGTTTCGGTTTGAGTGTCCGGATAAGGACAAACTGATTGCTTACACAATCTATACCTATGACCCTCACGCGGACCTGTTAAAACTCTTTCCGAACGATTTTAACCGACGCAAGCATGAAGCAGCACTACTGGCCGGATTCAAGAAGAACGCACAGGGAACGTTCGATGAATGGGTAGAGGACTGTATTATCGGCCACAATGACCAGTACAATGCGGCCATAGTCGCCTTCGTAACCAAATTCAATATTGCAGACCTCCCGGCCTTTGTCATGTACCGTGAGATATTCTTCTCAGAATTTCAGGCGGCCATGGGCGCCGCAGACAGTAAGGGCAAGAAAGAAGCCATGGCCAATGCTGAAGTGGCAAGGAAGCAGATACAGGAGCTGGAACGTAAAATCTTTACGGACGAAGAAACCATAAACGTCCGCAGTGCCTTATATGTCGTCGCGGAAAAAATGAAACTCAACTTGCGCCCCGAACATATGGCCGAGGCAATAGAGAAGAAGCAGTTAAATATCAACGATCCGTATTACGGTAACAAACCGCGCAGAGGCCGTCCGCCAAAGGTATGAAGTATAAATACGAAGCCATAGACCGATTTGTTTACCTGAATCAAGGCGATCCAAACCTATTCCCTATTGAGATTGATCAGCTTGACCTTATTCAGAGAACGTACCGGCATTTTAGTTTAGAAGAACCACAAGATTTTCCGGACTTTGAATTTGTTGAAGGACACGGACTGCCACCGGAACAACAGAAGTTTCAACGTGAAGTCATACCGCAAGGACTTATTGAACTTGAAAGATCCATCCGGACAGAGTTAAAGCCGAAAGGCAAAGCCAGGGAGCTGTCACCGGTGAGGCGAGAGCTTAAAGTAATTGAACTTTTCTGGGAGCAACTGGAAGAAAACCAACAGAAATACGAGACTGAAATAGCATGGCTGAAAACCATGTGGTATTACAGGTTATTCGGGAAGCACTTTTTCTGTAACGGAAAGCACACTTACATACCCGGACATTACTGGTTTTTTCTGAATTTTTGGTATTTGAACAATAATATCCTTCCGGAGTATAGGGATCGCGACAGGAGGTGGAGTATCGGTTTGAAATATTGCGAACTGACGACCACTACATTTAAGGACATTGACGAAAAAACCGGACTGCCAGTAAAAAATGAATATGGTGTTTACGAAATGGTTGACACCGGCAAGCGTACTATTTTCGGTGCCAATTTCCCAAAAAGCCGTCGTGTTGGCGATACGTCAAGAATCGAGTGTGTCTTTACGGAACTTGTAACCCGAACATCGGCATGTAAAATTGGTATTCAGGGAATGAGCGATGAGAACGCTACAACCGTGTTCCAGGAGCATTTTGCGCACCCCTTTATCCGTTTACCCCTATTCTGGAAGCCCGTATGGGATGCTGCTGGTGGCATTGCACCCAAGAACTCAATGATGTTCGATGACTTTGACGACGTTGAGTTTGGCCTTCACTCCATGGTGGACTTTGCGACCAGTTCAGACAAAGCGAAGTATGATGGGAAATTTCTCTCAGCCTACCATTGCGATGAAGGTGGAAAAATGCAGCGTAACGATATTAATGACGTTGTTGGTGTTGTAAAGTTCTGCCTTTCGCTTGGTGCCGGTAGTAAAATACATGGGATTGGTGCAATAACGACCACTTGCGATGAAATATCAGAGGCATCCGCCGGTGAAAATTACATGAAATTCTGCAACCGATCACACTTTGAAAAACGTGACGCAAACGGACAGACCGAATCTGGCTTTGTGGATATTTATTTCAGGGCGGAGGATGGATTGCAGGATTACATTGGACCCTACGGAGAATCAGTTATTGAGAAGCCCACTCCGGAACAGGCCATGTATATCGGAAAAGATTATGGCGCGAGACAGTTTATTGAGAATAAAATTGCCGCGTTCCGAAGGGCAAAAGATTGGTACGGATTGGCATTATTCCGTCGTCAGCATCCGCAGTGCTATATTGATATATTTACGCCACCGCCTGCAAACCAAGTACTTAGGCGTGATTTAATCGAAGAACAGATACAATTCTTACAAACCAATAAACAGTATCAGGCCATTCGTGGAGACTTTTACTGGAAGAATGGTTTTGGTAGCGAGGTAGGATGGATGGAAAACCCGACGGATGGACGGTTTTATTTATCGCGCAAATTCAAACAGAACGAAACCAATAAGCGCGTGTTCAGAGATGGCATGTGGTATCCTGCCGACATGACTACGTTTGTTGGAAGCCCTGACACGTTTGGTATCAATACACCTTCAGGACGTGCATCAAAAGGCGGACTGATTATAACATGGCTGCGTGATGTGATAAATGATCCATTGGAAAAAGAGCAAGACCAGGTTGAGTCCGACAGGGATATTTTAACGTACAGTTTCCGGCCGGACACGCTTGAAGGATATCAAAACGATATGCTTATGGCGCATGTTTACTGCGGAGCAATGTGTTTCCCGGAGTCCAATAAGCCTAACATCGCTGAGTATTTCAGACGAATGGGTTACGGTGGATATCTGTTATCGAACCATGACCGCGTTACTGGTAAAGCCAAGCCGGAACCAGGTTGGTATAATCAGTCCGGTATTGTTGAGGCCGCTATCCGGTGGCTACAGGATGATGTTGCGGTAAATGTCAAAAGGTGTTATCACCTTAATTTATTACAGGAATATCTTGAGTTTGGAGGCCGCAGTTACATTACCGATCTTGACTTGATTGCTTCCAAGCTGGGAACGTTAATTGCCAAAAAGAATCCGTTTTACAATTTCGTTAAAGGTGCCAATGCAACTATTGATGTTACGGGATGGATACCAGGATATGAAGGCTAATCCCCCACTCATTGAAAAACCTATCCTCAAACTATATATTTGCCTGAAAGTGATTACCGCATGATTAGTTACCCAGGTTTTGACACGTCGGCCTATCTCGTATTGCAGGAACGAAATCCCGCTTTGAGAGACAAAGCCTATTATTTACAGAACGCCAGAGCATTTTATTCGTCCTACCTTAATGGCACGTCAACGATTGGATGGGATGGTGCAACACGGTTTGAAATACTGAGGTTATTTTCCGAAGGCAGGCAACCATCACCATCAAAATCACAACAGGTAGAAAAAAGCGGCTCAATCCTTGACATTAACGGCAATCCGATTGAATACCCGGCCGAGGAGCGCAACTCAGATATCTTGTCCATAAACCCTAATCACGACGTTTGGGATATCTTGTCACCGGCTCCAAAGATTATGGAGGCACTGCTTGGAACGTTTGCCAAGATTGACTATGAGATCAGCGCCGACCCACTGGATTATAATACCATCCATGAGGTTGAGGACGCAAAATGGGAACGTTGGGCGATAGCACGTAACGCAGAAAAGATAAAAATGGCAGCGGCTATAGCCGGTGTTGAGTTCCCGATCCCTGAGAACCTACCTGAGACACAGGAGGACATGGACCAGAACAGCGAAGAATTTATGCCAGCGCATCTGCGGTACATTGAGCAGATTGTAAAGCATTCATTTGACATATCGCACTGGAGTCCGGACGTAAAAATGATGTTCTACCGGGATTTACTCATTGGCAATAAGGCTTGTATTCAAAACCAATACGACCCGGAGGATGGCAAAGTAAAGCCGACATATATTTCACCGACTGTTGGTGACGTGCAGCGCAGTGACTTTGTGGACTGCCGCGACAGTGAACGGGGATGGCACTTTTCATTAATGTCAATCTCAACCTTGCGTCAATATTTCCCGGATAAGGACGAAGACTTTTTCCGTAAGGCCGCTAAAGCCTATGCCGGTAAATTTGGCAATCCAAGGGTTGACTTCTTCGACAAATATAACATTCAGCAGGGGGAAGGCTGGGGATATGACGCGTATAAGGTCTGCATCTTCAACTGTGAGTGGATAGACATTGACACTACAAAAGAAGTTATCTCCAAGAATAAGTACGGCCGCGAGATGATTAAGGAAGTGCCTTTAAATAAAAAGGTGGCCAGTGATAAAGTGGTTCGGTTCAGTGATACCCGTATGCGTTTTCAGTGCAAGTGGGTTATCGGAACGGATGATATTTTTGAGTACGGTCCGGCTTATGATGTAACCTACCCGTCCAAGAACGACACTGAACTCACCTATAAATGGATTGTGCTTCCAGGCAAGAGTAAAATGGAGCAGTTGGTTCCGATCCTAAACAATTTTCAAAATTTATGGGAAAAATATAAAGAACTACTGCGCAACTCCCAAGGTAAGATACAGTTCCTTGACGTTGACATGATGGCTACCGTGGACTCGCATAAAGAAGGTCCGAACGTGGCAGCTAAAAAAGCCTTCAGGCGGTTCTTAGCGACAAACAAATTACTTTTCAGGCGCGTCAATGCGGCTGGTATGCCTAACCAGAACCAGCCTATCGAGGAGATGGACGGCGGCATGGGGTCCATGTTTACGGAGATTCAGAACGCAATGAAAATGAACATCGACCTGGTTGAGTACATCACTGGGTTGAATCCTATGTCTCTTGGCCAGAGTCCTGATCCGAACGCTCCGGTTACTACAACGCAGATGGCTATGAACGCTACCTCAAACGTTCTGCGTCCTATCGTGGACGGAGGTATGCGGATGAAGCAAGGCGTGGCCGAGAACCTTGTACGGTGGACCACCATATTAATTAGAGGGAATAAATATAGCCGGGATGCCTATAAAGAAGTAATCGGCAAATATGGCGTACAGGCTATTATCACAGCCACCCGTGACGAGTGCGAGTATGGCATAACGCTTACACCAAGGCCAAACGACGCAGAGAAGCAGTGGCTATTACAGCAACTTCAGCAAGCTACCACTCCTGTCCCCGGTAGTGGCCGTGAAATATCAACTGCCGACGGCAACGTGATCATGCAGATGATAATGAGCGATACGCCCGTTAAGACGGTATCGTATTACATGGAGAAAGCCAGAAAGCGCCAGGAAGAACGTTCGTCCAAAGATAAACAGGCGATGATGCAGCAGCAGAGTCAGCTTAATCAGCAGGACGCTCAAGTGTCAAATCAGGCCAAGATGCAAGCCGACCAGTTGGCTCATCAGAATAAAATGGCTCAGATTCAGGAGACAAACAAAGGACTCGTCACCAACACCATGGCACAGGAGACTATGCGCAAGGATAAAGATCAGTCTGTGCAGGCCATGAAGAACATGCAGCAGATGTATGTAGGCGAGAACGGCAAAGAGTATTCGCATGAGGACTTAAAAGGTGTCCATATACATAATGCGGTTAAGTCCGGTAAACTGAAACCAAAAGGCAATGGATAGTTTTCTGGATGGATTATCAGCACTGTTCCCAATCGGTGAGGATGAGTTTATTAATGGACTTCATCTTGACCATCCGGCTTACGATATCAATGAGGTAAGGGCAAGGGTAAATGCCGGGAAGAAAGTACCGCTTCAGGACGCCACCATTATTCGAATGATTCAGCAAGGGATGATATCGCCGACTCCGGACATGGCCATGTAGGTTCCCGGTGACGGCAGTTATCCTACTGAACGTATGTACACTCCAGAGGGTGCTAAGAATTATTTTATGCGCAAGGAAAGCGCGGACTATAAGGCTCCCGGTATGGGTCAAGGCCCAAGCAAATATGTTCAGCGGATGCTAACCGGTGATATTGACAACGGACAGGGATCGTTTAAGGAAACAAAGAAATAGTCGCTTGAACTATTGATTTAGTTAGCGATGTGGTATCTCAGGATACCGGCAAAGGCTCGTCAGGTTTATACCTACGGGCCTTTCACTTTTCCATACGTTGATTATTTGATTCTACAATAATATCTTGCACAGCGAAAACTAAAACAAAGCAAGCAATGAGTTCATTTGATAAGATTTTAGCACAGGCCGACTTGAAGATTGTCACGCATGACGATCCTGCGCCGGTAGTTGTCGATCCACCTGTAACTGATCCGCCACCTGCCGACATAAAGCCAGCCGACCCGCCTGCACCGGTAGTACCGGACAGGTTCAAAATACTAAGCGAGACGCTTGGCAGTGAGTTTAAGTCTGAAGAAGACTTAACCAACTGGAAAAGTTCTTTGACAGAAAAAGACACAAAGCTAAAAGACTTCGAAACGCGTTATGCCGCGCTGCAACAGGAAAAAGAAGAACTGGCAAAGAGTTTCGATCCGAAGTCGCTGTTCGCATCCGATGAACTGTTCGTATTGAACGGACTGCTTAAAAAGTTCCCGGACAAGAACCCGGTTGTGATGACTGAGATAGCCGCAAGGGATTTCAGCAAGTCACATATCGACTCGCCGATTGAGGTACTGGCACTGGAGCTGATGCTTGAGCATCCCGGTGTGTACTCCAATAAGGCAGATGCAGAGGCGGATATCCTGGCAAATTATAACGTGACAGAACGTGACGATGATGACAAGCCGGTTATTGACGCGCAGACCAAGCGAAGGATGCAGGTAGCAGCCAAGACAGCAGTGGATAAGTTCACATCTGTCAAAGGCCAGATTGAGATACCTAAATCTGTGGATCGCAGCGCAGAACTGGCAGAGGCGAAGAAAAAAGAAGAAGAACGCATACAAAAAATGACGGCTGCAACTGAGCCGCTGTTCACCAAGAAGATCCCGGCCAACTTGAAAGAAATTGAGTTCCCGGTTGTTTTCAAGGACGACAACGACAAAGAAGTGACCGAAGTTGCTTTCAAATATGAGATCGGCGAAGGATATGCTAAATCCAAGGCAGTGAAAGAAATTCTGGACGCTGTGCGTGGTTCAGCCATACGGGAAGGTACCGAATGGAATGAGGCCAAAGAAGCACAGATGGAACAGGAGGTAACAGATTTGTTAAAGGCTAACTATCTGTTTAAGAACCGCCAACAGGTTTACGCGGCAATGAGTGAAGACCTTCAGAAGAAGTTTAAGGACGAAGCATGGGTTAAACGCCATAACGTCCGACCACTGAAACAGGACGGTACAATCTCAAAGCCTAACTCGAAAGAGGAAAAGTTATCCCAGCAGCAGAATGACTTTTTGAAAGCTCGCGGAATCAAAGTATAAACTAACACTAATTCAAATTAACAATGGCACACACAGATAATATGCCAATTGCTCACTATACCAGTGCAGACTTGGCAACGACTCTTGAGGTGTTCGCAAATAAACCACAGGTTTATCCCGAACTCCGTAAATCTTTTGGACAGGGCATCCTGACCTTTGACATCATCTCCATCCTTAAAGGAAGCGATAAATTCATCGCATCTGAATCTTTTGACGTTCACGAAGAAATGCCTCCGTTCAGGACCATGAAAATTGGTAACACCGTAACAGGTGGCGCGGCTACCGGTAACCTGATCACCTTCAACCTTGACGCTGACAGCGACATTGACACTTATCATCACGCATATCCGAGGGTAGGACAGTCCTTCTGGGCCGGTTCACCGTCCAAGATGATTGAGTTCACCATTATGAGCGTGACACTGGAAAGTTCAAATGCCACCATTACGGCATACATGAAGGATTCAGCCGGAACAGCACTGACTCCTGTTGCACTTATCCGCACCGGTATGGTTCTTCCTCTTGCTCCTGCTGTAAATGCCGGACAGGGAACCGAAGGTACCACTCCGACACACACCGGATATCAGAAATTCACCTACTACACTGAAATTCTGAAAGACGCCCTTGGTTTTGAAAATGCTGAGTTTGCTCGTGAGAAATACGTCGAATATGAAGGTATTGGACTGTACAACCACGAAATCGCTCGCATGGATATGAACCTTGATGCCGCAATGGAAGCCAAGATCATGTTTGGAACCAAGACCACTAACGTTGCTGTCGTTCAGACCTCTCTTGCCACAAGCGCAAGCGTACTGGTTCCCGGTACACAGGGTATCTGGGATTGGATTGGCGAACGTGGTTATGACATTGAGTTCACCGATGCAACCGACTTTACCGTTGAGCATTTCTACAAACTGGCCGAATATGGTGAAAGCGTAGGCTTACCCGCCGGTGAGTGGCTGTTTGACTCAGGTGGCGACCTTCTGCGTAGGGTGGAAAAATCCTGCAAATCTTACATCACCAATGCAACCGGTTCACTGAACGAACTGTTTACCCCAGATGCAGGTGGTGGACAGAAAAACCTTTCAGTTGGTTTCAAACATATTATGATTGGCGGACAGACCATTATCCTCAAGCCCAATTATATTATGAACAACCCTTACCTGTTTGGGATATCAACACTGGGTATGAAAGACGCCGCCGCTGTTTATCCTTTGGGTAATGTACGTGAAGGAAAGACCGGTGAACTTATCCCGAATCTTTCACTGATTTACCGTGGCCTTGGCGCTTACAAAGACCGTAAACGCGCTATTGCTCCGTTCCTTGGAATGGGCAGTCCTAAAGGCGCTATCGGTGGACCTATCGTACTGACAGGTGACATCTCCAAAGTTCACTCGCTTGTTGATTTCGGAAATGTATTTCTGGAAGCATGGCGTGGTGTTCGCGTTATCAACACATCCTTTACCGGATTAGCATAGCTTTAATTAGTCAGGACTGGGCGCAATCTCAGTCCTGACTTCTTTTATTCAAACCCTAAACAAGCAAAAAAATGGCAATTTATGTGAATGGAGTTGTTCTCGACCTCTCCACAGTTAAGTCCCACGCCGGGGTATATTACGAGGGCGTGGATGAGATCAAAAGCCTGTTCGCCGGAGCATGGAAAGAAATTGATCGCAAATTCTTAAACAAAGCCGAACCCGTAGTTTTCAGAACACCTGGCATCAAGAGTGGTGTCGGTAAAGGCAATCAGGGTTACGCGTATCCCAGGATTGTTGATCACAAAACAAAAAAAGGTAAAGTTCGTATTGCATGGGCTGACGATATGAAGGTGGAGAATGGCAAAACAGTCTACTCTCCTATCCTTCGCAGCATTGGCATCAACGAAAAGACCATGAGGCTTGGAGAGGACGATATCGAGGAGATATTGTTCATGTTCCTGTTCAATCCGGAGGTTGTCACACCTAAGAATCCTATCGGCCGTACATTCCTTGAAGATAAGGAAGCTGACGCGCTGAAGTACGAAGAAAATGAAACATCGTCCGCAGTGGTAAGTTACTGGCTGTTCCGCAAGGAAAGTCCGTTCTATGCCAACGAGGTGAAGATATCCACGCTTTGCCTTGCCTGGGGTGTCAATCCCGACAATAAATCAATCACGTACAAGAAGCAGTTGCTTGCCGAGGCCGTTAAACGTGCCGAGAAGAGCAACGATCTTGAGTTTAACTTTAAAGCGTTCGACGCTGTTTGTGCAAAGCTGAAGGATGGCGGAGATACCCGTGACGTGGATATCCTGGCTCTTATTCAGAAATGCACCAACAACCGCATCATAAAGTACGATGCTGATGCTCTGGCATGGGTGCTGCTTGGCATGGACGGCAACAAACTCAAGACACTGTGCAAAGTTCCGCCGACCATGGTTGAGGTGAGAAAGAACGTGCTGAAGAAGCATTTGCTTGTGTCGCCTGACGACGTTCACACGTTGCAGTCATCGTTATCGGACGATCCCGCGCCGTCAAGCATGGACAAAGTGATGCTGTCTGTTGCTATACCTGACGTTGTAACGCCTGACTTTATCGAGACCGTTCTGACATGGCCGGACAAAAAAGCACTGTACAAGTTCTTTGGGTACGAGGTTCCGGGCGCAAAACTTGAGCAGATCCATCCGGTGCTGATCGAGTATCTTGTCATTCAAAAGCGGACTGTTCCGTTCGAAGTGAAAAAATAGTTTCTGTTTCCATTCTCTCCTCTCCATCTGATGCCGGTCTCTACAACCGGCATCTTTGGTTAATGTCTTGATATTTGTGATTCCAATAGTTATCTTTGGAAAAACATATACACATGACAACAGCATCAGCTTTCGTTCCGAGTTTCCTGATCACATTTGACATCGCAACAGGTACTTTAACCTTTACAGATACGTCCACTGCCAGAGGCACTCATACCGTAGGACTGATAAAAATAACGCATAAATTAAGCGGAGATATCCTTTACGTTCACGATGACTGGGGAACAGCACCGTCCGCATGGACTTCGCCCGATATCCATGGTTCGGCAACCGCAGTATGGACCAAATCAGGAATCGTACTGCCGACGGAATATCTTGGCGAGTACCAGTTTGAGTATGCCACATATAATGGCACTACGGCCACAGAAGATGTTGTTCCTACACCAACCGTAAGGACATACACACTGGATTATACCGCGCCTGCCGTCGCTATTGACATGGCGGTACTTTGCAGCACATCGGAGTTGACATCTGAGGACGTTACGGATTACAACCTCATTATCGGCGGTGTTCAGTTTATCCCAACAACTACCACCCGCGTTCATACGCTGACAAAACCGGCCGGTTCAGGCTGTACCATATCGCCGCTGACATGGACTGATTATGGCATAACAAATCTGCGAACCATTGGTGGTGGCGTTACAGCCGGTTCACGTATCTGGACAAGGACATGGCAGGCCAATATCGTTACAACACTGGTTTGGGATGTGGTGGCAGCTTATGGCGCAACCCAACCGGCCGTGAAGATCACTGACATTGTTTATGGTGACGATAATATTTATGCTCAGTGCGACGCTACCATTTGCGCCCTTGCTGAGTGCTACCGCAACATGCTTACCCGCTGGAGAACATCACTGACAAGTAACTTCTCATACAAGGAGGCCAACCGGGATAAAGTGCTTGAGGCCGCGGCCATGTTTGACATGCTGTTATGGGATGAACGTTGTGGCGTATCGACAGAGAACGACGTACTGGCGTTACAGACTATCCTGGCCGGAGAGAACTGCAACTGCACCGTCAACAATGACGAGGTAAGCGTTCCTATCGTTCCTTGGGGTGCTATCGTTGCAGGTGGCGGCACAACTCCTTCCGAGTTCCAGGTATTCTTTACGACTACCGATCCGACGGACAATGACGGACACGACGGAGATGTTTGCTTTCAGACACCTTCAGGACACATATGGTACAAGGTAAGCGGATCCTGGGTTGATAAAGGCTTGTATAAGGGCACAGCCGGTTCGCCCGGAGCCGACGGAGCAGGTGACGTTCAGGTGCTGGTAAATGACATTTTAGAATACTCCACATCGGGCAATACCGATGCCACTACAATTTGTTACGACTTTCAGATCAACAACTCATACTTTGAGAACGCCGGTGACTTTATGGAGTTTGTATGGGATGCGAAACTGGCCGCTAATGCCAACGGCAAGAGGCTGAAGGTGCTGTTCTGTGGCACAACCGTACTGGACTATTTCACTGACGACCTGGTGAATGCCGACAATAATCGTGTACGGATTGTTTTGAAAGCTACCCGTATCAACGACACACAGCAGAAACTTGAATGTTCACTCGTTCGCGGTGGACTACCGGCAGACGTGATTGGGCCTGTTGTGATGCTTAATGGGTATGATATGAACATGGATGGTTCAGTTATCCTCCAAGGCACCAATTCTGTTGCTTCGGCCAGTGACATCATGTGTGACGGTTACTCAGTGACGCTACATCTCAGGCAGACCACCTTAATCCCGGCCAAATCACCTTCCGGAGCAGGACGCGGCCTTGTATCACAGGCTTTCACGGCAACAGAAGGACAGACGGCCTTCACTGTTACAGAGTTCGTCCCCAACGACATGTACATTCCTTTGATTGATAACGTGCCGCAGAGTCAGTTGGTCGTTACTCGCAGTGGTTATGTGTTCACTTACGCACCGGGATTAAGCGCCGGACAGGTACTGTTAATCGTAGACTAAATATGAAGAAACTTTTGATTGCACTGCTGGTACTGGTTTCAGTATCGGCAGGCGCACAGGTAAAAGAGACTATCGTAAGGATGGACTCAGCATCGTCATTATTCAAGGAGAAGTATTATCCAAAGCAGTTGATACGGATAAGCACCGACTCAACGCTGCTTGCATTAACCCATGCCACTCAGATAGGACAGTCCATGCAGACTGTCCTTGACAGTTTATGGTATAAAGTGATTGGTACTCCGTCAAGTGTTTCGGACAGCACCTTTGCGTATGCTGTAACGGAACTGACAATTAACGGGGTGACACAGAACCTCAAACACGACAGGACGTGGACTATTGCATCGACAGACTCAGGATCATTTCAGAAATCTGACAGTAACACGGTCAGAAACGCTATTACATTAACCTACCTGAACAGTCAGCTCGTGTTAAAGCGCAATCTGAATAATCACGACTCGTTATCGACACTGGATGAGAAGTCGTATAATAGTTTAACAGACAAACCAACGATAGCAACATTCTTTCCTGGCTTGCAGGACAGTTTAAGCGACAGATATCGCAGGAAAGACACCGCCAATGTGTTATTAAGCCGGACACGGGCTTCTCACGACTATCAGGCCAAAGGAACATATTTAACGGCTGAGTCGGACCCGTATTACAGGGCGGATACGGCGAATATCGCTTTCTTGAATCAGGAGAATACGTTTACTAAGCCGAACATATTTAACGACAGTGTTGTTTCTAAAAATAGTAGGGCTGGATATTATCTTGCAACGGATCAATTACTTTCAGGCATACAATCAGGAGCATCGTTTATTGTTGGTAAAAACAAAACATTAACAGAAAATGCAAGGGGTTTTCAGGATTTCGCATACATTAATTCAATTGATACAATAGAATATGTTGCTTTTGATGCAAACACACAAATGTATAGCCCGACCAATGCGTACTATGGTGCGTGGGCTGGATATTTGTCAAGGTCTGTATTTGACCCAACTTCAACAACAGGGATGATGAATAACATATTTGGGTTCAGATCATTCCAGACACCTAAAAGCGGAAAGGTTGGAAATGTTTATGAATATTATGCAGGAGAGTTAGGATATACCGGCAGACCACCGGATTCTGTTGGAAACCATTATGCCTTTTATTCAGAACCATTTAACAAGACATATAAAAGCACAAAGAATTGGGGTGTTTATATCAATGGAACTCAACCTAATTATTTTGGGGGAAATGTTGGCATCGGCACAACGGCTCCCGTTGCAGCCTACCTCACCACTCCCGGCAGCACTACCAACAGTTCAGCAGTATTTGGAGCATTAGAATTGCAGAGCCACGCCGTAGGCACACAGACAATCGGCAGTAACCTGTATTACAACGGAACAACTTACAAATACAGAGCAACAAACGCAGGAATATCGTCAATGATTCAGATAAACGCAAATGGATTACTTTGGCATACGGCCCCGGCAGGATCAGCAGGAGCAACAGCAACAACAACATTTCGGTTCGGAGTAGATGCAAGTGGTAATGGAACGTTTGGAGGTTCAATAACAGCTAAAGACACCCTTAAAATAGGTGCTGCAAGGCTGTACGTCCCAACAGGAACTTTGTTTGAAAGCAAGGGAGGTGTATCGACGTTAACCGGATTATATGTTTTCGATGCTGCAAGGACAACTGGATTATCTATTACAAAGATAGGCACAACTTCGGTCGTTAATGCCAATGCAACTGATCTGACCTTAGACAACATAGGGATATTTAAAGTCAAGACTTTTGTCACCCCTTCTTCTTATGACAGGTTGACGATAGATAATGCAGGGGTAGCTACATTCACAAATCAGGTTGTCACTCCAGTAATCGCTATTTCAAGCACAGACACAGCATCAGGCACTTATCCTGTCGGTTCTATGATGTTACATATTGCAGCAGGCGATACCTCTGCATGGATTAAAATACGAATGACAGGAAGTTTAACCGCACGTTGGAAGAAACTAACACCATAAAACAAAACCATATGAAAAAAGCAATCATTATCCTATTCGTCTTTACCGTTACACTCTGTAACGCTCAGAAAGCCGACACGAACTATCTCAATTCAAAGCTCAAAGGCTTAATCGACAATTACAACAAAGTAGCACAGAAAGCCGACACGTTAACAAAGCAACTTCAGCAGTGCCAGAAACAACTTCAAACGCTTGAAGGAGCGATACAAATGGTGGCTATACTGAAGGACGAACAGACACCTAAAAAGCCAGCCAAATGACGACGTTATATGTAGTTACGGCGGTTATCCTCTTGTTGTATTTGTCAATCCTGGAGGGTTCAGTCCTGGCCATGAAGGATAAACTGGCACTTGGCGACATGCCAAGAGCGAAGAAGTGGGACCAGTTCCGTCACACATGGACGACGATACTCAGGTTTGCCGTGTTCCCGATCTCATTTATTTACCTGTGGCCGCTACAGTGGAGTAAGCTATGGTTGGTGTTCGTGTTCGTGTTCCTTGCCTGGACCGGTTGGAACACCATCCTGAACCTGTCACGAAGCCTGCCATGGTATTACAAAGGCTCAGTTTCTACCGGCACATCCTCTATGATTGACAAAGCGTTAAGCAACATATATATTTACTGGATAATTCAGGGTTTAGTCCCGATAGCGGCAATACTATGTTTAATATTCCTTAACAGATAAAATAGATGACTACCAAGAAACTGACCTCCTGGCTTGAAAATAACTTCGTGATAACGCTCATAGGTTCATTAATCGTCGCCATGATCATTGGGAACGTAACCCTGTACTCAGAGAACACCGGGATTAAAAAGACAGTTGAGGCCAACCAGAAACAGATTGAAAGCATAGAGTCGCAGTTGATTGGTAAGGAGGCATGGAAGATGATGCGTGACGACGTAAAGGATATCAAAACCGTACTGACAAAATTTGCAGAGAAAAACGAAGCGGACCATGACAGCGTCAAAGCAAAATTGGGCAGGGTTAATGCAACATTAAAAGCTAAGAGATGATAAACCATAACGACTGTACGAGAAAACACGGTCAACCTACATCTGAATTTAGAACAGAATAATGGCAAAAGTCGAACTTCTTACCCCGATCATGCTTAAATGGGAAGGCGGTTATGTTGAGGATCATGATGATAAAGGTGGTGCTACAAACATGGGCGTTACATTATCCACATGGATGGCGGTTGGATACGATAAAGACGGCGACGGGGACATTGACCACGACGATATTAAACTGTTATCTGTTCAAGACGCTACTACTGTTTTAAAGAAGTTCTATTGGGACCGGTGGATGGCCGACTATATCACCAATCAGTCCGTGGCCAATATCCTTGTGGATTGGTTGTGGTGCAGCGGAAAGTGGGGCATAAAGATACCTCAGAGGCTGTTATTGCTCCCGGATGATGGGATAGCAGGGCCAAACACGGTAGCCGCTGTAAACGCCCAGAATCAAGCTGATTTTCATATGAAGATTTATAACGCGCGGCTTGCCTTTATTAAGAATATTATTAAAGAAAAACCATCCCAGAAGAAATTCGAAAAAGGATGGATCAACAGACTAAACGACTTTCAATTTAAACCTTAAAACAACAAACATTATGAAAGAAATCTGGGCAGTAATCCTTGGATCATGGAAGACAAGTCTTGGCGGCCTTCTGCTTTTTGTTGCCACAACGTTACAGTTGGCTGGCAAAATCTCACCTGAAATTTTTGCTACCATCGTAGCAATCCTTACAGGACTTGGCTTTATCGTCGCAAAGGACGGTAACAAAACAGGTAAATGAAAAATCCCTTAACCTGGCTCATTGCAGCCTGTGTAGTAATTGGCCTATTGGTAGCCCTGTGCATTCAGCAGGGTTGCCAGAGGGCTGATTATAAGAAATCGGCAGAGCAGTTACAATTATTGTACGAAGCCTGCCTGACAGCGCCTAAAACAAGCGACACGGTTCACGACACCATATATATTTACGACACCACTTGGCTTAGACCAAAGGAAAAAGTAATTACCATCCATGACACGACCGTAAAATATTGTCAGGCGTGGTTCGAAGATACCTACAAGTTCACCAATGCGGCCGGAAGCGGACGGATCCATTATGCCATTAACGTAAAGGACTGTCAGGCTGAGATCCAATTTAAGGAAGTAGTGAGTCCTAAAGAAATCATCACAGTAACAACGCATATCGACACATGCCTACCAAAACTGGTATATGGTACCAAGTCGCACATCTGGCTGTATGGCAAGCCGACAGTGGACTTATCGCCGATTAAAGTGAGTGCCGCAAGCCTGGGCGCGATATACACCTTCAAAGATCGGTGGGGCATAGGACTTGGTGCAGGATATAACTGGACAATCAGCACTCCGGTAGCCGAGGCCATGATCCTATTCAATATACGTTGAAAATCCTTTAACCGAAGATTATATTTGTACAAAACATATTACGATGTCAAAAATCAATAGTATTTGCCCCATAAACCTTGCCACCGCATCCTTTCCTGTCTTGTTAACACTGGAGTCAAGGGTGTCCCAATATAAAATATATGGAGCCAAAGCAATTTCGGCAAACTGTACAATAGATCCAACCGGAACTCCAAAGGAAGGAATGGTGGTTTTGATTGATTATGAGGGTGTGGTTATTACCACAACTGCCGATTCGAGATTTGGAGATTTTTCATTGGCTGTGTTTGGTGTCAAAGTTCCTTATTCATGGTTGGCAAAAAAGTCAAAGATATGGTGCGAATACCATAATTCAGCGTGGTCTGTTTTTATCCTTCCGTCCGTAGACAGCCTTCCTTTTATTAAAGCAGAGGCATTACACGAGTCAATCGTTGACGATACAACTTTAGGCATAGACACCACAACTGGAGAAATTATCATCAAGGACCTTGGCGTATCGACAGCTAAAATAGAAGCCAAGGCAGTGACGTTAGCCAAACTGGTTGATATCACACGTGGCAGTATCATTGTTGGAGGTGCAACAAACTTACCTGTCGAATTATCAGCTAAAACATCGGCACAAGTGCTTGTGGGTGATGGAACGGATGTTAAATCAGTGGCTATATCTGGTGACGTTACCATGTCCGCAGCCGGAGTGTTCGCCATTGGAGCGTCAAAGATTCTGGCCGCCATGATAAAGGCCAAAGAAATTGTTGCATCACATTTATCGGATACTGCCGCTATCCTGATGACTCAGCTTGCAGCTTTGACGGCATCCAAAATCCCGGTGCTTAATGCAAGCGGATTTATCGAGGCCGGAACAGTAAACTCTGATAAGTTGTCATTCATTGATGTTACAGCCGGAACAGCCGAGGCGTCCAAGTCAATCGTACTGGATGCCAATAAACAGATAGATGAACTGGACATTATTGCACCGAAGATTAACGGAGTGGCCGTGGAAGCAACAGCGGCGGAGATTAATTACCTTTCCGGTGCCACAAGCAATTTGCAAACACAGATAAGTGCTATTGGAAATGTCGTGTCGTGGAGTAAAATACTTACCACTACGGTATTGACATCAACTACGCTGAAAAAAGCACATACCTCCGACAGCCAGGGCGGGGCAATCAACCTTACCTTGCCGTTGATATCAACAATGGAAGAAGGCCAAGTCGTTGAGATCAATAACGTTGGAGCCAACGGAACGACAGTATTAAAGAACGCATCCGACCCGTCCTTTATCAATAAGGCTGGTGGCGAAGTGTCCAGTATTGCACTTGCAGATGGTGTCAGCTCGAAATTCATTATTGACGGGATTTATTGGCGGCAACTTAGATAGGCATACGCACCTACAACCGCACCTATGAAAATCAAAAGGCCCTGAAACGTTAGTGTTTACAGGGCCTTCAGCGTATATAATGCGGAGAGACAGGGATTGGAAGAAATATATGATTTTCATTTTTTATTGTGTTATATTATATCAGAGGCTTTTTTTATTGTAAGTTCTATATATTTGAGGCTCAATTTCTACGAACATCATATATGCGATATGATAAATATGTCAAATTCTTTCTAAAAACCGCACCTCTAACCGCATCCAACTCCGCACCTGAGTCCTTTTACTTTGCAGTTTCTGATATTTGGAAAGCCTTATCACCACTGGCATAGAAAAATATTTATTTGAATTTGTAAAAAAGGCGAGAATCCGTTGTATCTTTGCATCAACCAATTCATCAGCTATGTTTACCTATACCTTAAAGTCGCCATCGGCCAAGTCCGAGACGCTTATTTTCTTAACCTGCTATATGAACGGCAGACGTGTTAAGATATCCACCGGCGAAACTATCCACCCGGATAACTGGAACAAGGCAAAACAACTCCCACGGTCCAATGCTCCTTCAGCGGCCACTCTGACAACTTACCTTGAACGGTTAAAGTCACGCGCCAGGGAGGTTCACCTGTCACTCAAAGCCGACTTTGCAAATATAACGCCTAATGTCCTAAAGACAGCCATCGAACGGGATATAAAAAATGGCGGCAAAAAGGAAACGTTCGTCCAGTTCATTGAACGGTTTATTGTTGAGTGTGCTGAATACCGGCCGGAAGGATCCATTGAGGTGTACCGGTCGATATTAAAACTGCTTAAAGGGTACAATGGCCCAAAAGACTTTGGCGATATCAACGATGAATGGTTTAAGAAATACCAAGCGTATTTGGAGCGTACTAAAATGGCCGACGGAACCATAGGCGCCGGGATAAATTATATCGGCAAGAATGTCGGAGTGATACGTGAATTAATGACCGTGGCGAAAGACCAGGGACTACACCGCAACACCGATTATAAAGGTGGAGCATACACCAAGCCAAGAGAGGATGCGTTCACAATATACCTGACGGTACATGAGCTGCTGAAGATGTACGTGATTAACCTGCCTAAGAAACAGTCCATCGTCCGCGACAGGAACATGATCGCTGCATTCACGGCACTGAGGTTTAGTGACAGTTCAAAGATTACGCCCAACAGCGTCCGTGATGGCCTGATGTGGGATAAGAACCAGAAGACCGGCGAGGATGTGGTTGTACCGCTGCATTGGGTCGTCAAACAAATACTGGAGGATAACCCGGACGGACTGCCACCAGCTCCGTCGAATCAGTCCACCAATAAAGCGTTAAAGGCTATCGCAAAGAAAGCCGGGATAACTGACAATGTTCAGGTGACAAAGACTAAAGGCGGTAAGCTGGTAACGACGGTGGTTAATAAGTATGAATTGGTGTCCAGTCACACAATGAGGCGCAGTGCGGCCAGCAATATGCTCAAGGCCGGGATACCTCAGAAGGCTATAATGATGGTTGGCGGTTGGAAAACAGACGAATCATTCCGCAAATATATCCGTATCGGCAAGGAAGAAAACGCGCTTATGATCCAGGATCACTCGTATTTTCAGGAGGGTTGACCGGCTTACGTATCATAAACCTCAGATCGTCCACATACTGCTCCAGTGTCTTTATCTGGTGATCTTTCTCCTCACACTTCTGGCAAATATGGCTTGTGTCCACCGGCGGATGAGATAACTTCTCAGAAGCTACGGTACACATATCCTTATACATTTCCAGCGACACGTCCGGATTGAATATGCCATTCAGGTCCGCGCCATGCTTTGCCATCCACGACAGATAGTTATTTGGGATAAATGTCGTCTCGCCGCTTTCCATCAGTGAAAGTTGGCTCTGATTATATTTTGCCTCTTTGGATGCTGCAACCTGCGTTATTCCTAACGATTCACGGGCTGCTTTCATCTTCAAATGTATAATTGTTCCCATTGTTAAAAACTTTTTTTGTAAAAACTTATATTTTTATTTGGAAATTCAAATATCGTGTTTATATTTGCCAAGTATTTTATTTGTTATTGTAATAAACATAATGTCAAAGATAATGATTGTAGACACGAAAAGCAAGAAAAATCGTATCAGCAAGGTTCTACTTACTGAAAGACAGGCGATTAAAAATTCACGCAATGCCAATATATTAATGAGATACGGACAACTTAACGGGGCAATAGGTGAAATTGTTAAGGTATTGGCCGGTGAGTTTGATATGTCTATCTCGGCCATACGCTGTGTGCTGAAACGCAGTGGTGTCATAGGAATCCGCAAATATTAACCTAAATCAAAATAACTATGAGGACATTTTCATTTATTATGCTTGGAATATGTGTTATTACAATAGCATATATTTTAATTTCAGTAACACGGAAGGTTGACAGGTTCCGTAGGACGGCAACCGTTAACACCCCTTGCGAGTTTTTAATCGACGAAGACCGGGTTTGGGGCATCATCGTCGCAGACGACAAGGACACAGTAGTTATTAACTCAGTCTGGGGGCAGTACGAAGTCCTGAGATCCCAAATCTATCCGGCATGAAGACGATTCATTTCATTTACGAGAGTGGGATATTATCGACACAGATCGGTAAAGTCCTGGTGGCATATTACGAGTTGGAGAAGAAAGTACGCGTTGTGAAAATTGAGGATGGGTCCATCCTCAACGAACACGACTTTATCTTCGACCTGACGGAGTTCATTGGGAAAATTAATGCTTATGATGTAATCTGTAACCATAAATGATATTACACGACATCACACCCGAAGAACTGTACTCCACGATTCGCAAAATCGTGCAAGAGGAAATGACTAAACGCTTCGACAAGCCGATCACCAAGGCCGACGTATGCGATATCCTGGGCGTGAGCATGGCCACAGTAGACCGGATGCTTAAACGCGGAGATTTAAAAAGCATCACACCCAAAGGACAACATCCAAAATTTTTACAATCAGAAATATTAAAACTAAGCAAATGAAACAGGAAACCCTCAACATCAAGTGCATCCTCCGGGATGATGAAATGCTTGCTATCAGCAAGGAAATGTCCGAACACCTGAACAAGAAAAAGGAAGCAGAGGACAATCTGGCACAGGTCAAAGCGCAGATCAATGCCGAAATCAAAGGCCACGAAGCCTACATTAATAAGGCATCAACCATAATCCGGGCCGGCTCAGAGTTCCGAAACATCCTGTGCGACGTGGTAGTTGACGAGGCCAAGAATGAAGTGTACTGGATCCGCCTTGACACCAACGACATTGCACAGAGGGAGAGTCCGATTCCGACAAGATATTTACAGACAGATTTAGGGTTATGAAAAGCCAAGCCAAAGTAAAACAGCAGCGCAGGATAAAGAATATCCCGAATTACTGCGACAATCCGGACGGAAGAATAGCCAGAACGAACCTTGACCTTATGAAAAAAGGCATCATTGAAATGGCAAGTAACCGACACAGCCGGAAGGGAATCAAAAAACAGGTGTCACGAATAATGCAAAGGAGTGAGGCATGAGAATCGAACTGAAAAAACTAATCCTAACCAACTTCAAGGGTGTAAAATCCCTTGAGGTTGAGTTTAACCACACCAGTAACATACATGGTGAGAATGGATCAGGCAAGTCAACCATTTTTGACGCGTTTACATGGCTCCTTTTCGGTAAAGATAGCCACGACAGCAAAGACTTTGAGATAAAGACTTTGGAAAATGGCAAGGCTATCCCGATGATCGACCACAGTGTTGAGGGTATTTTGACCGTAGATGGCACAGAGATCACGTTAAAGAGGGTTTACCGCGAAAAGTGGACGAGGCGTCGAGGCAGTGATACTTCGGATCTTACGGGCCATGAAACGCTGTTTTATGTCGATAATGTTCCGCAATCTGCCACAGAATATAAAAATAAGATTGACGGTATCGTCAGTGAGTCCTTGTTCAAGTTACTGACTTCGACTTTATACTTCAACCAGATGAAGTGGCAGGATCGTCGCCAAGTCCTTGTCACCATGGCCGGAAAGATTGAGCTGAAAGAGGTAATGGCTTCGCTATCCAAGGATGTTCAGTCGGATATCAAGGCGATCATGGACCGTGGCAAGAAGCTGATTGAATATAAAAAGGAGATTGCTGTGCTGAAGAAGAAGCTGCAAGACGACCTGAACCTGATTCCTTCGCGCGTTGATGAAGTGAGGCGCGCCACACCGGATCCGATCAACGAAAGTGAGATAAAGGCAGCGATTAAGTCCAACCAGAACAGTATATCTGAAATCGAAAAGACGATTGAGGACCAAGTGGCATCGTATCAGGAGCAGGGAGAGAAGGTGCAAGCTGCCCAGACTAAGATTTTCGACCTGAAGAAGCGCCAACAGCAGATCGAGTTCGAGATCCTTAATGACTGGCAGACGAAAGAGAACCAGCGCCAGATGGAGGCGAACCAGGCTGCCGGGAAACTGAAGAACGCGCAGACGCAGCTCAAAGCACTGGAACTGTCCAAGGAGTCACTGGAGCGTCAGGTAGCATCCGAGCAATCTATCATCAAGCAGTTACGTGACAAATGGGGTGCGATTGACGATGAGGTACTAACGGTTGACGAAAGTAAACTGTCATGTCCTACCTGTAAGCGTCCGTTTGATGCAGACAAAGCCTTCGAGGTACAGAACAGTTTAATGGAGAATTTTAATACCGATAAGCGTTTACGGCTATCTTCTATTTCGTCAGAAGGAAAAACACATGCCGATACGGTTACGAGGTTAACCACCCAGGTTACAGATGTAGCAAAGCAGATTGAGCAAGCACAAACAGAAGTAGCAAAAGCCGAAGAAAACGTAAAGGCCGCAGGCAGTTCCGTACCGTTACCGAAGCCGTCAGTAACAGATAATGTTGAGTTCAGTAGCCTCAAGGATATGATCGACAAGTTACAGTTGTCGATACTTGAAGTACCTAAACTGGATATCGACGGGTTGAAACAGCAGAAAGCGCAGTTCCAGGTTGTAATTGACGACCTGAACCGGCAGCTTACCGTTACGGATGTAATCAAAAAATCCGAAACCAGACTTAATGAACTGCTTGCAGACGAGAAGAACCTTGCACAGCAGATCAGTGAGTTGGAGCGTCGTGAGTTTGCCATTGAAGCCTTTACCAAGTCACACATGGATTTAGTGGAGGCCAAGGTGAACGGGATGTTTACGATTGTACGCTGGAGGATGTTTGAGTCTCAGTTAAACGGTGGCCAAGCTGAAACATGTGAATGCCTGGTACGTGGCGTTCCGTACTCTGACTGCAACTCAGCCGGGAAGATCCAGGCGGGTGTTGATATCATAAATGCGATGTCGAAGTACCACGATACGTATTGCCCGGTGTGGATAGACAATCGTGAAAGCACCAACGAAATACCTGAAACACAGTGTCAGGTGGTGAACCTGGTGGTGTCGAAAGATAAAAACCTTGTAATAAAGTAAGGTATGAAAAAGCGCGAACTAAGAAATTATATCGCCGAGGTGGACTCAAACCATGGCGAATTGATACGCCAACTGACTGAACGGATAGCCAAACTTGAACGGCAGCCGGTGAACGTAGGCCCTCCCAAACAGGTGATCGACATGATCAACAATCCGGGAAAGTACGAGGTGAAGTTTATCGCCGACAAGCCCGAAGAATCAAGAAATAATATCATCAAGAGGTACGAATATGTTACGGCCGAACGGACTTTCCTGAGTAAGCAGTGTCCTGAGTGTAGCGGTGAACTGATACATAATGGATATAAACCAGGAACAGATGACTGGGTTTCCTACTATCGGTGTACAAAATGCAATAAAAAGTTCCAATTCGAACCGTCCGATATGGGCCAGACACTACCAAGCCTTGAACAAATTGAATCATTTAACCAGTAAATAAAATAAAATTATGGCAGACGAAAAATCAACACAGGTAATTAAAAAAGCTGAGACTCCGATGGTGGAACTTGTACTCAGCCGGGTAACAGAACTGGAATCGGTAGGTGGCCTTACTCCACCGCCCAACTATTCAGCTTCTAATGCACTCAGGTCAGCATGGCTGATGCTGAACGAACAGAAGGACAAAGCCGGACTCCCGGTGCTTCAGTCGTGTACCAAGGAGTCGATTATGAACAGTTTATTCAATATGGTGGTTTCTGGACTCAGCCCAATGAAACACCAGGTTGCGTTCATTCCACGGGGCAACAAATTGGTAATGCAGCGCCAGTACGCCGGTTCGCTTGCACTGGCCAGAAGGTTCGGAAAAGTAGTGGACGTGAAGGCCGTTGTCATTTACAAGGAGGACAAGTTTGAATACACGCTTGATCCGCTTACCGGCCGCAAAAAAGTTATCTGTCACGAACAGAAACTGGAGAACATTGCCGAAGATAAAATTCGTGGTGGCTATGCCATTATCAGTTTCACGGATGGCACCTACGACATGGAGCCAATGACAATAGAGCAAATCAGAACGTCATGGGCGCAAGGCATGGGAAATCTGGCAGACAAAGGCGCAGTTCACAACAAATTCGCATCATCTATGGTTCGCAAGACTTTGATCAATGCGGCCTGTAAGGTGATCATTGACTCATCTGACGATGCAGCATTGTTTGAAAATTCAGACGAGGAGGAAAAGCCAAAGTTTGACGCCACTCAGATGGCAAACTCACAGCCTTTAATCTCCATGCCCGAAGAACCAGTTCAGCTCGCCGAGGAAGTTCCGCCGACAGAACCTGAACCGGAAGTAAAGCCGGAACCGGAAGTGGCCAGTAAGAAAACAAAGAAAACACCGGACTTCTGATGTTTTTAAAGGTATTGTCATCGGAATCACTCGGTAACTGTTACATTTTAGATAACGGGCAGGAGGCTTTAGTCATAGAGGCTGGCCTCCGCCCGGTTGAGGTGAAGAAGGCGTTAAAGTGGAACATATCTAATGTGCGAGGCGTGATCATAAGTCACGAACATCTTTGACCACTTTAAGTATGCACTGGACTTCGCTAAAGCTGGCATCGACGTGTATGCCACAAAGGAGACGCTGTACGCTTCCAAAATCCAAAGCCACAAGTTCCATCCAATAACGCCTATGACACCGTTTAAAGTAGCAGGATTCACGATTATGGCCTTTCCGGTGGTACACAACGTACCGACTGTTGGCTACCTGATCCAGCATAGCGAAATGGGACTGTTGTTATTTGCGACGGATACAGCATTTATAGGGAACCGGTTTGAGGGACTGAACCAAATTATGATCGAAGCCAATTACGACGACCCGTTACTCCACTCCGATCATGCCGTTGGCAGGCACATGAGCCTTGATACGTGTGTTCAGTTTATAAAGGCCAACGACACCAAAAAAGTACGAAACATTGTGCTGTTACATTTAAGCAGTGGCAACAGTGACGCTAAACAATTCCAGGAAACAGTCAGCCGTGAAGTTCCTGGGGCTAACGTGTATGTGGCTGATAAAGGATTGGAAATAGAACTAAAAAAGGAACCATTTTAAAAATTAAATCGTATGGCAGACAAAAAATTTGAATTAAAAGACGGGCAGTTCACGCTGCACAAACAGGATCCAAGCAAAAAGAAAAAAGAAAGCAGTCCGGACTTCTTCGGATCCGCAATGATCGACGGGACGGAATATCGCCTTTCAGGCTGGGCCAAGATGAAGAACGACGGCAGCGGGACTTATATCTCCGGGTATATCTCATTACCGCAGGAACAGACCGCAGCTCCGGCCGAGGCAGTGGATGAGTTTATGACGACTCCGGCGATTGAGAAGGCCAAGTCACAGCCGGAAGAAGCAACGGACACTGAGCAATTGCCCTTTTAACCATGAAAACACTCCTGATGTTACTCCGGATGGCTTTAGTCCTGTTTTTGTTCTTCGGGACAATATGGGTACTTGAGCATCCGGAGTTGATCGGATCATGGTGGGCTAAATTTCAAAAAGGACAGTTAATTGAATTTAATCACCGCCCATGAAACTCCGCCTCATCACCTCCAAAGCTCACGAAAACATGCCCTGTGGAATACGGTTCTGCAAAGCAACGGAGTTTTGGCTTAATTCCATCGACATCGTGACGTGCTGGGGCAGGAACAAATATTGGATTTCAATTTATTTTAAGATATGGAACTAAAAACAGCAATAATTATCCTGAAAAACCACCAGGATTGGAGGCGAGGAGCAGAGATAGAGCCAACTGATCCGGTAAGCCTGGGCATCGCAATAGATACAGTACTTGAAATCGTAACAAAATATCACGAGTTGAACCAGCTTGAAGTTCAAAAAAACAAATACACCATAACGGCACTTGACGATATAGTCAGATGCCATTTAGAATCATTATCAACCAAACAAATAAAGCCATGAAAACAATAACAACAAAATTCCTTGTATCTCATAACGCCTGTAAATCAGGCATGGTGTGGGTAACAGAAAACAAATTAATCGGAATGCCTGCAATAGACTTTCTGAATAAACTGATTGAAGCTGATAATCTGGATTGGGCGAATTGGTTGATAGTTCGTGTTATGAACAAAAAGCAGAAAGTCCAATATGCCATATTTGCAGCTGAACAAGTCATTGATATATACGAAAAGAAGTATCCTACCGACGACAGACCACGAAAAGCCATTGAAGCGGCAAAAGAATATTTGGCGCACCCATCTGTAAAGAATAAAACTGCTGCTGATGCTGCTGTTTATGCTGCTGCTGCTTATGCTGCTTATGCTGCTGAGGCTGATGCTTATGCTGCTGCTGCTGCTGCTGCTGCTGCTGCTTATGCTGCTTATGCTGCTGATGCTGCTGCTTATGCTGCTTATGCTGCTGCTTATGCTGCTTATGCTGCTGATGCTGATGCTTATGCTGCTTATGCTGCTGCTTATGCTGCTTATGCTGCTGATGCTGATGCTTATGCTGCTGATGCTGCTGATGCTGATGCTTATGCTGCTGATGTAAAAACACAAATGCGATTAACCATCCTGAATTACGGATTAACATTATTAAAGCCATGAACGCAAATAATGAATTAATAAAAAAAGCACTTAGAAATAGCAGAGATTTTATCGAAGGTATGATGAACGTAGGTGGTATTCCGGTCACATTATGCAAATTAGCCGCTGATATTCATACACAAATTCAAGAAGCAGAGAAGGATATCAACTCCAGTTTAGAATCCAAATCCACCGCAAACGAAGGTAAGGTGAGGGAGGATGTGATAAAGAAAGCATACATAGCAGGAGTAGAAGACTGTTTCGTGCCTCTCATGGTAAAGACAACTATAAAAATGAAGATCAAACTCGAAGAACTATATGCCAATTTCAAAACAGCCAACCCATCCCTATTCGCAGAGGAAGATAAAGTTATTAGATGCCCTAAGTGTGGATCGTTAAACTTTTACGAATCCTTCAAGAAAAACAGATTATTTCACAAAGCAGAGGAAGATAAAGGGGTGGATTGGGTGAGTACGGGGCAAAGACCAGATTTTAATACATCTGTATTAGTGGTATCCGAAGGAGGTAAGCCCTGCAGAGCAGCACTTATTGAAATTAATGGATTTAATAAGTGGGTTGTGGACGGTATCGAAGGTTATTTACCGTATCATTATTTTACTTATTGGATGCCATTACCTGAATTTCAGAAGAAAGGAGCAGAAAAATGAAGCTATTTGCATTAAGAACTAAAGAAACAAAGAAGTGGGTTGAAATGAGGAATAATGGTGATTATTCTATTTCAGAATTACCACAGCTTATAAATCCTGTGAATTTCAGTCAGTATGAGTGGGGCGGATTACCTAAAGAGGCCGAAAGTGAAGTATATGAACCTTGTGAACTTATTGAACTTAATATAACTGAAAACACCCCCACCGAGCAGCAGAAGATAAACGATCCTTATAGCCCTCATGTTACATGGATAACACCGCAACAAGTGTATGAGGCACAGCAGAAGCAGAAGAATGCGGAAAGCGTTGATGACATCTGCATAAAATGTAAGCATCATGGTACGTTTGACGTGTATTGTGATGAATGCACAGATACCAATGATAATTACCAACCCAAAACAAAGGAGGAGTGAATGAGTGATATTGAATATAGTTTGATTAATAAATCAGAACATGTTAAGTGTTGTATAATTACTGTTTTTGAAAATGGTAGAATACTATTGAACTGGACGGGCGAGGTATATGGAATGCAAGTTGGTGAAACGGGATTCTTTTTGTCATTCCGTGCTGCTAAGATGTACGTTACGAAAAAAATAAGTAAAGGAAAATCGAAATGGTCTAAAATATTGGAGGAGTGACAAATGAACACCATGCTTTATGCTGCATTTTGTGGATGTGGGAAAACGTTCTTATGTAAATCCAATCTATTAAAATACAAGGAGATTGAATGTTGGGAATACAGAAAAGGGAATTTTCCTACCAATTATATTAATGACGTATTGGCACAAATCGGTAAAGTGGAAAATATTTTTGTAGGCACCGACCCTGTAATATTAAAAGAACTATATAAACACGGAATAAACATTCATCTGGTTTATCCAGAAATTTGTCTAAAAGAAGAATATATGAAACGTTATATTAAGCGAAATGATTCCAATGATTTTATTGGATGGATTTACAAGGAATGGGAAAATTTAATAACAGAACTTTCCAAACAAGGTTGTTGCAACCATATCATTTTAAGCAGTGGAGAATATTTAGAGAAGTATATTTAAAACCAAGTAACATGACCGAACCTAAATACGGAGACTACTGCAGATTTTGCCTGCGCAATCCCTGTAGATGTATTCAGAACTTTAATGAACTACCGAAAGGTGATTTAGATGAACTTATGAAAAACTTTGAAAATAAGAAACCAATGACAAAGAAAGACGAGTTTATAGCAAACTGGCAGCCTGAATTTGGAGCAGACCAGCATATTTTTAAAGAACACCTCACCACTATCATACAATCAGAATGCACCACAAGAGATGAGCTGATAAAAGAATACGAGCAGTACATAAAGTTACTTGGTGAGGAACTTGACGAGGTGACAACAATGGTATCAGTACACGGCTGGAAGTCAAAGAGAGTTGAAGCTGGATTAATTTGCAGAGACAGAATTTCAAATCTAAAAGCGAAGATATGACAAAAAAAGAGATAATCGAAGCGCAAACCTTGTGCAATACATGGTTGAAAGACTTAACTCCCGACGAGATAAATCATATTGAAGATATGATGGAGGAATATGCTACAAGTCTTGCTGATGAAATGAAAGCCGACCTCACCACCCTGTTACGGGAAGAAGCAATTGCTTTTTATGACTGGTCTAATACGCCAGCAACGTTTGACCTAATGTTAAAAATGGTACGTGGAACAAAACCTGTAGATGTAAATGTGCTTTACGATGAATATTCAAAAACCAAAACAATATGACACCGAAAAGAAAAAGACTCATTGAGAAATATCAAAGATGGTTAGACACCGATCCTTTGAAGTCAATCATTGCTTACGAATGTGCAAACATAGCCGAGGATTATGCTAAGCAAGAAGCCGAGGAACTGGCTGTATGGATAAGCAAAAAAGGATTCTTTATTACAGAAGATGGTTCAGACAAATGGCTACAATGTATGGACACTCTGGGCGAAGACCCAAAGACATTCGATGAGCTTTACGAAATGTACGATAACGAAAGGAGGGAGAAATGAGGGAATTGAGATTTCGGGCATGGCACATACTTGCTCATAAATACCTTAAAGGATCAACTCAGGATGTATTCAAATGGAAAGAAGAAAACCAGCTTATCCTCATTGAACAATTTTCAGGAATTCTCGACTGCAAGGGAAAAGAAGTGTACGAAGGAGATGTACTCCGTGAAACAATAGAACACGACATGGGTGACGAAAATCTGTACTGCGTTGTTAAATGGTTTCAGCCTACCTGTTCATTCGTTGCAATGTCCTATGCTGATACAGTAACAGATTGGGAAGATAGCGAAGATAGCAAAGAAGAATATCCTACTCCCCTTACGCCTGAAGATTGCAAACGTCTTACTGTTTGCGGCAACGAACATCAAAATCCAGATTGGTTTACTAAAGATTAAAATATGAAGATCGACAGAGAATATGTTCATCAAAAGTATGACGGTCATTGTGCTTATTGTGGCAGAGTGATAACCATAAAGGAAATGCAAGTAGATCACTTTGTTCCGAAATACAAAAGCAGATTGATCCTTGTTAATCCCGATGATCCAATCAACCTAATGCCATCATGCCGTAGCTGTAACCACTACAAGAGAGCCAGTCCTATTGAATACTTCAGGGAGCTGCTAATGACTATACATACCCGAATAGCCAAAATCTATATCGTAAAGGTTGCTATCAACTTCGGGATTATTCAATTCAAACCGTTTGACGGAACATTTTATTACGAAAGGAGCAAGGGATGAAACGGAAGAAAAGAAAATGTATCCACGAATGGGTACTCGTAAGTTCAAATAAACCATCACTAACTCCTGTCGTTATCCATAAATGTAAGCTATGCGGGATGATAATTGGTGGGATTGATACATTTGACAATGATAGTAAAGTAAAATAACAATCTCGTTATTGTAGGATACAGACTAAAAGTAATATAACATGAACCAACTAATGATTAAAGCTATGGAACAAACAAACCAGGGCGCCAACATCGCGCCAGGACTACTGATCGACTTGAATTTCGTTGAACAAGCTGTCGCCAGGTCCTACGATGTTACGATGCAGGAGTTACACTCAGGCACAAGAAAACGTGAAATAGTGGAACCAAGACAGATCGTGATGTTCTTCGGCTACCGAATGCTTAAAATGCGGCTGTCTAAAGTAGGCGCGCATTTCGTTAAGGACCACGCTACGGTGTCTCACGCGGAGAGAAAAGTAAAGGAGCTATACCAGACCAGTAAGCCGTACCGCAACCGGATGAATGAGTTCCTTGTCCAGTTTGGTACTGATCCATCAACCTTCCAATTTCTAAAAGCATGATCAGCGACCAGACAAGATTAATCCTTCATGGGCCGACTTACTACCGCAACGACATGAAGCAGGTTGAGATACCGAAAGAGAAATTAAAAGCCGGGTCGATTACAGGCAAGATCCCTGTATATTTAGCCGATGGGAGGACAGTTATCTATGTGGATCCGTCAAAGTATGATCCAGTGGCGATACAAGCCAGATATGCTAAATGAAAAAAGGCCGGGTGATGAGTCCGGCCTTTTAATTTTATAATATTTTACAACTTCATTCATCTCCTTCCTTTATGGCTGCATCGGCAATAATATAAGCCAAATAGACCTCATCCCTGTGTTGAATGTCTTGGTGGTGGCAGTAAAGTAAATAGCCGATGAACATTTGCGCCAGGTTCAGGCGCGTTTCTGTTTTGTCTACACACTAAGTATGTAGCATTTTGTTGGTGTTACGCATAATGTATAAGGTTTAAAAAAAGCAGGAGGCTGCGTAACACCACTCACGAGGAGAAGAATGTTCCCGGACGAACCGGACCCCCTGCTATACTTTTGTGGATTGACTAATGGAATCATGTGAATGGTAATTACGCGTTGCAAAGATAACACAAATTCACACGATGCCACAATTTGTTGATAAATTATTCTTCACGTCTCATCAGTTCCACAAACGTCGTCTTCACTGATTCCTTATGTTCCTCTGATTTAGCCGGGTTCTGTTCCAGCCATGCAATAAACATCTCTTGCAGATTGATCTTGTCTTGTAGTGTCATAGTTATGGTGTTTTGTGGCAAAGGTACAAGACGGGCATATATCAAACCAGGATGAAGCTGCGATTTACAGAAAAAGACAGGTATTGACAGAAAAAAGCACAGTTATGACATGATCATGCTATATTGCGGCTAACAATGACCCGACTTTTCTGGCCATTTTGCTCTCCCCTAACTGGTGCAGGATTGTTTCCCTTAACTGCATCAGGTGTGCCGCTGCCTGCATGTTCTTTGTTACCTTGAAGCAATACGCCGCCTCCAGTGCGATAAAGTCTACCTTCAGCCAGTCGGATACATGAAATTTGGTGACATGCTCAATGTCATACTTCTTACGGATCTCCCGCATGTACTCTGCGGCCTTCTTCGGTGAACAGCCCAGCAGATCAGCAACCTCTTGAACGGATAGTATCATGGGATTAAATAAGGGCAGGTGCTGACAACAACAAGGAATAGCCCGGTCATAAGGAACTTGCATCCTCTCTCCTGCCCTATTAGGAGCAACCGGGTATAATTGTCGTGTTGTTGTCATGGCGAAAGTACAACTAATTTTTATAATATCGTGACTTTTGTCACTTTTTTGGCGTTGGGCATGTCGACAAGAATACAAACTCGCGTCGATATGCGCCTCTTAAACACCACCGCGTAGTGAGAAACAGTCTTCGGTTCAGCATCAATGATAAAGCTGTCACCAGGTTCCAGGACTGTCATTAACTGGCAGATTTTATAGGTTTGTTTTGGTGGGATCATGGTTTGGTTATAATTGTTCCTGCAAATTATTATTCAAATCTACTAATTTATCACACTGCTTTAGTAGTGTGCTGACTTCAGTATACTCCATCCCGGCCTCAATCGCTTGCCGGTGGATCCTCTGTAGCTGCTGGTTCTGGTATGACAAGGCCATTTGGATCGTCATTATGTCTTCACGGCTTAATACTATCGCCTGGACCGGGTTCATTTTTAGGGCTGCGTTCATGTCAATAGAAGATATAATTATAGGGTTTTACTCTCTGTTCGTATTTCGGCTCAATACATCCGCAATGCAATTTTGACACCTTGAACGTATGGCCTATGATGTTCACTTGTCCGGGCATAATTATTTTAACATGCTTTATCCCTGGCATGATGTTGAAGGAGCTGCCACAGTCGATGGTAACGGTATCAGACGTTAAGTTGTGAAACGTAACACTTACCGGGTCGTCTTCTTTTTTGGCGCAGGATGCCGCAGTCAGTAGCAGCACTGCAAATAATAACTTTCTCATATGTGTTTTATTAGTTTTATCTCACTTTTTAGGATTTCTTTACGTTCAAATACGTAGTATTGAACGTTCATTTTTGAAGCCTCCTCCTTATAGGTAAGCCACTTTTTATAGCCTGATTTTGTGATCACCAGGTACCGGGTGCCGGGTTTAAGCATATCAGTTTTGTAAAAATATCCTCTGCACCTTCACTAAATAATCATAGAACTGGTTCAATGTGAATTTTTCGGGTGTTATCGCGGTATGTATAACCTTCCCGGACTCCTCAATACTGATGAGATTGAATTGACGATCATACGTGATCCGTACTTTATCCGTTGCCTGGGCCGCCAGAACTCCGGATTTTACTGTTGATAGGGTCATGATTGGGCCTCCTTATGTTAGTTTCGTTTCGTCGTATGGTGGAATTTCCGCATAACAAACTTGCATTTTTCCATTTTTGAAATAGCGGTCCCATAAGTCGCCGTTTTCGTCTCCGTCTCCGTGAATCTGGAAAAGTGTATCCGGGTAAAGTTTTGAATATTCGCGCATGTCTTCCTCTATACTGTGCCAGCGATTAAGCCCGTCAAACATGCCGCATCCTTCGTTATACTTTTCGCTTATCTGCTCACTATGTATGTCTTCGTCTTTATCGACAAATAACATGTAATACGTATCATATCCCATTTTTTGTCCTCCTTTAATTTTGTGGATTAAATAATTTTGCCAGTCCTTGCCTTGCATCTATGAACATGCTTTTATGCTGCAATTCAGTAATGTAATCGGTAAAAAAATAATATCCGATGTTTGACGTATGGGCCGTTAACTTGCTTTCCTTTGTTGTTTTTGTGATCGTGCAGAAGGTTGCGTTATTATCAATCTCAATTTCGTATTTTGCCTTTCGGTAAAAGATTGTTCTTTTCATAGTTTGGGTCCTCCTGTTATTGGTTATTAAATTCGTTGTCTATTCCTTCGCTGCACTCTTTACAGTAGCCGTTATTATCCTGGTACTGCTCAACCCAGTTTTCATCGGCCCAAATGACGCGATCACAACAATTACAAGTTATAATCATCCCTACACTTTTCGCCATATTGTTTTCATAGGCTGGTTGCCTTTTCCAGTTAGCGGTACGTGCTTCTTCTTTTTTGATTCCTGTCATGTTGCTGCCTCTTACTGGTTAAATTAATTTTCCGTCTTCCGTAAATTCGTAGTCGTTGGCCTCTGCCGTTTCTGCGAAACATTCTTCCGAAAATTGATACTCACAGTCTTTTTTTACTGCTATTTCCCATGTTGATATTCCGGCCTCTATTAGTTCCCTTAAATCACGTTCACCATTAAACCATGCAATTCTAAATCCGTCGATCAAATCTTCATCTGCACAATATCCTGTTAACTTGCAGTCTCCTTTTCCTTTTAAGGTATCAGGATTAAACGAACCAAGAGAAAAAAGCAGGTCTTTAATATCATCTTCTTCCATATCATCAGGTAAATCCAATCTCCATGAATTACGGTAAGGTTCCAGAAAATCAATATTCCAGTCGGATAACTCACCATTAAAATATCCTACAAACTTTCTCAGGCTCTTAATTGCATCCTTGCCCCAAAAATATTCATCTGTGTTAAAATTATCCTGTAATGCTTTTTCCTTTGCCTTATCTGATAATTCGCTGAATTTGTAAACTGCTGTTTTTATTGTTCTCATAGTCTTGTTTTTTAATTGGTTAACTGAAATAACTTTCATTGCACTCCTCTGAGCAGCATTTCTGCCCGTTAAACTCAGGCTCAAATTTTTGGCCACACCAGGCGCAAAGTGTTTTTTTATCTTTCCAGGCTTCCGGACAACCTGTTTCGTGGCATAATATCCCGTTAATCCGTATGGCTTCGCATTGATTACACATAATTTTTGTCTCCTATATTAGTTTATCTCTGTCTCTCCCGCCGGATGCGATCACAAACTATTACTTTTGCGGGAGAGGGTGTAAAATTCTGTTTAATTAAAACTCAGGAGCAAGTATCCCATATCCTCCCCAGTCGGTATAAATCCCTAACTTTTTGGCTTCTTCTTCGCTTATCTTTAACGTGTAGCCCCTGGGGTCTCCGTTGAACTTAAAACCTTCTAAGTTTGGCAGTATCTTTGATATGATCTGCTTTACTTTCTTTGTCCTGGCTTCGTTGTCTTCCCCGGTGTTACATTCGCTGATCATTCTCCGGTTTTCCTTCCTTTCCAGGCGGTTTAAAAATCCGTATATTTTCATGCCATCATACCAGTCTTCTTGTCCTGCCAGTTTAGCTAATATGGTGCAATGGTTAATAAATCTCTGGGCGTTCTCTGCTTTGATTTTCATAATATGATCCTCCTTTAGTTTTGTTCTAATTTATTGTTAATTGGATTGAAATATCTTGTAGTTGTTCCTACCTGTTTGCCTGTGAAGCGGTCAAACATCGGCGCGGTTATTAAATATCTACCGTCGGTCTGTTTGTATACTTTGAAATCCTTCATCGTTTGGCCGAAAAATTTTAAGGTCTTGCGATCAAAAAAATACGGGCTTGCATCTTCGCTAAGTCTCTTTATGTCGTAAATGGTTAAGGTCTTCATAATTGTATCGTTTTTTATTGGTTTGTAGTGCTTTATTGAACTGGGTAAAGTTTAAAAGTGTATAAGGGTAAAAAATTAGGCGGGCTTTCTTTCCGTGTAAATATCCTCAGTCCCTTTATAAACATGAGCTGATTCAGCTAACTCTTGTTTGAAGTCTTTCCCATAGGGTAAATTTTTCCCCACAAATTTCCCGTTATACCAGTGAACCCACTCCACCTTAGTCCAGAACATATCGTAATAAGCAAACAAATAACCTTGTATACCTGAGCGAACATAAGCCGGTAAAAAAACAAGGTCTTTATGATTGTACACTAAATCACTTATATCATCTAATATAAGCTGGTATGATTTGTGGCTCTTTTCGGCTGAATAAAAAATGTACCTTATTTGCCCCTTTAATGCGGATTCAATCTCTAACCTTCTTTTCCAGGTTGTCTTCCTTGTATGTAGTCCCGTTTTCATAGTGCTGTGTTTTTATTGTTGTTTATATTGTTGCTGTTTGATGAAACAAAGATATGGCAATCAATACTACGATAGCAAGTAAATTCGAATAATTATTATTGTATTCTGATATAATTAGACGTGAATAACATAGCATGTAATAACGTAAGTTATTGAATACCAATGCTATTTAAGGAGTGTTAGGGAAATAGGATATTACAAAGGAAAGATAAGGAATTTACTATATTAACGGAAGGAAAACGGCTGCTTTTTGCGCCTGGCAAGATCAATATAAAACTGATTGATATACTGGATTGACTGATCGGTTAGTTGATAATGGCCCTTTGAAACACGAACGAACCAACCAAATTTTAAAAAGGTATATAAAT